>Ga0209804_1000377_pt1 | contig 38124 bp, 34 predicted proteins | sample GraSoiAngelo_139_FD_185896 | JGI IMG/M metagenome (GOLD analysis project Ga0209804, IMG submission 185896) | Grasslands soil microbial communities from the Angelo Coastal Reserve, California, USA - 14_0929_12_20cm (SPAdes) (version 2) | ecosystem: Environmental > Terrestrial > Soil > Grasslands ... | reverse complement strand
AGGTTGGCGAGCTCGACTGCGGCGAGCGCGGCGTCCTCGCCCTTGTTGCCGTGCGCCCCCCCGCTGCGGGCCTCGGCCTGCTCGAGCGTCTGGGTGGTGAGCACGCCGAACGTCACCGGTAGCGCCGCCTCGAGTGACACCTGCATCAGACCGGTCGTTGCGCCGAGCGCGACGTACCGGTCGTGGGTCGTCTCGCCCCGGATCACGCAGCCCAGGCAGACCAGGGCATCGTACCGGCCGGATCGGGCCAGAGTCTGGGCGACGACCGGGAGGTCGTACGCGCCCGGAGCCCAGGCCACGTCCACCTGGTCCTCCGGCACCCCGCACGTGCGCAGCGCGCCGAGCGCTCCGCTGAGCAGGCGGCGTGTGATCTGCTCGTTAAACCGGCCGACGGCGACCGCGACGCGCAGTCCGGCGCCGCTGCGCCCGCCCCGGAGAGGTTCGCCCACCCGTCTCCGCCCCCAGTCTCTCCCGGCTATTCGACGTTCAGCAGGTGCCCGAGCTTGTGGCGTTTCGTCGCCAGGTACCGGTAGTTTTCGGGATTCGGCGTCACCTCGATCGGCACGCGGCTGACCACGTCGATCCCGTAGCCCTCCAACCCCACGCGCTTGGCGGGATTGTTCGTCAGCAGGCGGATCCGCCGCAGGCCGAGATCGGCCAGGATCTGCGCGCCCACCCCGTAGTCGCGCGGGTCCGGGGCGAAACCCAGGAGCTCGTTCGCTTCCACGGTATCCTTTCCCGCGTCCTGGAGCGCGTAGGCGCGGATCTTGTTGGCGAGACCGATCCCCCGTCCCTCCTGCCGGATGTAGACCAGCACGCCCCGGCCTTCCCGGCTGATGGCGTCCAGCGCCCGGCGCAGCTGCTCGCCGCAGTCGCACCGCAGCGATCCGAACACCTCTCCGGTCAGGCACTCCGAGTGCATGCGCACGAGGACCGGGTCCGCTCCCGCCAGATCTCCGCGGATCAACGCCAGATGGGTCGCCCCGTCCAACGTGTTCTGGTAGACGGCGGCGGTGAACTCGCCAACGGCGGTGGGCAAGCGGGTCCGCCCCTCACAGACGACGAACCGGTCCCGTTCCAGCCGGTAGCGGATCAATTCGGCCACGGAGATGATGGGCAGCCTGTGGCGGGCCGCGAACGCCCGCAGTTCGGAGAGGCGCGCCATCGTTCCGTCATCGCTCATGATCTCGCAGAGCACTCCTGCCGGGGAGAGGCCGGCAAGCGTCACCAGGTCGATCGCGGCCTCGGTGTGCCCGGCCCGGCGCAGGACCCCGCCGGCGATCGCCCGCAGCGGAAACACGTGCCCGGGCCGGCTCAAGTCCTCCGGACGGGTGGCGGGGTCCACGAGCGCGCGAATGGTGGCCGCCCGGTCATGCGCCGAGATCCCGGTCGTGATCTTGTCCTTGGCGCCGACCGAGATCGCAAAGGCGGTGCCCTGGTGCGAAGTGTTGTGCTGCACCATCTGCGGCAGGGCGAGCGCGTCCAACCGCTCGCCGGTCATCGGCACGGTGATGAGGCCGCGGGCGTGCTTCACCATGAAGTTGACCGCCTCGGGCGTCACCCGTTCCGCGGCCATGACCAGGTCCCCTTCGTTTTCGCGGGCCTCGTCGTCGACGACGATGATGAAACCGCCCGCGCGAATGGCCTCCACCGCTTCGGCAATCGCGGCGAACGCGACCGTCTGCCGCTCCCCGGCGCTCATGGGTTGCTCCTCCGCGGCGGCGCCTCGGGCGCGTATGCGGCGAGCAGCCGCTCCACGTATTTGGCGAGGACATCGGCTTCGAGGTTCACCAGCGCGCCGGCCCGGGCGCTGCCCAGCGTGGTCACCGCGCACGTATGGGGGATCAAGCACACCGTAAACCGGCCGCCGGCGGTTCCGGCCACCGTGAGGCTGACCCCGTCAACGGCGACGGACCCCTTTTCAACGATGTATCGGGCGACCGGCGCGGGCGCTTCGATCTCGATCCACCAGTCATCGCCTCGGCGCTCCCGGCCGGTGATGCGGCCCACACCATCGACGTGGCCTTGTACGACGTGCCCCCCCAGGCGGTCTCCGACGGCGACGGCGCGCTCCACGTTCACGACATCGCCGACCTCGCAGCGCCCCAGCGTCGTCCGCGCCACCGTCTCGCCCGTGAGGTCGGCCTCAAAGAGGCTGCCGGCGATCCGCGTCACCGTCAGACACGTCCCGCTGACCGCGATGCTGTCGCCCACGCGCACACCCTCGAGGGCGCATCGGGCCTCGACGCTCACCCGCAGCGACCCGTCGCCCGGCCGGACCGCCCGCACGACCCCGGTCGCCTCTACGATGCCGGTAAACATTGCGCGCGACCCTCCCCAGCCCGGCCCGAGCCGGACTCCGGATCCCACGGCGGCGGGACGAGGTACCCCTCGACGACCACGTCCTGTTCCATCTGGCGGACGACGGTCCGCGTGAGCCGCCAGGCCCGGGCCATCGTCTCCACGCCCGCCCCACCCATAGGACGCGGCCCCGGACCGCCGACCAGCATCGGGGCGACGAACGCCAGCACCTTGTCCACGAGCCCGGCGTCGACGAAGGCGCCGTGGACGATCCCTCCCCCCTCGACCAGCAGGCTCATCACTCCCCGCCGGCCCAGCGTTTCGAGGACCGCCTTGAGGTCGACCCGCCCCCCGGGCCCGTCCGCCACACACACCTCCACACCCTGCCGTTCCAAGATTTCGCGGGCGCGCAGCGACGCGCGGCTCGTCGTCGCGACAATCACAGGCGCGCCGTCGCGGGCGAGCACCTGCGCGTTTGGGGGAATCCTGAGCGTGCTGTCCAGGACCACGCGGGCAGGCGCGCGGGGCGCCGCCCCCCGCGCCGTGAGCCGCGGGTCGTCCCGCAGCACCGTCCCGATTCCGACGAGGATCGCATCCGATGCCGCCCGCACGTCGTGCGCCAGCGCGCGTGAAGCGGCTCCGGAGATCCAGCGCGAGTCCCCCGCGCGGGTGGCGATCCGGCCGTCGAGGGTCATCGCCCATTTGGCGGTCACGAACGGCAGCCCGATGGTGCGGTGCTTGATGTAGGCTTCGTTGAGCTGCGACGCGCCGCCCCAGACCACTCCCACGGCCGTCTCAATCCCCGCCTCGGCGAGGCGGCGCAGCCCGCGGCCCCGCATCCTCTCGTCGGGATCCTCCATCGCGGCGACCACGCGGCGGATGCCCCCGCTGATGATCGCCTCGGTGCAGGGCGGCGTGCGCCCCCAGTGGACGCAGGGCTCGAGGGTCACATACAGCGTGGCGCCCCGGGCGGCCTCGCCCGCCTCTTCGAGCGCCAGGACCTCGGCATGGGGCGATCCCGGCCGGGCGTGATAACCGCGGCCGACGATCCGGCCGGCGGAGACGACCACGGCCCCGACCATCGGGTTGGGGCTCGCCGTCCCCACGCCGCGGCGCGCGAGTTGGAGCGCCTTCTGCATGTAGCGCTCGTCCGCATGAGACAGCTGGCTCAAATAAAACACCCCGCAGGCAGATGCGCCTCCGGGGCATGACCCCTGAGGACCGATCCAAAGATCGGTTCCCCGCCTTCTACCATCCGGACTTTACCGTCGGCTCTGGACTTTCACCAGATCCTGCCTGCTCGCGTCATGCGAGCGGGCTCGCGGGCTGTACCGCCGATCGGGAATTGCCGGCGACACCGCCGGCTCACCCTGCCCCGAAGGCAAGAAGAAGCATAGCACGGAGTTTCCGAAGTGGTCAATAGAACGCGATCCGGCGGGGCGCCCTCGATCAGGGTGTAGTCGGATCTATCTGAACCTGACCAGTTGCCGGGAGCAGCCCCACGCGGCGCATCAGGGGTTGCATGGAGAGGCCCTGTCCGATCAGCGTGAAGACGATGAGGCCAAAGACGGCCGCCGCGACGTCATCGCGCCCCGGCAGGCCGGCGGCGAGGTCCAGCACCAGCGCGATCGCCACGCCGCCCCGCAGGCCCCCCCAAAAGAGCACGTGCCGCCACGCCGTGGGAATGTCGGCGCCGAAGCGGCGGGAGACGGCCGCGAACCCGTAGACGGTGATCGCGCGCGCCGCCAGAGCCGCGGCGATGACGACGGCGATCAGCATCCCGTGACGAACGAGGTGGGCTCCGGTGACCTGCAGCCCAATGAACAGGAACAGCGCCGAATTCGCCAGGAAAGCGAGAAAATCCCAGACCGTCCGGAGCGTCTCCTGCCCGGCGCCGGTCAGGCTGCGCCTGCCGGAACTCGCGAAGACCACGCCGGCGCACATCACCGCGATGATCCCGCTGGCCCCGAGGCGGCCCGCGGCCAGCAGCGAGCCGACCAGCAGAATCAGGCTTCCGAGCGTCTCGACCAGCGGTTGAGCCACACGGCCGAGGACGTACGAGACGCCCGCCGCCAAGAGCGCGCCCACGAGGCCTCCCGCCACGATCAACCAGACGAACTGTCCCACGGCCGGCCACCAGCCCCCCACGGCCGGCCCGCTGACAATCGTGAACAAGACGATCGCCACCCCGTCATTGAGCACGGCCTCGCCTTCGAGGACGGCGGCGAGCCGGGGATCGAGCCCCGTCTCCCGCACCAGCGCAATGACGCTGACGGGATCGATCGCCGCGGCGATGACCCCCAGCAGCATCGCGGCCTGCGGGGGCACGCCGGCGGCGGCCGCCGCCCAGCCGATCCCAACCGCCGCCACGAGGGTCCCCGGGATCGCGAGGAGGCCGATGAGCAGGCCGTAAGCCCGCAGGTGCGCCGGCGACAGATGCAACGCGCCCTCGAACAGCAAGGGCGGGATCACGATCGTGAGCAGCACCTCCGAGGAGACCGCGACGGGCGGGAGGAGGCGCAGGGCGCCGGCGGCTAACCCGGCGATGACGAGGGCGACCGTGTACGGAAATCGGAGGCGTTGCGCCACGATCGCCACCACGGCGGCGGCGACCATGAACAGCAGCGCGAGCTGCATGGAGATTACGCCTCGGCGAGATCTCCCACGACGCCCTGGGTGGCTCGGACCAGCGCGTGGGGGCTGACGGCGAACACCGCGTGCGGGGTGCCGGCCGCCGCGTAGACGACCTGGTGCCGCAGCAGGGTCTCGTCGACAAACACCGGCAGGGCGACCGCGTGCCCCACCGGGGGCACGCCGCCGATGCTGAACCCGGTCGCCTCCCGGACCGCCTCGGCCGCGGCCTTTTCGATGCGGGCGGCGCCGGCGAGCCGGGCGAGCTTGTGGAGGTCCACGCGGTTTTGGCCGGAGGCCAGCGCCAGCACGAGCCGTCCGTCGGCGACGAACACGAGGGATTTCACGATCTGCGCGACCGTGGTGCCGACCGCGCGCGCCGCCTCCGCGGCGGTCCGTGTGCTCTCCGGGAACTCGACGATTTCAGCCTCGATGCGCAGGCTGGCCAGGGCGGCCCGGACTCGTTCGATGGCCGGGCCGGACGCGCGGCGGTCGGGAGGGGTCGCCAGGCTATTTTTTGGAGAAGGTGTGCTCGTAGAGGATCACGAGCCAGCGCTGCTCCTGGTTCAAGCTCGTCTCCCACGGCGGCATCGCCGAGCCGGCCCCGCTGAACGGAGTCACGGTGCCGCCCTTCGACAGGCGCCAGAACCAGTAGCCGTCGGGCAGCTGCGAATGAATGGGGGTGGAGAAATTTGCCGGCTTGGGATTGAGCGACGCGCCGGCGGCCCCGTTGCCCAGGCCGGTCGGCCCGTGACAAATGGCGCAGTTGGCGTCGTAGATGGCCTTGCCCTTGGCGAGGGTCTCGGGCGTCGGCTGCAGGGGGTCCTTCGCCGATGCGAACTCCGCCGGGGGCTGCGGGCGGGGGGAGTCCGGGTTCTTCGGGTAGTCGGTCGCCGCCGCGAGGGCGGGTCCCTTGAACGGTGCGGCGGGCGCGGTCACCGAGGCTGCCTCCGGCTGCTCCGGGTGCTTTCGCATCGCCAGGATGTCTCTTCCCGTGCAGGCGGAGAGGCCGAGGCACGCCGCGAGCGTCACCCCGGCAAGGCGCGTGCAAGACGGCATCGACCACCCCCGGACGGGCAACGAGGATTTCATACGATGGACCCGAGATGCGGGACACGTGTAAGGTACAACGGTGAGGCGGGTTTTCCCTGCGCTCGGCGCCGAACGCCGGCTCACCGCGGGGCGTTCTCGAGCAGGCGGTCGAGCCGCTCGACGAGCAGTCGCTCCCCTTCGGACCCGACGAACCCGCCCACGACCTTTCCCTGGACGATTCCGTTGGCCCCGATGAACACGGTCGTGGGAAGGCCCGGGACGGCGTAGGCGTCCATCAGCCGCTCGTCCCCGCCCCGGACCAGCGTGTAGTCCACGTGATACTGCGCGAGAAACGCCCGCGCGTCCGCCTCCAGATCCTCGGTGTCCACCCCGACGAACTCCACGCCCCGCGGCCCGTAGCGATTATGCAGACGGACCAGGAGCGGCATCTCCTCCCGGCACGGCGCGCACCAGGACGCCCAGAAATTCAGGAGGACCGGCCGGCCCCGCAGGCTGTGGAGGCTCAGCGTCCCGCCGGACATCAGGGGGAGCGAAAAATCGGGCGCGGGGCGTCCCACGGGCCGGCCGCCTCCGCCCTCCGGCCCCCCGCGCGGCCCGGGGGGAGCCATGCGGATGAGCGTCATCGTCACCCCCACCGCGATCAGCAGCCCTCCCACCAGCGCGGCCGGCCAGAGAGGACGGCGGGACTGCACCGGCGCGCCGGGGGTGTCCATCCGCCGCCCGGCCTCAGTAGGCGCGCGCGTAGTAGACGACGTGGCGCGCGGCGCCGCCGCAGACGGGGCAGGCGCCGTCCGGCGTCTCCGTCGAGATCAGGCGGGGCGATGCCCCACCCTCGCGGCGGAGGGCTTGCTCGCACGCCTCGGCGCCGCACCACCCGACCCGAACGAATCCGCTCCGGGCGGCGATCGCGGCGGCGAATTGTTCGCGGGTCGCGGCGGTCACGATGTGGCTGTCCAGGTAGGCTTTGGCCTGCCGCAGCAGCGTCTGCTGGATCTCCGCGAGGATCGAGGAGACCGCCTCGGCCAGCCCGTCGAGCGGCACGGGCCGCTTGCCGCCGCCCACCCGCGTGACGAGGACGGCCTGCCGCTGGGCCAGATCGCGCGGCCCCAATTCGATGCGCAGCGGGACGCCCCGCATCTCCCAGTCGTTGAACTTCCAGCCGGGGGTCACCTCCGTCCGATCGTCCAGCCGGATCCGGACCGCGGGGGCGAGCCCTGAGGCGATCGACCGGGCCGCCGCCAGGACATCGTCGCGCCCCTTGCCCGACAGGATCGGCACGATCACCGCCTGATAGGGCGCCACACGGGGAGGGAGCACGAGACCCCGGTCGTCGCCGTGGGCCATGATCAGCCCGCCGAGCATCCGCCAGCTCAACCCCCAGGACGTCGTCCACACGAACTTCTCGGTGTTGTCGCTGTCGAGAAATTTGATGTCGAACGCTCGGGCGAAGTTCTGGCCGAGGTTGTGCGAGGTGCCGGCCTGGAGCGCCTGGCCGTCCGGCATCAGGGCCTCGATGGTGTACGAGTGCAGCGCGCCGGGAAACCTCTCGCTGTCCGGCTTCCGGCCCGAAAGCACCGGGACCGACAGATCGGTCTCGGCGAAATCTCGGTACACCTCGAGCATCTGACGCGACTCCTGCTCGCCGTCCTCGGCGGTCCGGTGCGCGGTGTGCCCCTCCTGCCAGAGGAACTCCATCGTCCGCAGGAACGGCCGGGTGGCCTTTTCCCACCGCACGACGTTGCACCACTGGTTGATCAGAACGGGCAGGTCCCGGTACGACCGGATCCAGCGGGCGTACATGTGGCCGATCGCCGTCTCCGAGGTGGGCCGGACCGCGAGGGGTTCGCTGAGCTCTTCCCCCCCGCCGCGGGTCACCCACGCGACCTCGGGCGCGAATCCCTGCACGTGCGCCGCCTCGCGCTGGAGGAAGCTCTGGGGGATGAATAGAGGGAAATACGCGTTCATGTGCCCCGTGGCTTTGAACCGGCGGTCGAGCCCCTGCTGCATGAGTTCCCAGATCGCGTACCCGTACGGCCGGATGACGGTGCACCCGCGGACCGGGTAGTAATCGGCGAGCTCCGCCTTGAGCACGACCGCGGTGTACCAGTCCGCGAAGTGCTGGGCTTTGGAGGGGATCTCCTTGACGAACCCGCTCTCCTCGGAGGGTTGCGAGACCAACGGTTGGGCCATGCGGCGGTGCCTCCCTCAGCCAGAGAGCCCCCGCGTCCCCACGGGACGGGAGGCTCCCGCAATCATAACGCGCTCACTGCCCTCCGGGCGGCGTGGCTTACCGGGGCCCAGCGGGTTCGTCTTCGTCGTCTTGCCGGCCATTCTAACACGGATCTTGCAGAACCGTCAAACGCACGATGCGCCCAGCACACCCGCCTCCTCGACGCGCGGTGCCGCGGAGAGCCGCCCTCTCGGGCGGCCCTCCCGGCCCCGTGCTGGGCTGATCGCGCTGGGAACCTGGTTCCGGGCGGTCCCGCCTCCCAGCCGGCCGCCTACTCTCCGCCGATCGCGTGAGCCATCTGCCCCGTGATCATCGGCTTGCGCAGCGGTATCCGCTTCAGCACCAGGATTGCCGCGAGCGCCGCGACGAAGTTTGCGATCGCGGAGATCACGAAGACCGTATGCCATCCCTTTTGGACCTCAAACATGTACGCGGCCAGCGGGCCGGCCCAGATCGACGCCACACCCTTGGCGGTGTACATCAGGCCGTAATTCGTGCCCGCGTATTTCCGCCCCCACATGTCGCCGACCATGGCGGGGAACAGCGAGTACATCTCGCCCCAGAAGAAGAACGCGGCGCCGGAGGCGATGATGAAGGCAATGGGTTTGTCCAGCACCGACAGCAGCCAGAGGATCGCGAACCCCTGAACGCCGAAGGCGATGAACATGGAGTTCTCGCGTCCGATCTGGTCGGAGATCCATCCCCAGATGGGGCGGGTGATCCCATTCAACACCCGATCGATCTGCAGCGCCAGGACCAGCGCGGTCAACCCCCACATCACGACCACTTTGTCCACCCCGGTGGATTTGGCGATCGGCCCCAACTGGGCGGTCGCCATGAGCCCGCCGCCGCCGACCAGGACCATCATGACGTACATGACCCAGAAGTGCGGCGTGCGGAGCATCTCGGCCGGGGTGCTGTCCACCGACGCCTGGCGGACGTTCTTGGAGACCCGCTTCACGATCGCGGCCGCGGTCGCCTTGAACCCTTCCGGCGGCGCGGCGAGGAAGAGCGCCGCGAGGATCACGATGATCCCCTGGATGATGCCGAACTGGAAGAACGCGGCCCGCCACCCCGCGTGGTTGATGACGCCATCAATCGGAGCGACGGACAGCGCCGCGCCGGCCCCGAACCCGGCGGCCACCAGCCCCGCCGTCAGCCCCCGGCGGTCCGGGAACCACTTCAACGCCGTCGCGATCGTGGCGCCGTAAATGATCCCGGCGCCGATGCCGCCGACGACGCCGTACCAGAAGAGCAGGCCGCCAAGCGTCTGGACGGTGGAGGCGGCCACCCAACTGATGCCGATCAGCACCCCGCCGGCGATGGTGAGCAGCCGGGGCCCGAACTTGTCCACGAGCCAGCCGTCAAAGGGGACCAACCACGTCTCCAGCAGCACGAACAGCGCGAACACCTCCTGGACCCTGCTCAGCTTCCCCAGCCCGTCTTTGACGATGTGGGACGGGAACAGCGTCCAGGCGTATTGCATGTTCGCGTTGGGGATCTGGGCGAGCACCGCCGCCACCAGGATCCACCACCGCCACCGCATCAGCCACTCCGTCGTCGTCCGATCGCTTGCCGCTGCCGTCGCCATCTTCCTTCACCCCCCTGAAGCTTCGCCGGCGAGCAGGGATGATTGATGACACCCGCTTCCTGGATCCCCCCTCCGGCTGGCGATTGATCTCGCTTCCGTGCCCCCGTCGCTCCCCTCCTTTCGCGCGCCCCCCGCCCGTTCCCGGTCGAGGAAATGGACAGGGCTCCCCCGCGGTCAGCGTTTCCTGACGTCGAGAGGAAGCCCCCTCTGCATCACACCGTCACCTCGCCTGTCTGAAGCGCGAAGCCACGCTGCTGCCTGCTATGCACTTGTCGTCCCGGCCCCTGTTGAGCGAAGCCGGACTCCTGCGCGCCGCCCGGCGCGCCTCTCCGCCGCGCTAGCCGGGAACTTTCTCGTTCAGCACGTCGGTGGTGAACGGCAGGACGCCCGGGATCAGCCACCGGGTCCACATCTCGTCGATCTTGGCCTGGAAATAGTCGATGTCGTCGTCGGTGAAGTGGGCGAACCGGCCCTGCTTCATCAGGTAGTCGCGGACGGGCAGCCGCTTCTGCCGTCCCTCCGCGATCCCCTTGCTCTTCCCGTACAGGCGCAGCGTGTGGTTCTCCACGTCGAAGAGCGGCCAGATGCCTGCGAGCACCGCGAGCTCGCCCAGTTCGTGCGAGAGCATCGGGTCGTAATCCCACCCCTTGGGGCACGGGTCGAGCGAGTGGATGAAGGTCGGTCCTCCGATGCTCAGCGCCTTCCGGATCCGGTTCATGAAGTCCACCGCGTAGCTGGCGCACACCGTGCCCACGTACCGGCACTCGGGGTGGCCGGCCGCGAGCATCGCCGCCATGTTCTTCTTCCACCGCCTATGTAGAATTCGCTTCGCCTTCCCGTGCGGGCTGAACGTGGTGTTGGCGCCGTACGGGGTGCTGCCGGAGGCCTGGATGTCCGTATTGGCGTACGACTCGTTGTCGTACAGCAAGATCAGGTGGTTGTAGTCCATGTGCTGCAGGGCGCCGGAGATCGCGGACAGCCCCATGTCGGCCCCGCCGCCGTCGCCGCAGAAGGAGATGACGTTGATCGGCTCGCGCTTGATCTTCCCCTTCCGCATCAGCGCCCGGTAGCCGGCCGCCGTCCCGACTGCCGCCGACCCCGAGGAACCGAGCTGCGTGTGCATCCACGGCACCACCCAGGAGGTGCTGTAGTAGGTCGTGTTCGCGACATACATGCACCCGGTGCTGCCGAGCACCACCGTCCGCGGCCCGGCGGCCTTCACCATCAGCTTCATGACCAGCGCCGATTCGCAGCCCTGGCAGGTGCGGTGGCCCGAGGTAAAGTACTCCTCGATGGGCGCCTTCTTCACGCCCTTGATCGGCTCCAGGACCGGGATCGGTGAGTCCAGCGTCGCTGCGTGAGGCTTATCCATCGCTCATCCCTCCTAGGCCCGTACGCCGATCCACTGCGTGTCCATCGGGGTCTTCCCGGTCTCGGCCGCCTTGCGGGTCTGCTCGATCATCTCTTTCACCGCCGGGATCGTCACTTCGCGGCCGCCCAGCCCGGCGATGAAGCTCACCACCGGCGGACGCCGCTCCTGCGAATACAGGACCGACCGGATCTCGTTGGCCAGGACGCCGCTGTTGAACGGCGAGCCCATCGAGAAGTCCCGGTCGATCACCCCCACCGCCGCGAAGCGCGACAGGAGCCGCCCGAGCCGCTCATAGTCGAACGGCCGGAACCACCGGACGCGCACGAACCCGACCTTCTGCCCCTGTTCGCGCAGCTTCCGGATGACCACCTTGACGGGCATGGAGAGCGTTCCCATGCCGAGCAGCACGATCTCCGCGTCGTCGGTCTGGTATTCCTCGAAGAACGGGTTGCCGTCGCCCCGGCCGAAGATCCGCCGGAAGTCCCGGTACGCCTCCTCGATGACCCCTCGCGCGTTCCGCATCGCCTCGTCGGTCTGGCGCCGGATCTCCATCAGCCAGTCCTCGTTCACCTGCGGGGCGATCGTGATCGGGTTGTCGGGGTGCAGCCGGAGGTCGCCGCGATTATATGGAGGGAGGAACTCATCGACCCAGATCTGCGGCGGGATCTTGACCAGCGTTTGGGAGTGGGTCAGGAATGCCCCGTCCGTGCTGATCGCGCAGGGGAGGAACACCCGGCGATCCTCCGCCACCCGATAGGCGATCAGGGTGGTGTCCAGAGCCTCCTGGGCCGTGTCCACCCAGACGTGCATCCACCCGAGGTCCCGAGCCGCCAGCGCGTCGTTGTGCTCCGTCCCAAACGCCCCCGGGTCGTCCAGCGCCCGGTTGCCGACCATGGCGACCAAGGGCAGGCGCAGGGCCGGGGTGACGGCGATCGCCTCGAACGCGTAACACCACCCGACCCCGCTCGAGCCGCACATCGCCCGCGCCCCGACCGCCTCGGCGTGCTTGGCGATCTCGAACTGGCTGTGCTCGCTCTCGGCCACGATGTACTCGGCGTCCTGTTCGCCGTTGGCGATCTGCTTGGCGACGTACTGCATCAAGGTGTCGTACGGCCGGATCGGGTAGGCGGTCAGCACATCCACGTCGGCGAGCTTGGTGGCGACGGCCACCGCCTCGCTCCCGCTGATCAACGCCTCCTGTTCGGCCGCCGCGACCCGGACCGCGGTTGCCGCGTCCCCATCCATTACTCCTCACCCCCCTCAGCGCCCGCGCCCATCTGCTTCCGCCCTCCCGGACCGGCGCTCCCCTTCTCCGGGGCGCCGGCCGCCGGGCCCATCTTGGCGACCTGCTCCTGGTACTGCCCCCGGTACCGGAAGCCGTGAGACCGCTCCGGCCGGTGGGCGATCTTGGCATCGACCCAGGCCTTGTAGCCCGCCTTGTCCGTCTTGAACATCTCCCACTGGCTCTTGTTGTCGTTGAAGACCGCCTCGTTGACCATCGTCACGCAGTCATCCACGGGGCAGACCGCCTCGCAGACCCCGCAGCCGCAGCAGGCCTCGGCGTTCAGGTCGTACGTCCCGTCCGGCATGACGTCGAAGCAGGAATCGGGGCACTGCAGCCAGCAGAGCGTGCACTTGATGCACTTGTCGAAGTCGATCACCGGGCGCATCGTGCGGGTGGAGAACTTCTTGAAGTAGGGGTTCCGCGCCGGCCGGTAGCCGCCGATCTCGTCGCCGAACTTGATGGGCTCGCCGAGCCGGATGCCATCGATCGTCACGCCCTCGCGCATCGTCTTCCACCCGGGCAGGTCGAACTTGTACGGGACCTCGCGGTTGCCCTCGCCGGGCTGGACCGTCCGCGCCGTCACCTGCTCGAAGGAGCGCCGCGCGGACTTGGCCTTCAGATCGTCCTTCCACTCCTCCTTGATCGCCGCGAGCACGCTGTCCAGGCTGACCAGTTCCGGGCAGACCTTCGGCAGCGCCCCCAGGATGCGGACGTCGGTGTGGTCGTCCTTGTAGACCCAGAGGCCGGAGAAGCTCGGGATCGCCTGGAGGACGGCGAGGCGGTAGGGGTGCGTCTTGGTGTGGCAGAACTTGATGAGCTCTTCGGCCGGGAGCATCGAGGTCACGATCAGCGTCCCCTGCTCGCGGATCTTCTGGTTGATGGGTTGCAGGCCGTACCAGGCCCAGGACTCCACGCCTTTGCACATCATATCGTCGACGTTGATCGTCACGTCGGTCTGCTCCGGCTCGTACTGGGCCATGCTGAGCTGGAGCTCTTCCTCGTTCGGGGCGACGATGGCGAAGTTCTTGGCGGGGATGCCGTTGCGCTCCGGCGAGTCGCCGTACCGGCCGAACGCAATACCGATCTTGCCCTCCTTCCGGGCGGCCAGCACGATACCCCGGCAGATGTTCTTCGCGAGCGTTTTCTGGAAGATCCCTCGGTAGACGACCTCTACCGAGATGGTACGTGCCATCGCCCACCTCCCGCCGGGTTCACGCCCCGGCCGTCGACGTCGCGCGGGCGCCGCCTCGGGCGCCCGGTCCGCGCGAAAACAGCACCTGCTCGATCTCTTCGATGTGCCGCAGCATCGCCTCCGCCGCCGCATCCGGATCCCGGTCGCGGATCGCCGACAGGATGCGGCGGTGCCCGTCGAGGGATTTTTCGGCCCGTCCGGGGCCCTGCAGCGACCGCGCGCGGCTGTCCTGGAGGAGCTCCATGACCACGTCCATGACGCGGAGGACGACCTGGTTCTTCGCGGCGGTGGCGATCCGGTAGTGGAATGCGTTGTCTTCCGCGATGGCGATCTCCCCGGCGCGGATCCGGTCTGCCTGCCGCTCGAGGATCGCTTCCAGGGATGTGAGGTCTTCATCCGAGGCGCGGAGCGCCGCGGCGCGGGCCAGCGGAGGCTCCAGCATCTTGCGCATGTCGAAAAGGTCCGTGGTGAGATCTTTCGAGGCGGCAAGGGCGTCGGCCAGCGGGCTGACGATCGCGTCGATGGGGATCTGCGTGACCACCGTCCCCTCGCCGTGGCGGGGCTCCACCAGCCCCCGCATCTCGAGGACCCGGATCGCGTCCCGGACCGAAGTCCGGCTGACCCCGAACATCTCGGCCAGCTCCCGCTCGGGCGGCAGCCGGTCGCCGGGCTTCAGGCGGCCGGCAACGATCAAACGGTGAATCTGGGAGGCCACTTCGGCGTACACCTTGGTGCGCCGGATTGGTTCGAGGTCCTCGCGGATCGGCCTTGCGGTATCCTGCGAGATCAGCGCGCCCCCCCGCCCCAATTGCGCGACCCGACCGCTTTTGGTCGTCGCTTAGGCCACATTGGCCCAGTGGTTGGACCAATGCCTAAGGGTATTGTAGGAAGGCGGAACAGTTCATGTCAAGTTTACTGCCGGGACGCGCAGGGCGCGGGACAGGTCAGGTTAAGCGTGGGCCTTCAAACGCCCGGCCAACTTGTCCCCGCGCCGGAGCAAACCTAGGCCGATTCCGACTGCGAGACCGAACGCCAGCAGGGCGCCTGTCGGTGGCTCCGGCACCGCTGTAAATTCGAATCTCCCGATTGACCGGTTCTCGGCCTCAGAAGTGAAACCACTAAATGCTGCAGGGCCATCCACCTCCCACACGCGGCCCACGAAATTGTAAGTCGTTCCCACATCCAGGACTCCTGGGGGAACCTGAAAGCTCGCCCCTCCGCTGGGGAAAAAAATACGCCCGGAATTGTATACGTCTGCCCCGCCGGGGCCAAAGATTCTGAGCTGGTCGAGCAACCGGTATCCGTTCGGAAGGTTTACCCCTGTGGGTTCGGTAAAACTCACAATCGGCGTTGTGCTGTGGTTGCTGACCGCAAGGTTGGTGGGGAACGGAATCTGCTGGAAATTATCCACGTTATGCGTGAGGGTTTGGAAATTCCCACTACTCAGAGTCGTCACCTCGATCTTGTATTGACCATATGTTTGGAGCGGGCCAAATGGGGACGTGCCGACAACGGGAATAGTATTCGCATCAACATAATCATCAAACGAAAATGCTGGGACACCGTTGGCCGTAAAGGCTGGTGGATCAAACTGGAGGGTGACGGTCGGCAGATGAGAAGCCGGCGTCGGGGTCGCAACGACTGAGAGAATGTCACTGAGTCCTAGGGGATCTGCGACATCCGCCTCGACGAGCAGCCGCAAACCGGGCGCAAACGCGTTGGCCGGTCGATTATCTGACACCAGCTCCACATAGTCGAAATTCGCTGCAAACGCAAGTGTAGGAAAGAGCGCTAAGGCGCAGGCGCCGAAAACACCCAAATACCATAACCGCCGGCTCATACTCCCCTCCCCTTGATCATCCAAGCCGAGCGTACCGGATGATTCAATCGAACGCCATCCTTCATCAGAAGGATCTTGGACCTCGTCTTTCGATTCAGCCCTTTGGGCCCCCCACACCCCCGAACGGGCCTTTTTGACCCCCTCCCTTCGCAGGAATCGCCTCCCGGTCCGGGAAAGCCCCTGAGCGGGCGGTATCTGCCCAGATTCCTTCAAAGGGGGAGGCGTATGCTGGACTTCTTAGGCCATTACGCAGCCTGGGGACCCGTCTTTTTGCGTTTGGGGGCGGGAATCACGCTCGTCGTGCACGGACACCCGAAGCTCTTTGGCCCGCAGCCCGGACCGAAGGGATTCGCGCAGTACCTGAAGAGCCTCGGCTTCGCCGGGCCGGAGACCATGGCGTACGTCGTCGCGATCGCCGAGTTCGTTGGAGGGATCTGTCTGATTCTCGGGTTTCTCACGCGCCTAGCGGCGCTGGTGATCGCCATTGAGTTCTTGGTGATCATCCTCAAGATCAAATGGTCCAAGGGCTTTCTCATGTCCGGCGGCGGGTGGGAGTGGGACTGGGCGCTGCTGACCATCGCGATCTCGCTCCTGCTGACCGGCCCCGGCCGGCTGGCGCTGGATAACGCGATCCACACCGGACTGTAACGCCGGACCGGCGATGCCCCGCGAAGGGCCGCGGCGGATCGCGCCTACAAGGTGTCCAAGGCCGCGCTGAACGCCCTCACGCGGATCGTGGCGGACGAGGTCAGGCCCGCCAATATCAAGGTCAATGCCGTCTGCCCCGGGTGGGTGCGAACGAAGATGGGAGGGCCGGGCGCGCCGCGCAGTCCCGAGCAGGCGGCCGAGACGATCGTCTGGCTGGCCACGCTCCCGGATCGGGGACCGACAGGAGGGTTCTTCCGCGACCGGAAGCCGATCGCCTGGTAAACCGCGCGTGTTATCATAAGGGCGTGGCGGTTTCAACAGCCGAACGGCGCTCTCCGTTCCACAAAGGCGACGAGGTCACCGTGACCGTCGACCGCATGGCCTACGGCGGCCGCGGGGTCGGCCGCATCCAGGGGTACGTGGTGTTCGTCCCGGACACGGCGCCTGGAGACCGCGTCCGCGCCCGTCTGTGGCGGGTCAAGGCCGGGTACGCGGAAGCGGACCTGGTGGCCGTGGAGTCCCCGTCGGTCCAGCGGACTGCGCCTCCCTGCCCCCACTTCGGGCCGTGCGGAGGATGCGCCTGGCAGCACCTGGACTACGCCACGCAGGCGGCGGCCAAAGAGAACATCGTTCGCGAAAGCCTGGCCCACCTCGCCGGCCTTCACGACGTCGAGGTCAGGCCCATTATCCGGATGGCCGACCCCTGGTACTACCGCAACAAGATGGAGTTCACGTTTCACCCGGACGGGACCCTCGGCCTGCACCAGCGGGGCGCGTTCGACAAGATCGTGCCGATCGAAACCTGCCTGCTCCAGTCTCCGGAGACGAACGAGATCCTCCGGATCGTACGGGATTGGGCCCGCGAGCGCGGGCTCTCCCGGTACGATGCGCGCGCCCAGACAGGCCTCCTCCGCCAGGTGGTCGTCCGCGAAGGCAAGCGCACGGGGGAGATCATGGTCGCGCTGATCACGACCGCGCCGGAAGTGCCGGGCACCGACGCGCTGGCCGCGCGCCTCGTGGCGGCGGTCCCCCGGATCACCGCCGTCCTGCACGGGATCAATCCGGGTGTGTCGGACGGTCTCCCCCTGGCGCGGGTCTCCGTCGTCGCGGGGCGGCCCTCTATTAAGGAAGAACTCGCCGGCTTCCAGTTCCATATCGGCCTGGAGACGTTCTTTCAGACGAACACCGTTCAGGCCGGGCGCCTCGTCGAGGTGGTCGAGGCCATGGCGGACCTGGACGGCGGCGAAGCCGTGCTCGACCTGTACTGCGGGATCGGGACCTTTTCATTTCCCCTCGCCCGCCGCGCGCTGCGGGTGTGCGGCGTCGAGATCAGTCCGCGGGCCGTCGACGCGGCGCGGGAGAACGCCGCACTCAACCAGGTGGCGAACGTCGAGTTTGTCGCCGGGGACGTGCGGCGGATGCTGGCGGAGGTGGTCGGGCGGACCGGCCGGCCGGACCTGCTGGTCCTGGATCCACCGCGCAGCGGCGCGGGCAGCCGGGTGATGCGGAAGATCGTGGACACCGGCGCTCCCCGCATCGTGTACGTCTCGTGCAACCCCACCACGCTGGCCCCCGACCTGGGGGACCTCGTCGGCGGAGGATACGCGGTCCGCGCCGTACAGCCGCTCGATCAGTTCCCCCACACCTACCACGTCGAGTGTGCGGTCCTCCTTGAGCGCGCCGGGCCGCAGCCTGCATGACGAAGGCCGGGGCGATGCTGAGGATGGCCCCCGTGCTCCGTGGCGAGCGCGACCAATTGTATGCCATGGTCGACGAATACTGGCAGCAGATTCGCCCGCAGGGCAGCCATTTCGCCAACGATCCTGCGGCGCGCGCGAAATACTTCGACGCCGAGTTTTGGGACGAGCACGAGTCCAGGTTCCTGTGGTGGGCCAAACTCGACGAGACCGTGGTCGGCTTCGCGAAGACCGAGCTGATGCCGGACCCGGTGTGGGAACGGCTCGGCTACATCGGCGACTTCTACATCGCGGCGGAGTACCGTGGCCGGGGACACGGGAGAGCGTTTGCCCGCCTGCTCTACGACTGGTTCGCCGAGCGGGACATCAAGTACATGAGGCTCTACGTTCGGGTCGACAACCCGGGCGCCCAGGCGTTTTGGGAAAAAGAAGGCTTCGAAACCGTGAGATATCAGATGCGAAAGATGCTCCCGTAGGCGGGGGCCGGGGGGACCAGGCCGGGATCAGCGGGCGCTGGCGGTTCGGACGATCAGCGGCATCACATCGACCCCCCGCAGTGTTCCGAGGCTGCCGCGCGCGCACGCCGGTTCGCTGAAGCCCTGGCTGCCGTCCGGGGTCACGCCCCTTCCGCCGAGCAGCAGGGGGACCGGATCGTCCGAGTGGCTGTGCAGGGCGCACGGCGTGGCGTGGTCCGCCGTCACGGCGATGAGCACGTTGGTCAGATCGATCTGGGGCAGGAGCGTGCCGAAGAACGCCCGGTCGATCGTCTCGATCACCGCCCGCTTCGCCTCGGCGTCGCCGTCGTGGCCGGGTTCGTCGGGGCCCTTGATGTGAATGTACAGCCCCGCAAAGCGCGCGATCTCCCGCGCCGCCGTCCGGGCCCATTCCGCGTACACGGTCGCTTTGTCCTCGCCGCTGGGAGCGACCGGGATCACGGACATGCCGGTGAGCTGCGCGATCCCGCGCTCCACCGGCATCTCCACGAAGCACCCGAACCGGATGCCGAACCGCTCGGCGATCGGCGGCAGCGCGGGCAGATGATCGGCCGCGTCCCGGACGAGGATCAGATTCGCGGGGAGCTTTCCCCGGGACCGCCGGCGCTCGTTCACCGGGTGGCGGTCGAGCATCTCGTGCGCCTTCTGGGTGAACTCATTGACCAGCGCCGCGGCGGCCGCGGCCTCCTCGCCGCCGTCCAGCGGCTGGCATCGCTCCACCGTTGACCCGGGCTTGGCGATGGCGACGCCCAGGCCTTCCACGCGGGCATAGGCGGGGTCGGTGTTCGAGATCTTACCCGACAGCCGCCCGCCCCGCCGCCGGATCACCACGCCGCAGCGGTGCCCGATGCTGGCCCGCACCTCCAATTGGGCCGGCACGGCCACGAGACGCAGATCGCGCGTAAGGCCGTCCGCGAGCGCCCGGGCTTCCTCGGAGGTCAGGTCGCGGCCCGCCCGGCGATCCAGGATCTGCATCCCCTTCCCGGTCGCGAAGTTCCCCCGGAGCGCCAGGTCGCCGTCGTTAAACGGAATCCCGGCGCCGACCGCCTCGAAGACCCCCCGGCCCGTATGGTACGTGAAAGGATCGTAGCCCAGGATCGCGATCACCGCGACGTCGGACTCCGGGGCGATCCCAACCCCGACGGTCTGGACGAGCCCGGTCCGGCCTCGGCGGGCGAGGGAGATGAGATGGGGCACCGCCGCGGCCTCGAGCGGCGTGCGATCGCCGAGCGCGGGGATCGGACGGTCTCCCAGCCCATCGAGAATCACATAGAGCACCGGGCGCATGGGTTACCCTCTCAGGCGCAGCAGGAGATCGGGGCTGATCGTGCCGCGGGAGATCTCCTCCGCCGGACCTGTCAGCCGGATGGCGAAGTCCGCGGCCACATGAACCCGCAGGATCCCCCCCGGACTGTGCACCGCCACGTCGGGCCCGGTGAAGCCCCGGAGGACGCAGGCCGCCGCGACGGCGCTGCTGCTGCTGCCGGACGCCATGGTCTCTCCGGCGCCGCGCTCCCAGATGCGGATCGTAACGCGGCCGGTCGAGTCCACCCGCACGAACTGCACGTTCGTCCTGTGCGGAAACATCGGATGGTGCTCCAGCCCCCGGCCCACGCGCGCCAGATCGACCGATTCGAGGTCGTCCATGAAGACGACGCAGTGCGGGTTGCCCACGGAGACGCCGGTGAACCGGAACCCCTGCGAGTCCACCGAGATCTCCTCGTCCACCACGTCCCGGTCGGGACCGGCCACCGGAATCTCGCGGCTGCGGAACGTCGCCCGGCCCATCTCCGCCGTGATCAGGTGGATGCGCCGGCCGCGGAGCTGCAGGGTGACGGGCACAATCCCGCCCCGCGTGTCGACCGTAAATCGCGACCGGCGGGTGTAGCCGTGGTCCCACAGGCACTTCGCAAAGATCCGGACCCCGTTGCCGCTCTTCTCCGCCTCGCTCCCATCCGGATTGAAGACGCGCATGCCGAACTGTGCCCGCCGGGCCGGCTCGATCGTCAGGATGCCGTCCGAGCCGACGCCGCGGTTGCGGTGGCAGATCAGCCGCACCGCCGTCCGCGTCAACCGGAACGAGAGGGCTCGGGGGTCCATGACGAGGTAGTCATTGCCCAGGGCGTGCGACCTGACGTACTCATTTCTTTTGAGGCGGGCCACGCGTCAGCCTCGCCTGCGGTTCCGGCGGGCCTGTTCCCGGCGGAGCGCGCTCCCGATGATGCGGTTGACCAGCTCGCTGAAGTCGATGCCGGCCGCGGCGGCCGCCCTCGGCAGCAGGCTCCCGGGGGTGAGGCCTGGGATGGTGTTGACTTCGAGCAGCACGATCGCGTCCCCGCGACGGAACATGTCCGTCCGGGACATCCCCTCGCAGCCGAGCGCGCGGTGGGCGCGAAGGGCCAGCTGCTGCGCCTGCCTGGTCAGCGCCGGGCTGATACGCGCCGGGATGATCTCTTCGCTCGCGCCGGGCTCGTACTTGGCTTCGTAGGTAAAGAACTCCCGCTTGGGGACGATCTCGATCACCGGGAGGGGCATCGGAGCGCCGGTCTTGGGATCCTCGAGGATGGCGCAGGTGAGCTCCGTCCCCCGCAGCTGCTCCTCGACCAGCACGACATCACCGTACTCGAGTGCGCGCTCCACCGCCGGCACCAGGCCGTCCGCCGTCTGCACGACGCTCACGCCGATGCTGGATCCCTGGGCGTTGGGCTTCACCACGCAGGGGTACCCGAGCTCCGAGGCCACCTGGGCCGCCACCTCGACCCGGTTGCCCGGCCAGGCCCCGCCGTCGACCACGACGAACTTGGGGAACGGCAGCCCGTTCGCCTGGCCCACCTGGCGGCTGCGCAGCTTGTCCATCGCCAGCGCGCTGGCCAGCACGCCCGAGCCCGTATATGGAATGCCGAGGAGTTCGAGGAGCCCCTGGACCGTCCCGTCTTCGCCATAGGGACCGTGCAGGGCGATGAAGGCGAGGTCCACCGTCCCGTCGCCCACCGCGTCCTCGATCCGCGCCAGCGCTCCCGAGCCCTTGGCCGCCGGCACGCGGCCGACCTGGACAGACGCGCCCGGCCCGGCAAGGCGCAGCAGATCCGGGCGGGGCAGGAACTTTCCCTCGCGGGTGATCTCGTAGGGGAGGGGATCGTACAGGCGCCTGTCGATCGCCTGCAGCACCTGCAGCCCGCTGGTCAGCGAGACATCACGCTCGGGGGATGGTCCGCCCATCAGAATCGCGACGCGCAGCCGCTTCCCCTCCGGGCGCTTTCCCTCGGAGGGCTTGGCCTCCGGCCGTTTTCCACCGGGCTGTGCTCCGCCGGGGTGTTTTCTCGCGGTCCCTTTTCCGATGGGCCGGTTCCCCCCTGAGGGTGGACCCGCTTTCGACGCAGGAGTCATAACGCCCGGGCATCTTCGGGGATAGAGGAGCAATCCCTGCCGATGCCGTACGGGTGAAGGCGATGTCTCTGCACGGAGTGATCTTCGACCTCGGAAGCACGCTCATCCACCGGACCGGCCTCGAGCTCGAAAAGGAAAAGTGCGGAGCCCTGGCGGAGTTTGCCCGAGCCGAGTGGGGATGCCGCGATCCCCAGCGGCTCGCCGCCCGCCTCCTCGAGATCCGCCTCGACGGGTGGCGCCGGTCGGAAGAGGAGCTGGTCGAGCGCCTCGCCACCCACTCGTTTGCCCAGGCGTTCAAAGAGTCGGGACTGCCCGCCGACGACGCAATTCTGGTGAAGGCCGAGGCGGTCTTCTTCGAACCGGAAGTCAGGGTCAGCCGCCTCTATCCGGGAGCCGTCGAGACGCTCGGCGCGCTCCGCGGGATGGGGCTGCGGCTCGGCATGATCAGCAACGCGACGAGCCACCGGCTGATTCTCGACATCACGGCCAGGCACCAGATCGACGAGTACTTCGACCCGCTCGTGACCTCGGCCGGGTTCGGGCGGGTCAAGCCGCACCCGTCGATCTTCGCGTCCGTGCTCGACGCCTGGCAGGCGCCGGCCGGCGCGGTCGTGATGGTGGGCGACACCGTTGGGGCCGACATCCTGGGGGCGCACCAGATGGGGATGCGGTCGATCCTCGTGGATATCGAGCCCAACCCCGCGAACGCCAAGTTCGCCGGGCAGGCGGCCCCGACCGCTCGGGTCACGGCGCTCGGGGAGATCCCGCGCCTCGTCAGGCGCTGGGCCGCGGGCGGCTGAGGGCGCGTCCGCAACCCGGGGAAGGAACTAAGACGCGAGTTACCCGGCGGGCTCCCTAGACTCGGGCGACCGCCTGGTCCACGTCTGCGATCAGGTCGGCCAGATCCTCCACCCCCACCGACACGCGAATCAGTCCATCGGCGATGCCCGCGGCAAGGCGGACCTCCCGGGGCATGTTGACGCTGGTGGTCGAGGCGGGATGGGTGACGAGCGTGCTCACGCCTCCAAGGCTCACCGCCAGTTTGGCCACGCGCAGGGCCTCGACGCACCGGGCGCCGGCCGCGACGTCCCCACGAACCTCCAGGCTGAGCATCCCGCCAAACCCGCGCGTCATCTGGCGGGCGGCCACGGCGTGCCGGGGATGGCCGGGCAGCCCGGGATAGTGGACCCGCGCGACCTTCGGATGTTCCGCCAGGTGCCGGGCGAGGGCAAGCGCGCTGGCGTTGTGCCGCTCCATCCGCAGTCCGAGGGTCATGAGCCCGCGAACGAGCAGGTAGGCGGCGAACGGGTCGACCACGCCGCCGAAGATCCGCATGGTCTTCACGCACCCCCGAATCAGATCGCGGGATCCCACGATCACCCCGGCCGTAACGTCGTGGTGGCCCCCCAGGTACTTCGTGGCGCTGTGGCAGACGAGGTCGACGCCGAGCGCGAGCGGTGTCTGATTGTACGGCGTCGCGAAGGTGTTGTCGGCGACGGTTCGAGCGCCCCGCGCGCGGGCCAGGGCCACGACTCCGGCAATGTCGATCACCCCGAGGAGCGGGTTGTTCGGCGTCTCGATGTACAGGAGCCGCGTGTTCGGCCGGAGCGCGCGCTCGTAGGCGCCGATGTCCGGATCGTCCAGGAACGTGGCCTCTACGCCGTACCCCGGCAGCACGGAGTCGAACAGGCCGAACGTGGCCTGGTAGACCGCCTTGGGCGCCACCACGTGATCGCCGGCGCGGAGGAGGCTCATCACCGCCGTCGCGATGGCGGCCATCCCGGACGAGGTGGCGAGGGCGGCCTCGCCTCCCTCCAGGAGCGCCATCTTCTGCTCGAACAGGTCGGTGGTCGGATTGCCCCAGCGGGTGTAGAAATACCCGGGGCCCGTCTCCGCCCCCAGCCGCGCCCCTTCTTCGACGGTGTCGTACCGGAACGTCGCCGTCTGATAAATCGGCGCGACCACCGATTTGTTGGCGTCGGGGATCTTGCCGCCGTGAATCGCCCGCGTGCTGAACCCCAATTCGCCTGCGCCCATCTGCCCACGCCTCCTCACGCGTCCTGCCGGGTGGTTCTGCACGCAAGGAGTTCCCCCGGCGCGGCCCCGAACCCCTGCCCATGCCCATCGGCGCCCATGTCTCGATCGCCGGGAAGATCTACGAAGCGATCCCCCGAGCCCAGGTGCTGGGATGCGAGTGCCTCCAGATCTTCTACGGCAGTCCCCGCCAGTGGCGCCTCGTCTCCTATCCTCCCGAGGATTTGGCGGAGTTCCGCCGGAGGAGGGCTGAGGCCGGTCTCGACCCGCTGGTCGCCCACGCCCCCTATCTCGTAAACCTCGGATCGGCGGATCCTCGCCTGCGGCAACGCTCGATCGCCGCGCTGGCGCACGCCCTCCAGGGGATGGATGCCCTCCAGGGTCTCGGGGTGATCACCCATGTCGGCAGCGCCATGGGGCGGCCCTGGCCGGAGGCCCGGGCGCGGGTCGCGCGGGCGATCCGCTCGGCCCTCAAGGAAAGCGCGCGCGCGCGCATCCTGCTCGAGGGAAGCGCGGGGGGGAGCCTCGGCGGGACCTTCGAGGAGTTGCGGGAGATCCTGGACGAAACGGGCGAGGACCGCCGGCTCGGCATCTGCCTCGACTCGGCGCATCTCTTCGCAGCGGGATGGGATCTCCGCACCCCGGCCGGAGTTTCCGCGATGGTCGAGGCGTGCGACCGCTCGGTGGGGCTGCGGCGGCTGCGGGCGCTCCATCTGAACGACTCCAAGGCCCCCCTGGGGTCCCACCTCGACCGCCACGAAAACATCGGCGAAGGGACGATCGGGCGGGCCGGCTTCCGGGCGATCCTCGCCCACCCGGCGCTCCGCGACCTCCCGAGCTTCATCGAGACGCCGGGGTTCGACCGCAAGGGCCCGGACCGGAAGAACCTGCAGCGCCTCAAGCGCCTCCGGGCCGAGGCGCGCCGCGCCGAGTCGCACCGGGGGACCGCCGCGCCCGCGGCGGGATCGCACGGGCGGCCGCACGAAGAGGCGGCGGCCGGGTGAAGTGCGCCGCGCACCCCGACCGAAGCGCGCTCGGCTACTGCTCGAGGTGCGGGAAGGCGCTCTGCAAGGACTGTCTGGTGAGGCTCAGCGCCGGAAACTACTGCGAGGTCTGCGCCAACGATCCGCAGGGCCGCATGAGCCTGCCGAAGCGGCGGTTCCCTTGGTGGACGATCGCGCTCATCGTGATGGGTGTGGCGGCGGCGGCCTCAATCCTTCGATCGGTCATTCACTGAAGCCCCACCTCCCGCGCCAGCGTGGCGAAAACGTCCTCGAACGGCCGGTCGGACACGGCGGCGAGCTCTCGGAGCCAGCGCCGCACGTACCCCTGATCGATCGCCGGATTCTTGGCAAGGATTCCCCGTGCGTCTTCGAGGTCGCGCGGCCGCCCCGCAAAGATCTTGTGGACGACCACATCCTCCGGCGAGGCGAAGCGCACGCGCTGCCCACCAACGGAGACGGCGCGCGCCCGCCGCAGCGCTTCCTCCTCATACGGCGTGAACGAGAAGATCATATCGACCCGCAGCCCCGTGGGGTCGTGGCTATACGGAGCGACAAAATTTTGGCGCGCAAACGCCTCGGGAGCGTCAACGAGCGGTGCGAGACCGACGGCTTCCACGATGGGGACGATTTCATTGAATCGGTCGGGCGTGAGACCGACGGTCACGTCGATATCCCGGGTGACACGCGGCTCCCCGTAGAGGAGCACGGCCTGCCCCCCGATGATCATGTAGGGGACGCCCCGCTTATCGAGGTGCTGGGCGAGGGCCGCGAGGAGCTGGGAGGCCGTTGATGGCGCGGGCATAGTCGATGTCGTGATCGAGACCGTCGAGGCCGCACCGGGCGGGAATCACCTGGAGCTGTCTGGCTTCCTCCCAGAGCATCTCGAAGAGACGCAGGGCCTGCGCGTGATCGGCAGGCCGGCGCAACAGGTGCGCCTCGAAGTCGCGCAGAGCCTGCGTGGGGCGAATCACAATCCTTCGCCTCCCGGAATGGCACCCACACCAAGATTGTACCAAAGGGGATCGCATGCGCCCAGCCCTACCGGCCCGAGACGGCAGGCCCAGCGCCAGCGCGCGCTCCCCCACGTGCGCCGATGCGGGTGAAGAGCGCCTCCAGCACGAGCCGCGGGTTAACGTTCAGACGCAGCGCGGCCTTGGCCTGCTCGATCGCGTCCACCATGCCCCGGAGGTCCTCTCCGCGCGCGCGATCCGCCCAACCGGCCACTTCTCGCTGGCAGTCGAGATTGGTGAGGAGGGCGGGATCGCCCGCGGTCTGCCAGACGACGAGATCGCGAAACCACCACAGGGCGGTGTCCAGCCACCGTTCCAGATCATCCTTCCGCCTGGAGACGGCCTCCGCCGCGTCGATCGCCACGATGACGTCGCCCCGCTCCAGGGCCCGCAGTGTCTCGAGGACCTCCGCTCGGCGCTCAAACGGCTCCTCCCCCGCCGCCGCGGCCTCGAGCGCGATGCCGACCCTGCCGCTGGCGAGGGCCGCGAGGTAGCGCGCGCGGTCGGGCGGGACGCCGGCCCGCGCGGTCAGCGCCTGCGCGATCTCCGCCGCGGACACCAGGGTAAACCGGACCAATTGGGCTCGGGACACGATGGTGGGGACCAGCGCTTCGGTGGATTCCGAGATCAGGATGATCACGCTGTGGGACGGAGGCTCCTCCAGCACCTTGAGCAGGCTGTTCGCCGCCTCCGCCCGCATCTGCTCGGTGTCTTCGATAATGAACACCTTCCACTTCGCTTCGTAGGGGGGATACGCGGCCTCGCGTTTGAGGTCCCGCACCTGATCGATGGCGACCGCGCGCCGCTCGCCGCCGGTCTCGGTCCGGCCGGGGACGATGATCCGGAGATCGGGGTGGGTCCCCCCCGCCACTTTGCGGCAGGCGGCGCAGACCGCGCAAGCGTCCTCGCCGCCGGTCGAGCAGAGCAGGACCTGAGCGAACGCGCGGGCCGTGGTCAGGCGGCCCACGCCGGAGGGGCCGACGAAGAGATACGCGTGCGAGATCCTCGCGCTGCGCAGGGCGCCCTGCAACAGCAGCCGGGCGTGCGGCTGGCCGATGAGATCTCGAAACGGCATCAGAGGGACCGGGGTCAGATCTTGACCAATCGCTCCACGTCGAGCACGAAGACGACCGCCCCTCCGACCTGCACCTTCACCGGCGCGGAGATGTAGGAGTCGACCGGCTCGACCACGGGGGGCAGCGGGCTGACCAGCTGTTCCCGGACGTGGCAGGTTCTCTGGATGATCGCAAGGACATTTTCCACCCGGCCCTCGTCGGTGCCGATGAGGATGGTGGTGTTGCCTTCGCGGAGGAACCCGCCGGTGCTCGCCAGCATCGTGGCCTGGAACTCGGCCTTGACGAGCTCCTCCATGAGGCGCCGCTTGTCTTTGTCCTGAACGATTGCAAGGATCAGCTTCACCGGGACCCTTCCCCCCCGCCGGGCCCCTCCCGGCCACGCAGCAGCTGCGCTACAACCTGCCGGATCTCTCCCTGCACGGCGGCGACCGAACCGCGGGCGTCGATCACCTTGATTCGCTGGGGCTCATTCTTGGCAAGGGAGAGAAACCCCTCTCGCACCCGCCGGTGGAACGCCAGGTACTCCTGCTCCATCCGGTCACCGGAGCCCGTCCCGGGCGCCCCCGGCCTGGACGGCGGGCTGCCGGCATGAGCCAGGGCGGCCCGCCCGGTCTCCGCCCGCGCCCGCTCGAGCCCGATCTCGACATCGATGTCGAGCAGCAGGGTCAGGTCCGGAACGAGGCCCCCCGTGGCCACCTGATTGACGCTCCGGACGACATCGATCCCGAGCCCGCGGCCGACCCCCTGATAGGCAAGCGAGGCGTCCACGTAGCGATCGCAGACCACGCACCGGCCGGCCTGCAGGGCCGGCGCGATGACTTCGGCGACCAGTTGGGCCCGAGATGCCGCGAAGAGGAGCATCTCCGCGCGCGCCGCCATCTCCCGGTGGCGGGCATCGAGCAGGAGCGCCCGGATCTGCTCCCCGATCGGGGTCCCCCCCGGCTCGCGAACCTCTAGCACATCGAGGCCGCGCCCGCGGAGCTCATCGGCGACGAGCCTGGCTTGGGTGGTCTTTCCCGCACCCTCAGGCCCTTCCAGGGTGAGGAAGATCCCCCGCGCGGGACCCGAGGAGCGCCTGCCCGCTGAGGGTCCGATTACCGCCTGGTCCTCCCCGCCGCGGTCATTGCGGGTAGATCACGACCCGCCGGTACGGGTCGGCGCCCTTGCTCTCTGAGCTCAGGCCGTAGCGCTGGATGAACTGGTGCTGCAGGCGGCGGATGTACGAGTTCTGGGGTGAGAGCTCGACCGGCTGGGCCGACGCCATGACCTCGGAGATCGCCTCCTCGACTTCCCGCAGGGCCATCTCATCGCTGTTGAGGCGATCTCCCACGCCGAACACGGCGCGGAGGCAGGCCTCGATCTGGGAGAGCGTGTTGCTCTTGATCACGTGCATGGGGAGGCCGCGCGTGCCGGCATCGCGGAGCCGCTTGGGCTGCCGCTTCTCCTGGGACTTGAGCGTGATCATGAGGTCCGCGTCGGCCAGGGTGTTGGCGATGTCGGCCGGCACCCGCAGTTCCCGAATCGCCCGCTCCAGGCGGTTCCGGCTCACCGCGTACGGATAGATCCGGACGATCTTGTGCGGGGCCTTCGACACGGGCGGATGGCCGTCCATCATCGGCGGCGCCGCCGGCTGCTCCCCATCCGTGGTGATCCGCACCTCGCCCTCGGGGGTCCGCGTGCGAATCTCGGGACGCGGCATGTCGCCCCGGAGGAACCGGTCCACGACGCGGGCGACGTCGTGGTGCACCGCCAGCTTGTCCTGCTCCTGAATCTCGATCACCACCTCGAACGTCGGGGGGGCTTTGCGCTCCAGCACGGTCTTCTGCGTCCCCCGCCGGCGCGCTTCCTCGTCGCTCAGCGTCACCGCCTGGATGCCGCCGACCAGGTCGCAGAGGGTGGGGTTTTGCAAGAGATTGTCGAGCGTGTTTCCATGCGCGGTGGCGATCAGCTGAACACCCCGCTCGGCGATGGTGCGGGCGGCCAGCGCCTCGGCCTCCGTGCCGATCTCGTCAATGACGATGACCTCCGGCATGTGGTTCTCCACGGCCTCGATCATGACCGCATGCTGCAGCTCCGGGTACGGCACCTGCATCCGGCGCGCCCGGCCGATCCCCGGATGGGGGATGTCCCCGTCGCCGGCGATCTCGTTGCTGGTATCCACCACCACCACGCGCTTGCCGATCTCGTCGGAGAGGACGCGGGCGGCCTCCCGGAGGAGGGTCGTTTTGCCCACGCCCGGCCGCCCGACGAGGAGCACGCTCTGCCCCGATTCGATCACGTCGCGGACGATGTCGACCGTGCCAAAGACCGCGCGCCCGACCCGGCAGGTCAGCCCGATGATCTCGCCGACACGGTTGCGAATCGCGGAGATCCGGTGTAGCGTCCGCTCGATGCCGGCGCGGTTGTCCTTGCCGAACGTCCCCACCCGGCCGATGACGTGCTGCATGTCCTCGCGGTTGACAAACCCCTCCGAGAGCCGCACCGCGCGTGCGGGAAACCGCGCCTCGGGCTCGCGTCCAAGGTCCAGCACGACTTCCAGCAGTTCATCCAGTTCGGGCTGCCGCACGATAGCTTCGCGGATCGGGGGGGGCAGGATACCGAGGAGCACGTCCAGGTTATCCGAAATATGAATCTGCTGACCGGCCACTCAAGATCACCTCAAACAACAAGGAGGAGAACCCAGGCCCCGGCTCTCCCCCCGCGTTGTCCACACCTACCCGGTTGCAGCATTGGCCTCCGTCATTATAGCACGACCGGGGGGCCGCAGGAGCCACTTTAGTCCACGGCGATAATCAAACACTTCAGGTACCGGGTCTCCGGCATGGCGGGATGCACGGGGTGGTCGCGGGCCTGAGAGCGGCTCTCGACGATGCGGATCGTCCGCCGCGCGTCCCGCGCCGCCTCGTTCACCGTCGCGACCAGGCGGGCCTCGTCGACATGGTAGGAGCACGAGCACGTCACCAGCCAGCTCCGGGGGGCAAGCGCCTTGAGCGCCCGAAGGTTGATCTCTTTGTAGCCGGCCAGACCGGCGGCCAGCGCCGACCTGGTCTTCACGAAGGCCGGAGGATCCAGGATGACCAGGTCGAAGGCGGGCCCCGCGGCCGCCAGCCGCCGCAGTCCGTCGAAGGCGTTCTCCCGGAGCCACTCGCAGCGATCGGCGCAATGGTTGCGCGCCGCGTTCTGCTCGGCCATCACGACCGCGGCGTCCGAGATCTCCATCCCGGTGACGGCCGCTGCCCCGTGCGCGGCGGCCTGGATCCCCCACGCGCCCGTATAGGCGAAGCAATCGAGCACCCGGAGGCCGGCGGCCAGCTCGGCGACCCGCAGGCGATTCTCCCGCTGGTCGAGGAAGAATCCCGTCTTCTGGCCGTGCTCGATGTCCACGAGGAACCGGCACGGGCCTTCTTCAATCTCCACCACGGCCGGCCCCGCGTCCGTGAGCCATCCGTGCTCTTTCGGCAGGCCCTCCAGCCGGCGGACCGCGACATCGTTGCGCGCGTAGATTCCGCGGGGACGCACCGTCTCGTTGAGCAGCCGGACCAGCATCTCCTTCCGGCGATCCATGCCGAGCGTCAGGGTCTGGAGGACAAGGACGTCGCCGTACCGGTCGACGATCACCCCGGGAAGCCCGTCTCCCTCGCTGTAGATGAGCCGCCCGGCGGATGACGCCCATCCGGGTCGCCCGCGCAATGCGAGCGCGCTGCGCAGCCGGCCGGCGAAGAAGGCCTCGTCCAGCGGAGGGTCGCCGGCGGCCAGGATCCGCACCGTGATGACCGAGCGCGTATTGAGGAATCCCACGCCCAGATGATGGCCGAAGGCGGTCCGCACAGCGACCGCATCGCCGTCCTGGGGAGCGCCTTCGATGCGGGCGATTTCGGTCCGATAGACCCAGAGGTGCCCTGCGCGGAGCCGCTCGTCGCGGCCGGGGAACAGCACCACCGCCGGACGGGGCGGGACGTGATGACCTGCCTGTGTTCCACTCCGCGTTTCGATCGGCGTTCCGCCATGGGCGCGGCGGATCGGCTTGGCGCGCCCCGGTGGGGTGCGTCCCGGCGCGGCACGTCCCGGCGAACCGGACCCTGGGGAGCCGTGCGTCCCTCTCGCCGGGACCGGCGGGCGATGGGAGCGGGAAATCAGAACAGGCTGGTCTGTGCCGGCTGATCCACTTTGGGCTCCTCCGCGGCGCCCCCGAAAATGCGGATCTCGCCGAAGACGCCATCGTACCCGGGGCGGATATGCACCTGCCCCTGCCGCATCCGGCGGACGCCTTCAACCACGCGGGGCCGCGTGTGCCGGGCCACCTCATCGAGCGGCACATCCATCAGGACGGCAAACTCGTTGCCGAGAGCCGAGACCAGCTTGAGGTATTCCTCGCGGACCGCGCCGCTCCCGGGCTGCGCGCCCAGCGCCTCCGCCATGATTTCCTCGAGCGGGATGAGGTGGCGGAACGGCACGCGCCCGGTCTCGGGGACCCCGTCCTCCCGGCTGGCCAGGGCGGCGACCCGGGAGAGGACTCCAACCGTGAGCGGCCGCCCGCAGGCCGGGCAGATCCCGCGGTGCGCCTTGGTCTCCCGCGGGGAGAGCCGCTGGTTGCAGGCCCGGTGGCCGTCAAAATGATACTTCCCTTCCTCGGGAAAGAACTCGATGGTGGACAAGAACTTCGACCGGTCCCGGCCGCGGAGCGCGCCGAGGATCTCGCCGTACTCGAGCGGGCACTCGAACACATTCGCCTCCCGACCGAGCTTCGCCGGGGAGTGGGCGTCGGAGTTGCTCACGAGCATCACCGAGTCCAGTTCGGCGATCCGCCAGTTCATCGGAGGGTCGCTGCTGAGCCCGGTCTCCACCGCATGGATGTGGCGCGCCTGATCGCCGAAACACTCGCGCAGCGAGTCGAATCCCGAGTTGCTCCCGTACAAGGAAAACCACGGCGTCCAGACGTGGGCGGGGATCACCATGCAGTCGGGGGAGATCTCCATCACGTACTCCACCAGCTTGTCGCTCGGCAGCGACAGTGTGGGCCGTCCGTCGGCCATCAGGCTCCCGAAGCGGGCCAGGACGGCGTTGATCCGGTCCACCACCTCGAGGCTGGGGGCGAGGAGAATGTTGTGGATCTTCCGCAGACGCCCGCCCTGCGGGTAGATGTTGCTGACCTCCGAGCTCAGCATGAAATGCTGCGTGCCGAAGGTGTAGAGCCCGTGGCCGTTGGGACGGAGCTTGGTCCGCAGCTCGCGCATCCAGACGGGGTGGGTGAAGTCCCCCGTGCCGACAACCGTGATCCCTTTGAGCGCGCACCACTTCGCCAGGGTCTCGACATCCATCTCCCGGCTCGTGGCGCGGCTGAACTTGGAGTGCAGGTGGAGATCGGCGACGATCCGCATAGGAAAGGATTCGTGTCACCGACCCGTTATCCTGCCGGCTCACACCTGCGTCAGCATTCCGTGAAGGAGGGCCTTGCCGACGAGCGGGATCAGCGCGGGTCGCCGCAGGCCCGCGGCGCCGAGGCCGCGCAGGAGCGGCAGGAAGAGGCGCGATTGAAACTGTGTGTCGCCCGCCCGCTCCACGCTCTCCCGGAGCTGCGGGCTCTCCGCGATCATCCGCAGCACGGTGTCCAGCTCGGCGTCCGACAGGTGATTGATCGCGCGGCGGCCGAAGGCGGTAAAGGCCACCTCGAGACCGAACCGTTTCCTCCAGCGCCGGCTGTATTCCCCGATGGCGGCGCGGTCGCCGCCCACGTACCGCGGCGCCACCTCTCCCGCGATGCGGCCGGCGATCATCGCATAGTAGATGCCGCCGCCGGAGGTCGCCTTCACCTGGCCGGCGGCGTCGCCGACGATGATCATGCCGTCGGTGCCGACCGGGCCGCAGGGGCCCACCAGCGGGATCCGTCCCGCGACCTTCCCTTCCACCACCGCGTTGGCGAACCGGGGAGCGAGTCCGGGATGGGTGGAGATCAACCGATCCAGGAACCGCACCGGAGGGCGGCGCGTCGCCGTCGCGTCCACGCAGAGCCCGACCCGCGCGCGGTCTCCTCCAATCGGCATCAACCAGGCAAAGAATCCGGGAGCGACCGTCCGGCCAAAAAACAGCTCGGGGGTGTCCGCCTCGATCCCGACCACCCCGCGCATCTGATACTGCAGCCCAAGCGCGTGGCGGCGAGGGAGGGACAGGCCCAGCGAGGGGGGCAGCCGGGGCGCGGCGCCCTCCGCATCGATAATCAAGCGGCACCACGCCTCAAACACGCGCCCGCGCTGGTGCGCCGTCACAATCATCCCGCCGCCGCTCCGGCGGGCGGCCGTGATGCGCATCCCGGTCCTCACCTCCGCGCCGGAAGAGGCGGCCCGGTCGACGAGCCAGCGATCGAAGAGCACCCTGTCGACCACATACGAGTCCACGGTCGCGCGGCGGACCCGCACCGCGACTCCGCCGGGGGAATGGAACACCGCGGCGCTGACCGCGTTCAATGCCAGGCTGCGCGGGATGTCGAACTCGTCGAACGCGTGGTAGGACAGCTTCCCCGTGCAGTGGCTGGGGACGCCGACGGTCGGATGTTCTTCGGCCAGCAGCGTGCGCAGCCCCGCCCGGGCGGCGGCGCGGGCGGCCTCTGCGCCCCCCGGGCCGGCGCCGGCCACGATCACATCAAACTTCACCAAAGGATGCGGGGGTTCGGGACCGCGCGTGGAATTTCCTTTGCGGTTGTAGGCGTTGAGTGGGATAGTTAAGGGGGCCATGGTCATCCGCAACAATCAGACGGCGGCCGCGCTCGGCTTGACGCTTCTCCTGGCGCTGATCCTTTACCCGCCGAGCCGTCCCGCCGCCGCCCTCGAGGACGTGCAGCGGGATCTCGTCGATGTCGCGGGCGCCGACGAGCCCCATACGCCGCCGGCGTTGAACCGCGCCATCGCCTTTCGGTACCACGCTCCACACGCCGCGCGGCCGTCGGCCGCGCTGATGCTCATTCCGGGGTTGAACTCGGGCCCCAACAGCCTCGATCTCATCGCGCACGCGCTGGTGACCGCGTACGGGCCGAGCCTGGAAGTCTGGGCGGTGGCGATGCGCTCGACCCAGCTCCAGGACCGGAGGGGCGTCGAAGAGGCGCTCGCGTACGGGAACCCCGACTTCGCGCTGGCGTACTATTACGGCAAGCTCCCCATCGGCGGACAGACGTTCCATCTCGTGCGGGGACCCGAGGTCCCCTACATGGCGTATTGGGGGATGGATGTCCACCTGCGAGACATCCGGGCGCTCATGCAAGAGATTCGCACGCGCTACCCGGGCGTGCCGGTGGTCCTGGGAGGTCATTCGCTCGGCGGCATCATGGCCGCCGCCTATGCCGGCTACAACTTCGCCGAGCTCTCGGGGCCGGGCCCGGCGCCGCACCAGGCGGCGCCCGGCGAGGTCGGCGGCCGGGAGATCTCCGGCCTGCTCTTTCTCGACGGCCTGCCCCTCTGGATCCCCTTCCGCCTGTCGCCCGATCAGTATCTGCATGGGATCACCCTGCCGATCTTGGGACGGATTCCGGGCGTCGACAACCTGACCGCCGCCGACCCGCGCCGGCGGGTCTGGCCGTTCACCCGGACCAGCAAGATCGCGCGGACAAATGACAGCATCCTGCTGGACGTGCTGAGCGTCTACGCGTATCTTCGCCCCGAGACCGCCAGCATCTTCCCCTTTCCTCCCAGGAGCGGGGTTCCGATCACGAACGAAGCCCTCGTCGCCGCGCTCTTCTCGGACCAGATGGAGCCCGACCTGCTGGTGCGCGCCGGGGTCGAGACCCCGATCGGCATCTTCAACCGCATCCCGGACCCCGCGAACATCAATCATCGCGGGCTGCTGGACCTCCAGAGCGGGCGGCCGGTCCCGGGCGAACGGCTCATCCGCCTGCCGCCGCCGCAGGAGCGGGGGAGCGCCCGCGTGCCCATCCGCTCGCTCGTGAGCGCGATCCTCCGGCCGGGCGGCGACTTTACGCTGTGGTACTTTCCGTGGCGGCTCATCCTCGACTTCGGCCTGGCCACGAACCTGGACACGAGCGACGCGTTCGCCAGACAGTACCTCCACCTGACCCAGGTGCGCGACACCGCCGTCCCGATCCTGGCCATCGGCGCGGCCCACGGGATCATCCGATCGGCCGGCATGACGGACTTCTACCGGCACCAGATCGCGACGCCGCCGGGGAGCGTCACCGTCAAGATCTTCTCCGACTACTCCCACCTCGACGTCGAGGATGCGGATCCGAATCCCGCCGTCCCGCTGATCGTCGACTGGCTCAAGATGGTGCTACACTGATGTCAAAGACGGTGCGGGAGGGAAGATCGTGATCACCCGGCTCCGAGTCGTCGCCCGGCTCTGGCTCATCCCCACGGCGCTGGCGACCGCCGTGCTCAACGTTGGCCCCGTCCCAGCCCGCGGAGCATGCTCCGCCCCGCTGTTCGCCTACCGGCACGGCGCCGTGTTCTTCTCCGAGCGCGGGCGGGTCGAGCGCGTGCGGGTCGAGCTCGCCGACACCGACGATCGCATGGAGATCGGGCTGATGTGCCGGACCGCGCTGGATCCGGATGCCGGGATGCTCTTCCTCTTTCCCGCCCCCACCAGCACGCCGTTCTGGATGAAGAACACGCTCATCCCGCTCTCGATCGCCTTCATCGACTCGAACTGGCACATCGTCAAGATCATAGAGATGGCCACAGCGCCCGACCCGGCGCAGGGCCCGTTCGCGACCTACAGGCCTGATAAGCCCTACCGCTACGCGCTCGAGGTGAACGCCGGATACTTCACCAGGCACGCGCTCGACGAGGGCGCCGAGGTCCGGTTCGAGCCCCAGGAAGGCGGCCGGTCCCAGACACCCCTACCGCTCCAATAGTGGCGCTTTGAAACCATTCGCGCCAATCGGCGACGATTAAAGATACAGGATAGGTGAAATTAACGGATTTTGGTTCTCATACTCTCGATTTCTCATTAAAGCACGGCTAGGCGTTCAGAATCTCGACGGGCATGGGGGGCCCCCAAACCGCTCCCATCCCCGAGGCGCTGAGAAGCACCCCCTCGTGAACTTCCCCCTCGCATATCGGGAAGAAAGCCATTACATTAAAGAAGTCATTCCGCCGTCACAAGGAGTGTTTGGATGAGCGAGTCGGGCATCACCCTCCCAGAGTTCGGCGGACTCGAGTCCACGCTGCTCTGGCTCGTGTTCGCCGCCGCCGTCTGCGCGCTCGCCTACGGATGGTGGCTCATTCGCCGCGTGCTCCGCCAGAGCCCGGGACCGGCGGCGATGCAGGAGGTCGCCGCGGCGATCCAGGAGGGCGCCCAGGCCTACCTGGGCCGCCAGTTCCTCACCATGTCGCTCTTCATCCTGGTGCTCACGGCCGCGCTCTATTTCCTCTACCGCCCGATCTACTCGAATCAGGGCCTCGCCGTCGGCGTGGCCCTGGCCTTCCTGTTCGGGTGCCTGGCCAGTTTCGGGGCCGGGTACGTCGGCATGACCCTCGCCGTCCGAGGGAACGTCCGCACGGCCTTCGCGGCGACCCGCAGCTTCAAGGAAGCGCTGGAAACGGCCTTCCAGGCCGGGACCGTCTCCGGGATGTTCGTGGTGGGCCTGGGACTCCTGGGCGCCACGGCGATCTTCGTGCTCTTCCGCGGAGACGCGTTCCGGGTCCTGATCGGGTTCGGGTTCGGAGGGTCCCTCGTCGCCTCGTTCATGCGGATCGGCGGCGGCATCTACACCAAGGTCGCCGACGTTGGGGCCGACCTCGTGGGCAAGGTCGAGGTGGGGATCCCCGAGGACGACCCCCGGAACGCGGCGACGATCGCCGACAACGTCGGCGACAACGTCGGGGACTGCGCGGGGATGGCCGCGGACGTCTTCGAGTCGTTCGAGGTCACGCTGGTGGCGGCGATTATCCTGGGCGCCGGCACGCTGCTCGACCCGCAGTTCCACGTCCTCTACGGCAGTCACGCCTCGGCGTTCGCGCTGAAGCTGATCCTCTTCCCGCTGCTGGTCCAGGGGATCGGCGTGTTCGCCTCGATCCTCGGCACCCGGTTCGTCCGGGCCAGGGGTGAGGAGATCGGCGATCCGATGCGGCCCATCAACACGGGATTGTGGATCTCCTCCGGCGCGGCCGTCGTCGGGTTTGTCGCCGTCAACGCGGTGTACCTGACCAATCCCGCCACCGGCGCGCCGGACTGGCGGTTCTCGCTCGCGACCTTCACCGGCCTGCTGCTGGCGCTCGTCATCAAGTGGCTCACGGACCAGTTCACGAACCCGAACCTCCGGCCCGTGACCGAGATGGCGTACTCGACGAAGACCGGGCCGGCGACGTTCCTGCTGTCGGGCCTGGGGTTTGGCCTGGAGTCGTCCGTCTGGGCGGTCCTCGCGGTCGCGGCCACCATCCTGGCGTCGTTCACGATCTTCCAGGGCGATCTCGCGCTCGCCGGGTACGGGGTCGCGCTGGCCGGACTCGGGCTGCTGAGCGTCACCGGATACATCCTGGCGATGGACACGTTCGGGCCGATCGTCGACAACGCGAACGGCATCGTGGAGATGTCCGCCGCTTCGCTGCAGCCGCGGAGCGCCAGGGAGATGGCGACCCGGGTGGTCGCGCAGCTGGATCAGGCCGGCAACACCACCAAGGCGCTGACGAAGGGGTTCGCCATCGCCACGGCCGTCATCGCGGCGACCGCCCTGTTCCGGTCGTTTGTCGACCAGGCGCATTTGCTCACCTCGGTCGAGAGCCTGCGTCAGGCGCTGGCGGCCGGAGGGGCCGTGGGGCTCGACCGCGTCGGGATCCAGGTGAACCTGCCCCTCATCTTCATCGGCCTCCTCATCGGCGGGGCGGTCCCCTTCCTCGTCTCGGCGTTCTTGATCCGGGCGGTGGGCCGGTCCGCGTTCGAGGTCGTCGAAGAGGTCCGCCGGCAGTTCCGCGAGATCCCCGGGATCATGGAAGGCACGGCGAAACCCGAGTACGACCGCACGGTCGATATCGTGACGCGGGCGGCCCAGCGCGAGCTGCTCTCGCCGGCCGTCATCGCCCTCGCCGCGCCCATTCTGGTGGGGTTCGGCCTGGGGGTGGCGCCCCTCGGAGGGTTCCTCGCCGGCGCGATCCTCACCGGACAGCTGCTCGCGGTGTTCATGGCCAATACCGGCGGGGCGTGGGACAATGCCAAGAAGAAGATCGAGGACGGGTTCCTGGGCGGGAAGGGGACCGAGTTTCACAAAGCGGGAGTGATCGGCGACACGGTGGGGGACCCCCTCAAGGACACCGCGGGTCCGGCCCTCAATCCGCTGA
>Ga0209804_1000374_pt1 | contig 38165 bp, 35 predicted proteins | sample GraSoiAngelo_139_FD_185896 | JGI IMG/M metagenome (GOLD analysis project Ga0209804, IMG submission 185896) | Grasslands soil microbial communities from the Angelo Coastal Reserve, California, USA - 14_0929_12_20cm (SPAdes) (version 2) | ecosystem: Environmental > Terrestrial > Soil > Grasslands ... | reverse complement strand
ACGGCGAATTTCGCGTTTCGGATGTCGAATTTCGAGCGTGCTCGCTACTTTTTGGCGGCACCGGCTTTGGAGGCGGCGTCGGCATATTTCTTGGTGAAGCGCTCGACACGGCCGGCCGTGTCCACGAGCTTCTGCTTGCCAGTGAAGAACGGGTGACAGTTCGAGCAGATTTCCACACGCATCATTTCGCCCTTGATGGTCGAGCGTGTTTGGAACGCGTTGCCGCAGGCGCAGTGCACGGTCACGGTGTGATAGTCGGGATGAATACCGGGTTTCATGGGGCTGCCTTTCGTCGCGTCCGGTCTGCACGGCCAACCCGTCAAAGCCGGGTCAAATTAAAGAAATGACCGAGGAACGGTCACCCAGCCGCGTCGCTAGGTCGCGAGCACTTCTCCATCATACGCGAAGTGTCAAGTTTCGCAAAATGGGGTAGCAGGCTTCTCAGGATCGCGCTCACCGCGTTTCGCGGTGAGCCGGATGGAAAAAGCCCCCCGGGCGCACGCAAACGTTGCGGCAGAACAGATGCCGAAGCCGTCTGTTAGGGTATAGGGTACGCCCGGAAATCTTCAAGGCCGGCAATTACGAAGCTCGGCGCTTGGCTGGGGAGATTTTCTCTAGTGTTTGAATGGTGATCTGTTTGTAGCCGCCTTCGACGCGCACCGCCATTTGATTCTTATCGCCGACGGGCATTTTCAGCTCCATAGGGTCATGCTTCTCGACGACAGTGCCGGAGGCGCGGACGCGCGCGTTCAGCAGGCCCTTAAGCCGTTCGTTGCCGTCGGCGGGAAAGTACAGAGTCCCATCATCGGTCGCGATAGCGAGAGGCACACCGCGAGGCAAGCAGGCTGCCCCGCAATCCCTGTGAGATGGCGCGGTAGTCGCCGAAACATGCAGGATGTAACAAGCAGCCGACCACTCTGCTGCCCCACCAAGCAACAGGCCGTTGAGGTTTCCGCCGATCTTGTTCTGCTCAACCAGGTTGTCGCTGCTTGTGCCAAACAATCCGAGGCCAAAGTTATTGCTTACAAATCCCGGCCCTGGGGGGGTTGGTGGTGAAGGGAACTGAGCCATTTCCATAGAACGTGTTCAACCGAACTCGGTTGCGATTGCTGCTGACCATTCAAGTCCCGCCGCAGCCGAATATAGTATGCCCCAGCGCCGGAAGTTCCGCACTCGCCCAGGTCCCAAAATGGTCACGCCGTCCTGAAGCACCTCAATTCCATCTTCCGCAGCAAAGGTTGTGGTGCTGGTACAGCCAGTGGCAGTGAAGTGGTCGGCGGTTCCCGCGATGGTGAAGCCGTTGAGCCGGAGCGTAATGCCAGGTGCGCCAAACGTGGTGCAAGGCGCGCCCGCGACCATACAGGTGACATCGCCCGTAAGTTCGCTGTCCTCGTGAATAGTCAACGTCGCGGAAATGGTACCGCTGATGTCAGTGGCCCTGGGCATGTGCGGCACAAACCAAAAGCGCACATGCCGAGAAGATGGAAAGCGTTGTTCGGTTAGAAGCAGCTGGCACATAGAACCTCCTTACGCCGGGTTTAAGGTCTCTATGGGGACACCGGTTTGGGACGGCGTGGAATGCGCGTAAGCCTAAGCCCGAGAACGAGGTTTGTCAAACGGGAACTGCGATCTCGAGCGCTGGCAGGCAACCTGGAGCTGTGGACGCTAATCCGCGGAAAAGTGCCAGCGCGTGACGGCATCGGCGAAATTTTCCGCGTGTTCGTCCTGCGCAAAGACGACCTGAGGCTGGACCCGAAAAACGCAGCCATCGGAAGCCATCAAGATCGGCTCGACGTCACCACCATATTTGGCATTGTAAATTTTGGCGAGCTGCCTCCAAACGGTGCGATCAGTGATTTCTTCGGCGGTACCTTCGAGGATTACGGCCTCGTCTGCTTTTTCGGTCCCCATGACCACCTGGGGAAGAGACGCGATGTTTTTGGCCTTGCGCGTGCGCGGACCGGTGCTGAACCAGAAGGCATCCTGCCACCAGATGCCCCAAACCAACATGAGGTGCGGGCGACGGTCGGGCCGCGTGGTGGCTATCCAATAGTTATGCGACTGTTCGAGGCGCTCTAAGGCCCAAGACCATGGTTTCAGGCCTGAAATGTCTTCAGAAGGTTTTGCCAGGGCGTCGGGCCAGTAGGGGCGACTGACTCTTGGTGCAAGCATGACCAGTCCTTTCAGAAGCGAAAACTGCGGAATTGTAGCAGCTGGCGGGCGAGTAGTCAGAAGCAAATTAAGAAAGCAGAGATCAGAGATCGGAGAACGGTTATCAGAAAATGCGAGAAGTTAGTGGCATGTGGCGGGCTACCGGATTGCCTTGGCGGATTCAGGAAACGAAGGAGCAGCCGACGCGAGTGCCGCCGGCTGCGGTTTGCTGCTTCCAGACAGGTTTCAGGTTCACGCGGACGGGAGGAAGAATCGGCACGTGCAGAACAGCAAACAGATTCTCCGGAACTTCTTCTTGCGCATCGAACTCAATGGCCACGCCGCCGAAACCCAGGTCGAGGACGCGGGCGCGTTTCGTTCCCTGCTCGCCGAGAACTGCATAAGCGTTTGTGCCGGCCATCGAGACGCGATCGGCTTTGCGCTGGACCGCAAATATGCGCGGCGGCGCGGGCAAGACTTGCGCAGCGGCTGGAACCGACTCAAGGGACGCCCGCCCATCACGATGGTTTTCTTTATCCGGCGGACGTTTGGTCTCAACCGAAATCGGCGGAGGGAGTGGAGCAGGCGCCTCGGCGGAAACCGTAGGAGCTGCAGACGTTTCGATGGGCGGCCGAGGTTCGATGCGGTTGGCTCCGTTGACTGCTTTTTTGTGGTTGTCGTGCTTCTGGCGGTAAAGGCGCTCGTCAGCAATGCGAATAAGCTGATCCGCCTGCTCGGCATCTTCCGGGAAGATAGCAATGCCATGGTCCATGCTCACGGCAACTTCCAGCTGGAGGGGACGGAGCATCTCTGAAAAGACGGCTTCCACGCGGCGGCTGAGAGCAAGAGCTTGCTGCGAATCGGTCTGGGGAAGCAGCAAAGCAAACTCGTCGCCTCCGATTCGAAAAGCATAGTCGGATGTGCGCAATGCCTTCTTGAGCGTTGCGGCGGTTACGCGCAAGACTTCATCACCGCGGGGATGGCCATGCTTGTCATTCACTTCCTTGAAGCGGTGAAGATCCAGGATGACCAAGCTGAGCGGTTGCGTGTAGCGCCGAGCGCGGTTCAATTCCTTCTCGAAGGACTCTCCAAAAAGCCTGCGATTATAGAGGCCGGTCAGAGGATCGGTAACGGCATTCAATTCGAGCTTCTTAAGATCCTCGTATTCCATGATGATGGGCACACGAAGGAAGCCGTGAGACGCGAGCACATCCAGGAGAGCAGCTTTGAGAGCAATCTGCCGGCCGGCTTGATCCACTAAGACGCGGCGGTGAGCGAGCATTTCGTCCCAAACTTGAACACACTCGGATTCGCGCAAATCAACATGACAGATTGCCCGGAGGAAACGTTGAAGAAATTGTCCGCGTGCGGAGAGATCAAGGCTCTCGAGCGTATCCGCAAGCAACTCGAGATACGTATCCTCCGCAGGCAGACGCGGGGGCGCAAGGGCGCCGGGGCTGGGCATGTCCGGAATAAACCTAACCTCTGCCTATCCCCGCGGGGTATGGGGCAAGCGTTTGAATTGTTGTACAGCCATAGTGGAGCAACCAAGAGACCATTCGTACTGGGCCTTGGAAGCCTCCAAACAAGCTGAACCGTTTAGAAGCCGAGCATCCTAATACAAAATCAGGCGAAAAACGAGCCAAAACTCAAATTCACGAGGATGATGTTGGGCGTTGTGTAACAAAACTGCCCGCACGAAGAGACCGGAGGTTTCTACTAATCGTCGAGAGGGCAGAGGAACTCCAGGCCGAAAAGGCGCGTCTCCCCCAACATGTTCTGACGCAAGACACGAGCAATAATCGGCGGGGTTTCACTGGGGACGAGGCCGGGATTGGCCGGGGATGGGGCGGGTATCGTGAGGTGAACGGTCTGATTGGATCGAAGCATATGCTGGGAGGCAATACAGGCTCCGAAAGCGCTGATATTAAGGGTCTTAGTGAGCTCGATAAACGCAGAACCAGAGGTGTCTGTACCGCGAACAAAAACCGGAATCTGCAGACGAATACGGGACGAGCGCCTCGTCTGGCGAACTTCCAAGGCTTTGTTTTCCTCGATCACGCGATGCAGCATGGAATCCCCCGGACAGTACAACGGATATAGTACGAGACGTGAGCATCTTAGGTGCCAGATGAACTTGTCCAGTCTCGCGATAACTCTTTTAATGGGAACAGGTTCGCAGGCGTCCGCCAGAGAGCAAAAGATTTCGTTACCGCCCGAGGCCTGGAAATCCAATAAATTTCCGCAAAAGTGCAAATGGAACGCTTTTACCATTGACTTAACGAGAGACACTCTGTAAGGATGAGCATCCGGCAAGGGAAAATATTTACCACCTCCCTGAAAAGGACAGAATCCGGACATGACCGGAAGGACAGCCATGCCGCCCGTGGCGGAAGACCGCAGTCGCCGATCCCTTCCTTTAGTAGCCGTTAGGCAACTGCTGGATACCGTTGAAAAATCGTTACTCGTGGCCGATCGCGGCGGAAGCCTGATTTTGGTGAATGCGCGGGCGCGCCAATGCCTGGAATCCTATGGGTTCAAGGAAGCGGATGAGCCCAATCTTTTTGTGGATCTGCTGAAGCTGGATTCGGCCAGCATTTTCGGGCAAGTTTTGAAGGGCGAGCGCGAAATCAAAGTGCAAATCGGGCGCGCGGAGAAAAAAACAAGTGCGCGGCTTCAATGGATGCCCGAATCCGACTGGCTGGTGGTGGAAATCGACGGCAAAGCAGAAGCGCACGCCGGAGCCGATTCAGCAACACGGCTCACGGTGCAAGAGCTGCTTCAGGAAAGAGAAATCACTTACAGAAACCTTCTTGCGGCCTATTTGAAATTGCAAGAGGTGAACCGTCAGAAGACGGTTTTTCTTGCTTCTGCCGCGCACGAATTGAAAACGCCGCTAGCGGTAATCAAAGGGTATTACGATTTGTTGCTCGCGGGTTCGCTGGGGCGGCTGACGGACAAGCAGCGAGACATTCTGGAAGAATCCAAAGAGAGTTGTGAACGGCTGGTGCGCCTGGTTTCGATGTTCCTGAATTATTCGGCGCTGGAAAGCGGCAAACTGGTTTTGCAGCTTCGGGAGAATGACCTGCGAGATTGCCTGGATGAACTTTCCAAGCGGTGGACGGAAGCATTTCAGCGCAAAGGAGTGCGATTGGAAGCGAACATCGACCCGTCCATTCCGACGTTCCGATTCGACTATCAGAAAGTTCAGCAGGTTGCGGCCAACTTGCTCGACAATGCGCTGAAGCACACGCCGAGCGGCGGCACGGTAGTGCTGCGAGCGGCTCCTCATTTTTGGGAACGCCGGGTGGCTGCCATGGCACCCCTGGAAGAACGGCGAAGATTCCGCCTGCCGCGGCCCAACAGCGTGGAAGTAAGCGTGAGGGACTCCGGCGCGGGCATTCCCGCCGAACATCATCAAGAAATCTTTGAAGATTTTGTGCGAGTCGACAGGAACACTTCGGGGATGGGCCTGGGTTTGGCGATTGCAAAGCGGCTTATTCAAGCGCACCGCGGCAAGATCTGGGTGGAAAGTGATCCCACCGCGGGGAGCCGATTCACGTTCCTGTTGCCGATGGATCAAGGCTGAGGTCGAAGAAATTTCCGGGAAAAGGGGAAGAGCCAATGGCGGAGAAAGAAAAAATCCTGGTGGTGGATGACGAGCCGAGCATTCGAAAGTACTTGCAGACCCTCTTGGAGGTGGATGGGTTCGACGTGGAGACGGTCAGCTCGGGCAAAGAGGCTTTAAACAAGGTGAAGAAAGGCGAACGTCCGGACTTCATCATCTTGGACGTTTTGATGCCGGAGCTGAACGGCATTGACACGCTAAAAGAGCTGATGGGGCTCGACCGCTCTCTGAATGTGATCATGCTGTCCTGTTCGAATGAAGTGGGGACGGTGGTGGAGGCCATTCGGATCGGAGCGCACGATTATCTAACCAAGCCGTTTGAAAAGACAGAGCTGGATGCGGCGATGTTGAAGTCGCGCCAGAAGAAACAGTTGGCGACGGAGAACCAGGCGCTGCGGGATTATTGCGACCAGGTCACCGAAGATTTGAGCTTTTTGGCTGCGAGTCCACAGATGGTGCGAATCCGGCAGCAATTACTGCAAATCGCGCCGGTGGACGTCCCGGTGTTTATCTGCGGGGAAAGCGGCGTGGGCAAGGAAGTTGTAGCGCGGATGATCCATCTGCGCTCGAGACGGCGCAACCAGCCGTTTGTGAAAGTGAATTGCGCGGCATTGCCGGGGGAACTGCTGGAGTCGGAACTTTTTGGATTCGAGCAAGGGGCTTTTACCGGCGCGGTGCGGAGCAAGCCGGGCAAGTTCGAACTGGCGAACAAAGGCACAATTTTCCTCGACGAAATCGCAGAGATGAGCACGCATTTGCAGGCCAAGCTGCTGCACGTCTTGCAAGATCACCAGTACTCGCGATTGGGCGGGCGGCACCTGGTGGAAACGGATGTGCGCGTGCTCGCGGCCACCAATGTGAACGTGCAGGAAGCCATGAAGTCCGGACGTTTCCGCGAGGATTTGTATTACCGTTTGAACGTTTTGTCCATCAACGTGCCGCCGCTGCGGGAACGCACGACCGAGATTCCGCTGCTGTTTCAACATTTCCTGCAAAAATACAGCGAGAAGTATGGCAAGCCCGGACAGCCTCCTTCCAAGCACCTGCTGGATGCGGCAGTGAACTATCCCTGGCCCGGAAACTTGCGCGAGCTAGAGAACTTCGTAAAGCGCTACGTCATTCTCGAGGATGACGAAGGCAGCTTGCGCGAGTTGGTGGAGATGTCTTCCTCGCGGCAGCGAACTTCGCCGCGCGAAGAAGCGGCGCAGCCAAAAGACCAAGGGCTGAAGGCGCTGGTGCGCGGCTTGAAAGACGAGGCAGAGATGGAAGCGATCTCCGACGCGCTGGAAAAAACGAGGTGGTGCCGCAAGGACGCGGCCAAGATGCTGGGCATCAGTTATAAAGCCCTGCTGTATAAGATGAGGCAGTTCAACTTGGATACGCCGCGGACAAGGAAAACGGCGACAACTGCAGGGACGGAAGAAGGTTCTACCGTGGGAACCAGAAACGGATAAACGGGTTTTCGCGGAGACGGAATTAGCTCGATCGGGCAATAGCAAGTATACTCGTACGGGCATTTGAGTTGCCCTGCTGCGCGCCAAAGTTTGATTCATATTTGAATTAACAGGTCTAAATTGCTTCCCGGGGCAAGCAAGGTTGTAATCGGAATCCGATATTCAGGCTCAATTCAAAGAAGGGAATGCGGCCGGGACAAACCGGACGCGGGGCGTGAATCGAAGGATGGGGGGCACCACGGAACGCCGCACGACGCGACGGTACGATCTGACTTTACCGGTTCTTGTTCGCGTTCCCAAAGAGAAAGCCATAGATTCCCTGAAGGGCAAGACCCGCGACATCTCAACGCGCGGGCTGTATTTCGTAATGGATCAAGATCCTCAAGCCGACTCTCAGCTTGACCTAATCCTGACGCTGCCGACGGAAGTAACCGGCGGGACAGAAGTGCTGGTACATGCCTTTGGTAAGGTCCTCCGTGTGGAACCTCGAATCGAGGACGGCAATACGCGCATGGGCGTGGCCGCCGTGATCGAGCGGTACGACATTGTCCGCGCCGAAGCGCGCCCGTGACGTAAACCTTTGGGCCCGCTACAGAATACCTTCGAAACCCGTGAACGAGGTCCTTCCCGGCTCCCAAAAGGGTTGTTCGAGAGCCTGGTTTGGTTTGGACGCATCTTGCATCCAGAAAGAAATAGGCCTAGTATCCGGCCCATGAACTTCGGGAGGGTCCAATGAAGGTTGCCGACTTGATAGGGTCCCGCAGAGAAGTCTTCTCCATCACCGAAGAAACGAGCGTTCATCAAGCCGCGCAATATCTGCGAGAGAAGCAGGTGCGTGCAGTTGGCGTGGTGGATGCAAACGGAAAAGTTGTCGGAGTCATCTCGCACAGCGATGTCTCCGATAAGGTAGCCGCAGAAAATAAGTGCCCTGCCTGGATGAAAGCCTCCGACATCATGACGCGTGATCTCGTCACAGTAACTTCGGACATCAGACTGGAAGACTGCCTGAGGTTGATGGATCAAAACACCATTTTTCACCTCATTGTTCTTGATGAGCGGCAGGGGTTCCGCGGGATGCTCTCCGTGAGCGACATTTTGCGGGTGGTGGCTTCGGACGAGAAGGCCCGGGCGGACCTCTTGGAATCCTTCATTTTCCCGCAGAGATAAGACGGCGCGAACCTTCTTAAGACCACCCCCATCTAGAGAGAAAAATGGTCTCGAAGGTGGGAGAAGTTTTTACTATTCGTGATATTCGAAAACAGTGCCTTTTTACCTCGGGGTACTACAACCGGCCCGGGTTGGTCTCTGCTAAGCCATTGTAAATGAAGTAGTTGCTGATTTGTTCGTCTCTACGTTCCCCGTCTTATCAGGATTCCCTGATGGGACTGCGATGTGCTTTCTGTTTCCCGCCCGAACTATCAGCGGGAATATGTCTGCCGAGAAGAAAAAAAAGACTGCATGCTCCGAACTGGCCAATCTCCTGCCGCCGGAAGAGATCCTGTTTGGCCGTTCGGAAGCCATGAAAGAGGTGCGCAAGCGGGCTAGGAAAGTGGCCGGAACCAACATTCCGGTGTTGCTGTGCGGCCCAAAGGGGAGCGGCAAAGAGGTTCTTGCCTGGTGGATTCACAAGCACTCGGGAGTGGCGAGCGGCCAGTTCGTTAAAGTGAATTGCGCGGCGATTCCAGGGACCCTGCTGGAAAGCGAGCTCTTTGGTTTCGAAAGAGGAGCTTTTACCGGGGCCCATTCCACAAAACCCGGAAGAGTGGAGCTTGCGCACAACGGCACGCTGTTTCTGGACGGAATCGCTGATCTCGATTGGGGCTCGCAAAGCAAGCTCCTCCAGTTTCTCCAGGATGGCCGTTTTTCGCGCATCGGCGATGAATTGGAGAGGTCGGTGGAAACCCGGCTGATTTGCACCACTGACAAAGATCTACAAGAGGAGATTGCGAAAGGAAAGTTTCGCGGGGATTTATATTATCGCATTAATGTGGTCTGCCTGAAGCTGCCGGCGCTCCGCGACCGCCGGGAAGACATTCCTGCGATGGCGGAGTATTTTCTGGCGCGCTGCCAACAGCAGTTCCAGACGCGGGCGGAGCCTCTCACCAGAGAGACAATCCACTATATGCAGTGTATGGACTGGCCGGGGAATATCCGCGAACTTTCGAACGGCATCGCCCGCCATGTCCTCATCGGTGCCGAGGCGTCGGTCTTGGAGGGCCCGAGGCCTGTCACTCCAACACTCCCGCCTGTTTCCAGAGGGGATGGAGTAGTCCCCTTGAAGAGTCTTTGTAAAGAGGCGATTCGGGCAAGCGAGAAGAATATTATTCTTGCGGCGCTGCGCGCCAATCGCTGGAATCGCAGGAAGGCGGCACAGCAGCTAAAAATCAGTTACAGGCTGCTCATTTACAAGATTCGCGAAGCCGGCCTGACTACTTAAGAAGGGAAACCCCATCGCCATCAGGCAAGGAGAGGCCAGCGGGTTCGGCTGCGTAGAGGGACCTGAGTTGGCACTTGGCGACCTTGCAATGAATCTCCGCTGACCTTTGGTCAATCGGGAGAGCGCGACCGCAGGTGAGCAGGGCCTCAGCGAATTTTTCCTGCGTCTTCCACCGCCATGAACCTTTGCTTTCTCGCCTTATGGTCGCGGAAACACGCGGACAGGACCACGCAGATAAAGGCAAAACCAAACAGGAAGGCGTTTCGGAATCTGGTGCAATTTTGGCTCCCCGGACAGCCGGGGAAAAGCCCAGCCCGAAAGCACTTCAAGCATAAGAAAACAAAGAACATGACATCGGCGAAGTGGCTTATGCTGCCTGGTCTTGGCTAAAGGACACCGCCGCGCTAGAGTAAAGTAGAGTGGATGACAATTTTGGGGATATTGTGGCTACAAAAGTTCCACTTTTCCGATTGACTCGCATGAGTTTTGACGTAGCATTTACATCTACAGGGCCGGACATGTCGTAGGCCGTTTAAATACAATTACTTAGAGGCTTTCTAGGCTTCTCTAACTACAATTCCATGGCCATTGGCGTGCTGCTTCGAGGTTTCCCCTGCTGCGAGAGGAGTGAGCATGGTTCGGAATGGCGAATTCAGTATGGCTGACATTAAGCGGGTCTTGCGCAAACATTGGTGGGTCCTCGCTGCCTGCGCCCCGGGGCTTGGGATAGTCAGTGTCCTGGTCGCAATGCGACTTCCCAAGAAATACACCTCGCAAACACTGGTTCTCGTAGCTCGGCCCGCAGTGGAGGATTACGTAAAATCAGTGGTGACAGAGGACTTAACCCAAAGGCTAGCCTCGATGAAGGAGCAGATTGTGAGCCGTTCCAGGCTTCAGCCGGTCATCGAAAAATTCAACCTTTACGCCGAAGACCGCAACAAGGTGCACGGGGAGGACTTAATTGATCGGCTGCGCGCGGCTGTTACGATCACTCTCCTCGAGGCGATGCCTGGCACGCAGTATCCAAATTTGCCCGGGTTTTCAGTGAACGTGACTTTCAATAACCCTCAAGTGGCGCAACAGATCTGCACAGAAATAACTTCGATGTTCATGGAACAAAATGAGCGGGCTTTGCAGCTGCAGGCCAGCCAGAGGACTTCCCTTATCGGTCAGCAATTGGATGAGGCAAAGGCGAAGCTGGATGAGCAAGATGCCAAACTGGCCCAATTCAAGCGGCAATACATTGGTTTGCTGCCGGAAGAGACCCAAAGCAACCTCAGCTTGTTAGGGAGTCTCAATTCTGAGCTGGATGCGACCACACAAGCGCTCACCCGTGCACAGCAGGATAAGGCATTTAACCAGACTCTACTAAGCAGGCAGGAAACGAATTGGAAGGGGTCCCAGGGAGGACAGAACCCCGAAACCCTTGAGGAACGGAGCGCGCCCTCGACGGCCCGCAGAACAGCCGAACCCTCTCAGATGCAGCAGCTGCGAGCCACAATACAGCAAGAGGAGCTCAACTACCAGGACTTACTCAAGCGACAGGGGAAGATCCAGGAACAAATCAAAGTGCTTGAGGGCCACATCGAGGCTAGCCCGATGGTGGACTTGCAGGTGAAAGAATTGACACGCAATTATCAGAGCGCCCTGGACTTCTACAACCAATTGCTCAAAAAGCGGGACAATTCGGTGATGCCGAGCGACTTGGTTCACCAGCAGGAAGGTGAGCAATTTCGTGTGCTGGATCCACCGAGCCTGCCTAGGAGTCCATCGTTCCCCAAGATGTTTAATTTTGTCGCCGGAGGGTTTGGAGGAGGAACTGCCCTAGCTTTGATCATCCTATATGTGCTGATGGCTATGGACAAGACTCTGCACACAGAGAGAGAAGTTGAGTCGTATCTAAAACTCCCCGTTCTGGTAAGTGTTCCTATTCTGGAAGCTGCAGTTGGCAGCTCGAAGCTCCTTAAGCGGCCTATTTTTGAAGGATTGAATTTGCGCTGAGGAGTACTTGAGGGAACTATGAGCCGCATCCACGAAGCTTTAAAGAAGGCCGCTGAAGAACGAGCCGCGCGCTTGACGTTTGATGTCGACCCCCGTGAAGGAGATGGTGAGGTCCGATCCGAACCCGAGTCCCCACTCACACAAGGAATAGACCTGCTTCCCCCTGTGCCATCAACTCGGACTGAGGCCGTCGACAGCAGCACAATTGCGAGTTTCAGCTTTGAAGAACTCAACAAACGTTGTGCCCGTAAAGAATGGCGTCTTGATCCACTCAACAGCGTGTTTTTGAATTCGAAGCCAGGCGAGGAGGGGCCGGAACGGTTTCGCACGCTGCGGTTGCGCTTGTACAAAATCGCCACGACCCGGAAGTTAAAGAGAGTTCTTATCACAAGCGGTGTTGCCAGTGAAGGAAAGACCTTCGTCGCATCCAATCTCGCCCAATCGATTGCGCAGCAACCGGAACTGCGAGTTCTGTTGATAGACGCGGATTTGCGGTCGTCGCAACTGCACGTAGTGTTTGGAACGCAGGGCCGGCCAGGACTGTCCGATTACCTACGCGGGGATGCGGATGAGTATGCGGTAATTCAGAAAGGAATGAGCAAGAACCTTTTCCTGATTCCTGGAGGAAATCTTGTATCAAATCCGAGCGAGCTGCTGCTGAGCGAGAGGATGAAACACCTGCTCAACGTTGTCTCGCCTGCATTCGATTGGATCATCCTGGACGCCCCGCCAACCCTGCCGGTTCATGATGCAAGCATCCTAGCCGACCTGGTGGATGGGGTATTGTTTGTAATCCGGGCAGGCTCGACACATGCAGAGATTGTGGAGCGAACAGCTTCCGAATTCCAAGACAAGAATCTGCTTGGGGCAGTACTCAATCAAGTCGAGAAAAGCGATTCTTATGGGGCGGAATACCAGAATTACCACTCTGACCGAGATTGAAGGGCGGGCGGCGAAGAGGCAGAAAACATACTAACCCCCTTAACCACCGCATAGCTTACGGTTGCCGGCGAGGGTTGCTACGCTAGTGTAACCTGCGCAAGAGAAATCGCCATCAAGTTTGCAAACTACGGCACAAAGCAATTCTAAGAGGAGCAGAGGAGCGTGTTGCCGCGTCGGCCCGGGACTCGCCTCGTTCCAAGAAACCATCTAGCTAAAGGCTATAGCTAAGCTAGGCCTTCCGGTTGCCATTGTCGAGTTTCTCAAAGTTCATGGGGTGAAAGGAGAGCAAAAAAGGAGAAAGTTTTGGAACTTCTTGGCACAAAATTAGGGTTCGATCCTTCCGTATCTCCGGCCTGCGAGGCTGCGGAATTCCTATAACCCATTTATATTGCAATAGGTTACAAAGAAATTGGCAACTCAGGGAGGTTTTTCTTAGTGGCGAGGCATTTGCTTTTTGGACCTTCATCGGACTATGAGCCTATTTCTTAGGGAAGCCGTCCATTTTGCTTCAAATAGTGGGTTCGTGCGGGGCCAATCGGCCGCTATCGAGAGCTTGAATTCCGTGGTTGAGGGAATCGCCGGCACAAACGTACCGGTGCTGTTAATTGGGGAGAGCGGAACCGGGAAGGAAGTCTACTGCCGGATGATTCATCGCCTCTCCAAGAGCCACGACATGCCTCTAAAAAGGGTAAGTTGCCGGGGTGTTGAGCTCGCAGAATTGGCTGCCTTGAAATCTGACTTGAGAGACCGCAGGGAGGGCTGCAATGGGAGAGCGGGAACGCTCTTTCTGGACGATATCGATGAGTTGGACTTGGAAAACCAAAAGATACTGCTTTCTATTTTGCCCGACGGTCAGGCAGACGAGGACAATTCCGACAGCCTGCGGATTATTGCCTCGGCCTCAAAGAATTTGGAAAAAGAAATCGAAGCGGGGAGATTTCGCAAAGAGCTGTATTTCCGAATCAGCGGAGTTTGTCTTAGGCTCCCTCCTCTGAGGGACAGAAAGGAAGACATTCACGTTTTTATGGAGCATTTTCTTGCAAAACACTCTGCGGAACTGGGGCGCGAGACGGTGGTTCTCGGCGAAAAGGAAAAGCAATTCCTGATAACGCATGAGTGGCCGGGAAACGTGCGCGAGCTTGGAAACCTCGCGAGAAGGATCGCGCTGCTTGGAGATTCCCGGAAAGTGATCGAAGAGCTGGACGCGACTCCCAAACAGGAAGCAGGCCGCCGAGAGGAGCCGCAGAGTTCTTCTTTGAAGGTAGCTGCCCGAACAGCCTCGCGGAGAGCAGAGCGCGACCTGATCGCAAAGGCACTTGAACGAACCCACTGGAACCGCAAGCGAGCGGCAAAGGAGCTTCAAATCAGCTACAAGTCTTTGCTCTACAAAATCAAACAAACCGGTCTCGAAGAAAAGCACAAGGAACGGGGCGTGACATAAAGAAATGCGAAATATCGGTTCTATTATCCTATCGGCGTTTTTGGCTGCGGCGAGTGTCCCGGCAAACGGGCAAACATCCACAGGTCCAGAGAAGAAGGATGAATCAAGGGAACTGAAAAGCCAGACAAATGCGAGTCCAGCACAAACGGGCACAGCGGACCCAGGCTATAAAATTGGAGCGCAGGACGTAATTAAACTTGATGTTTGGAGAGAAGACCAACTGACGCGAACGGTTCCGGTTCACCCGGATGGGAAGATCACCCTCCCGCTCTTGAATGATGTTCAGGCCGCCGGGCTGACTCCAATGGAGTTGGCGGGGGTCATTCGCGACGAATTAAAGAAGTATTTGACCAATCCCCAGGTCAACGTGAGCGTGTCAGAAATAAACAGCCTTCGGATCTATGTAAGCGGGGAAGTCAACAAATCAGGCGCCTATCAGCTGCTTCCAGATATGACCGTGTTGCAGGCCCTTTCAGGCAGCGGCGGATTTACAGCCTTTGCGCGAATCAAGAGCATCTACGCCCTGAGGACCGAGAACGGCAAGCCAGATAAAGATTCCATTCAACTACAAAGAAGCAATCGCTGGAAAGAATCCGGAGCAGCGCATTGAACTAAAACCCGAGGACGTGGTTGTTGTGCCGTGAGGATCAATATGAAAGCCTGGAGGCATCTGGTCCGCGGAATCATGGTGGCGCTGATCTTTGGTCTTTGTCCGCACTCGCTCTGGGCCCAAGAACAGCAACAAGAGAAGACTTTGTAGGCTTGCAACGGCTAGATCAGAAAAAGAGACCATGTATAAAAGATTCTTCGGACTAAGAGAAAGCCCGTTCAACGTTAGCCCGGACCCCCGCTATCTGTTTCTCACGAAACAGATTGAAGAGACTTTGACCGCCCTTATGTACGGCATTCAGACAAGAAAAGGGATCCTTACGCTTACAGGAGAAGTAGGGACAGGAAAGACTACGCTCATAAACCGTGTTTTGGACTGGCTGAACCAGCGTGCAGCGAAAACGGCGTTTCTGTTCAATTCCCGGATGAACTCTTCGCAACTCTTTGATTTTGTACTGGCAGAATTTGACATTCCCTGCGAGTTGCGTTCCAAGAGCCAGCAGTTAATGAAATTGAATCATTGGCTTTTGGAACGATACCGAGCCGGCGAAACTGCCGTGCTTATCCTTGACGAAGCGCAAAACCTCACCTTCCCGGTTCTGGAAGAAATCCGCTTACTGACCAACCTGGAGACTTCTGGGGAAAAACTCCTGCAAATTGTGGTTTCAGGTCAGTCCGAGCTCGAGGAGAAACTGAACCTTCCGCAACTCCGGCAGTTCCGGCAGCGAATCATGATTCGTTGCAAAACCAACCACCTCACGAAAGAAGAGACGCACGCCTATATTGTCGAAAGACTGAGAATCGCGGGAGTTGGTCCGAGCAACCAGCCGATTTTCAGCCAGGCGGCCATGGACACCGTGCACCTTTATTCTTTGGGAGTTCCCCGAGTAGTGAACCTGCTGTGCGAGCATTCCCTGATTAACGCCTACGTAGAGCACGAACGGCCGATTCTTCCGAAGACCGTTGAGGACATTGCGCACGAGTTTCAGTTGGATGTGGTTGAACCGACGGCTTCCCCGGAAAGTCTGCAGACCAGCGCAGAACTTTATAATTCAGAAGCATTTATCCAAAATCTTGGTGAGGCTCTCTTTCGCTTTCGGATGTTCCCTCAGAATCCACCTCTGCGCGGCAGAAAGTAACCTGGTCGGCAGAGCTTCCAAGTTGCCTTGGTCAAAACCTGTCTTTGGCCTTCAGTGTGTGAATAAATGCTCATGTCCGTCAGCAAAAGGGTCACTTACAGGGAGTGCGGTGGTCAATTGATGGTAAGACTTTTCCACACGGCCCGGACCCAGACAATGGCAAGCGCTGTTGGGGCAGGCCTTGTTGGCCGTCCTTTCGATGTAACGATCTTATTTTCACCGAATTAGAAGTACTTCTGCCTTGAAAGAGAATGCTTTCTGGATTACAAAATCCCCTGCCATCAATCTCGGCTGTTTAATACTATCGGTCCGGGAAAAACAGACCATGCCCCTTCTGATTTTGTAAGGCAGTTGGTGCGAATCAAGAAAGGCATGTAACCTCCCGTAATCGAGGTGGGCAATTTGAAGCCGCGCCGTGCGTTTCTAGAGGTCAACGATACTGGGCGTGGTTTCTATCTTGCTGCCCGGAAGAGGGAGCGCGGTGAGGCTTATAATCTCTGCGCTGCCGAAACACGGGAAATCGGAGAATTACTGAATACGGCGGACCACTTTGGCTAGCCTGGCGGAGGTCGGATGAAGAAGGCCAATGAGTTGGAGCAGAGCGTACGCAATTCCATCGAAGCCTCGATTGCTACGAAGCAATCCCTATTGAAGAGTCCTGAACTCCTGTCTACGGTCGCGCGAGTGAGCGAACTGCTAGCTAGGGCCTTGCTGGAAGGAAATAAGGTGTTTTTTTTCGGCAATGGAGGCAGTGCGGCTGACGCGCAGCATATTGCCGCAGAGTTCGTGGGCCGGTTCGCTCTTGAACGTCCGGCGCTGCCTGCTCTGGCGCTCTCGGTGAATACGTCGTGTGTAACCGCGATTGGGAACGATTATGGATTTGACCAAGTTTTCTCCCGGCAATTGGAGGCGTTGGCCCGCCCAGGAGATATTGCCGTTGGAATCTCAACGAGCGGCAAATCGCCCAACGTGGCAATGGCCCTCGCTGTGGCAAAAACGATGAAATTGCGCACAGTCGCTTTGACTGGCCGGACCGGCGGGACTCTCCGTGGGAACGTGGAATATTGCATCTGTATTCCGTCAGACGAAACACCCCGAATCCAGGAATGTCATATCCTGATAGGGCACATCATTTCCGAGTTGGTGGAACGGGAAATCTTCCATGAAAAAAGCCGCGTTTCTGGATCGTGACGGGGTTATCAATCGCAGTGCCCCAGAAGGCGAGTACATAACCCGGTGGGAAGAGGTGGAGATTCTTCCGGGGGTTGCAGAAGCGATCAGTTTGCTTGCTCAGGCGGGCTTTTGTGTCCTGGCTGCGAGCAATCAGCGGTGCGTGGCGAAAGGACTGTTGACGCTAAGCGAACTGGAGTCAATCCACGAACGGTTATGCAAAGAGCTTGCGGCCAAAGGCGCAACCATTACGAGGATTTATTATTGTCCTCACGACAGTCAGCCTTGCTGTGGTTGCCGCAAGCCCGATCCGGGCATGCTGCTGACCGCAGCGCGCGACTATGAAATCGATCTGCGAAGCTCCTGGATGATCGGCGATTCCGACGTTGACATCCAAGCCGGCATGAAGGCGCACTGCAGGACTGTCCGTATAGGACACGTTGATGCCATTACGAACCCACCACCAGATTTATTCGCAAAAGATTTGCTGGATGCAGCTCGAAAGCTGCTTCAGTTTAAATCCCCATCTCCCATGGGCGGGGCCTAGCCTTCTGGCGGTTGGGAAGCCGAAGCGCTTTTGGTCGTAACGCTGTTTCTTTTCCCGCGGTAAGGTTCGGAGTTCAGGTTCGTTCGTCGGTTCCAATGCCGAACTGGCGTACGAGACTGGAACTAACTTAACTCAGTCTTAGAACCACTCCGCGAAAGGACCAGATAGGACCTTCGGGATTGCATCTTTCATTGCCAGCAGACCCCTTCATACCGAGCATGGTCCTTAATACGCTGGCTCTTTTCGAGGTGAACCAGGTCAATAATGATTGTTCCGTGCCGCAGATGCGCCTTCAGTTTTTCGTTGGAGATGGCCTTCGTACCGATCAGCAAAACCTCCGCGGTTTCTATTACCCCTTTCAGATCACTGCTCAGTAATGACCCGATGTGGGGAATGGTCTCTTCAATGAACTGCCGGTTCGACCCCAGAAGTCTGCCCAAAACGACATCTTCGTCGTAGATGCGGCACTGGCAGCCTTCGCCGAGCAAGCGCTTCACAAGCTTAACCAACGAGCTTTCGCGCAGGTCATCCGTGCCCGCTTTAAAGCTCAATCCCAGCAGTCCGATTTTTCTCTTGCCGGTGCGCAGAATCGCCTCGACAGTTCGCTCAATGTGCTCGTTGTTGCTCGGCATGATTGATTCCAGTAATGGCAGCCGCAAATCCAGCTCTTTGGCCCGATAGGTGATCGCCCGAAGATCTTTCGGCAGACACGAACCGCCGAAAGAAAAACCGGGCCTAAGATACGCAGGAGAGATATTCAGGTGCGCATCGGAAGTGAATATCTGTGTGACCATTTCGGTATCGACGTCCATGGCTTTGCAGAGCGTTCCAATTTCGTTGGCAAAGCTGACCTTGAGCCCATGGAAGGCATTGCACGCGTATTTCACCATCTCCGCTGTTGAAGGAGAAGTTTCATAAATCGGGCCGTTGGCCCAACGATAGAGCTCTCGGAAGGGCGCTAGATGCTCCGGATGAGCAGTACCGAAGACGGTAAACGGAGGAGCCAAGAAGTCAGAAACGGCTGTGCCTTCCCGAAGAAACTCGGGATGGAAACACACGGCGAAGTCGACACCGGCTCGTTTGTTGCTGGCTGCTTCCAGGGCCGGAATCACAACCCTTTCTGTGGTGCCCGGGAGCACGGTGCTGCGAAGCGCAATGTAGTGAAACGCTTTTTTTTGCTTTAAGCCAGCTCCGATGTCTTTGCAAACCCGCTCCACGCCGCTGAGATCCAGCTTTCCACAACGTTGGTTCGGAGTTCCCACGCAGATGAAGGAAATTTCCGTCTCGGCGACAGCGGCTACCGGGTCGGTCGTGGCGTGCAAGCGGCATGCTTTGTTCGCGTCACGAGCCATTTCCTCAACGCGCGCTTCCACAATTGGCGCCCGGCCGCCGTCGAGCTGCTCCACCTTCAGGGGATTCAGGTCAACTCCCAAGACGCGATTGCCTTTGTTCGCCAGACACACGGACGAGACTGCGCCGACGTAACCTAACCCAAAAACGCTAATGGACCGAGGCATTCCCGAACTATTACCGGCATCGGCCCGCGGAGGAGTATCGAGCCTATCCCGGAATTTCGAATCGGGGATTCCCTTGAATGCCCTCGTCACCGGGCACTGGAGAGCGAACCGAACCTTTACCGAGGGGAGCCGTAAAGCCCCTTGCCTTTAGAATCACTGTAAGGCGTGGGGAGTCGTCAAGCTGAGTTGTCCCCCTTGCAAGAAGCAAAACCAAGAGGCCGCCGTACAGAGCCGTTCTAGGCAGAGGCATCTTGATCGCCTATCGAGAAATAGGTGCAGTCGGGATGGTGGAAGACCAGCGCGCTGACGCTGGCTTCCGGGTCCATCATGAAGCCTTCCGTAAGCTGCACGCCGATTTCTTCAGGCTTGAGCAATTTCCAAATGCCAGCCTGATCTTCCAAGTTGGGGCAAGCCGGATAGCCGAAACTGTAACGCTTGCCCCGATAGCGCGAAGTGAACCGCGCCGCCATGGTCATCTCCGGCGGATCAGGAAAGCCCCAGTCTTCACGAATGCGGCGGTGCAGCCATTCGGCACAGCCTTCCGTGGTTTCGATGGCGAGCGCCTGCAAGCCGTGGCTTAAGAAATAGTAGCCCTCGTTTTTTGCCTTTTCCGAGCGCTGGCGAACGTCCTCGCCGGCGGTGACAACGAAGAGGGCGAGATGGTCGCGCTTGCCTTTATGGGGAGGCAAGACGTAATCGCTGAGACAGAGGAAATCGCCCTGATGCTGCCGGCCAAAACGGAAGGTGTGCAAGGGTTCTTTCGCGCCCGGCGCAAAAAGATGCAGCGACTCCGCGTCCGGCTCCGCTTCGAAAAACTGCCAAACCGCGCGAATCTTCATGAACGTCGCGGCTTCCTTCTTTACTTCCTCCATGTTTTCGAGCAGTTCGATGGCTTTTGGATCGCGTTCCCCGAGATGCTTCTCGAAGTCGCCGCGGAAACCGAGGTGGCGCCCGTAGAGCATGTAGGGATTGACATAGCTCCAGACTTCGCGGAGGTCTGGCACGAGGCGAACTTTGCGATCGAGATACGGCACCTCGGGAATGAGCAACTCCGCACGGACGCGAGGTGAGCGCGTCACCTTCGGCATCGGCGCGACACGGACGGTCGTGGAAACGTTGAAGCCATTTCCCGAAGCCGTGTGTTCGCGCAAAACGGTTTCGCGCGTGGCTGGGTCCATCAGTTGGTTCATCAAGCGCAGGCCAGTCATCGCGTCCTTCGCGTAGCACACGGCTTTGCCGTAGCTGGGCGCGATTTTGGTCTGCGTGAATTTTGCGGAGAGCGCCGCTCCCCCGACGAGCAGGGGAATTTCGATTCCAGCGTCCTTCAGATCACTGGCGGTGGTCACCATCTGCTGTGCGCTCTTCACCAACAAACCGGATAAGCCGATGGCGTCAGGCTGATGCTCCTGATATGCCTTGATCAAATCTTCCGGCGGCACCTTGATGCCAAGATTCACGACTTCGTAGCCGTTATTTGTGAAAATAATTTCGACGAGGTTTTTGCCAATGTCATGGACGTCACCCTTTACGGTAGCGAGAACCACTTTGCCGCGCCTCGTGGAGTCCGCTTTTTCCATGAACTGTTCGAGATGGCTCACCGCAGCCTTCATCGCTTCCGCGGATTGCAACACTTCCGCGACGATCAATTCGTTGGCGTTGAAGAGGCGGCCCACTTCCGCCATGCCGGCCATCAGCGGACCATTGATAATGTCGAGCGGAGTGGCGCCCTCGGCGCGCTTGCGGTCCAGGTCGGCAATCAGGCCGTCGCGCGTGCCTTCAAGGATGTAATTCGCAAGGCGTTCGTCGAGCGGCAAATCGGCGCCGCGCGCTTTGTCTTTTTTCTTTGCGGTGCGGAAGTGCCCGGTGATGGCTGCAATCCAGAATTGATTGACGGCGGCGCGCTGTTTCTTGCTTTGCTGGCGCCAGTCCGCGGGAGCGTTGAGCAAGTGGCTTGCATTCGGATGGTCGGCGGGCACGTTCTTCGGCGAATGAGAAAACAGCAGATTTTCCGCTAGTTCGCGTTCCTGAGCGGGGATAGAGGCAAAGCGCTCAATCTTCTCGGTGTTGACGATCGCCAGATCCAGGCCGGCTTTGGTGCAGTAGTAAAGGAAAACCGAGTTCACCACTTCGCGGGCGCCCGGCGGCAGGCCGAAAGAAACATTCGAAATGCCAAGAATGGTGCGCACATCGGGCAACGCCTGCTTGATGAGGCGAATACCTTCCATGGTTTCGACCGCGCCGCCGATGTAGTTTTCGTCGCCGGTGGCACAGGGAAAAACCAGCGGATCGAAGATGATGTCTTCGGGCGCTAGGCCATACTTTTCCGTGAGCAATTTATAAGAACGCTGCGCTATCGCCAGTTTGCGTTCGCGCGTGAACGCCTGGGCCTGGAGGGGATCTTCGTCAATGCAGCCGACAACAACAGCGGCGCCGTACTCGTGGGCCATGGGCACCGTGCGCTGGAATTTCTCCTCGCCATCCTCGAGGTTGATGGAGTTGATGATGGATTTACCCTGGCAATAGGTGAGCGCCAGCTCGATCGCCGCGGGATCGGTGGTATCGATCATCACGGGGGCTTTCACCTTGCGAATTAGCTTTTCGTAGAAAAGAGGAATGTCTTTCTTTTCGTCCCTTTCAGTGCTTTGCAGGCATACGTCCACAACCTGCGCGCCGCCGCGCACCTGACGCCGAGCAATCTCGCTGGCTTCCTCCCATTTCTCCTCGGCGACGAGATTCTTGAAGAGGCGCGAGCCGATAACGTTCGTGCGTTCACCGACCAGCAACGGGCGCGTGCTCTCCTCCGCCTCAATGGCCTCGATTCCCGTATAGATGGCGCGATGGCTCTCGGCCGGCCGCTGGCGCGGGTTCTTGCCTTGGGCCATCTGCGCAATCGCGTGAATGTGCTGTTCGGTCGTGCCGCAGCAGCCGCCGACTAGGTTCAGCCAGCCGTGGTCCACAAACTTCTCAAGTTGTGTGGCCAGCGAAGTTGGGGTCTCCAGATACTTGCCTTCTTCATCTGGCAGGCCGGCGTTCGGATAGCAGGAGACAAATTCGCTCGTGAGCTGGCTCAGGGTTCGGATGTGATCGGTCATGAACTCCGGCCCGGTGGCGCAGTTCATGCCAAAGGCGAGCGGATTTGCATACTTCAGCGAAGCCCACATTGCGTCGATGGTTTGGCCAGCGAGCATCGACCCCATGGCTTCGATGGTGACCGAAATGATGAAGGGAATCTCCGTGGCGATTTCGCGGGAAACCTGGCGAATAGCGAGAATCGCGGCTTTAATATTCCGGGTATCTTGGCAAGTCTCCACGAGGAGGAGGTCTGCGCCTCCCTCGACAAGCCCCTTCGCCTGCGTGTAATAGGCTTCGCGTAATTCCGGAAACGTGACGCCACCCGTCACGGTGATGGCTTTCGTGGTTGGCCCCATGGAGCCAGCCACGAATCGCGGCTTATCTGGCGTGCTGAATTCGTCAGTGGCTTGCCGGGCAAGTTCGGCAGAACGCTTGTTCAGAAGATGTCCGTCCGCCGCGAGGCCGTACTCTGCCAGAACGATCGGTGTACCGCCAAAGCTGTTGGTCTCGATAATGTCTGCGCCGGCTTGCAGGTATTTTCTGTGAATGTCGAGAACTACGTCGGGGCGCGTGCGAACGAGATTTTCGTTGCAGCCTTCGAGCGCGGCTCCGCCAAAGTCCGCCGCACTCAGATTGCGCTGCTGCAGCATGGTACCCATGGCACCGTCAAGCACCAGGATTCGCTGCGAGAGCAGCTCGCGCAACGCCTTAGCGGATTTGTTCAAGTTGCGCATGGGCTCAAATGGCGGGCTCCTTGTTACGCCATAGGCGCGTTCTGCAAAGTCATGTCCCCAGAGGAACGACGCCAACCGTTGAGAAAAGCCGTAGATAGCTAACCCTTTATTTTACGCGAGGTTCGCGTCCAGACGGAAAGCAGATGCAGGGAAATGAGGTTTTTGAGGGCCGAATGGGAAACTAAAGCAGTCGAAACACACTCAGGGACCCGCTAGGTGACGAATCCAGCGGGAACAGCCGCTAGCGGGGACCGATCCTGTTAAGATGCCGACGCGGCGGGGGAGAGGTTGGCAGACCAGGAGAAAGCTGGCAGAATCCCTCCTTCCGGGGGGACGATCACGGTCGGCCGACTTGCGGGGTTTTGAGCCGCTACAGCCCCGCAAAAGAGCACTCTAAAAAAAAGCACCCTAATGATCAGTAACAGTTCAGGAACATACGGCCCAAAGGCACTTGCCCCTTTGGCCAGTTTTCTCTTAGGCTTGCACAAGTGAACAATAAACGTGCGTCCACAAGACTGAGCGTTTGCATCCTCTCGCCGCACCCGCTGGTGCTGAGCGAATTCGAGCGGATTCTGGAGAAAGCGCCTTTCAAAGTCGTGGCGCAACAACTGGAATCCGTGCTGGCGCCGGATTTGCGCCACCTGGAGCCGCCCAAGGCCAACGTGTACGTGATTGATGCGCATGCGGCAAAGCCGGCCACTGGCGCGCTGCTCACGAATATCCTCGAGCGGTATCCAGAATCGCGGCTAATTGTCGTCGGCGAAAACCACGCGGAAGCCAACAGCTTTTCGCTGCTGCGCCTGGGCGTGAAGGGGCTGCTCACCTACATGGAAGCGCGGGAGCAGTTGATTCGCGCGCTGCCCCTGGTTGCTAATGGCGGGTTTTGGGTGCCGCGGCAGTTGCTCTCTGGATTCGTGGATTCCATTCTGACGAGCCAGGGGCGCCGGTTGAAGACGGACTCCGTGGCCAACCTGAGCCGGCGCGAACAGGAAGTGCTGGATTCGCTGCTGGAAAATCTCTCGAACAAAGAAATCGCCAGCAAGCTGAATATCGCGGAGCGCACGGTAAAGTTTCACGTGTCGAATTTGCTGAACAAATTCGGCGTACGCCGCCGCGCGGACCTGATTTTGCTGACGTTCCAGCGCCGGCTGTCGCAGGCATAATCTGCGCCTTCAACCCGCCTTATTCAAGTCCCTCTTCTGAGGTATCCTAGCGCGGAGTAGACTCTCTTGAACATTCTGGTCACCGGCGCGGCAGGGTACATCGGGAGCATCTGCGCTGAAGTCTTGCTTTCGCGCGGGATGAACGTGATCGCGCTGGACAATCTGTTGGAAGGGCATTCGGCCGCCGTGCCGCCGGGAGCGAAGTTCTGCAATGTAGATCTGGGAAACCGCGGGCAGATCGAAAGCGTTTTCAAACAACATAAGATTGACGCGGTGATGCACTTTGCAGCCGAAGCGCTGGTAGCCAAGTCGGTCAAAGAGCCGAGCGTCTTTTACGCGACGAATGTCGCTTGCGGAGTAAATCTGTTGGATGCCATGACGCGCCACGGCGTGCGAAAATTTATTTTTTCTTCCACGGCGGCGACTTATGGCGAGCCCGAAACCGTGCCCATCCCCGAGGATCATCGCAAAGCTCCCATCAATCCTTATGGAAAATCCAAGCTGGTTTTCGAGGGCATTTTGGCCGATTACAAGGCTTATGCGGGACTTCAGTACGCGAGCCTTCGCTATTTCAATGCCGCGGGAGCCTCGAAGGAGCGCGGCGAACATCATCGCGTGGAAACGCACCTCATTCCTCGGGTGCTGGATGCAGCCGCGGGCATCTTGCCCTACGTGGATGTTTTTGGCACGGACTATCCCACGCCGGACGGCACCTGCGTTCGCGATTACATCCACGTGCTGGACATCGCGGACTCCCACGTGCGCGCCCTGCTGGAGATCGACCGCGTGTCCGGGGAAGCGTTCAATGTTGGCAATAGCCGCGGCTTCTCGATTCTGGAAGTGATCGATGCGGCGGAACGCGTTACGGGCCGCAAGATTCGCCGAAAACTGGGCCCGCGGCGCCCCGGGGACCCCGCGGTGTTGGTCGCGAGCAAGGAAAAGCTCAAGCGCGTGCTGGGCTGGGAAGCAACTCATTCTTCTTTGGAAGAAATCATTCAATCTGCCTGGGAGTGGAAGCGGAAACACCCGCGCGGGTATGAAGACGCGAAGGCCATGGCCTAATCGACCAAGCGGAAGCGAATGATGCACCACAGGGCCGCAACACCGTCCTTCCAGGTAATCTTCTTCCCTTCTTCGTAAGTTCGCCCGGCGTAGGTAATCGGCACTTCGTAGATGCGCCAGTTATGCTTGGCGATTTTTGCGGTAATCTCCGGATCGAATCCAAAGCCCTTGGATTTGATGGTGATGCCTTTCAAAACTTCCTTGCGGAAAACCTTGTAGCAGGTCTCCATGTCCGTGAGCTTCAAGTTTGTGACAATATCCGAAAGCAGAGTGAGCCAGCGGTTCGCGACATAGTGCCAGAAATAATGGACGCGCTGAGGGCCGCCAAGAAACCGCGAGCCGTAGACGACGTCGGCGCGACCGTCGATGACAGGCTCGAGCAACGCGGGATAATCGCGCGGGTCGTATTCGAGGTCCGCATCCTGCACCAGAACAATGTCACCGGTGACTTCCGCAAAGCCGCGTCGGAGCGCAGCCCCTTTGCCCTGGTTCGGCGTTTGAAAGAAGAACCGCATGTCGCGCAGCTCAATGGGTTCGCCGCCGTCTTGGGCCGGCACAGATTTTTCGTTGTTCGCCTGGCGCGCGGCCATATTCTCCAGAATCTGGCGCGTCCCATCGGTAGAGCAATCATCCACCACGATGATTTCCTTGCGCATATCCGCGTCCAGAACGCGCCGCAGGATCTCTTCGACCGTGGCCCGTTCGTTATAAACGGGAATTACGATGGAGACGACTGGGTTGGTGAGCGCAGTGGGATTATTTCGTCGGTAAGCCATGGACGCCGAAGATTGTAGCGGCGCGGCCTCCGATGAGTAAAGGCAACCCGTGGCGCGAATAGAGATTTGCCCGCGGGGGACTTCTCGGCCGCCGGGAAAGCCGATATCCTTGTCCTTGCTACCCTGGAGAACATAGAAGGTTCAGGAAGACCAGGCCGTTGACTACCTTTTACATCGAACAGTTTGGCTGTCGCGCGACTCAAGCCGATGGCGCCGCGCTCGAGCGGCAACTGCTCGAGCGCGGCTGTGCTTCAGTGCGGGAAGCGCGTGACGCCGATATTGTCGTTGTAAACACCTGCACCGTGACGGCCTCGGCCGATGCCCAGGCCCGCGACGCCATTCGCAGGCTGCACGCCGCAAATCCCGGTGTTCGGGTCATCGTTACTGGCTGCTACGCGCAGCGCGCCCCCGAGGAGTTGCGCCGGCTTCCCGGCGTGGCGTGGGTCGTGGGAAATTCGCACAAGCCGCAAATCCCCGAGTTGATTGAAAGGGTTTCTTCGAGGTGCGAACCGTCGCATGCGAATGGTTTTTTGCCGCTCTCGGTGCTCTCGCCTGTGACTTCATCGCCATCCGAGCCGCAAGCCGAAATTCTGATCGGCGACATTTTCGCGCAGCAGACGCTGCTCACGACTCCGGTTTTCGGGGGGGAAGGGAATCACACGCGGCCAACTCTCAAGATTCAGGATGGCTGCAATTCGCGCTGTGCGTTCTGTGTGATTCCTTTTGTTCGTGGGAAGAGCCGCAGCCTGCCGGCAAACACCGTGATTCGCGAACTCCGGAAGCTCTCCCATGCAGGCTATTGCGAAATCGTCCTGAGCGGCATCAACCTTGGCACTTATGGCCGCGACCTATCACCGTGCGTGGAGTTCGAAGACCTGCTTCGCCGCATTCTAGATGAGACGACAGTCGGGCGTTTGCGCATCAGCTCCATCGAGCCGATGGATGTCACACAAGACCTAGTCGAACTTTTTGCTTCAACCGAGCGCCTCGCGCAACATTTCCACATGCCGCTGCAATCCGGCTCCGATCGCATCCTTGCTGCCATGCACCGTTGGTATCGCGCCGGGCATTACGCGCGCCGCGTCGAACTTATCCGCGAGCGGCTTCCGCATGCCGCCATCGGCGCCGACGTCATTGCCGGTTTTCCCGGTGAGACGGAAGACGACCACGCCACGACGCTTGGTTTCATCGAGGCGCTTCCGTTCACCTATCTTCACATTTTTTCCTATTCGAAGCGCCCCGGCACAAAAGCCGCGTCTCTCACCAATCAGGTTCCCGGCACTGTCCTCAAGCGCCGCGCCCGCGAATTGCGCGCTCTCGCCGAACGCAAAGCCGCTGCGTTCCGCCAATCACAAATCGGCAGGGAGCTTCGCGTCCTCACCCTTCATCCGTCCGGCAAAAGCTCGAGTAGCCGGACGCCTGCGCTTTCGAGCAACTATCTTCGGCTCTTCATTGACGGCGCCTTCCCCTCAAATCAATGGCTGGACGTAAAAGCTACCGGCCGCGAAGGAGCCTTGGTAACTGCACAGGTTGCTGACGCAGAATTCGGGCCATCTTCGCCTCGAAGGATTTAGCAACTCGTGGCAAACTTTGGCGATGCTTACTCTCGGCATCTGGGCCTTCGGTCGCGACTCTTCCGCAGTCTTGGTGGACGAAACATCGATCATCGCTGCCATCGAAGAGGAAAAGCTCAGCCGTGCTTCTGGCACCGGCGGAATTCCGCGTCTGGCGGTGGCCCGCTGCCTTGAACAAGCAAACGCAAAAATCGAGAACGTGCAGATTGTCGGCTTTCCCTTCCGGCCCGGTATTTCCGCGGTGCGCGAGGCGGGCTTTCATTTCCACAGGAGCCTTTCGGGCGCGGGCCCTTCGGCCTGGATTCATTCCCTCGGCCAGACGTTTCGCCAGGCGACCCAAATTCGCCAGATTCGCGGCCTTTATGATGGTTCCGGTTCGTTTTTATTTCTCGACCATCATCTCTGCCATGCCGCCAGCGCCTATTACACTTCTCCCTTCGATCGCGCGCTGGTTCTCACTCTCGATGAACGCGGCGATATGCGCTCAGGATCGCTTTACCTCGCCGAAGGCGAGGAACTTCGCCTGCTTCACCCGCTTCGTTTCCCCAACTCCCTCGGCTGGTTTTTCTCGCGCGTCACGCATTTGCTTGGCCTGCGTCCGCGCCGCGATGAACACAAGGTGCAATGGCTGAGCAAAGACGGCCACCCCGATTTCGCCGCTGCACTTCGCAAGGTGTTTCGCTACAACGCCAATGGCCTGCCGGTTCTGAACACACGCTACCTGGGTGGCGGGGCAGACGAAGACGCCACGTTCACAGAGGCGATTTTGGGCGATCTCGGGATCGAACGTCGCGCGGTCGCCTCCGACTTGCAGCTTCGCGCCTCACTCGCGCGCAGCGCGCGAGACGTCCTCGAGGAAATTGTTCTCTCTATCGCTGAACGCTATCGCAAGCAATATTCCATTGACTCACTGTGCGTGGCCGGCGGCTTGTTCCTGAACGTCTTTCTGATTCGTGCGCTGGAAACGCGCAGTGGCTTCCAGCAGGTGTACGTCCAGCCCGTGGCCGGGAATTCCGGCGGCGCCCTGGGCGCCGCGCTCCTTGCCCGAAAGCGCCTCGGCCGTCCAGCATGCCAGCCGCTAAAGCATCTCTATTTGGGCCCGGGTTTCTCCTCCGGCGAAATCAAGGCCGTTCTCGACAACTGCAAGATGATTTACAAGTATCCCCCCGGCGACGAACAGCTTTTCGCGGAGGCCTCTCAGGTGCTCTCGCGCGACAAGATTGTCGCTTGGTTTCAGGGCCGCACCGAGTTTGGCCATCGCGCTCTCGGCAACCGCAGTATCCTCGCTTCTCCTTTTTCTGAGTACGTCATCGAAAACGTGAACCACTACATCAAGCATCGCGAGGACTTTCATCCCTTTGCGTTTTCCGTGCCTGCCGAAGTGGCTCCACGCCTTTTCGATTGTTCCGCAAACTGCCGGTTTATGGCCTCTCTCGGCAAGCTCAAATCTGACGCCCCTCGGGAACTCGAACGCTTTTCCTTCGAGGGCGGCCAGGTGCGCGTTCACGCCGTCGAGCGCGAAGCCAACCCGCGCTTCTGGCGCCTGCTCCATAAATTCGGCGAGCGCGCGCCCGCTCCCGTGCTCTTCAATACTTCCTTCAACCTCTTTGGCGAGCCGCTGGTCTGTGATCCGCGCGAAGCCATTCGCAGTTTTTATTGTGCCGGCATCGACGCGCTCGGCATCGGTGATTTTTTCGTTATTAAGTAGCTTTGGCTTGCTGCGCGCTCCTGGCGTCGCCGTGCCGCGTAGGCTGCAACCTTCAATTGATTCCCGCACAGCCGCATGCTGCACCAACGTCGCGTCCCCTTCTTGCTCGTGTCTTGGAAATGCAACACACATTGCGCGCACTTTCGGACGCAATTACGGTCCGTAGCCGCGAACAACGCCGCCGCGCTGTGTGCCAACGGAGCAAAGAGGTCTTCGGGCTCGCGCGCTTCGAACCACAGCTCTGTCGAGAGCGATTTTCCTTCGGCCTTTAACCGCGTGCGCATGGGATGCGCGGCCATCACGCGATTCAGTTCGCGCAACGTTGAGCGCCGGACACTGCCGCCGTTCTCCCAGGCAACAACCCGTTCTCTCAGTTTCTCACGCAGTTGTCTCATGGCCGCCGTCGTCTGCTGGGCGCGCTTCGATCCATCCCATTTTTGCCTAAGGGCCGCGACTTCCCGGGATTGCAGAAGGCCCGCTGCCTCGAACCACCCAAGCAACGCCCCAAAATCTGGGAGCAGCTCCAACTGCCTTCCGTCCTGCACCGGGAGGGTATTCAGGAAGTCCAGGGCCAGTTGGTTTCCGAGGAAGAAAAAGCCATTTCTGCGATTTGACTTGTGTTCTGTATTCCTCATGGTTGTGTTCCGTCCAAAGTAGAACACCGATAATGTAACCTTTTACCAGTTAGCAGATCAAATGGCGGGGGAGCGCAGACCTGGCTGAACAGCAAGTTCGTCGGCAATCCCTCGCGCTTGCCAATCTCAGAAGGAGACACGAATGATTCGCAACAAACAGGCCGCCGTCGATGGAATCAACATCTTCTACCGCGAAGCTGGCCCCGAAACCGCACCAACGATACTCTTGCTCCACGGCTTCCCGACGTCCTCGCACATGTTCCGCAACCTGATTCCGGCATTGGCCGAGCGCTATCACGTAGTTGCTCCCGACCTGCCGGGTTTCGGCTTTTCCGATGTCCCGACTCGGCAACAGTTTCGCTACACGTTCGAAAACTTGGCCAAGGTCATCGGCCGTTTCACCCAGTCGATTGGCCTCAAGAACTTCGCCATTTACGTGTTTGATTACGGCGCGCCCGTGGGACTCCGGCTCGCTTTGGCTCACCCGGAGCACATCACGGCCATCATCTCGCAGAACGGCAATGCGTATGAGGAAGGATTAAGCGAAGGATGGAATCCCATCCAGAAATACTGGAAAGAGCCCAGCGCCGCCAATCGCGCAGCCCTGCGCGATTTCCTGAAGCCCGAAGCTACCAGGTGGCAATACACGCACGGAGTCCAGGACGCGGCGCTCATCGCTCCGGAATCCTATACACTCGACTCCGCGCTCCTGGCGCGTCCCGGCAACCACGAAATCCAACTGGACCTATTTCTGGACTACGCCAGCAACGTTGCGCTTTATCCGAAGTTCCAGAAATATTTCTGCAAGAACCAGCCTCCCCTGCTCGCGGTCTGGGGCAAGAACGATCCGTTCTTTCTTCCCCCGGGCGCGGAAGCATTCAAGCGCGACAACCCCAACGCCGAAGTGCATTTTTATGACACCGGCCATTTTGCCTTGGAAACCCACCATCAAGAAATCGCCGGCGCCATTCACGATTTTCTCGGCCGCAAGCTTCGATCCAAGGCCGCCGCGTAAGTCGATCATGGGCCAGCGAGTTTCCGATGCCCTCTTCGCGGGGGGAGGGATAGGGGCGTAAACGTGAAAGTCGTTTCTGTAAACGTTGGAATGCCCAGCGAGGTTCTCTGGAAGGGCATGACCGTCCAGACTGCGATCTTCAAGGAGCCTGTACCCGGCCCCGTGAGGATCAGCAAGCTGAATCTCACGGGCGACCGCCAGGCGGACCTCACGGTACATGGCGGAGAGGAAAAAGCGGTTTGTGCCTATCCTGCCGAGTACTACGATTACTGGCGGCAAGAGCTACCCGATGCGCCGTTTTCCTGGGGCATGTTCGGCGAGAATCTCACCACCGAAGGCCTTCGCGAGGACAGTCTTTGCATTGGAGACCAGGTAAGAATCGGCTCTGCCGTCCTTATGGTCACGCAGCCGCGCATGCCTTGTTATAAATTGGCACTTCGTTTTGACGGCGACGACATGATCAAGCACTTCTTGACGAGTGGTCGCAGTGGTTTCTACTTTTCCGTGATCGAACCGGGCGAAGTGAGTGCCGGTCAGAAGATTGAAATTGTGAACCACCATCTCTACCTCGGCGCAACCCAGCATCTGGACCTGCTCGAGCGAGCCGTTAAGACAGATGCTCTTTCACGAAGCTGGAAAACTGAACTGCTGGCAAGAGCGCGCGTAGATCAGACTTAAGGTGCCGCCTGTCGGGCGTTCAGCCGAAGGCTCGGTGGCGGCGGATGTTTCCAATCAACCTTCGAAAATGACCTGGGCCAGTGCCTGCTGCTCGGTATGTGTGATGCTCAACGTGATGTGCTTCACACCAAGCTGTTTCGCGATTTTTCCCGCTTCGCCGGCTAGCTTCAATGTGGGCCGGCCGCTTATCTCCCGCACCACTTCCAGGTCCACCCAGCGCACGCCGCGCCGCCAGCCGGTTCCCAGCGCCTTCATTCCCGCTTCCTTTGCCGCAAAGCGCCCGGCGTAGCGTTCGTATTTATTTTTGAATTGTTCGCAGTAGTCGCGCTCTTTCTGCGTGTACAGCCGCCGCAGAAACGTTTCTCCGTGCCGCTCAATGGCCTTCTGGATGCGGTGCACTTCGGCAATGTCCAAGCCCATCCCGATAATCAAGAGGCCTCCAGCGGCCCGCGTTTGGCCCAGTTACACCCCCATGCGACCCTGACCAAGCCGCTCCGATTATACTGGTAGAGCTGCAATGCCTACGAATGCCGTAAAAAGTCGCCGCCATGCCCGCCTCCAAGGGGCTGGTCGAACGCCTGCCTCAAATTGGATGGAGCGGAAAGCTGGCGGCCTGCGGATTTTTCAATCGTCCACGCTGTCTAAAATCCCCTGGCTCGTTCATGGTTTCAGCACGCGGCCCGGTGGCGTGAGTGGCCTTGGGGGCGAAAAAGTTCTGAATCTCGGCTTCGCCGAATGGGACACCAAAGAAAATGTTCTTGAGAACCGTCGCCGTTTCCAATCCGCCCTTGGCGCAGAAGAAATGAAGCTTTGCGGGCTCAGCCAGATTCATTCGGACGCTGTTCATCTCTTTGAAAAAGCCCCTGACTCGCCCTACTGCGGCGACGCTTCCATAACTCATCGACCAGGCCTGCTCCTGGCCGTTCAGACCGCGGACTGTGTTCCGATTCTTCTGGTTGACCCCCGGGGGCGCGCGGTCGCGGCGGTTCATGCCGGATGGCGCGGCACGCTGCAGCGCATCGTCGCAAAAGCCATCGGAAAAATGCAAATGCAATTCGGCACCAAGCCCCCGGACATGCTTGCCGCCATCGGCCCATCCATCGGCGGCTGCTGCTACGAAGTGGGCACGGAAGTCGCCGCGGAATTTCGCTCGCAATTCTCAAACGCCTCGGATTGGTTCGACGAACTTCGCACCGGCGACGAGCCCAATCCCCTGCAATGGCTCAATATGGCCCCGCCGGGCCATCAGCCTCCGCCGAAGAATGTTCTTCTCGAACTGCGCAAAGCCAACCGCGCACAGCTCCTGGAAGCCGGCGTCCTCGCGCGAAACATTTTTGTCAGCGGTCTGTGTACCGCCTGCCGCCGCGACCTTTTCTTCAGCTACCGCAAAGAGGGCTCGACCGGCCGCCTCCTCTCCGTCATCGGCATCAAATCCAACTTTTCGTTGTCCAATCGGGGCTAAGGAAGCGGCGGTGGAGGTCGCCCTCTACCTTTTGTGACTTCAGGGAGTCATCGGGGCTTTGATACTTTCTACTATCCATGGGCGACGGTGTCTCCTCTCTGGGTTCTGAGACTTATACGCAGCGTTGGAGCTTCCGGGCGCCGCTTGGCCTTGGAAGACCAGTCACAACCTCGAGCGCCACTTAGATGTAATAGAAACTACTCCACTCCGCGCCGAAACATCTAGCAATGCTAGCTGCCCGCAGGCCGCCATGACATCACGCCCGCGGGAATAGCGCACAAACGCGGGCACGCCCTTGTCATTTAGAATTCGCCTGAATTCTTCGATGCGTTCCGGTGAAGATTCGCGGTAGGGAAGTTCGCCCGGATTCCACGGAATCAAATTGACCTTCGCGCGCTTCAGAGGTGCCAGCAGCCGCACCACACGCCGCGCATCTTCCGGCGAGTCGTTCACGCCTCCCAGCATCACGTACTCGAACGTCAGATGCTCCCATGGCCGCAACGGATAAGTTTTGCAAGCCTCCATCAGCACTTTGAGTGAATATTTCTTGTTGATCGGCATCAGCGCGTCGCGCTGCTCGTCGTTCGAAGCATTCAGCGAAATCGCCAGCCTGGGTCGCACTTTTTCCTGCGCCAACCGCTCAATTCCCGGCACGATCCCGCTCGTCGAGAGCGTTACATGTTTCGGCGACAATCCGATGCCTTCAGGATCCAGCATGATCCACACCGCCGCCATCACCGGCTCGAAATTCAACAGCGGCTCTCCCTGTCCCATCAGCACCACATTTGTCTGCTTGTCCTGAGCTTCGAAGGGAATGGCGTCAAGGGTTTGTGTAGCGCCGGGCTTCAGCCCGGCATCCTTCTGTCCGCAGTTGGTATGATTTTCCCTCGTTCCGGTGATCGATTTGCCCTTGTGCTCTTCCAGCGCCACTAGGGCTTGCCCCACGATTTCTCCCGCCGTCAAATTTCGAATGAGTCCGAGCTGCGCCGTCAGGCAAAAGTGGCAATCCACGGCGCATCCCGCTTGCGTTGAGATGCAGATCGTCTGCCGCCCCTGGCTCGGCATGAACACCGCCTCGACCAAAGCGGGCGTCCGCTCGCGACTTAGCTTTCTCTGATTCTTCTCTGTGCCCTCTGTGGCAATTCCCTTTTCCTCCGTTCTTAGGCCAAACAAATACCGCACTGATCCATCCCTCGAAACAAACCGCTGCTTCACTTCCGGCAGAGTGATCCGCGCTTCCTTTGCAAGCCGTTCTCGTAACGCCGCCGGCAAATTCGTCATCCGCGCAAAATAAAATTTTCTCTCTGCAAACAGCGCGTGATAAATCTGCTCGCCGCGGTAGGCCGGCTCACCTAGCCCCGCGCAGAACGCCCGCAATTCCTCTTTCGATTTGCCTAGCAATTCAACCATGCTTCGCCTGAGTGATTGGTATCCTCTCTCTACATCATCCCACCCAGCTCCATGAGCGCCAAGTTATCGGGTAGGGCACGATCTCTGAGCTCGTTCCCTTTACCTCCTTTACCTCAACTGCTTCCTTTTCTACCTCTCCGTCGCCTTGCGTTATAATTCCTTAGCAATCCCCGCGAATCCCAAACGAGGGTTGGGAGGCATGGTATGGCGCAATACGTCGCAACGGAAAAACTCAACATTCAAGATTGGGTCAAAGGCCTCGCGGCCATCCCCGAATCTGAATTCTCGTTGCAAAACGTTCAGGACTACGTCATCCGCCACTCCGTGCGGCCCGAGAGCCTCCAAAAATATTGCTTCTTCTCCACGGGAAATTACACGCGGAATCTCATCTTTCGCAACGACCTTTTCGAATGCATGACGCTCTGCTGGAACATTGGCCAGCACAGCCGCATTCATAATCATCGCGGGCAGAATTGCTGGATGTCCGCGCCCATCGGCCGTCTGCGCATCCAGAACTACCGCGTGGACGACCGCGACGCCGCGAAAGGCACCTGCCGCATCATTCCCACTGAACTCTATGACCTCGACGCCGCGCATCCAACGTACGTCAATCCCATAGAACCGGTCCACGAAGTGATGAACCTCGCCGAATTTAATCAGCCCGCCGTCAGCATCCACATCTATTCGAAGCCCTTTGACAGTTGCGAAGTCTATTATCGCGACAAGGGCGCATACGCCGACGTGCCGCTCTTCTTCACCAGCGAATACGGCAAACTCAATCCCCAGGAAAAACTGCTCTAAAGCGAAGAGCTCAGCTCCGGGTCCATTCGGCACATCTCCTCACACCGCAAACCCTTGCTTCCACAGGTTTTAGCGTAGGTACTATTATCATTTTCCTTTCGACCTCACCGTGTGTCAGAATGGCTGGATGGCATCAGAAGTCCGCGACATTCAGAAGCAGGTCCTCCCGAATGGCTTGGTGGTCATTACCGAGACCATGTCGCACGTCCGCTCGGTCTCGGTTGGCGTCTGGGTGCGCAACGGCTCCCGCCGCGAAATCCCCGAAGAGAACGGCCTCGCCCACTTCATCGAACATATGGTTTTTAAGGGCACGGAGCGCCGCTCCGCCGAAGCCATCGCCCGCGAAATGGATTCCGTCGGCGGCATGCTCGACGCTTTCACCTCCAAAGAGCAAATCTGCTTCAACGCCAAAGTCCTCGACGAGCATCTCCCTATCGCCTTCGACGTGATCGCCGATCTCGTCCTGCGGCCGAAATTCGATTCCGAAGACGTGAAGAAGGAACGCAAAGTCGTCCTCGAAGAAATCAAGATGGACCTGGACAATCCCGAATACCTGCTGCACGAGATTTTTACGCGCGGTTTCTGGCCCGGGCACCCGCTGGGACGGCCGATTCTTGGCACGCCGGAAACGGTGAAAAAATTCAATCGCGATGCGTTGCGCACGCGTTTCCAGAATTGGTTCGCTCCCGACCATTTGGTTGTTACGGCTGCGGGTAATGTTACCCACGACCAGGTTCTGAAACTGGTCGAGCGCGAGTACGGCTCCCTCGAACCGGCCGGGCCTGCGGACGACGGCGGCGCGCCTCGGACGCAGGCGCCCATTCTTCTGGAAGGCAAGCGCGACCTCGAGCAAGCGCACCTTTGCATCGGCGTGCCTTCGGTTCCGCTCGCGCACCAGGACCGCTTCGGCTTCGCCGTGCTCAACAATCTGCTCGGCGGCGGCATGTCTTCGCGCCTCTTCCAAAACATTCGCGAAAAGCGCGGCCTCGCCTACGCTGTCTTCAGCGAACTCACGCCCTACTCCGACGCGGGCATGATGACCGTCTACGCCGGAACGGCAACCGATGCCATCGGCCAGGTTATCGACCTGACCATCCAGGAATTTCGTTCCCTGAAAGAAACGCTGGTCACCGAAGAAGAACTCCGCCGGTCGAAAAACCATCTCAAGGGCTCGCTGATGCTCTCGCTCGAATCCACCAGCTCGCGCATGTCCAATCTCGCGCGCCAGGAGCTGTATTTCGGCCGCTTCTTCTCGCTTGACGAAATCCTCGCTGCCATCGAAGCGGTCACCGCCGAGGAGCTGCAGTCCCTCGCGCGCCGCTATTTCCAGACCGACCAGATCGCCGTCACCGTTCTCGGGCCCATCAACGGCTTCACCCTCGACCGCTCCCGTCTGGCCTGCTAACCTTGAATGGCACGCGCGGCTTCCCCGGAGCACGCAACATGCACGACGCGACCGAATCCCCCCGAACGGCCATGAGCGACCTGCCGGACTGCTGGCCACCTCTCCCCTTCGACTCCTGGAAGGACACCTACGCCACGCTACACATGTGGACGCAGATTGTCGGCAAGGTTCGCCTCGCTCTCACTCCCCGGCTGAACCACTGGTGGAATGTTCCTTTGTACTTGTCTGCCCGAGGCCTTACTACATCTGCGATTCATTACGCCGAGCGCACCTTCGAGCTGCGCTTCGATTTCCTCACTCACGAACTGGTGCTGCAACTCAGCGACGGCCGGGTCAAGTCGCTCCCGCTCTTCCCCCGGTCCGTGGCTGATTTTTACCAGGCCTTTATGAGCATGTTGCATTCGGCGGGCATCGAGGTCCGCATTTGGAAAATGCCGGTCGAAATTCCCAATCCCATTCCCTTTGACCAGGACCGGGTTCACTCCTCTTACGATCCCGAATCGGTGCGCCGGTTCTGGCAAATCCTCGTCTCCGTGGATCGCGTTTTCCAGGAGTTCCGCTCGCGTTTCCTGGGCAAATCCAGCCCGGTGCACTTTTTCTGGGGCAGCTTCGACCATGCTGTTACCCGTTTCTCAGGCCGGCGGGCTCCCGACCGCTCCGGCGCCGATTCCATTACCCGAGAAGCTTATTCCCACGAGGCCAGCAGCGTCGGCTTTTGGCCCGGCAGCGGCATCGACGCGCCCGCCTTCTATTCCTACCTGGCTCCCGAGCCGCCGGGCTTCCGCGATGCAAGCGTTCGTCCGCCAGCCGCGAAGTACCACCCGCAGCTCAGCGAGTTCATCCTGATGTATGACGACGTCCGCCTCTCCCCGTCTCCCTGCGCCACGCTTCTTGATTTCTGTCAGTCCACTTACGAAGCCGGCGCGGAGTTGGCCCACTGGGACCGGCAAGCCCTCGAAAAAGCGCCCCGTGCCTCCGTCCGCATTGCCTAGCAGCTGTGCCGACTTAGATCAGGTCCATTTTGGGAAGAAACAGGGTACACCCCGGCAGTTTTTGTAAGAGCGGCAAATAAAGGACTTAAGCCGAGGCAATATACCTGTCTGTTGGTATCGCCATTCATCGAGGTGATTCGATTCCAGGCGGTGAAGTTCTTTCGGAGGCTGCCGAAATGTTCCTTCGGCTGGTGTTGCGAGTTCCGCAGGGTAAAGGGGGCGGGTTGGGGGCGTCCATTTCAAGCAAGGAGGGTAGCATAGTTTACTAAACTTATTTAGTACTGTTTGACTATCATCCGAATGGGATGATAAACCGTTGAAACGTTTGCCGTTACAGAATTAGATCTCGGGAAAAATCGAGCGCGGCCAAATTTCTTGCCTGGTGCGAAGGGTCATGACTCCTTGGGAAGCAAACAAAAGCTGGTCTCTTCAGGATGGGAATGCTCGGGGATGACGTGACCGTCGGCGAAATCCGCGGATATGCTGGCGACCTGAGCGAGCAAGCGGCCATTGGAAGCCCGAAGGGATGCTTTGGCACCCATGCGACATTTCTTGTCACCATTGCGAGAGAAATCGTATTTCTCCAACCTTAGAGAATGCAAGAGGTCACCATGCTAGCTTCGGGCAAGATCATGGGATTGG
>Ga0209804_1000369_pt1 | contig 38312 bp, 39 predicted proteins | sample GraSoiAngelo_139_FD_185896 | JGI IMG/M metagenome (GOLD analysis project Ga0209804, IMG submission 185896) | Grasslands soil microbial communities from the Angelo Coastal Reserve, California, USA - 14_0929_12_20cm (SPAdes) (version 2) | ecosystem: Environmental > Terrestrial > Soil > Grasslands ... | reverse complement strand
CCCAGGGATGCCACCGCTCATCGTCCAGACCAAGCCGGTGCCCGCCCATGCCATGCACTTCAGAAATCCACGGCGGTCGACGCCGTCGTTGTTAAGGTCTTGCAAATTCTGATCGATAAGACTTTGCTTTTTGTCTGTCATTTGCACTCCGTGATCTGTAACGTTCTGTACTCATAACTGATACGGGGCCCCTTTTATTCCCAACAAAATCTAAAGAGAGAGCAAAATTTTCTGTACTCCCCTTGAGCGATGCCGACTTCCTCAAAATGGAGAAACACTAGGACATCTAACCAGGTCCATTCACGCCGCTCAAGAAACCGCCCAAGTGCCCGGTGAGGGCGATGATGCAGACGCCGAACATCACGCGCTCGGCGTTCTTTGTTAAGAACTCCAGATCCAGAGTTCGCGCACTGTGTAGGTGAAGGCGTGCTGAGCGCCGCATGACCGTTGCGATGGATTCGGAGCAGGACGGACCGGAAACGGGCGGTGGAGACCGAGAAGGATCTTCGGGGTGGGATCGCCCGGCGCGTCAGATTGCGATGCGAGGCTTTGCTCAGTTTCGGGTCGTTTCAGCGCGCATGGATGTTCCGAATCCTGAAGAACATTGTAACGTCTCACGATTCTCGCCAGAACTTTCTCAAATTCAGTTCTGCTATTTTTAGGTCGGTTTCTCAGGTTCCTTGGCGCGGCACGTTGGAATGGAACAAGTAAGTGTTGGAACCGATTCATCCTGGGCCATTCCCTCTTGGCGGGGGGTTTTTCTTCCGAACGACCCATAGCGGTCAAGGGCGCGCCGTAAAGGCGCGGTTTGCTCGTGCACGTACCCTGGAGACTTGCGCTGCTGGTGGTAGGGCTGCGAGGTCCCGCCTGCCACAGAACAAAGCAGCTTTGTGGGGAAGGTTTGGCGTGTACACGCTATCCCTGAGATTTTCACCTTGGCGATTCCGCCCCTGAACCTCCCGTTGAGCATCTTACTGCGGTTGAACCACAATAGAACCGTCCGTCAACGGTCCCGATGTCTGGAACACCGAGCCGTTCGCGGTAATCCAGCTAATCGCGAAATGGTTCGCACCGATGACCGACTCGTTGCCGAGAACAACTGCGGTGTAATTGACGGGAGTACCGTCGGCCAGGGTACGCGATCCGGTGATAGTGGCTTGGCTTCCTGAGACGGTAACAGCATTCATCTTGCTCTTGCCCCTCATTGGTTGGCTGACGATGTTTCCGTCGCTGTCACGTTGGTCAAAATCCATCTCGCCGGAACTCTTGCAAAAGTGGGACTCGGCCTCACGCCCGCCGTCACCTTTCTCGTGGCCGTTACCTTCAATGTCATGTCGTCCTTCTCCGGCTTGCAGGTCGGCAATCCGGCTATCTTGGTCACGAAGGGGTCGTAATAGCCGCCACCGTAGGTCGTTTGGTAGGCCCTTGCCGTCGTCGGAAAGCTGCCGGTGGTGTAGCCTGTCACGTAGGCGTTGCCAGTGGCACCCACGGCGATACCCTTGCCGACGTCATAGCCACTCCCCCCGAGGTAGGTGGAGTAGAGGAGGGCGGAACCGAGGGCATTGAGCACTGTCACGAACGCGTCGGTGCCGCCGCCACCGTAGGTCGTTTGGTAGGCCCCCGCCGTGGTAGGAAAGCTTCCATTGGTGTAGCCCGTTAGGTAAGCGTTGCCAGTGGCGTCCACGGCGATGCCGTAGCCGACGTTATCGCCACCGCCCCCGAGGTACGTGGAGTAGAGGAGGGAACCGACGGGACTGAGCTTCGTCACGAAGGCGTCGGTGGCGCCGCCGCCGAAGGTCGTTTGGTAGGCCCCCGCCGTCGTCGGAAAGCTGCCGCCGGTGTAGCCAGTCACGTAGGCGTTGCCGGTGGCGTCCACGGCGAGGCCGTAGCCGACGTCGTAGCCACTCCCCCCAAGGTACGTGGAGTAGAGGAGGGCGGAACCGAGGGCATTGAGCACTGTCACGAAGGCGTCGGTGCCGCCGCCGAAGGTCGTTTGGTAGGCCCCCGCCGTCGTCGGAAAGCTGCCGGTGGTGAAGCCTGTCACGTAGGTGTTACCAGTGGCGTCCACGGCGATGCCGTAGCCGACGTTACCGCCACTGCCCCCGAGGTACGTGGAGTAAGATAGGACCGGATCGATGATTAGCGGTTGGCTCGCATCATAAGCGGCTACCTGAAAGCCGACCTGACGCGCACCTTTGAGCATGTAACTGCTCGGGATTTCCCGTCGGACCCCCTCCACTTCCTGGTAGACCACCGGCTTTTGGAATCGCACCTCCCCACCTTTCAACGCTAGTACGAGATCACCCTGCACGTCGACGGACAATCTCTCAGCGCCTTCAACCGCCATCGTGATGGAACCGGGGTCGGCGCCGGGAACGATGACGAAATCATGTTCCAGTTGCCGCTGCTTGCCGTAGTAAACCAGATCCACGCCGGGATACACTTCGCGATAACGCACCTTTGCGTACGTCCGCACATTCGTGCGCCACTTCTTGGGGTCGTTACCGACGAAGTAGTTGGCCTTGCCCGGAAACTCGTCGAGGCCTTCGACCTGTGGTGTTGGCTTGGCACCCATCAGTTTCATCCGAAGGACGGCCGGTGGGCTGGCTTCGAGTTCAGGCTTGACGAAGGCCGACAGCGTGTCCGCTGGTTGTGCCGAAGTGCTCTTGGGCGCTGTCTTGCCCAACACCAGCACGGCTTCGGCTCGCCGCGTCAGAAACAGCGTGTAGCCCTGGCCCCGCGAAAGGAACTTTACCTGTCTGCTGGTTTGCCCTACGTTCGCCTCAAAGCTGAGAGGCAGTTTGCCGTAGTTTTCCACCAGATGTTGCTTGGTTGCCTCCGGAATGTCCCCGGATCCATTCCCGGCCGCTTTCGCCAATGGTCCCGGTCGAAACCCAAGGCCTATCAGCACCAAAAGGATCGAAGTTCCAAAGACACCGCCGAGATGAATCTTGCGGTTCATCGCTCGCCTCCGGTCTGCCGGTCTTTGGCTACACCAGCGACCACCTGCTTGGCAGAACTATTACTGTCAGCACTGCTGACGACCACTAATCTGTTGAAGGAATAGCCGAGGCCCAACGAATAATGCGGGGGGCGCAACCAGGGGGACAAACGTGTTGATTTCTGTTCCCGCCGCTAGAATTCGTAGACTTGCATATGATGGCAATCGGAAAATTTCGCAAATCCGGTCCTTACTGTATTTCGAATACGGGAAAGACTTGAGTCTTGAAGGAGCCTACTAGTCCGGAGCAGAGGTTGGACGACATTTGCGACGAACTTCTTCGGTTCAGGGGTGCGTTCAGCGGACGGATATGCGAAGCCAACCTTGACGGCGAGGTCCGTTCGGAAACAGTGTGCCAAGAAGGAAATGGCTCGCGCTCGGGATACTGATCGTGCCTACACAACCGAGTATCCCATCCTACCCTTTCGAGGGAAAAGAATCTGAGAAACCGGCCACGCGTGAATCTGACAACATGAGGGAAAAGATTGCGCCCCGTTACTTTCATCTTATCGGCTGAATAGCGGAGTGACAGTTTGGTGCATCAGGGAAGCGGACCGTTCGGTGACTACGTTCCTGCTGCCAGAAGAATATTAGCTGATGCTCTGCGAACGGCCCGGTGAGTTGTGTTCATAAATGTGTCTGCGCTTGCTAGCTGTGGTTGGGAGTGGCTTCACGTCGTCAAGCCATGCTTCCACCTGACATGACACGTCGCATGCGAAGTGTCGAATTTGGAACTGTAGCAACGAAGAGTTGTTTTGAGGTCCTTGTGCCACAGGTGCTTTGAAAATGAGATAGTCTGTCGGGTGCCCCTGTAGCCATTTGTAGGCAAAAATATCACGGCCCTTCTCTGCCAACAATGCTTCTAACCGAGGATAGTGTGGGGACGTGGTCGACGTTTTTGCATTTGTGTTGTCACTCATAACAGCTCCTTTGAGGATGGTTTAAGAGGGGACAGTTTTGGCAAAGCTCGATCATCGGTTCCCTGGGTCCGTGCCGTGTACCCCTGGAATGCACCACAAAACCGGCTAAACTTACCGCGGTTGCGGAGGCGTGTAGGGCCGAACCCTGCCTTGACCTAGGCGCACGCGCTCGTACTTGTCAAATTCACAAAGGGCGTTTTGCGCGTCCTGTGCATAGAAGCGCAGAATCCCGGCTGCTGCGATAAGCGGATCAATCGTAGTTTGCAACCAGCGAAGGGTCGCGAACCATTCGGCCTCATCCCATTCGGCTTCTGCGGTACGCCCCAAAACCCGGTTCAGCCCGCGACGACGACCCGGTCCACTGGCAGCAAAAGTCCACCAATCGACAGCAGATTCGAGTTGCACGTATTTAAGATCTGCCAACACTTGCCCCGCCTGAAACGAGCCCATGCCGTCTGCCGCCATTAGTCGAGCGTGAAAGGTGGTAAGCGTGTCAGTTGCCTTTGGGCGGTAGTAATCGCGTTGCGCCCAAAGGGACTTGAAGATGCACCGCACCTGCTGCTCTGCAGCATCACTCGTCGGCGGTACCAGCTTCTTCGATAGCGCGTGGCTGACCATCACTTTTGTAGGCACCGGATTCGAATACACGCTCGCCGCGATGTTTCCTCTGGTGGCAAACAGCCACGTAGTGGGCCGGATTCCATGGGGCTGGATAACCAAGTTCTGACGCTGTCTCTGGCCAATTGAATCCCCGGCGGAATACTGTAAGTGCGAAGCACAGGTCCGGGTCGCTGGCATGAAGCGTCCGCCAGTTATTCGCGACCCATCGGGTCACCCGGTCGTTTTTGCGATGCATATTTGTAAACTTGTATTGCCACAGGATTGGGTCTGCAATCCAAGCCACGGGCTCCCCGTTTCTCGGGCTACCTGCACCCTCTCCCGTTCCACGACGAAGTTCACGAATTCTTCACTGGAGGCGTAGGCGACGCGGCGCGTTCTTGTGGAGAACGGCCAGTTGGTGACGAAGGGCGAGAATCTCTGCCTGCAGGGCGACACAGGCCCGAAAACTGGAGGGCGACCAGAGCGAAAAAAGCGACAAAAACAGAGGTCATCGTGGAAGCAGCCATGATTCCACGAATGATCGTAACCTCTGCGTTTTCAGATCGGACGGAGTTTTCGGTAAGCACACCGGGTTTTGCGCGCCGCGTGCCCAGGAAGGCGAAATAGACTTCAGTAAATTTCAGTAAATTTCAGTAAATTTCCGTTGACACCCGGTTTGGAATAAAGTATACAGCATGCGCCGTCGGGAAAACGTTTACTGAGACACTCTGCCGTTTTGCCCCGTTTGCCTGTGCCGCATTTTGACCTCAGCGCGCACATCGTGTTCCTGCGGCGTTTGTCGAGCTTTGCTTCGCCTGGTTGCCGCTCGCGCATAAAGGAGGAGCCATGCTCTGCCCGTCTTCGAGGAGTCTCGATCTGTCGCTCATCGTGGTACTGGTCGCCCTGTTTGCGATGAGCACTCTGCCCGCGTCTGCCCAGCACAGTTCGCAAGGAATGGTTAGCGTCACCGTCTTTGATCCGACAGGTGCAAGCCTGCCCGGGGCGCGCCTCGAACTGGTGGATGTGGCCACCAATGATGCGCGGACTGCCACCACGCCAGAGAACGGCGGGTACAGTTTCGTGAATCTTCCGATTGGCACTTACAAGTTGACCGTCTCCCGCGACGGCTATGCGACACAGGTCTTCGAGACGGTCGTCGTGCACGCCACGCAGGTCACTGATGCTTCCGTCACTCTCAAAGTGGCTCAAGTGCAGCAGACCGTGCAGGTAACGGCGACGAACTCGCCCCTAGTTGAAGCCACCTCTTCAGAGATTGGCACCGTGATTGACATGAAGCAGATCGAGGATCTGCCGCTAGGCGGTCGCGACCTGCAGCAATTAACGCGTCTGGTCCCCGGATACACAGGCAACGCCTCTGAAGGAGGCACTTGGAATGGACTTCCGGGTGGCGCACAGGGGAGCAACATTGATGGAGTGATCGGCCAAAGCAGCCGCATGAAGGATTTCGGGACAGGAAGTGCCGCCGCCGTCAGCCCACGCGTAGAAAATATTCAGGAAATGACCGTCCAAACCGATCAGATGGATCTCAATCAAGGCTTCGGGCAAGCCAGCATGCAGGTCAATTATGTCACGCGCCGCGGCACCAACAGATTTCATGGCCGCCTTTACGACGATTATCAGAGCCAGGCATTGAACGCGAACGATTGGCTCAGCAATGCCTTCCAGCAGCCCAAGCCGAAATTCCACAACAATGACTTCGGAGTAAGCGTCGGCGGCCGCATTGTGAAGGACAAACTGTTCTTCTTTGCCAGTTACTCAGAATTCAAACAACCCGGACAAATGTCGCCAACCAACACCGTGTTGACGCCGGCAGCACAGGCTGGCAATTTCACGTACACAGATACGGACAACGTACGGCGCACTGTGAATGTACTGCAAATCGCCGCCAGCAATGGCCTCAACTCGACGATAGACGCAAGCATCCAAACCGAGCTGTCGAACATCAATGGCGCATTGCAATATGGGAAGCTCGCGAACACGCATGATGCGAATGTGCAGAAGCTGAAATGGTTCCAACCTAACCCAATCTCTCGGTACTATCCAACCGTCCGCGTCGACTACAACCTTTCGCAAACGTTTCGCTTGAACTGGGCCTGGAATGAAACCAAGGAAACTCTGCCCAGCAGCATCGCTGCCCTATTCCCTGGCCAGTCCTCGGCATTCAAGTACCAGATTCAAGGCTCCAGGCTTAATGCCTATACCACCGCGCTCGGTTTCGATTGGAGTCCCAATCCGACGCTGGTTAACGAATTCCACGGCGGATTCCTTTATAACTACCGCGCCAGCTCGTACAACGCAGGAAACTCTTATCAAAAGGGCAAGAACGTCATGTGGTTCATGCCCGATATGAACTTTACGACTTCTGGCGATTTTGTGGTCACCGAAATATCAAATTTCTATCCGCTCTTCAATATTTCTGACACCATGACCTGGCAACACGGGAAGCATACGATCAGTTTTGGCGGATCGTGGTATCGCGAACAGGACCACTACTGGAACCCACCGATCGGATATCCCTGGATCTGCCTTGGTCTGGCTGGCGGCGATCCGGCACTCAACGCCTTTACGAATGGTCCGACGGGAACCGTGCCCAACGCCTCCTCGTTTTCGCTAGGAGAGGCCGAACAGGTGTACGCGGTGCTCGCAGGGCGGGTTACCTGCGCAAATGGCAATTATCCTGTCGACCCCCAAACAAAGCAGTGGCAGAGATTCGGTGCGGTCAATCTGGATGAACTGCAGCAGGCCTGGGGCGTCTTCTACCAGGATTCATTCCGCTTGAAACCCAGGCTAACTTTGAACTATGGGATGCGCTGGGACTTTACTGGCGACGATCATGACCTGAATGGCGTCTATCACGGCGTCCTTAACCCCGCTGATCTGTTCGGCCCGAGCGGATACAACAACCTGTTTCACCCGGGATCTCTACTGGGAAATCCAAATCCTCAGTACGTCGCCAGTTCACACCAATACAAGCCGTGGCATGTGAGTCCGCAACCATCCATCGGGATCGCATGGAATCCTGATTGGGGTAAGGGATGGCTGCGCAAACTGGGTGGCGATTCGGTCATTCGCGCCGGCTATTCTCTGCGGCGCTTTACTCCGGCCTACCAGGACTTCTGGTCTTACGCTTCCAACTATGGGGCGTTCTTCTACGCGGGATTCGTGCGCAATCCCAGCACGCAACCGGGGCTGGGCAACTTTGCTCCCGGTAGCCTACACCTCGAGGACTGGCAGAACTATGACACGATCGCGCCGCCCGTTGTCTCTCCCCCAACTTATACCGATACGTTCCCCGAGTCAGGTGCAACCTTCGTCGGGCCTGGCTTGGCTGGAATGAATCCTCATATTTCGCAACCCTATATCCAGTCATGGAACCTCGGAATCCAGCGCAGGTTAGGAACTAACAACGCGCTCGAAGTACGGTACGTCGGGAATCGCGGCGTGCACCTCTGGCTCGGCATAAACATTAATGAGGTCAACGTTTTTGAGAATGGTTTCCTGGCCCAGTTCAAGGCAGCGCAGACCAACCTCGCCATCAATAACGCGAATGGTTTCCCGAATTCCTTTACCTATAACAATTTTCCCGGTCAGCAGCCACTTCCGATTTTCGATGCCGCGTTTGCCGGAGAAGGCTCATGTGGTCCAGGAGCACCACTGTGCGATTACGGCGCGGGCAATTTCATACAGTGGCTACAGACCGGTCAAGCCGGAGCCATGGCCGCTCAGCTAGCGAAGCCCTTCCCCGCTCCTTACTTCTGCAATCTTGTGGGTGCATCCTTTAGCCCGTGCTCGAACCCCAACAACGGCGTGAACTATACGGGCGCGGGAGCTGGATATCCGATCAACTTCTTCCAAGTGAACCCATTTCAGAGCGGAGGCGGAGTAGGGTATCTCAATTCCATAGGCTACTCGACGTACAACGGCCTGCAGGTTCAATTCCGTCAAAACCAGTGGCATGGCATGCAGTTCAATGCCAACTACACTTGGAGCCATACGCTGGGCCTCGGGAACCCGAACGGATTCGATGGGACGTTCCCGATGTACACGCTCCGCAACCTGCGCCTTAACTACGGACCGACGCAGTACGACATGCGACACAACGTCAACGTGAGCGGCACCTACGATCTACCTTTCGGCAAAGGAAAGGCTCTTGCTAACCGCGGCGGTGTTCTGAACAAGATCGTGGGCGGATGGACGGCGGGAACGATTTTGAACTTCCAGACGGGCCTGCCACAGCGATTACAAGGCGGATTCAATACGTTTAACGACATCGCCGATGGCGGCATCGTGCTGAACGGCGTGACCATGTCGCAACTTCAGAGCGCCGTACATCTCTCGCGTGCCCACGACAGTTCAGGACTGCTGCCGTACATGAACTTTCTCGATCCCAAGTACCTGGCAAGCATGGCGGGGGGCGCGAATACAGCGTATATTCTGCCCAACACCACGCCCGGCGCGATTGGCCTAATTCCTTATTTGTATGGACCGCATCAACTCTTCGCGGACTTGTCGCTGACGAAGCGAGTTCCGATTCGCGAGGACATCAATTTCACCTTCCAGACTGAATTTTTGAACGCGTTCAATCACACCAATTTCGGGTTCGCCAGCAACTTCAGTGGCAGTGGCCTGAACGTTCAAAACCCGGGGTTCGGGACCATAGGTCCCTCGAATGGTCCGCGGGCCATTGAGATGAGAGCAAATATCGAATTTTGAGTACTCGAGGGTTTCGTATATCAATACCCGGGCTTTTGCACGGGTTGGCGGTGTCGGGTATTGAATGAGTACGCGGCAATCAGGCCCCGGGGGAAATCATGGCAGTTCTAGCACATGCTCACATCGGCGGTTCGTCGGCATGCTGGCTACAGTGGCCGAAACTGCGCTCCTGTCAAAAGATCTGGTGGCATTCGATTCGCCCCAGCCCGCCGGTCAGCATTGAGAAGTATTGCCAGGGTACCGGCAACATCGATGCCATTCACTTCGTTCCTCACGCAGCGCCGATTCCTCACCAGAGAACACGTCCATTTGCTTGGCGTCGTTCTTGCCGAATTCATCCTTGTTCAGCTCCGCGAAAATCCCTGAGAGCGCGTTGGCAATGATCTTCAAGAGCAGATAATCTAGGTGAGACTTGGGCGGGTTCTTTCATTCCTCGATGACGACGCGAAAGAAGTCAACCCTCCCAAGCCAATTTCGGGGCATCACTGAGTTTTCCATGCAGGTTTTCCTGTTTTTTCCTGTCAGCCTATAGGCTTTCAGTATAAGGAAATATTTAGGTTCATACTCGGTGGTGCTGCCAATCGCAGAGCTACTTCTAGCCGCAGGGCTGATTCTCGTGCCAGCTTTAGTTTTCTTCTTTCGTCTCAAGCACGCAGCGCACGGCTCGGGGCATGTCTTGATTCACACAGGGCAGTTCCGGACCCTTGTTCCCTTCGAGGGCTCCTTCTCCTTCGCTTTCTTTCGCGCCACGGCAGCGGCAGCGAAGTCGATTATAGTTCTAAATATAAATACTCCCGCCAGTTTTGTTGAACTCATCGTGTCGTTGCTGAGACCGCCTTTCAGTGGTACTTGGTATTCCACCTCTAGTTGGTATCCCGGATGGCTCGGACTGGGGCCTGGGCGCTCGCTCACCTACCCCATCTATGCTCTTCCAGCGTGGTTCTACGTAGGACGCGGCATCGACGCCCTGCTGGCGCGCAGGCGGGTTGGCACTGGCAACATGGTGTTGAGTGTGGTGCTTGCAGGAGTCGCAATCGCTATCTGCTGTGGCCTTAGATTTGGGCTGTCTCCTTGGGAGCACCAAGATCAGGTGGGCCCGTATATTGAAGGCTTTGCTCTCTGGGCTTGTCTGTTTGCCATACCTCTTGTGGCGTGGTTTCGACAAAGGTTGCGGGAACGTCTTCCTGAAAATTTGCCAACCTGATCGTTGTTGGCGAAAAATCCCGCTGATTACGTCAATCCATAGCGGGTTACCTTAAGCAGGTCACAGGACTGGTCAGAGCTGCCCCGGTTGACAGGATGATCTCTAGCAGCTTCCGTTGACCGGCTTGCCACAGACGGTTCCACTAACTGTGCAGCTCGTTAGAGAATTGAGCGTATACGTGACGTTGAGCTGACAGCTTCCTGACGGATTTGGCCCAAACGAAATCCCCCCGCCCTCCAGCAGCGTCACGGGAAACGAGGGAGCTGTGTTGGTGATGTTTATCGTGCCGGCAATCGTGACGTCAGGAGCTCCGTTAAAGGTCACGTTGGAAACAGTGCAATTGGCCGGAGTGATCGTGATTTGGGTGTCGAAAGACCCGGTGCCGGAACTGTTGAGCATGCCTTGGATGTCTCCCGAGACCGATACGGTGCCGCCTCCCGGACAAGGAACGCTCGCGGACAATGGGAAATTGCAGCTTTGGCCAGTGCCGCTCACCGTGCACGCAGAAGACTGATCCCAACGAATATCACCGAGTGCCGCTGACAAGCTCCGGGCGGATTGTTCCGCTAACAGCGGGTGAGAGGCTGATGCATTTGATAAAGCCTGCGCGACCGCATGTGACACCTGCTGTGAGATTGCCTGCGCCTGTGCCGCCGACAAGGTGTCGCTGTGACTGGGACTGCCACACCCCGCGCACAGCATGCTTGCCACCGCAAAGAGCAGAGAGGAGAGGATTTTTTTTCGCAACATAGGAACCTCGCTCGAGACGACCATCCCGAACCAGAATTTTACCTCGGAACTGGGTCGCAGATTTGTCAAATAATCGTCATTGGAAAATCGCGGAACCGATTGCCGTTCCCCGCGGAGTGCTCGCTGTTGTGGAAACAGGATTCGGGGGATGCCGGCAAAACCGATCATAGATATTTTCGCTGCGGTCAAGATTTCAGCTGACACTCAAACGTCCTAACCGGAGGAATCGTTTCTCCCTGGGGACTCGACAAAGCCACGTTGTCCCTTTGCGCCGCGAAGGTCTGTAGGCTGGTTCTGGCCGAGGTAGTCCGCGATGAAGTCGAAGAGAACCTACTCCTCCACGCAGAACGTCTGCCGGCCCTCGATGCCGACCAGTTGATTGAGGATTACCGACACCTCATCAAACTCACCAACCCCGAAATCATTCCCTACCCCGACAAGGATCTGGTTCGTTTGAATCGGCACCTGATCCGCCACGCCGCCGATGTCCCGGTCCTCCTGTCAGCCATGGCGAGCACACCAGATTGGTTGCTCACTCACAATACGAAGCACTTCACGCACGCCGTCGCTCAACGGACGTCGCTCCGTATTGCTACGCCAGGAGAGTTCTTTCGGGCGCTGTCGGCGTTATTCCGTTAGACGTAAAGGCAACGTTACCGAAGAGATTCGCTGATCCGAGGAGCTGTAAACCAGAACGCCGGTGTGGCTCTGGGTGCTGACATAGATATTTCCGGCCTTGTCCTGGGCTATAGCCCCATGCGTGCCTCCGAACGTTGTGCCAGCGGGCAATGCGCCCCAGCCGGATTCAACCGCATACGTCCATTCTCCATTGCCCGTGAGTTGAAGAGGCACCGAGGAGGAATTCGAAGGAGCCGAAACCGCGCGCCCGGGCGCGAGTGCCGTGATTCCTACCGCGGCAAGAAATGTGCGCCGATGCATGTTCGTCATTGTGTGCTCCTGGGAGTGCTGTTCGTGGCTACGGAAGCTGGCTCCGCGGGCGTGTCGAATAAATAGATGTGGCGCAGGTTAGGCATGCCGTTTAATGGAGCCAGTGCGCCACTCGTGACCTTGGTGCCACTCAGGTTCAAGTAGGTGAGCTGTGAGAGTGATGAGAGTTTGGCCAGGGCGCGTCCCGTAACCGCGGTGCCTTCCAGATGAAGAGCACGCAAGTTCGTGAACTTGCTCAGTGTGTCGAAGCATTCGTCGCTGACCGCCGTGCGTCCGAGTTCGGCCTCGACGATAAAAGGCGCGAATCGTTGGAAGCGGGCGAGCTGTGCGTCGTCGAATTTGGAGGCCACATCAATCGTTCTAAGAATCAGGCCATCGGACGGCTTGGCTGAAACTGCGACCAGTTTTGCGCCTTGCGACTCTTGCATCTGGCGAATCTCATTCATCAAATAGCTGTAGTCACCCACGGATTGAAGCGGTAAGTCCGCGTTTTCCGCAGCCGTGGCAATTCCTGGAATACTGGTCGCTGTCGGGGAAGCGCCAGCAAGAATCCACGAGCGGAGGGCCGCGATTTCGTCAGCTGTCAAAGGCGCCCGCCCTTCGGCAGGCATGAAGTGCCGATCACTTGGGGAAAGTGTGACTCTCTGCAGCAGCAGACTCCGATCCGGACTTCGTGGCGCAATGACAGCTCCATCCCTGCCTCCCTTCATCAACAGTTCATAGAAGTCAAGGCGAAGCCCGGCCTGCTCTTTGCTTGCTCCATGGCATGCAACGCACTTGGCATCAAAGATCGGATGAATATAGCGCGTATAAACCGAGCCGACGTAGGCAGCGTCAGAAGCTGCTGACGCCGATGGGAAGAATCCCTTCAGCGCGCCCGGCATATAGAGAGTCAGGTAGCCGCCTCCGTGGGTGAGCGAACCGCCCTGATGCGCCGTCCATGTCAGTGTAAGCAAGCTTACGGTGAGCAGCGCGGGATAAACCCGCTGGAGTTGCCCTGAGATCCATGCGGGACGCACGGTGACACACATCAGCAATTCAATAAGCAGCGCGATACCACCCCACATGTGACGCGTAACGGTTGCGCCCATGACGCCGCTGCCGTACGCCAGCGAGATTCCGAGAACAAGTGTTATGGCACCGGCGGCCAATGTCAGGTGCAGTACGAAACCTGCACCTTCACGTAAACCGGGCCGGGTCGTCCCGGCAAGCTCGAGACATGGCAGCAATACGAGCATGCCGATCGGCAGATGCACGAGCAAAGGATGGAAGCGGCCAAGGAACTGAAGCCAGTCCGCATGCGGCCGCCCATTTAGCCGAACAGCGAATGGCAACATCACAAGCATGGCACTCAGGCCCAGGGTACAAAGCCATTGCGCCGTCACAGTTCGGATGCGCAGACTTCGTATCGCGGCGGATAACTTGTGGGCAGCGATCACGCCAGCAATCCCTGTACCACATAGGCCGGGACAGGACTAGTCAGCTTCTGATCGAGGCCCTGAAACTTGTAGGTGAACTTGTTATGGTCGATGCCTAGACAATGAAGAATCGTAGCGTTGAAGTCGCGCACGTGCACCGGGTCCTTCACGACGTTGTAGCTGTAGGCGTCAGTTTCGCCATAGGTAATGCCTGGGCGGACGCCCCCGCCGGCCATCCACGTGGTGAAGCATCGCGGGTGGTGATCGCGGCCGTAGTTGTCCTGAGTCAGGCCACCCTGGCTGTACACTGTGCGGCCAAACTCGCCCGCCCAGATCACCAGCGTGTCATCGAGCAACCCGCGCCGTTTGAGATCGGTGACCAGCGCGTATGCACCTCGATCCGTTTCCTGGCAGAGAACCGGCAAAACTCCGACAACATCACCATGAACATCCCATCCGCGCTTGTAAATCTGGGTGAAGCGCACACCGCGCTCAGCCATTCGGCGCGCCAGCAGGCAGTTATACGTGAATGTTCCGGGCCGCTTGGCCTCGGGACCGTAGAGGTCCCACGTGGACTGCGGTTCCTTGCTGAGATCAACAAGCTCCGGAACCGATGACTGCATCCGGAACGCCATCTCGTACTGGGCTATGCGCGCGTTGGTTTCGGGGTCGCCCACCTCTGCTAGCGTCTGGCGATTGATCTGTTCGACGGTGTCGAGCATCTTGCGGCGTACGTCCCGATCCACCCCCGCAGGGTCGGCAAGATAAAGTACGGGATCGGCGCCCGACCTCAGACCTACGCCGGCGTATTCTGAAGAGAGAAAGCCGCTGCTCCACAAGCGTGACGAGACAGGCTGGTTGTTTTGCTTGGGGTTGGTTTTGGTCTGGAGAACGATAAAGGTCGGCAGATTGTCGTTCATGTTGCCCAGGCCATACGCCAGCCACGCCCCTAGGCATGGCTTGCCGGAATTCATGTTGCCGGTATTCATGAGCATGATTGCGGGCTCATGATTGATAGCGTCAGTGTTCATTGTTTTGATGATGGTAAGGTCATCCACCATGCGCGCAGTGTATGGTAACAGGTCGCTCACCCACGCTCCGGTCTGTCCATGCTGCGCAAAAGACCAGTGAGACGGCGCTATGGGGAAGTGCGCCTGGCCGGCAGTCATGCCGGTCAATTGCTGGTTGCCGCGAACTGAATCCGGCATGTCCTTGTTGAACTGAGAAGCCAGGTTCGGCTTGTAATCGAAAAGATCCATTTGCGGCGGCCCGCCCGACATGAACAGATAGATCGCGCGTTTCGCTTTCGGCGCAAAGTGTGGCAAGCCGAGAGTGTTGCGCCCCTCCGCCGATGGCGATTTGACGTCTCCACCGTCAGCATAGCTCCGCAAGCCCATTTCACCGAACAGTCCCGCCAGCGCGGCCCACCCCAACACCTTGCCGGACCGCCCGAGGAAGCGCCGCCGCGTCTCGATCGCAGCCCACTCCTGCTTAACAGGCGCAGGGATGGGAAGGTCCAGAGGAGTCACGGGATCTTCGCAGTCGGTGCAAAGTGGATGTTGCTTCATATCAGTCCCCGGCTATTTGTTAATGGTCTCATCGAGATTCAGCATTACACTGGCAACCATAGTCCAAGCGGCCAACTCCGGCTCAGGAATGGACGCATCACGTTTCATCTCGCCAATCTCCACAAGAGAGTGTGCGGCTTTGGGGTCGCTTGCGTAATGTTGTTGCATCTGGTGCAGGGAAGTTTCGAGAGCCGCTGCCATCGGCGCTGGCGCATCATGCGCAAGCAGAATCTCGCTCATGCGGTTGATGCGCTGCAGCGTATCGGGACCCGCCTCGTGGATCGCGCGCTGCGCCAAGGCACGGGCCGCCTCCATCCACTGCACGTCGTTCATAGTCACTAGCGCCTGAAGGGGCGAGTCGGTACGCTGTCGGCGGGTGCATACCACATCACGCATGGGCGCATCGAACGCATCCATGCTCGGCGGTGCGGCCATACGCTTCACGTATGTGTACATGCTACGGCGGTAAAGCCCATTGCCGTGTTCCTGAACGTAATGGACTGTATCGCTAGACGGATAACTCACTTCTTCCCAGATATTGGCGGGTTGGTAGGGCTTTACGCTTGGCCCACCGATCCTCTCCACAAGTAGTCCGCTCGTCTGGAGAGCGATATCGCGGAGTATTTCCGCATCCATACGGAACCGCGGGCCGTGCGACAAGAGCAAATTCCTCGGATCTTTGGCGAGCTGCTGGGAATTCGACTTTGCACTCTGCCGATACGCTGCCGACATCACCATCAACTTGTACATATGCTTGATGTTCCATCCGCTCTCACGGAATTCGACGGCGAGCCAGTCAAGCAGTTCGGGATGAGTGGGCCTCCGGCCCATGACGCCAAAGTCTTCGGTGGTTTCGACGATGCCAGTTCCGAAGAGTTCATACCACATTCGGTTCACGGTCACACGTGCGGTGAGCGGGTTTGCGGAGCTGACAGTCCACTTGGCCAAAGCTAGTCGGTTGTGAGGTTCGCCAGACAGCAAAGGCGGTAGAAAGTGCGGAGTGTCGGCCTCCACACGGTAGGTGCGAGCGGTGTAAAGGCCGCGCGTCAGCACATGCGCATAGGCGAGCGAAGGCTTCTCCCAGGAGACTTGAGTCAGATCGCCGCCGATCGAGAGCCGGTCAAGCTGCATTTCAAGGGGGGCTATCTCACGTTGAATTGCCCGATATGAAGGATCCACATAATTGAGGTAGAACTCGCTCATCACGTGCCACTGGTCCAACGTCCATTGGGAAGGAGGATGCGATGCAATTTCGGCAGCATAGTCCTCGAACGGAAGCCGCTCGACTTCATTTGGGCTAAGAGCGCGTGCGTACAGCCGGATATCTTGATAGCGGACTTCCTTGGCGGGATGCTCTTCCGGGTTGCGCCAACCAAGTTGCATGGGAGCCTGAGTACGGATGGTTGGCCCGGCGAGGTTATCGGTGAGGATACGACTTGCGATCGCTCTCCCATTGACGAAGATCTTTACTCCCGAGGCGCGACCGGAACCGTCGTAGGTGAAGAAGATATGCCTCCATGCGCCGTCCAAAGGCAAAGGAGTGACGGAAACGACGCGGATCGCAATTTTTGGAGTCGTATCCTTCGGTGGCCCTCCGGCCGAGCGCTTTTTTGCTATTGCTTGTGCTTTGGCTTTATCTTTCCTGGCCGCTTCTTCCTCGGCTTTCTTTTGTTCAGGCGGTTTGTCGGGGGCCAGATCCTTCTTGCTCAGGTCCTGCGGAGAGGGATAGTTGAACGGTTCTTTGGCTGCGGCTTGGTTCTCGCGCTGTCCCTTTCTTGTTAATTTCTTTGTCTGCTCTCGCAGAATTGGTTCCTTCGGCATCTGGTTTACTAATGCCACGCTCAGGAATCCGTCTTCGGCTGAAAGTTCCCAGCCCCGGTCATGCTGAGTAGAGTCCATTTTCGAGAGCAGAGTGCCAAAACTCCCCGGATGAAACGGCGCGGAGCGGAACATGAACCAACCGCCGGAAGAGAAGGGTTGGTTTGCTTCGTAATCGCCGGTCTGTTCCAGGAGCACCCGCGTGCTGGACTGCATGCGGAAGTCCGGCCATAGCCACGTGGTCTCGCCCCATTCCCCCTTCAGAGTACTCGTATGGAAGCTGGCAGGATTCGCGCTTGGTGCACTGTTTTTCAATTCTTCTCCGCTGCCTTCATCGAGCCGAAGGCGTAGTACAAGTCCATTGGTGGCAACTGCACGAGGAGCGTTGTTGCGGGAAGCAAGCCATTGAGCGACCAAGCCATGGCTGTTGCGGCGCATCTCGTTTATCTTGTCTTGAAGAGCGGAGCGCTGGGCCAGAACACGGTTATAGGCATCCTGGTTTTGAGCCTTGGGAATGCGCACAACAGGCGCCCAAACCGGCCGATCGCCATTAAAGGGCTTCTCGTCAAGATTGTTGAAGAAGGCGCTCAGCGCGTAAAAATCATGCTGCGTGGTTGGATCGAACTTATGGTCGTGACACACGGCGCAACCAACCGTAAGCCCCATGAATGTGGCTCCGAACGCTTCTGTGCGCTCGCGGGCGATGTTGACACGCAACTCCTCAGGGATGGTGCCGCCTTCATTACTGCTCACGCCCAACCTCACATACCCACTGCCGATCAACGGGTCAAGGCTCTTCATCGTCAATAGGTCGCCGGCGATCTGCTCCATGGCGAACTGGTCAAAAGGCTTGTTGGCGTTGAACGCGCGGATCACGTAGTCACGGTAGGGCCAGATGTCGCGGCTATTATCATAGTGCAGGCCGTAAGTGTCTGCGTAGCGGGCGTAATCGAGCCAGTAGCGCGCACGTTGCTCGCCGAAGGTGGGCCGCGCCAGCAGACCGTCCACCAGATGTTCGTAGGCACCCGGCGCTGTGTCCTTCAAGAATGCGAGCACTTCGTCAGGGGTGGGCAGCAGTCCGGTGAGGTCGAGCGTAACACGCCGGATAAGAACTGCCTTTTCGGCTTCAGGAGAAGGGCGGAGGCCGGCTTGTTCCAACTTTGCAAGAATGAAGTTATCAATTGGCGTCTTTACCCATGCAGCGCCGGTTTGTGGCATCGGAACAGCCGGACGTCGGGGTACTTCGAAGGCCCAATGCGGACGATACACCGCCCCTTCACGGATCCACTCCCTTAGTGTAGCGATCTCGCCCGCGCTCATAGGCTTCGCCTCGCCCTGGGCGATTTGCGGCATCAGATAATGCGGATCCTTGGATTCGATCCGCTTGACCAATTCACTCTTTTCGGGATGCCCGGGAACAATCGCGTCGGGATGATGCGGGCGCTTCCTCAGCGCCCATTCCGCAAGGTCAAGTCGGAGACCCGCCTTTCGCATTTCGGGGTCTGGGCCATGACAACTGAAACAGCGACTCGCCAGGATTGGCTGCACGTCCTGATTAAAATCCAGATGGCGCGCAGCTGTGCGACCACAACCGACAAGAGCGCTCAAAACAAAGGCAGCCAGAACTAAAACGAAGGCCAGCTTTGTGTATCGATGCGGCTTAGGGTATGCCTGGTTTATATGCTCAGCCTCCGTGACAAACGGTTTTACAACTGGATCTCCGACTCTACTGATCCGTACATTGTATTGCTGACTTTCACATCGGCTCGAGGAAAATCCCCCTTCTGCTGGCAACGTCACCTTTCGCCATGAACGCAGAATGCGCGACGTCCTGCCTCGATACCCGTCTAGCGGACCCTCGATTTGCCGGTCCAGTTCAGAATGTTCCGCAGTGATGAAGCTGCCGCTCGTGCTTCTCGACATTGTTGCACCCTCAGCATGCTGAGCTTCTCAACCACTGGCTGCGGCGACCAGGCACGAATTGCGTCAGTGCGCTCCCGAGGGCGAATTCGCTGGATATTGCCTTCGGGAAGATTAGACCTGCCCGGCAAAACGGGCTGAAGCGGCAAGGTGCACGTGTGGACACTCCTCCCGTTGGGAGGACGTCAGGGAGCAGTTGGCTGATTTGTAAGTCGCTGCCGAATGGCTGCAAGGTTACAAGAATCGCTGCCGGAATGTCTGCTGGCAAACCGTCAACTATGGACTGTAAGCAATCCAGCGCTCCTGCTGATCGGCCAATTACAATCACCTTCTCTGGCTCCACAAAGATTCTAGCCGGGATTGGATGCAAAACCTTGAAAGAGCGCTCACTCACCTCATGTGCGGCGAAGCCGAACGCAGCAACAGAGCCAGAGATGCGTGCGCTGAACCGAACAAAAGTTCGAAGAAGCTCCTTTCTGGGGTTGGACATCATGGCGGAAAACAAATTCCCTCTTGGCAGACTTTGCACCACTTCTTCAGAGCCCCAACAGGGGAACCTTCCTGCCGCCAATCTTGATATGGCGCTCACATTAGTGCGATGAAGGCGGGGCCTTTTTGAAGGGGTAAGCCGGGAGTGTTCTCCGCTCCTGGGAACTCCACACTCCCACGGCCATCCCGGCTTTCCCGCGCGCGATCTTAGCCTTTATTTTAGGCTGGACAATACAGTGAAAACCTGACAGCCCATAGTCCGTTGAGCCGATGAGCTGGGGACGGTCTTTCAAACAGCTGCATATAGTCCAGTCTTGCCATGGAGGAGCAACAGAAGGGTTACCGGCCCAGCCTACGGCAGAACCTGCGAATCCTCGTCTGCCCCAGGGCCGTGGAGAATGCTCCGAGAATGGCGCAAGCAAACACCATACGTTGGCGACGGCGACTTGATCTTTCCAAGCTTCAGGGTGAAGGGGAGAAAACCACCACGTGCAAACATGCTGGTTTCAGATCACCTTCAGCCTGCTGCCCAAAAGGCTGGTATCAGCGGGCAGATCGGGTTCCATACGCTCCGGCGCACCTTAGCAAGTGTGCTTGTGGCGAACGGGACTGACCCGAAGCTGGTTCAGGAGCTGCTAAGGCACTCGAACATCAAGACCACGCTGGACGTCTACGCACAGGCAATGACGCCAGCAAAGCTCGAAGCACAGGACTGGGTCTTGACGCAGCTAATGACCGGAGAGTCGTCGGCGGAAATGTAGTGAATTTATGACTGACACTGAGGCCAAAGAGTTGCTAATAGGCGGTATTAGCGTGTCATCCGTGGCCCTGCATCTTGTTGAAAGTACGTTTTGTTGCGGATTCGATTGCTTCCGCGCTCCCCATTTTTCAATCAGTTAGCCGACTCCGTGTCCTGTTTACGCGGCGGCGAGGTCAGATGGACGGTATACCGTCTGCCGCTTTTGTTTCCGGCATGACCGTGTGTCGTAATGGTGGTCTATCTCCGCGAAGCTCTACAACAGAGAATCGCTGCTGGTGTCCCGATCACGAATGACGCCGCCGCGATTGAGGGCGCAGTACATCGGCTTCGACCAAAGCTGATGACCGTTACAGCCGTGCTCGCGAGTCTCGCACCGATCCTCGCGGAAAGCGGCATAGGTTCCGACGTGACGAAGCCGATCGTCGCTCCTATTGTGGGCGGAATGATTACGTCAACGACTCACGCCTTGATTCTTGTTCCGGGTTTTTTCGTGCTGATGAAACAGCGGGCGCTGCGGCGTGGAACTCTAGCTGCACAGGAGATGCACAATAGGCGTAATTGCGGTAGTCGATTCGTGCGCGTTATTAAATGCACCGTCACTCAGTCGCGTTGAGGGAACTCACAAACAGGTTGCGAATCGCAGGTGGCCAATAGAGACGGCTCAGACCACCCGCGACTGGTTCAAGCAGAAACAGCTTTTGCCGGAGCGCAGCAACCAGGGGCGCAACAGGCTGTACCTGATTCGGCTGCTTTCTCGGGAAGGTTGTCTTGCTTTACGACAAAGACTTCCCATTCATTGCCGTCTGGATCGTGCACCCAGGTTTTGTCTTGAACGGCGTAGCAGCAGTCAGTGTTCATCTCGTCTCTGGTGACGAGCCCCTGTTCGAACCAGCGCTGTCGAACAGCTAACACCTCCTCGGTTGAACCGACCTGAATTCCCATATGGGAAAGCGCGCCACGCTCGGCAAATGCAACCTCGTTGAGGGTGAAATTAAGAGGTGGATTGCTGACATCGAGTTTCGCATAGCCCTTCCTGACTTTTGACGGCTCGATGCCGAACATCTTCCTGTAAAACTCGAGACTCTGCTCGACGTTCTTCACGTTGATCGCAAGATGCGCCTTCAATGCCTTGACTTCAATATTCATGTTCTCCTCCAGTCGCATACGCATATGCGTATATGACATTAACGAGATGCGGGACATATATGTCAAGACGTATATATTTTTGCTATAATACTGTCTATGCCCCGAAGCGCTCGGATTTCGGCCGAGGTACTCTTTCGTGCGTTGGCGGACCGCACTCGCCTGCGGCTGCTTAACTTGATGAATGGGCAGGAGCTCTGCGTCTGTTACTTTGTCGGGGTTCTTAGCACGAACCAGCCGAAAATCTCACGGCATCTTGCTTACTTGCGAAGGGCCGGGATTGTAGCGGCGCGCAAGGATGGGAAGTGGATGCACTATCGGATTGCTGTGCCGCCAAATGATGCGGCAGCCAAGATTCTGAAACAAACCTTGGATTGGCTTGCCCACGATCCCGAAATGAGGCATGACTTGACCTTGTTAAACAAAGCGTGTTGCTCTCCAAACGCTCTCGTAGAAATCGAAGGCGCCCCACCGCCTATTCCGATGCAGCCGCTCGGCGCCGCTTGACGCATCAGGGCCGCCTTTAAGGCTCAATGGCGGGCTCCCGTTGGCTCCCGTCTTTCGGCTGTTCTATCTCTTCGCGTGCCGAACAAGAGCACGCTTACCGTCGTCAGCGCACATGTAACGATTACCGCTGTCATGGATAAACGGCTCAATCCTGCGAACACAATGAGAGCGAGCGAAAAGGCCGGCACCGCCCATTTGCGTGAAGCCCAAAATGAGCCTCATAACGTCCCGTGGCCGCGAGGTTGGCTTGCTCAGCGCCGGAAAAGTGTCGTTCGCAAGCTTGGACACATCTTGGCCCACGGCAGCCAGTTTGTCCTTAATGCGCTCCAATTCCTGCTGAAACCCGGCACGGTCTAGGTGCTGCTCGATGTTCGCAAACTGTTTCCTGTCGAACTTTGCCTCGAACGGTCCACGCCGGGCGATCGCGATTACTTCCTCAGCGGTGTGACGGGGATCGTCGATCATCAACCACCGCGCGATGTCCACCATCACGTTGCCTATGCCGACGATAGCGATTCGCTTTCCGATCGAGAAGTCCCGCGTGGCGAACGGCGGCAACAGGTTGTAGTGGTAAACGAAATCCTTGGCGGAGTAGCCGCCCTTGGAGTCCTCACCAGGCAGACCCACCTTTTTCGTGCCCTGCGCTCCCACGGCAAACACTATTGCAGCGGGGCTAAAACCCTGTAACTCCTGGATGGTCAGCGCACAGTTCGTGCCGATCAGGACATGGCCGAAGTAGTGCACGTTGGGCATAGCGAGTACGGCTGCAAGCTGCTTGCGCAGTCCGGATCTCATCTTGTCCTTGGCGGGATAAATGCCGTACTCGGCAAGGCCACCCGGTTTGATATCGCGATTGAAGATCATCACCTGATGGCCAGCCATCGCGATCTTTCGGGCCGCGAACATTCCCGCGGGACCGGCGCCGACCACAAACACCGTCTTCACTACCTGCCTCCTGGATGGCGCTTTCCCCTTAACTCACTGTCGCAGCCCAAGGGTGCACCTCCGTCCATTCCTCCTTGCGCCCGCCCTGCATCGTTTCTCGCCGTTCCCGACTTAGAAGTTGAACTGGTCGATATTGTCCTTCGTGAAGCGGGACGGATCCCCCAACACGATCACGTTCTTCAGTGTGAGCGGACCTTTGGCCGTGATGTCGTCGAGCGATGCGAGCGCGTCGCGCGTGCCCAACCGTCCTGCCGGCACCTTGGCTTGCGTCGCATCATCCTTGAGGGCGCCCGCCACACTGGCTTGGGCCGCGTAAACAGCCAGGTAGCCCAAGTCGACTGGGTTCCAGAGCACGACGGTCTTGACCGTGCCTCGCTTGACGAACTCCTTCATCTGGTTCGGTGTGGCCATCCCGGTAACGACGATTTTGCCCGCGAGCCCCGCCTGCTCGACCGCTTCCGCCACCTTGGGAAGGGCGACCACCGTCGGAGCGACGATCGCGTCGAGTCGATCCCGATACTTGTTGATCAGGTCCTGGGTTGCGCTGAACGATTCCGCGGGTTTTCCCTGCCCATAACCGATGTCAACCAGCTGCATCTTCGGGTACTTCGCCTTCATCCGCTCCTTCATGGTGGTGATCCAGGAGTTCTGGCTGAACGCACCGGGATCCGTGCTCACAACGGCGAAGCGCGCGCTCGTCCCGGCCTGTTCGGCTACCACGTCGACAAGCGCTGCCCCTGCCTCCGTGAACGTCGCTTGGTTCACGAACCACTGACGCGCGGTGGGATCGGCCACGTCGGCGTCATAAGTGACGACCTTGATCCCGGAGGTCTTCGCCTTCCTGGCCATGGGCACGATCGCTTCGGGGTTCATAGGCGCGATGATGATGGCATCCGGCTTCTGCGCCAACAGGTCATCGACCATGCGGACCTGTTCGTCGCTATTCGCGGCAGCCGGTCCTGTGTAGAGAAAGTCGATGGCCACATCCTTCCCCTTCAGCTCGGCCACAGCTTCGTTGGCGCCTTTCTCAGTGGCCGCGAAATAGGGTGTGCCGGTGAACTTGGGGACCATGACGATCTTGAGGGCCCTCTGCGCCTGGCTGGGCCCATCGCCGTGAGACGCCTCCTTCCCCGCCGCCTGGACGCGAGTGAAGGACGAGGGCAGGAGCGAACCACCGGCAACGATGCCAACCGTCTTGACAAAATCACGGCTGGCGCCGGAGAACTCGATGCTCCTCCCGGTAATACCTGCGACTTTGTTGTCTAGTCTTCTCATGTAATCATCCTTTTCGATTTTTTTCTGCGTGATCCGCAGTCTATTTTCTGTCTGTTTTCATCAATTCGTGCCGCCAGCGGCCCGGATGACTTCTCCGGTGACCCAGCGCGCCTCATCAGAGGCGAGAAAGACCGCCACAAGCGCGATGTCCTCTGGCTGGCCCAGCCGGTTGAACACGGACTCTTTGGCGAGCATCGGTCCTATGTCACCGGCGAACATCCCTGATGTGCCTTCGGTCGCCGTGTGTCCTGGAGAGATGGCGTTTACACGAATGTTTCTGCCGCCGAGCTCCAGAGCCAAGCCGTGCGTCAGGTTCTCTACCGCTGCTTTGGTCGACGAATAGACCGCGATCATCGGCCGGGCGCGTGAACCCACGATCGAGCTGATGTTGATGATGCTTCCGCCCTCGTCGCCGAAGGACTTGATTGCCTCCAGCGAGGTCAGGACAGGACCCAGCACGTTCGTGTTGAAATGCCAGTGAAATGTGTCCTCGGTCGTTTCGGCGAACGGTCCGGGCCTGAATACGCCCGCGTTGTTCACCAGAACGTTCGGTGTGCCGAACGCCTTCTTCGTCTCAGCAAAGAGACGGGCGACGTCGGCAGCCTTAGAGACATCGCCTTGGATCCCGACTGCCTTACCGCCAGCCGCAATGATCTCGGCGACGACTTTCTTGGCCGCAGCCTCGCTCGAACTGTAGTTCACGACCACGGCCGCGCCTTCACGGCCCATGGCCAGCGCGATGCCGGCGCCGATGCCCTTCGATGCGCCGGTGACGATCGCAACCTTTTCGCTCAATCTTCCGTTCTTCATAATCCCCTCCTTCATGTGCTGTAGCGGCGATCCGGTGTGAAGTCGTTTCCGCTTTCCATCGCCGTACACGATAATGAGATTTTTTTTGTGCTGAAACGATCCGTCGTATGTTTCAATCACATTGATAGGAAAAGGCGATCAATATGGAATTGCGTCATCTTCGATATTTCACCGCAGTCGTGCAATGGGAGAGCTATCGCGAAGCGTCTCGGCGGATCCACGTTGCGCAACCGGCAATTAGCCAAACGGTTGTGAATCTCGAAGAAGAGCTCGGGCTGAAACTGTTTTCGCGCGCGAAGCGCATTGCACAGCTCACACCCGAAGGCGAGGTGTTTTATGCCGAAGCGGTACGCACGCTCGCGCAGGCTGAATTGGCTATTGAGACTGCCAGGCGAGCCGCACGGGGCGAGATCGGAAGGCTCTCGATTGGATTCCTCGGCTCGGCAACATCGGCATTTCTTGCAGAGCTTGTGCGCAAGTTCAAAGCAACATATCCAGGTGTGAAACTGACCATGGAAGAGCTCACTCCAGTTCATCAGGACGCTGCGTTCGAAAAAGAGGAGATCGACATCGGATTCACCCGGACACTCACCGCAGAACAGAGCACGACATTCTCATCGCGGGTCTTGTACCGCGATCCGCTGCTGGCTGTGCTGCCGCGTTCACGACCGGTGAAGAGCAAGCGCGTGCATGTTGCAGATCTGGCGAACGAAATCTTTGTCTTGTTCCACCGTCAGGGCCACCCCAGTGTGTTCGATATGACCATAGCCATGTGTCGGAAGGCCGGCTTCAGCCCGCGCGTCGGCACTCAGCCGGCTATGTTGCAGACGGTGCTGTCGCTGGTTGAAGCAGAACAGGGCGTTTCCATCGTGCCTGCCTGTGCGAGAAACCTGCGTTCAAATGGTGTCCGGTTCTACCGTTTGCAACCAGATGATGTCCGGGTCGAGCTTGTCGCCGCATGGAAAAAAGCGAACCCGTCCGTTGTCCTTCGCGCCTTTTTGGAGTTGATTGATACAAACGCTGCACAGATTCGGAGCAAGGCGGAGCTTCACTGACATCGATTATTTGGCAAGGACTGTTTGATCTGGTAAAGCGCGTGTCCAAGCTGGTGCGCCGTTCTTTTCGATGAACCTTAAATCGATTATTTAGGAAACATATTCCGGGTGATTCTCAGCCACGCGCCAGACAAAAACGGACTGAGAGCGGACTGAATTGGAAGACGGCTCAAGATAAGTTCTTCAAGGACATGAACGTATGCAGTTGGTCTCCTAGCACCACGCTCTAGATGCGGACTGAGAGCGGACTGGAAGGTCACCGAGGCGAGTCACGCAAGCGCTTTAGAATGATGGTGGCCAGGAACGGAGTTGAACCGCCGACGCCAGCCTTTTCAGACGATCAACGGGCCTAACCACCCTTTCAATCAACAACTTAATTCGTCAAGATGGCCGATTTATTGTGCCCATTCTGTGACCAAGCGCCGATGTTCGCCTAGCGTCGGCTAAATGCCTCATGGCTTTATGTTCCTTCCATCTTGGGAATGCGACACCCATTGATGTGTGTTCTCATATTGAGTACAATTGTTCTCTAAATGAGTACAGCGACCGGTCTGGCGGATCTTCTATTCGGCCGTACGAGAGGAGCCATCCTGGCCCTGCTCTATGGCCACGCCGATCAGACCTTCTATACACGCCAGATCGCACGGGAAGTGGATGCCAGTATTGGCGCGGTTCAACGAGAGCTTGAAAACCTTTCGAAAGTGGGACTCATCGTTCGGAACTCTTTGGGTAGTCAGGTTTTTTATCAGGCTAACCGAAGCGCTCCCATCTTTAAAGACTTGCAGGCTCTGATCAACAAGACGATTGGCGTCTTCAGCGTTCTTCGATCAGCTCTGCAGCCTCTCTCGAAACGAATTGTTGTGGCGTTTGTTTACGGGTCCGTGGCACGCGAAGAGGAAACCGCCCAAAGCGACGTTGATCTAATGGTTGTTGGGAAGGCCACACTTCACGATGTACTCTCGCGGCTCTCTACCGTCGAGAAAGGCCTCGGTCGCCCTATAAACCCAACCGTATATTCCGTCGCGGAATTCAAATCCAAGCTTGCGAGCGGGAATCACTTTTTGAACTCCGTGCTCAAGGGTCAAAAGGCATTTTTACTGGGAGACGAGGATGAGCTTAGAAATGTGGGTGGAGTACGGTTGGCTGAGGCGGGAACCGACTAGCCCCGGTGAAATCAGAGATCTTCTGGGAATTGTGGAACGTAGCATCTCGGATTCAAAGGTCGAAGCTGTATCGACCGATCTTCGATTCATCGCTGCCTTCAACGCGGCGCTCAGTGTCGCGACGACAGCGCTCCGCGCCTCCGGTCATCGCACCGTTACCCAAGCAGGCCATCACGTCAAAACAATCGAATCTCTGGAACTCACCATAAAGGCCAGCCCAAAGGTCATTCAAAGATTCAAGACCTTCAACAACAAGAGAAACAAGTCGGTCTATGACGTTGCTGGTGCCGTATCGGACCAGGAATTGAAAGCAATGATGGCACTCGCCACGGAATTGAAGGATAGTACGATTGCATGGCTACGACAATTCCATCCAGACCTCTTACAGGGGTAGTCCCTTTCGCAAATCGACGAGCGGTGGATTTTGGAAGCTCCAATCGTTATTCTCTCCGCCATTGCGCGCGACACCTTATGCGGCGGAGATCTGGGCTCCTCTTGTAACGACAACGTTGTGCGCTGACGCAGCGGATGAGAACAGAGATATGAGACCTTCGACCAGTGTTGGGTGAGTCAGGACCGCATCGCGCAGCGCGGTGTAGGGCAGCCCTGCGATCATCGCAATCTGGACGGCGGCCAGGGTCTCCCCCGCACCGACACCGAAGACCGTGAACCCGAGAATGCGATCGCTATCAGCCTCCACGAGGGCCTTCACAAACCCGCGGGTCTCCGAAAGCGTGTGTGCACGCAGGTTGGTTTCCATTGGGACCTTAAACAGGCGATACGCTGTCCCTTGAGCCTCCGCTTCTGTTTCACTCAGGCCGATACGAGCAAGTTCGGGGTCGGTAAACAGACAATATGGGACTTGCCTGCCCGTGGTCACACGGTTGCCGCCGGTTAAATTGGCATGGACTACTCGGAAATCGTCGATGCTGATGTGCGTGAACTGCGGGCTACCGGCGACCTCGCCGATCGCCCAGACGCCGGGCGCGGTGGTCTGCAGCCGCTCATTGACCTTGATGTATCCCCCGGTCGGTGAGCTCAACGCCGGCCAGTTCCAGGCCAAGTCCTTCGGTGTTCGGATTGCGGTCGGTCGCGACCAATATATGACTACCCTTTAGGCCTTTCTCAATTCCATTCTGCTCGACGACGACACTTACCGAGTCGCCACATTGGCCCGACACTTGCTTGATTCGTGCATTCAGGAGAATGTCGATGCCTTCATCTGCGAGCAGGCTGTGAAGAGCCTCGCATACGTCCGGGTCTTCTCTGGACATCAATCGTCCATTGCGATCAACCACGGTCACTTTGCTGCCGAAGCGCCGCATGGCCTGCGAAAGCTCTACTCCTACGTAGCCACCGCCGATAACGAGCAGATGGTTCGGGGACTTGGCCTAATTCGAGCGCCTCGATGTGCGTGAGCGGTTGTGCTTCAGCAAGACCAGGAATTGGTTCCAATGAGGCCCGTGTGCCGGTGCTGACGATCACATTGGTACCGCGGAGTTGACGGGTACTCCCGTCGAGGAGGGTAGCCTCGACTGTTCTCGGAGCAACGAACCGCCCGGTGCCCAAAATGAACTCGGCGCCTGTCTTCCGGTAATTCTCCTTATACATCTCGTTCAGGCCGACGACCATCTTGCGCTTGCGGTCTCAGACGCCCGACATCTCTATCGTGAAGCCATCGTGAGCAATGCCAAACTCTTTGCTTCGGCGGAAGTAGTCCACAACTTTCGCACTATGGATAATGTTCTTGCTCGGAAGGCCGGCTTAGGGCAAGAGCCCCCAATATACTTGCGATCGACGACTGGGACACGCTTGCCTTCGCCAGCGAACGTCCACGCGGCGATGGTCGAGCCCGTGCCGCCACCGAGAATCACCAGATCAAATTCTTCCGGCTGCGACTGGACCATGCAAGCGCAGGAATAGTGTTGATGATGGTTCGGAATTCGCTGAGCGAACTCCGAATCTCGCCAAGCACCGTTTCGATCTTCTCTCGGGCGTCCATATGGTGCCGTCCTAGATTCTCGCACGCCGAAGCGGGTCCGGGGCAGAACCCCGTATACTCGGCACAAAATTGAGGCGAGAAAAGGCTGGCTCAGGTCCTCTAAGCGACGCAAATCAAGCACTTAGAGTTTAGCCTGCTCTTGGTTCGGGACTAAGGACTCGGTGCACAAGATGCTCAGTGTCTCGTTTGTCGGCAAACCGGAAACTACCACTGGTGTGCAAACGAAACTTGCCTAGAGACAGATCTCACCCCATGAGCGCTATTTCATCAGACAAATCTAACGTTGCCCCCTCTTGATCCGCAGTCGTGGATTCTTCTCATCCCTATCGTGTCTCACGTTTCAGAATGTCCGACAATCCGTAAAGCGTTCGCTTTATCAAGGAGAGACGACAATGGCGCAGAGACATCAACGCGGGTGGCTAAAAAAGGAAAAGCGTGCTCAAGGCGAAACCTGGGTATTGTTCTTCCGTACTACTCGACCATCTGATGGCAAACGGGTGGAAAACAAAGTCCCTATAGGCTTGGTCCGACACCTTCCCGAGGCAAGCAGTGCATGGGCCGAGGTCGAACGACTCCATGTTCCAATCAACCGGGTAGATGTGCGACGCGGATTGATCTTTGGAGACTTGGCTCAGCACTACGCAGAACACGAGTTGGCTGAAGCCTCCGAATCAATCCGCCCCAAGGCGCACACAACCATAAAAGGCTACGAGCGAGTTCTCCGAAACCGCCTGCTCCCACGATGGGGGAACAGAATCGCACTTGGCATCGAACCGTTGGAAGTGGAGCAGTGGCTGAGGGCCTTGAAAAAGGAAGGACATCTTGCCAATCCGACACTCGACAAGACTCGTCGCGTCATGTCCTTGGTGTATAAGCATGGCCAAAGATACGGTCTGATTCCGCGAAACCAGGAGTCGAACCCCATGCGCTAAAAGTGGCAAACTAATGAGATTAGATCATGCCGGTTCAAAATGGATGGTTGCGAAAACGACACAAACGACACCGTAAAGCAGGCGATGTGTGGGTCTATTGTCACCGTCGTCGGTGTCTCGATGGCAAATGGGTTGAGGCCACAGGCACCCAGGTGGGACCGCTGTCTGAGCTGCCCACCGAAGAAGCTGCTTGGCAGCGCGTAAACGAGCTTGGCCTAAAACCCCATGCGTTGGCTGAGCGCGCAGCCACTCGGCCAACTTTCGGCGAACTCGCGGCCCATCATATTCAATTCGAATTAACGGAAGATCCAGAGCAACGCGACAATCGAGAAAGCACAAACGACGATCACCAAGTATAAGCATTATCTGAATCGCTGGGCTCTGCCGCGCTGGCATCGAACAGCAGCGTTGGCGGTGCACCCGTTCGAAGTGGAGAGCTGGCTCAAGGAGATCGAGCAAGAACACCACTTGAAGACCACAACGTTGGCCGAAATACGGAAGGTCATGGACCTGGTCTACCGACACGGCCAGCGATGCGGGTTTCTTCCGCGAACGGATGATGGCAATCCCATGCAGTTCGTGCGAGTTCCGGTTGATCCAGGATCAAGGAACGGTTCCGCACCTGCAAGCGCCGCATGACAACTGCAAAGGCGCAATGCGAGCAGATAGAGCGCCACTGACGGCCCGATCAGTCGGGCCGTCGTTCTGAAGGGAGTCCCCCATTTCTAGCTTTTTCCGCAAGAGATGATTGCAGGAATGCCGCGTTTATGCTATATTACGTTTGTCACATATTGTAATACATGTTTGTATTCGACGCCTCGACACTGATTCTCATTGCGAAGACCGAGATACTCGACGCTTTTCTGCGTGATGTCGGACTCCATGTTGCCATTCCGCCTGAGGTTGCGAAGGAGTGCTGCAGCGTTAAGAAATCACTGGACGCCCTCATGATTAAAAAGGCGCTGGATGAGTCAAGAATCAGAGTCATCGCAGTCAAGGATAGGAAGCTCGTTACGAAGGTGCAAGGCGACTTTGGTCTCGGAAGGGGTGAAGCGGAGGCGATCGTCCTGGCTCTTGCGGAAAAAGCTCGGGTTTTGGGGATCGATGACAAGAATGGGATCAATGCGTGCAAGTTGGTCGGTGTTGGGTTTACGACGGCGAGCGGCATCTTGGTGCGAATGTGCGAAAAGGGATTACTCACGAAGAGCGAAGCTCTCGTGAAGCTCGAGGGACTGGCGAAGCACGGGCGTTACAAAAAGTCCATTCTAGAAGACGCCCGGCGCAAACTGGAGACAGCGACATGACAAAGACGATGAGCATACGAATGGATCGTGAGAATTTCGAATTCTTAAACGAGCTCACTAAGGAACAGAGGAGTGATCTTTCCAAGGCCGTACGGGACATGGTCACTCGGGGCCGAGTCTTATTGGGGGTGGAGAGGTACAAAAAAGGTGAAGCGTCGCTTGGCAGAGCGGCCGAGCTTGCCGGCGTCCCTGTTGGACAGATGATGACGCTTCTGACGGAGTTCGGAGTGGAAAGCAGGATCGAAGATGACGATTACCTCCAAGGACTCGCAGTGATCCGCAAAGCGTGGTGATGATTTCCAGAAATCCGATTATATGGAATTAGTGTGCCAGCTAAAGGACCTGTCAGGATACGATGGCGAGTACTCGACTGACGGCCGATTGACCTGCTTGATCATTCCATATATGAGTGGCTGGCTACGCGTTGGCTGGCAAAAGAAGCATTAGGCCGAATTCCTCCGTGCCACAAGTGTGAGCTTGGATAAAATGCTCCACACTTCCGCTACGCCCCGAGCTATGAGCTGCGCTCCCGGGTGATCTCCGAATTGTGCCCGGCCAAGGCTGCTCTTTGGGGTTGGGGCGAAGTAAACTTTGCAAATTAGTGGTCCAAAAGGGTGTTTTTACCACACTTCCTGACTGAGTACCCGCAGTTTACCAGGAGTCCGTAGATCATATTTACCTTTAGTGATCGTTTCTATCTGATTGAAAAGATGGTGGCCAGGGACGGAGTTGAACCTCCGACGCCAGCCTTTTCAGGGCTGGCTTATGCTGTAGTTTGAAGGACTTAAGTGAATTCAGGTGGCCGCTAAGTACTTGAGAAGCCGTGAGGGACACGAGTATCGTGGGTGGAAATCGTGGGTTCAAAAGAAGCTACGAAACAATGTCATTTAAGATCCATGCATATGTTGTGTAGGAGCAGATCTTCTTTATTGATTTATTGATTTGGATTCGGTGGTTCGCGGAACATTTTTCAACTGCACGAATGAGCCAAGGGGCCCCGAGACATGTTTGCGTTGCCGGGCAGTAGCAGGCTGCACAGCAGGTTGAGGTACATGGCGCCGCGAGAGTTTGGAGCGACGAACTGGCTGAGGCAAAAGTCATGAGTTCGGGAGACTTGGTGTCGTATGATCCCGCGCGGAACTACGGGCAGGTCAATTTCATAGTCAATCTACACTTCGCCGCCCACGCAGATGAGCCATTACCGCAGTGCTTAAAGCTACTCGGTCGCCCGGGTCCTTCGCGGGCTACCGCCTTAGCCTATAGACTCGGACATAGTCGAAATCCATGAAAAAGCCCGCGACATTTTCGGCGGAGATGCCGATTTGGGCAGCGGGGCCAAGATTGTGTTGCCAAGTTCCACCGCGCGTCCAGTGTTCGTCGTCAGTGCTGGTATACGCGGTATAGAGCTCAGTCCCATCTTTCCCGGTGCGCTTCACAATGCGCAGCCAAGTGGTTTCGGCTGCGGGTCCGACGATCATGTTGCCATAGATCGGATAGTTCGGCGGGACGGGACCCATCTGCTTGCCAAATTCGGTCTGGCGCGTGTCGAAATCGGGAAAAACATCCATCTTGATACTGTTCTGATCATCTCCATAAATAAACAGCGTGCCTTGCGCGAAGTTATAGCAACACGAATTATCGAACGGAACCCCGGTGGTGAGCTTCGTTTCGACCATGTAATCGCCCCTGGGAGCGGGTTCACCGAGAATGGCAACGTGCTGCGGGTCGCCGTTCTCGTCAGGGCCCATCGTCTCTACCTCGTAGGAGCTTCCAGTAAGCGTGTAGGCATTATTAGCGTTTGGATGGATGAAATGCCACTGCGGCGAAAGACTCGTTGAATTGAATTCATCAGACAATGCGGCGATTTCCTGCCCTGGTTCGTCGTCAGGTGCGATCAGCGGTTGGTAAAGGTTCGTCCGCCAGGGTTGAGCAACGGGACCGGGTTGTGGAATGTTAGAGGCCCAATAGCCACCCCGAACTTCCGGCCAATCGTCCACCCAGTCTATAGGGTCGATCAGCGCAGGTCGCCGGGTGAAGCCTGGATATCCAGCAAAATAAGGACTTTGGCGGTTGACCGCGTGGTAGAGCATATAGTCCTGGCCAGATTCATCTTCGAACACGACATTACCGCCGGGGCCAACCCACTCATTTCCGTTGGACGCGATGGAGAAAGAACCGCCGGGCGCAAACGTGTTGAGCGGGATTCCATTCTTATCGAAGAACGGACCGGTGGGACTGAGAGAGCGGCCAACTAAGACGCTATATCCAGTGAGGGGACCGTTGCAGCAGTTCGTGCTGGAAACAAAGAGATAGTAGTAGCCATCGTGTTTCCAGAAATTGGCGCCTTCGAACCGGTTGTCGATAGCGATCTGCTGCTCAGAAGATGGATCAGATGTGAGGCCGTCGGCTGAAAGCTTGCGGATACTGACGCCGCCGTTGTAGCTCCCATAGGAGAGGTAGCGTTGGCCAGAGGCGTCCTGCACTTCGTCGGGATCGATGACTGCGCGGAGAAATGAGTTGTTATATGGATTCGACTCTGGAGCTACGACAGGTTTGCCGCTATCTGTCCAGGGTCCTGCGGGACTTTTGCTGGTTGCCACGCCGATCGCAGAACCGCCCTGCGCGGTGGTGGGAGCAACGTAATACAAATAGTATTGATTGTTGAAATGCTTGACGGCTGGTGCCCAAAGATTTGTGGTGACGTTCCCCATCCACGCTGGAAGAGATTGCAACACATCACCGATATAGATCCAGTGAATGAGATCAACAGAGCTGTAGGATGAAATGAGGTGATTCTTGAGATTTCCGTTCGCGTCCTTATCCCTGCTATTGAGTGGATCTCCAGTGCAGTAGAGGTACCAGACGATAAAGCGGTCATGGTTTTGGTTGATGATCGCAGGATCTGGGCAGCTCAACGCCGGCCCGGTTTTGGGATCAAAAAGGGAGAGCGGATTTGTGTAGGTGGTGGAAGGCCGAACCAGGAGCGCTCGTTGTGCTTGGACAGGGCTTTGCGCGCGGGCTGGCAAAGAGCAGACGGCGAACGCAGCCGCACCAAGGACTGCAAATATTCTCTCGGTTGAACGCATAAATGCTCCTTTCCTGCCTGGCTCGAAGACTGAAAAGAAGTGGTTTCATACCTGTCGAGCCTCTGTCTATGTCCAGAAGGTTCAGCACTCGGGCGATTGCAAAGCGAATCCAAATTCTGCGTGGCAGCACTCCACACGCGAGCGCCGAATAAAAAAGCTCTGGAATATGAATACGACGATCCGTGTCCCGAGTTGCTGACGGGCCTCGTCGCATAGAATTTCGCATCGTGGTGCGCCGCGCCACTTCAATATTCATTAATGGAAATACACATCGTCCCAGTTCTATTGCTGGTCTCTCCTCATTAGCACGGATCCGAAAGGCTCAGTGGTTTCTGGGATTTATACTCCGGCAGCACGTCGGTGTGTTGCCGCAGCAGCGAGTATTTCGCCAACGCCTCCTCACTCTCCTTTTGTTCTCCCAGTTCACGGAGGACGAGGCCCATAACGTAGTAATAGTCGGGCACTTGGGAATTAATATCAATCGCGCGCCTCGCGGCATCCGCCTTTTGCAAATCCTCTTGAGTTCGACATGCCTTTTGAATTCGAAATAAAGTTCGGTTCCCAGACTGATGGAAGCGATCACCGGCCCATTCCGGCTCTGCATTCCGCATGCAGGCCTACGCTGTCATTTCCGTTTCGGTAAGGATTACAGAGTACGGCGTTGTAACCCAACTTCGGCAAACCCAGATTGGCGTAAGCCACTGCGGGAGTGGCCTCTTCCAGAGGAGCCCTCAAGGAGAGCAATTCCGGAATCCAAGTGAGCTGATTGTACTCGCGCCGCGAATATGTGTGGTTGGTTCCCGGATCGCCGTAGTAGGCTTCGTCGCGAGGCGCAGCATATTTGAATGAAGATCTGCGTCGCTCCCAGGCGCACTTCGTCCATAAGATGTCGAATAAGATCCTCGCTTCCTCAGGTGAGAGGAAATTCTTGTCGCAATAGATTTCGGCCCCGGGATCGAAATCGCCTCCATATTCGTTCTACCCGAAAAGGGCGGGCTGTACAGCACTCTCAACCCTACGCCGACTAGACGATAGCGTTGAAGTGGACCTATGGCTACTCATTCGCGCAGCTTCAGACTAGCAAGGTGGTTTTTTCATTGGGCTTATATCGATGGTTTCCCTTAGTCCCCGCGGCAGCTCAGCCATCGAATTAGACTTGCCTAATAACCGTTGGCAGCGGCAGAACATTGACCATCTCCCGGACAGCTTTCGTTGGCCGGTTTTGAGGTGATAGCCATTGACCGCTTTCAAGGGTCTTCCGCATTTTTGGTGAAGGTGGTCCATTTCTACACCGCTGCAATCGGTTTTCGACTCCCATAGCCCTACCATATCCATCCGCAATCACAGCGCACGGAATCACACAACCGGAGCTTGCGCAAAAGTGCTTTACAAACAGCGCATGACCTCATCCACATGTTTTTCTCCTGCGAGTTAGATTCGCTGGTACAGTCGCCGCGTACCCATCTGTCCTTCCCTCTTTAGTAGTCTTTACGCCGCCTCTCCCATCGGCTGGCGGCCCTAAACCTCGCCCGTTTAGCAAGGGAATCCCGGGGGCTGGAAAAATGCAGGCATACAGTAACTACCTTAAGAGAGCCAAAGCTTCGCGCCTTGATATATCTATTCTGGTGAGCAAAGCGAACGGACTCTGCCTACGTCGTTTGACCAACTCACAGTCCCTGACCAAGAATCTGAGAACCTGAGAACCTGAGAATTTCCGCTAGAGCTGGCATCTCGCAAGTAGTTGAATTCAAATCGATTCACTCTCGCTAAGAGACGCGCAGGGTCGATTGTGAAACACAGGAATTTGTGGCCAGTAATGGCAGTTTATGGCTGTTCTGGCCACCGCACGCGATTCAAAGAGTCCCGGGTTACCAGCCTCATGCGATAGTTGATTTCAGAGACATCGCGGCTGGACACACCCCATCTTTACTGTATTTCGCCACAGCCTCTCGAATAGCGGATGCCAGTTCCGCATTTGTTGTTCGAGCACTCCTATTCAATTTCAGTCCGCTTGCTGCAATTCGGCTCCCACTCTCATCAACGTAAGAGAGCTGGGGAACTGACGTTTTCGGTTTCCGCTCTCGCTACGTCAAAATACTCCCTCGTCTTGCAACGCTCTCCGCAGAGCAACGACCTCTGGATCGTTAATCACCAGCACCGCGATCGTTACCCGTCCAATCTGTGTTCGGGCCTTCAACTCAGGACCTCCCCAGACGAAGTGGTCCGCCCAGCTGTCGCGTCGGGGGCAGTCATCGAGAAGTTATCCCCGAACGAGACTGGAAAGATATCAATCGGCAACACATCCGAGTGACGCAGGGAGGCCGTGGTATTGAGCAAATGCAGACGGACTATGCGCTGGGGCTGCACTTGTTAGTGACCCTCTCTGCATTGTTCCTGCTGATCGCCTGCGCGAATATCGCTAACTTGCTGCTGGCGCGCGGGTCCGCCAACATCCCAGATAAGCTTGGTGGGCTCTATCAGCGGCTTGAGGACGCGCTGCCGCAAATACCCGGCGTCCTGAGCGCCAGTCGGTCATGGTACAGCCCGTTGGGCGGCAACAACGCGAACGAACGCGTATACATTCAGGGAAAACCACCCGACTATCGTTGGACGGCGCCCTCCTGGGATCGGGTTGGTCCGCACTATTTCGAGACGATCGGCACGCGCTTGCTGCGAGGACGCGTCATCGATGAGCATGACACGCCCGCTGCCCGACACGTTGCTGTCATTAATGAAACATTCGCGCGCAGGTTCTTTCCGACCGAGGATCCTATCGGTCAGCACTTCGGGATGGAGGATATCAGTCACAGTGGCGACTACGACATCGTCGCCATTGTGGGGGATGCGAAATACCAGGACCCGCGTGGCCCTGCCTATGCCACGTTCTTTCTGCCGTTACTCCAAACGTCACCCGGAGAGCCCGTTCGTGGATGGGTCGGTGCTATCGAGCTGCGTGTTGCGGGCAAACCGGAGAATATCGAGTCGTCTGTCCACAGAACACTTGCGGATGTCGATCCGAATCTTACCGTCCTCAACATAGTGACCTTTGGCGAGCAGGTGGCGCGTAATTTTAATCAGGAACGACTAATCGCGCGACTCGCGGAGCTGTTCGGCGTCTTGGCACTCATCCTAGCGTGCGTCGGGTTGTACGGCGTAACTGCTTATGCCCGTCGCGCGGCGGATCAACGAGATTGGCACCCGAATGGCACTCGGTGCCGACCGCAGGAATGTCCTCGGCCTAGTGCTGCGCAGTGCGCTACTACAGCTCGGCATTGGCCTGGCAATCGACATACCGGTCGCGCTCGTGGGAGGGCGCATTCTTGCGGGCGAGCTTTACGGTGTCAAGAACTACGATGCGATGATCCTGGGCTTGGCTGCGACGATTCTCGTTGCTTCCGCTCTTAATAGCAGCATCAGTTCCGGCACGTCGAGCAGCCAGCGTGGATCCGTTGGTCGCCTTGCGCTACGAGTAATTCACACTGTCATGACACGAGTCCTGTTCACGACTCCGAAGAGATTCTGAGAGACGCTGCGCCCTGATCGCCACTTGTTAAATCGTCGGAAAACCTGGAATGATCTCATCCTCAGCCCAGCGTGATTAGGACTCATAAGTCGGCATCCGCGAACTCATCTCAGAGGGTGACGATCGGCTGACAGACAGTCGATGCACCCCCACGGGCGTACTTGAGTATCAATCTCCACGCCAAAACTCGACTGGGGTGCTGCCGGTGAATTTGTTTGGCCATTGGACCCTATTTGCGACGATGGGCGTAAGCATCCTTGAGGTATTTCGTCATGACGTCGGCGTACTCCGGGAACGCGATTTCCGGGTCCTCAATATCGGGATGCCACGCTTTTTCCCATTCGAATGAGTAATACCCCTTGTAGCCGATATCAACGAGCAGTTGGACCTGCTGCTTTACAGGGACCTCTCCCCGGCCGGTCAAGACATAATGATCC
>Ga0209804_1000366_pt1 | contig 38541 bp, 34 predicted proteins | sample GraSoiAngelo_139_FD_185896 | JGI IMG/M metagenome (GOLD analysis project Ga0209804, IMG submission 185896) | Grasslands soil microbial communities from the Angelo Coastal Reserve, California, USA - 14_0929_12_20cm (SPAdes) (version 2) | ecosystem: Environmental > Terrestrial > Soil > Grasslands ... | reverse complement strand
CGCTGAACTCAGCCTCTCGCTCATCGATGCCGTCGATCGAGCCTTTGGCGAGAGCGGAGTGCAGAAGGTCATCGCTGCCCGGTACAAGAACCAGGTCGCGACCTACCTCCAGCAGATTGCACCCAACGTTCCTCTGAAGGAAAAACTCAGACGCCTCGTGCGAATCCGCATCACCGAGGGTTACATGGCGGAACTGGTGCCCGAAAAGGGAGATACCTTTCTTTTGGTCGAAAACCATTGCCCGATCTGCGCGGCTGCCAAAGTGTGCAGAGGATTCTGCACGACTGAGCAGGACCTATTTCGGGCTGTTTTGGGTGAAAACGTCACAGTCGAGCGGGTGGAACACATTGTCGCCGGTGACCGACGATGTGCTTATCGCATTCAGGAACACTTGAAGTAATCTGTCGGCTTCTGGTCTTATGGAGCGGCGCTGTTTCGTTGACTTGCGTGACTTTCGCAACCTAAGATTACGGCACCGTGGCGGACGCCGACACTCTCATCGGGCAGACCGTCTCCCATTACCACATTCTTGAGAAGCTGGGTGGCGGCGGGATGGGTGTCGTCTACAAGGCCGAAGACATAGACTTGGCCGTTTCGTTGCGCTGAAATTCCTACCTAACGAACTGAACAGAGACCCGCAAGCCCTCGAACGCTTCCGCCGAGAGGCTCGGGCCGCCTCCGCGCTGAATCATCCGAACATTTGCACTATCTACGAGATCGGTAAGCATGACAGCCAGTCTTTCATCGTAATGGAGTTTCTGGACGGGTTGACACTGAAGCATCTGATAGGTGGAAAGCCGCTAGAAATTGACACCGTATTATCGCTGGGGATCGAGATCGCGGATGCACTCGACGCTGCCCACTCGACAAGTATCGTGCATCGCGACATCAAGCCAGCCAACATCTTCGTCACCAAGCGTGGCCACACTAAGCTTCTGGACTTTGGCCTTGCTAAGGTGAGTACCAAGAACGAAGTGGGTGACGCGACAACGCTTGCGACAACGGAACTGAACGCAGACCAACTCACAAGCCCCGGCAGTGTCGTAGGGACGGTCGCCTACATGTCGCCCGAGCAGGTGCTGGGGAAGACACTGGATGCGCGCACGGATCTATTTTCGTTCGGAGTCGTGTTGTACGAGATGGCTACGGGATTTTTGCCCTTCAAAGGATATACATCGGGAGCGATTTTCTAGGCTGTATTGCAAAGGATTTCCGAATGTCAACCCTTTACGCTGACGGTCACGGACCTTAACAGATAAAACTTCAAACGCGTCTCGGCAGGCAGCGATATCTCTTTCTTGCCTGTAGCTGCGGCTCCTGCGGTGCCTGCCCCTGCGCCCATCGCGCTGCCGATCAAAGCTCCCTTGCCCCCACCAGCCAGGCCGCCAATCAGTGCGCCGCCCGCGGCGCCACCGCCGATGAAACCAAGGTTGCGTTTGTTGTGATTCTGCCCGGTCTTCCGGATCGTGTCGGTATCGATGTCATACGACTTGCCATCAACTTCCACGGAACTGAGTGCGACACTCAAGCGTGCCGGAACATGCAGGCGACCCGCATCTTTCGCATCAACCACGCGGCCCGCGACATGTGCACCCGCTGGGATGATCGTCTTTCCGTCCAGCACAATAGGTTGCGAGAGGCTTGCCACAAAGAGATCCCCCGCGTGGTTGCGGTTGCTAGCAAGCGTTTCGTCCAAGGTCACCTCGAATAGCGAGCTTTCTGGGATCGTGATTTCTTTCCTCGTCTCAAATAGACTTCCCTGTAGGCCCTTCTTGGAACCATTCTGGTCGGCGTTTGAGGCCGCGGCAGCGTTCGAGGCCGTGCTGTGATTGCATCCCATCGCCAACACGACCGACAAAAGTGCAGCACCAAAAATATTCAAAGATCGGTTCATTTCTAACCCCCGGACACCCTAAGTGACTAAGCAGGGAGGATGCCGATATTTCGACTGTAACTGACTGAAAATAAATAGACGATTCGGGAGGTCAAGCCTTTCAGCTATGTAATTATTTCAACAGCATGGCGGATGTCTTGGTACTGGAACCAAGTTTTCCGAGTATCCCGTTTGAACGGCATACAACGCATCCAACGCATCCAACGTAGCCGCTGGCGCGGCAGACGCTTCGCGTGCTTTGCTCAGCACGTCGCCGTTAGCCCGCATCCGCCGCAACCACCAGCGGCCACGTCCAAACGGATTTATGGAACGCGCGCCGGAGCATCGCGCCCACGCGCAGATCCTTCTCAAGTGCGCGCCTCGCCGGGTAACTGATCTTTCGATCGTGGGATACGTTGTCAGAGGGTTCCATGACGAGTCGTTACCTTCACGCCATGCCTCGTAGGGTAGTGCTGATGGGACAGCACGTCTGATGAATTACTCCTTTCGGCAGACAATCATCTCAGCTACTTCAGGTCACAGCGATAAAACACTAACGTAAATCAGGACCTTTCTCGCGCGAAAGGGAGCAAAAATTTCTTTTTTCGAGCGCCGCGCGAGGGATAGCCGTTCAGAGAATCAACAGAGTTCAGTGGAAGGTTATCCGGATGACTTGAAGCGTATCCGAATCGAAATTTGTCAGGTATAACGTCGTGCCATCCGGGCCCACAGTTATTTCACGGGGAAAGTTTCCGGTAGATATAGTCGCCACAACGCCCGCTGCCGAGGGGGACGCCACGTTCAAAATCGTTGCGTTGGCCGTCCCCGTAAGGAACCGGTTGGAGTTCGCCACTGCGAGCAGTTGGTCATTATGGAACAACCGCACTCCCACCGGAGCCGTGCCTCCTGTGGCGGCAAACCCGAGTAGTGCATTGTTCGGATGCGACTCAAGCTTAGCAGTATCAAACGCCAGCACTCGGTCGTCACCGCGCACAGTCACCCACAGCGTCGTGGCGTCCGCTGTCTCCGACAATCGTACTGGTGAGCAGCCCGCGTCCACCGTCGCCAAGATCGCTCCCGCATTAGGCGCCGCCTCGGCCTTGCTCACGTCAACCACCGTGAGCAAGCCATTGATGCTGCTCACACCACCCTGCTCGCACCCGGACTTCGACAGCACCGGGTTACCGCCACCCGCCGCAACAGTCCCGCCAGCGGCGATTTCGGAAGTGACATACAAACGCGTGCCGTCCGGCGAAAGCATCATGCCGGCTATGGCATTTCCACCCGTGGCAATCTGTCCGATCAGAGTGGTGCCCGAGGTGAAATTCCCACCACTGTCTCGCTGAATGGCCACCACGCCAATGTTCCCGTTCGTTCCAGCGCCCGGTGCCAGCCCGCTCTCGTTGGCCACGAACGCAAATTTCCCATCGGGCGTCGCAGCAACGGCGATCGTTCCGGCGTTGTTCGCGGAGGTTGATCCCTGCCCGACGACGAAACCGGGGGCGTTGCAACCAACGAGACCCGCAGCGTTATAAAAGATTGCGCCTGGAAATCCGATCCCTCCTCCGAGGTCCGTTCCGTTCGGAAAAAAACTCAGGTTCGCGAATGCAGTGTTAGAGCCCAGAAGCTCGGCGGGAAGAGGGTTCACGCAGGACGATTGCAGGGTGCCGTTCGATTGAGAGAATACTTGCACGCCAGTAGCTGACCCTGGGCTGCCATCCGCCGTCAGCGAGACGAAGACAGTGCCATTGCTTGATACAGCAGCTTCGAATGGCTTCCCTGCGGTGGCAACAAGAGTCGAAGTTGCAGTAAAGCCCGGAGTCATGACCGGAGGCGGCGTCATCATGCCAGCGCCAGCGCAGCCTCCGCCTGCCCAAAGCAAGGCCGGCAAGGAACAGTCGATCAGGACTGCGCGCAAGTGAGTGGTTCGCCTCGTAGGGCTCTCCCTTGTCTTTGTGGGTCAAAGAATCTATGACCGCGTTCGATGCTCGATGCCACGGCCAGGTTGTCGGGCCTTCGGGCACGCTCCCGCCGGGCATGCCCTAGGTCCCGGTCGGCTTACCGGGAGTTAGGGCCACGACATAGAGCGACAATGGTGGCCGTAGCGCAGGATGCCGCTTGCAGGCTGCCGAGCGAGCCGTTAGGGTCGCGCCATGGTGCAAGATTCAATCCAAGGGTTGCGCAAGTTGTTCCTGGCTCGGGATCGTTGTCGGATGAACGGCCTTCCTCGGATAACGAGGCTTGGCGATGCGTAGGCTTCCGCTGTTTGTTCCAATAATGATTTCCGTTAGTCGCTACGGCGACCCAACTCAGAGTCACGCTTCAAACGCTGCAAATCCGTTCGCATATCCACGGCGTGCTGATAGCGCAGGTTGCGGTCTTTCTCCAGAGCCTTGTTGATGATTTCTTCGAGCTTGGGCGGAACCTCCGGGTTGATCCGCACCGGAGGCACGGGTGGGCGTTCCAAAATGGCGTGGAAGATCATTCCCGAGGTGTCTACGCGGAACGGCAGCTGCCTCGTGGCCATCTGCTGCCAAGAGCCGTACCAGGACTGGTGAGATGCTCCTCGACGTCAAGGGTCGCAAGGGTCGCCGGTCGCTTGACATTAACTTCGCAAAATGCGAAGATTGTTCATGCGGATCGTTAGCCGGAAGGCAATCAGAGAAGCGACCGCTAAGCACACGGAATGGGGGGCATCTCTGAACGCTTGGTACAAGATAGCAAAGCAGGCGGATTGGAAAAACTTTGCTGATGTTCGAAATAGTTGGAGAAATTCAGATGTTGTCGGGCGTTTCGTTGTTTTCGACATAAGCCATAACAGATGCAGGCTGATTGCTACCATCAAATACAGATGGAGAATGGTGTATATCCGACGCATTCTGAGTCACCCTGAGTACGACGAGAGGGAGTGGCAAAAATCATGATTGCCGTACCCGAAAAATACGCGCTCGAAGTTAGCTCGCCAACACCAATCAAATCTGAGCGTCAACATGAGCAATACCTGTCAGTCTTGGACAAACTGGCAAGCAAAGCTAATCCAACGAGCGAAGAAGAGAAGTATGCTGAAGTCCTGATGACCCTGATCGAAGCATACGAAGAAGAGTATCATTCCATTCCTGATGCTTCTCCGGTGGAAGTCCTTCGCACGCTGATGGACGCCAATGGTCTTCGCCAGAAAGACCTGGTCCCAATTTTTGGCTCTGAAAGCATCGTATCCGAAGTCTTGCACAAGAAACGTGATCTCAACAAAAGTCACATAGAGAAACTGAGCAAACGATTCCATATCTCTCCGGCAGCGTTTTTCTAAAACTCAATCGAGGATCCCTTCACAACGTCGTGATGTCCAGCGACCTTTGAGCCAGTCTGAGCGCGACTGGATGTACGCGAAACGCGCGCTGGCCCGCGGCGACGATCCTGAAGAACTCATCCGCGAGGGGATAGCGCAACCAAATGGCGGATCAGCACTTACTGAGGCGGTTCGCACGGTCATGAGGCAGGCGCGATGCGCTCAGGCGTAAGCAACGCTCCGCTTATTCAACCTCGTTCCACTGTCGTGATTCTGCTTACCGGTTGTGCGGATACTCCTGAATCCAGTGGAAGCCGCGGCTGACGAGCAGGAACTGGTTCCGGTCCACGAGTTTTAGTTTAGTTGCATATGAACGGTGTGGCCGTCCATGTCGCCGTCGAGAGTCATTTGATCCGGGGCTGGGCGCTCGAAGGTGAAGCTCGCTTTCCAGTTGGCGTCAGAAGTTGGTTAACGGGAGTGGATCTTTGCTAAGGCTCGCATCGCCGCGTGGTAACCGCACATTCCGTGGACACCGCCGCAGGGTGGCGTTGACGCAGAGCAGAGAAACAGCCCTGGCAGCGGGGTTTCGCAGAGGCGGGATGTCGGCCGCCAGAAGAGTTGGCGCACGGAGTTGGCACCTCCGGTGATGCTTCCTCCGACGAGGTCAAGGGCTTGGGCGAGATCAATGACTCAAGGCCGCAGAAACCGTGCGTTTCCCTGAGATAATGGCCGCCGCTTCGTACGCAAAGCGGCGCGTGTGGATCGTACCTCGAAACGCACACCCTCCGCGTGCTGCAGATAGGCAATGATCTCAAACAGATTTTTGGCGGTCGGATTCCCGTTGGGACCAAACATCTGGTGAAGGGTCTTTACGTGAATCTTCGTATGCGAGGCGAGCTTTGGAAAGCCGACTGTCGCATTGATGTAGTCACGCAGTAGCTCTTTGCCGAGCGTCACCTCACCAAAGAGAAGGCTTTCGATAGCTTCACTAAGAAGCCCTTTTCGGAAGGCGGCATCACGTTTCACGCGTGCCTGAACTGTTTCTCTAAAATCTCGCGTCAAAGCCATGTTCGCCTCGCGGCCTCGGTGTTCAACCTGTCGTACCACTCACGAAAAGGACTGTGACCGCCACGGCCGGTATACTCGCTGATGTCAACCATCATTTTGATGGTAACATATATTGTACCATTGTCAATAAGCGTCCTGGAGGCCCTCGGTTTATCTCCTGGTGCGCAATTCTATTTTACGGAGCAGGAATAGACTTTCCCACAAAGGTCGCGTAAGGCAGAGGGTAGGTAGCGGATGCGCCTGGGCCAACCCGTCCCGCCTGCACTCGAAGTGCACCATTCTTTATCCTGAGTCATAAACGGAACATTTTTGGGTGTTCCCATTTTGGGAACAAGTGTATAATGAAAACACGTCGTCTGTCGTCTGAGATTTGGCTGTGAGGATAATCGCGCGGAAGACCCTGAGGCAGTTTGGCGAAAGGCTCAAAGGCACCAAGGACTATAAGGCGGTCAAATCAGCACTCGATGCATGGTTCCACGAGGTGCTCCGGGCCGATTGGAAAAAACCAACCGATGTCTTGAAAGCCTACGCGAACGCCAGCATCATGGGGCCAGACAGAGTGGTGTTCAACATTAAAGGCAACGACTACAGGTTGGTGGTGGCGATCAACTATCGGCATCAGATCGTGTTCATCAAGTGGCTTGGAACACACGCGGATTACGACAAGATTGATGTGAAAACGGTGAGATATGGACATTACGCCAATTAGAGGGGAAGCCGATTACGAGCGAGCCCTGCATCGTGTGGAAGAGTTGTGGGATTCTCGGGAAGGCTCCGCAGAAAGCGATGAGCTGGACATTCTGACCACGTTGCTTGAGGCGTATGAGCGGGAGCATTATCCGGTTGATCTTCCGGATCCCGTCGAGGCCATCAAGTTCCGGTTGGAACAGACGGGTAAAGATTCGAGAGCATTGATCGGAATCATCGGAGGGCGGACGCGCGTGTATGAGGTAATGCGCGGGAAGAGACCGTTGTCTCTGAACATGATCCGTAATCTACACGAGAAGTTCGACATACCGGCAGAGGTCTTGATCCAGCCCGCGCGGAGCGCGCGTAGAGTTAGCGTCCATCGCAGGGGGACAACCTCTCGGCGTAGCCTGCGAAAGTCGGCATAAACACATGTGCTAAGAACAGATGCTTGTCGGTCGACTTGCGCGCAAAAGCGGACCACAAATGGCTTTGAACGTGGTGCCTGCTCTTAATGATGGGCATATCGGGGGAACCGAAATTGCAAAACGAAATCAGCTAAGTGCTTCTGCAAGCTGGTGTTGGGCTCGTGGCTCTCATCGTTCTTGCGAATTTTGGCGGTGCAGCCATGCTCGGCACTATAGCCGTGAGTCTCGCAATATGGGTCTTTGCGGCTTACCAATTACGGAGATTCTGGGTCCGCAAGAACAAGCCTGTTGTTGAAATCTAGAGAGTAGCAATCCTCAGACGGAAAAAAATGGTCTGACTTTCGCCGATTCTTTCGAGCATGAATGCCGCGTCAGTCGCCCTGTCCACGAAAAAATTCCGGATTATGATCACGAATTCCTCTTTGGTCATGTGGGTGGGCGGGATGGAACGTACTCGCTGCTGGATTGCAGAATGAAGAAAGGCTGAAAAACTTGCTTCCTCAGGTTAAAAGATGAATAGCCTCGGCTGGGCACTCCGGTGCTGCTCTGGCTGGCATCTTGACCGTACTCAGTCGAGTGACATACGCCGCCGATGCACTATCGGGTTAGATTGGTGCGCTTTTTGCGGCTGGGTTGTCGCATTGCCGAGACAATCGAACGTAACAAATCATTCACGGTCTTCGATGACTTGAAGATGGCCGCGATGTCGGGCTCAAGCACGACGGCAATCGCATCTTCAGACATTTTGGAGGCGAACCGATTCGGCTTCGACTTGCGGTAGTCGAACCGATATTCTGAAGGCAACTCTTCCTGTTTAGGCTGCCCCCTTTTACGAGCCAACGTTTTCTTCATAGTCTTTACGCTCCGTGCGGGTCGCTTTGCGAGCACTAATTAATCGAACTCTGTCGTCTTCCACAAAGCTCACCAAGATCAGATTTCGCTTATTTGAGTGGCCAATGATGATTTAGCGTCGTTCGGTCTCAGAATGCTCTGGATCCTCGAAGATTCGGGCCAGAGGATCAGCGAATGCCGTAATTGCCTCCTCAAAAGAAACACCGTGCTTTACCTTATTTGCTTCGGCTTTCTTGGCGTTGGTTTCGGGCCAACCTGAGTTTCCTTTACCCAGCGCCTGCACTCGTGAGAGCATTCTGGCATCGTAAACTGCCCGGCCAAAATCCCGGCTGGCGGTTCATTCCGCCCGGTCCCGCCACACTATGCTACTGCGAATGCTGGAGCACTGCCGTGAATAATGTCAGCCCATATTTGGAAGAACGGATAAAGAGTTGGCCACTCGAAAAGCAGGACGAAGCGCGGAGGGGCTTCGGGGAATTCCTCAGCGGCGTTGTTCAATCACTCGTAGGCAATGTGCGTCGGGGATTCGTTAACAAGTTCTTGGACACAATAGGGCCAGTGGAAAAAATCGAAATCGAATTCATTGCGGACCAGATTGTGGATGCCAAAGATTCACACCGCTTTCGTCAAAAGACACTGATTGGTCTTGTCGCCGCCTTTGAAAGCGGAATCAAATACGCCGTGGAAGCAACCAATCGCAGAGAAAACCCTTCAGGCATCATCGAGTTGTTGCACAAAAATATCCTGACACACGAGGCTCCAATCTCCGGCAAGTCGGACGCGGAAAAGGAGAGGATGATTGAAAGCTGGCGCGATGACGCAGACGAGGGCTAAGACTGCGGCATGATACAACCCGAGCTCCGACGGCCCCATTTTCATGCCAGTACCTCAACCCCTAAGAACACGCACCATCCCCAAGCGAAGGCTGCCCGACCTCGAGGCAAGCATTCGCGCAGCACCGCCAATGTTGAAGGGCGGTAGCCGGATTGATTGCGTGAGCTCAGCTAACCCGGGGTACTTCGAGGAACTGGTCCTGGGAGTCGGAAGGGGCAAGCGTTGAAATGGCTTGCTAAGATTGCCGACGCGCTCAACGGTTGAGGGCCTGCGCTTCGACATGCGGGCGGCAGACAAGCGACGATTTCGACAAAGAGTCAAATCCGAGCGCGCCGCCCTTTCGGTTTAGATCGACGAGGGGCCCATCTCAAGGAGAGCTTTTACGGATTCCCGCCAGCTCGGGGCAGAAGCCGCGAGCACATCTGCTGGTGTACTACGACGAGAAGCCAAAAACAATTAGGATGGCCCGCGGAGTCCCGGTAGCGAGATAATCGGTGAAGTCACGTACTACGAGGAGTGCGGCGGCCTATCGGGGGTTGGCGAAACATTTTGGCGTCGGCGTGCGAGTAAACCCTCATGTAGTTTGTGTGCGTCTCAACAAAAAGCAGAGGTAAAGCCATGAAAGGATTTGTCTGGAATGCGAAGAAACCGAATGAGCCGCAAGCCGTGGGATTCCGTAGCGGACCGGTCTACGGCGTGGTTGGGGCCGAGCTTGCATGTAAAGGGCGACCTCACTGGCACGGAGGATCTGCTGATTGACGGCGCGATTGAAGGAATGCTCCAGCTTAATGAGCACAAGCTAACGGTGGGGATGGCGGCGAAGCTAAAGGCTGACATCAACGCCCGCGAGGTGGTGGTATACGGCTGTGTGCAAGGCAACGTGTACGCGACGGGAAGGATTGACATCAAGAAGGGCGGTTCGGTGATCGGGAATTTGAGGACGGCGCAGGTCATGATCGATGACGGCGCGGACTTCAAAGGTTCTATCGAAATCGACCAGAGTGCGACGGAGGAAACCGATAAGAACACCCTCTCGCGTAAAGCGTCCGCAGGTGCGGTGAGCTGAGAACGAAAAGCGATGCCCAGGACGCTTGGACGCCTCCCCGGTGGAAAGGCCCAACTAATCCCGCGCGATCCGAACGGGATGCCGAGGCTATTCATCGGCCGAGGAACTTGTAGACGCGCCATCGAAGCTGTCACGAGCCTGGAGGATCATCAGCCAGCCGGCGAACAGCAGAAGTAACGGAGCTGTGACAACGCCAGGAAAGTAGCCCCCTCGTGACAACGCAACAGCCGAGTGACCAACGCCGTTACCCAGCTCGAGAATGGCCCAGAACCACACTAACCCGCGGGCTGCGTGCCAGCCTGAGCGCACAGGAACGGCCCAACACCATAAACCGAATGTGACGAGAGCCGCGTTGAAGACCAGGAAACCCCGGGCGAGATCGTGGCTGATAAGGCTGCTCACAAAACGAGCCGGGGCGAATACCTCAAACAACCTGGTGACATATTCCTCGATTGAGTGTGCTGCCTGCGCGAGAATCAGGGACAGAAAAACGAAGTGGCCTCTTTGTTTCACAAGAGAATCCTGGGCCTCCACGGTTTCAAGCGGGGAATCCAGCGGGGGACCTCAGCACAGAACTCCTCGTATTCTGCCCAAACTTCCGGTGCAATTGAGGCTCTTCATAGAGAAGGACAAAAGCAAAAAATCCCAGCCAGACGATGATCCCGTACTCCAGCAGACGGACGCTGCCAAACAGCAGTCCCTGGCCGATGACCAGGAGCAGCACGGAAACATACATCGGGTTGCGTACCCAACGATACAGGCCAGTGACGACCAAACGCTGGGGCGGAGCAATTGGTGCCGGTGTCCCCAGTCCCTGAATCGCAAAGCGGACAAAAGAATCGAGCAGGACAGGAGTCCCTGCGGCGATCATGAAAACGCCGATCACGCGCAAGGGAAACCAGCCAAGCAGAGGGGGAGTAAGGTGCCAGTGAGAGATGGCCCAGGGAGCGTACACAGCGACGGTCCCCGGTGCCGCAACCAGGAAGATGGCTGATCCGAAGATGGAGCTGGCACGATGCATTGGGCTTGAAGCTTCCCCGGCCTAAAAACGCCGAGGCTTTACGGCCCACCTGGTAAGTATGCCGAACGTGAACATACGTCAACTCCGCAACACTCGCAAGCTCAAGGCTTGGCTGCGTGCTGGCAAGACCGTAGAACTTCGAGAGCGGGACATGGTGATCGCCCGTATCGTCCCCAAATGGGTCCTGCCGACTGAGATCGCTCGCCGCTGGCTTGCTTCTTTTCGCCCGCCTCCGTGGCCGTGATTGGAGCAACCGATCGCGTAGGTAGTGCAGGCCGCCACCGTCATAGCTGGCTTGGCGAGTCTTCGTTCAGAAAGCCTGAGCCCGTGAAAGCTATATACTTGCATTTATGCGGCACAATTGACTTGTAATCATGCAGCATCTTATACTTGCGTTTACTCTTCAGAATACACTTGTAACGACTGATTTGGGGTGGGAGGCTTCATGCCTTCGCCAAACGAAAAACTAGCTGAATCCCTTGACGTGCTCAAGGCCATCCAGGAAGACAACCGACGTGTGTTCCGTTCCGACGACCTGAGCCGAGTCCACCGCGAACGCCTGGTAGAGAACGGTTTCCTGCAAGAAGTCATGAAGGGTTGGCTGATTTCTTCCAGCCCCGACGCACAGGCCGGCGAGAGTACCCCTTGGCATGCCTCGTTCTGGGAATTCTGCGCACGCTACTCGGACGAGCGCTTTGCCGCTCAATGGCACCTGTCGCCCGAGCAGTCCCTCTTTTTGCACGGCGAGAGAACGGTGATCCCGGACCAATTAGTTGTCCACAGTCCCAAAGCCACGAATAACGATATCAAGCTTCTCTTCGGCACAACGCTTTACGATCTGAAAGTGGCGGAGATGCCCCCTGGCGCGGCCCTCATGGTGAGGGACGGATTGCGTCTGTTTACGCCGGCGGCGTCGTTGGTACGTGTGCCGGAATCATTTTTTCAGCTCTATCCCCTCGAGGCGCAAGTGGTGATGGCCAGCCTTGCTGACGCCTCGGACCTGCTGCGGCTTCTGCTGAACGGCGGTCATTCCGCGAAAGCCGGTTATCTTGCCAAAGCCTTCCGCCAAACCGGTCGCGGCGAACTCGCGGACGAGATTCTCCGCGCGATGAAGGGCGCCGGATACGATGTGCGCGAGAGCAGTCCATTTGAAGCCGGACAGATATTCCACAAGCCGAGCCGTCCCGCCGCTCCGATCGTGGGCCGCATCGAGATGCTTTGGGAATCGATGCGTGGCAAGGTGCTGGCGACGTTCCCAAAAGCGCCGGGACTTCCGACAGACAAGGAAGCGTATCTTCGCTTCGTCGACGAAATCTATCGGACCGATGCCTACCACTCGTTGTCCATCGAAGGCTACTCGGTCACGCCGGCCCTGGTTGAGAAAGTCCGGCAGGGCGGCTGGGACCCGGAGCATGATGCTGGTGATCGCAGAAATCGCGACGCCCTCGCGGCGCGCGGATACTGGCAAGCTTTCCAGCTCGTGAAAAAAGAAGTAGAGAAAGTGATCGCCGGCGAGAACCCCAGCGCGCTCGCGCGCGCTGCGCACAACGACTGGTATCGCGAAATGTTCCAGCCCTGCGTTACCGCCGGCTTGCTTGAACCGGGATCCTTGGCCGGATACAGGAACATACCGGTGTATCTGCGCGGGTCGCGCTACGTTCCGCCAAGGTGGGAGGCGGTCCGCGAGGCCATGCCGGCGTTCTTCGATCTTCTGGAAAAAGAACCCGAGCCTTCGGTGCGCGCGGTGTTAGGACACTGGCTTTTCGGTTATGTCCACCCGTACTCGGACGGGAACGGCCGCATGGCACGCTTCCTCATGAACGCTATGCTGGCATCGGGCGGCTATCCTTGGACAGTGATTCGCATCGTGGATCGCAAGTCTTATCTGAGCGCGCTGGACCGCGCCAGCATCGAGATGGACATCCATCCGTTCACCACCTTTATCGTCCGCCGCGTGCAATGGCGCCTGGAGCGGCATGACCTGAAATTTCCTGCGCCCAAGGAGAGTTTTGATCTTGGGCGTGACATGGTCTTTTTCTACGGACGAGATGGCGAAACGTGGGTGCGGTGCGCCATCAGCAGGGAAGCCCTGGACGATCATTTCCATGGAGACGGCAAGGACAAACTCAAGGTATTCAGAGCGAACCGCCAGCACATCGAGCAGGAGGTACGGCGGAAATATCTTGCTGGCGACACTGAATTGGATGGATCAATTCTCATTCACTCGGACGATCTACCTGACGCGGAACAACCTGAGGAAGCTTCACAGCCAGCAGAGCCCGATGGAGGAAGCCCGGAAGGAATACGAGGAAGCGCCGGGGATCGATCGCAAGCTGGCGCAGAAGAAGCCATGGACCTAGCTACCGGACGGGGCGATGACGCGGAACAACCTGAGGATGCTTCACAGCCAGCAGAGCCGGATGGAGGAAGCCCGGAAGGAATACGAGGAAGCGCCGAGGATCGATCGCAAGCTGGCGCAGAAGAAGCCATGGACCTAGCTACCGGACGGGGCGATGACGCGGAACAACCTGAGGAAGCTTCACAGCCAGCAGAGCCGGATGGAGGAAGCCCGGAAGGAATACGAGGAAGCGCCGAAGATCGATCGCGAGCTGGCGCAGAAGAATCCAGAGAGTTATCTACCGCACCTGGCGACGAGACTGAAGAATCTGAGAAAACTTGACAGCGACTTGAAGTCCGCCTACCGATAAAGTACTAGGCCCCCGGCCATGGCGACCGGGCTCCCTCTCGAGGTATGCCGTCCAGACACCACGAATCACACGGAGCCTTACGGCGCATCACGTAAATGGTCTTGGAGTGAGCCCCGAAACTGAGACAAGTTATCCTGAACTCTATTTCTGGGCCGCTTGAGCTTCGATCTTCTCAATCACGATAGCCTTGGACCCACCTCGCTGATAAACCTTACCGGTTGCCGTCACTTTGCCTCCAGCAAATGGCAGAAGCTTTGGGTTCTGACCACTCGACGGCATGGTGTCAGCAATCGGCCAGTAAATGGTTCCATCGTCAGCGAGAATGACGAGCGGTGACCCAGTGTTCGCGCAGGATGTCGCGCATTGTTTACTGATGGGCTTGCTGAGGCCTTTTGTGAACGCGCAGGCGGAGTCCAAGACGTAACCCTTCACAGTGACCGTTGGCGCGTCCGCTGCCTTCAGCAAAACCGCTGCTGTCAGCAGAACGAAAAGCAATCCCTTTAAAATGAGACCGACGAATTTCATGTTTCTACCTCCTGTTCGGATTTCACTCAGTGTTTCTCGGGAATCAGTCTCTGCAGAGTCTCTGCGACACCCTGCGGCTGAAAGCCGAAAGGCCCTGGGCGCGACTTGTACACCACGCGGCCATCGCGGTCAATCACGTAGAGCCGGTCGGGCCAGCGCGTGTAGGCTCGCTCGGTGGCGTTGTCAAATGTGACTACCACTGCCGGGAATTTGATTCCGAGTTTGACCACACAGATTTGACCAAGCTCGCTGCGCTCCTCGAAGCTCTTTGGCTTCGCGATGACAATCTTATCTGCGAGGTTGCTTCGCGGGCGAAAGATTCGTTGCAATCCAAGATGCGTCCGTCGAGTGTGCTGTGGAAAAGACCGGCAAGATTGCGGTCGAAGAGCAGCCCGTAGCGCTGCTCCGATTGGCGCAGGGCTTTTTCGGATTGCTTCAAATTCGCAGCCAGGGCAGCCATCTCTCGTGCTTTCTGGAGTACACGCAACGATAGCGGGAGTGATTCTTGGACTTGTCGCGCCCCTCAGGCCAAAAAGCCCCCCGGAACAGTTGGCTGATAACGCCCAGCCTCTCCTGAAAAACTTTCGGAGTCAGATCTTGAGCAATGATAAATCATCTGCGGAGGCCACGCTGGCAGAATTGGACCTGCTAGTGCGGGCCACGGATTCCATTGCAGAGCGACTAGAGAGGGGCATCCACCCAGGCATCCACCCCTGGGTGTGTTTCCAGGTTCTTCCCTTGTTTGCCTTGGCGAGCGCAGGAGTGGCCCTATCCGCGGCGCAACTGAATCTGGCGATTTCGAGTCCGATTGCGCTGGGTGTATTTCTGGGTCTGATACTCGGAAAAGTGTTATTGAATCGTCTTATTCTCTTTTCTAGCTGTGCGCTCGAAAATTGCTGATATGGCTGACAGCCTGACCTGGTCTGGGATAGCTGGCGTAGGTATTTTGGCAGGCATCGGATTTACAGTTGCGTTGTTTATTAGTGGCCTCGTGTTTCCGGAAATGGGTAATTGCTCTTAATCTGGCTCAGATCAGAGGTACAGGTGAACTGTGTGCTCGAATTGCAGCCTGTCTAGCTCTTGATATAGCGTGGAGCTATCGAGCGGCATGCAATCAGGCAGAGTGGCTGACCGAAGTCGGACGGCTCCACCCAACCTACGGGGATGGTCTGCTAAAAACTCCCCTATATGCTCAGAGGCCCAAAAACGGAAAATGTAAACGAATAATCTTGCAAAATCTTTGGGTGGACAGGCTGCGGTCCAGTGGGCAGTACGAGGCCGCGCGCAGGAAGGTTAGAATCGAGTGAGACATCCTATTGAGTGGCCAGATGCCAGACGGGCGAAAATACTGGGCGATCCCAAGGTACGCAGTCCTGACCGGCGCTGCCGTGCTGGCGGCGGCCGTCACCGTTACGATCGCTCTGGCGATTCAGGACCGCACCGATCGGAGGCTAACCTCCGACATCGAACGTACGCAGTCCGACCTATTACGCTTAGGAGCTCGGATCACTGCCATCAAGGATGTGGACCTGACGACAACGACCGATTACATCGCTGCGTTCGCGCAAATCGAGCCTCTCCAAAAAGAATACGACGAGAAATTGAAGAAATTCAGCGATCTCTACAGCTACGCTCGGGAGCGCGATAGCCATCGAGGACTACTCGATATTCAGCGACTGCGCGGAAAACATCACCCGGAGACGTGGGACAAGATGTCGGAGATCATCGCCCTCGTCCGTCAAATCAACGACATCACGAAACGAGAAAGTTCTGTGGTCCGTGCAATGGCCAGCCTCCCCGACGCGGAACGCGCCCAGTTCTGGCATGAACAGTTCCTACCGCTCGCCGCTCAGGAGCATGCGCTCCGCGAGAGACTAATGATCGTAGGCCAGGGAAGGGCACCCACCTCCTCAATCCAATAGCGCCATCGAGGTTGCTCCTTCTGATTTATGTCCCAGCGTCCCGTCCCAACGCACTTCGCCGTCTTGACGTAACCTTAGTTATAGACATAACATCAAATCGAAATGACCGTACGTAACGGACGGATGGATGGATGGCTGCTGCTGACCTTCACCCTGCCCACAAAGCGGGCCAGCCAAAGAGTAGAGATTTGGCGAAAGTTGCAGCGGTACGGAACCGTGCCGCTCGGAAATTCGGGCTACCTACTCCCTAACAATCCCAACAATGAAGAGAGATTTCAGTGGCTCGCGACAGCGATTCGGAAATACGGAGGCGACGCATCCGTGGTTCACGTCGAATCGATCGACAACCTCTCAAAGGCTCAACTGATCGGCCGCTTCTCGGAAGCGCGCACGCGGGAATATCAGGCATTGATTCGGGAGCTTCAAGCATTTTCATCGAAAGGTGTGGAAGGAAAGACTAGTGGGCGTCTCGGCCGGTTGCGAAATCGCTTTCAAGAGATTGTCGAGGTCGACTTCTTCAACAGTCCCCTGCAAGTGCGCGTCAAGGAGTTACTAGAGCACGCGGCCTCATTGCGCGGGCCAGCGTCCGCCGCCCCCATCAGCAAGGTCAACACGAAGGACTACAAGGGCAGGCTCTGGGTCACTAGACCAAGGCCGGGAGTCGATCGCTGTGCGTCTGCTTGGCTGATCCGAAACTTTATCGACCCCAAAGCACGGTTTGCTTTTGCACCGGAGGACCGTGTGCCGGCTAGCGGCGTGCCATTCGACATGTTTCATGAAGAAGGGTTCGGACATCGCGGCGATGACTGCACGTTTGAAACCCTCACAAAACAGTTTCACGTCCGCGACCCGAAGGTTGCTGTGATCGGGCAAATGATTCACGACGCAGATCTCGCGGATGACCGGTTTGGCCGCAAGGAGGGTTACGGCGTGGATCAGATATTGAAAGGCTGGGCGCGTCAAAGAATCTCGGACGACAAACTGCTGGAGCGCGGGATAGAACTCATCGAAGGGCTCTACCACGCACCACAGAAGTGAATTGAGGGAGCAGATGGACGTGTTTGCAAATCATCGGGCGTATTGGAAAACGGGGATAAGCGTGATTTTGATGCTGGCCGCGAGCGTGCCCGCATCAGCGCAATCGGACCAGCAAAAGACAAGAGTGTTTACGCTCGAAGAAGCGGTGGATTTTGCGCTTAAGAACTACCCGGCAGTGCGCGTTTCGCTCGAACGTCTCCGCTCGGCGGAGGCCGGTGTAACTGTAGCGCGAACGAGCTACCTGCCTCGGACCGATGTTCTGTGGCAGTCGAATAGAGCCACGGACAACAATATTACCGGGCTCACCCTACCGAACTCCGTAATTGCACCGATTACCGGGCCGGTCCCTCTGGCGACGTCGAACCGCAGCGCCTGGGGGAGCGCGGGTGGATTGTTGTTTTCCTGGGAGCCAGTCGACTTCGGGTATCGCGGGGCGAGGGTGGACGCGGCGCGCGCAGTTCAAAACCGCGCGTCGGTGGAAACGTCCCTGACACGGCTGGATGTCGGCATTGCCACGGTGAACGCGTACCTAGCGCTCCTGGCGGCGGAAAAGACCGTCCGTGCCGCCGAGGCGGATGTCGAGCGCCGAGAAACCTTCACGAAGTCCGTGCACGTCCTTGTTGACAATCAACTTCGTGCGGGTGCAGACGGATCCAGGGCGGATGCGGAGCTTGCCCGCGCGCGAGTTAATCTTGCGAGGGCGCAGCAGCAGGAAGCAACAAGCCGCGCGCAACTCGCGGATATTCTCGGCATTGCCGATGTGGCAGTGGAGGTTCGGGAAAGCACTTTGCTGGGCACGCCACCCGCGGCTGCTCCACCACCAACCGCTATCTCCGCGAATCCAGCTGCGGAAGTTCAGCGCGCGCGCGTCCAAGAGTCGCAGTCGCTCGTCCACGCGCTCGATCGCTCGTATTACCCGAAGCTGTATCTGCAATCGGTGGTCATGGGACGTGGAAGTGGTGTTGACCCGACGGGCAATTTTCTCGGAGGTACGGAGGGTTTGGGGCCGGATCGCGCGAACTGGGCAGCCGGGCTGATGGTGACATTCCCAGTATTCGACATCTTTTCAATCAAGTCTAAAAAGGCTGTGGAAGCGGCGAACGAACGCGCAGAGAAGGCGCGCTACGACCAGGCGTTGCAAGACCTGACAGGACAACTACACAAAGCGCAAGCCTCACTCGATGGCGCCAGAAAAGTCGCAGAAAACACGCCTCTCGAACTCGAAGCTGCGCGTACAACGGAAACCCAGGAGCGCGCTCGTTATCAAGCCGGGCTCGCGACTCTCGTTGACGTTTCCGACGCGCAAAGTTTTCTCGTGCAAGCGGAGATTGACGACGCTCTGGCGCGGCTGGCTGTTTGGCAGAATCTCGCTTCAGTTGCCGCCGCCCAAGGCGACCTAGCGCCTTTCCTGCAGTCACTCCATGACAAAACACAAGGAGCGCCATAGCCATGTGGCTTCTTCGCGCTGCACTGCGCAATCCAATCTCCATCGTCGTCATCGTAATTGGCGTCGCTTTGTGCTCGGTTCTCGCCCTCACGCGCATGCCGATTGATATTTTCCCAAACCTGAATCTGCCGGTGATTTACGTAGCACAGCCATACGGGGGGATGTCGCCAGCGCAGATGGAAGGCTATCTCGTTTACTACTACGAGTATCACTTCCTCTACATCACGGGGATTGAGTCAGTGGAATCAAAGTCCATCCAAAACGTGGGATTGTTGAAACTGACGTTTCATCCAGGCACGGACATGAGCCAGGCCATGGCGCAAACCGTGGGATACGTGGACCGGGCGCGTGCGTTTATGCCTCCTGGAACGGTCGCGCCATTTATCATGCGCTTTGACGCGGGGAGCGTCCCGGTCGGCTACTTGGTTTTTTCGAGCACAACGAAGAGCGTCGCCGAGATCCAAGACCTGGCGCTAAACCGCGTGCGCCCACTTTTCGCAACTCTGCCCGGAGTCTCCGCTCCTCCTCCATTCGGAGGGGCGGCGCGAACGATTGTCGTGAGCGTCGACCCGGATCGTCTCCGCGCCTACCGAATGGCCCCGGACGAAGTGATCCAGGCGCTGAACACGGGGAACACGATTGTACCGGCGGGAAATGTGCGGACTGGAGATTTGCTGCGGCTGGCACCGATCAATTCCGTCGTATCGAATATCAAAGACTTGCAAAATCTTCCGATCCGCACGGGAGCCGGACCGACAGTCTTTTTGAGAGACGTCGGGACGATAGAGGATTCGAGCGACATCATCACTGGCTATGCCGAAGTGAATGGACGCCGCACGGTTTATATTCCCGTGACGAAGCGCGCCGATGCTTCGACGTTGAGTGTAGTCAATGCGGTCAATGCTAGCCTCGCGCAATTCCAGTCCGTCGTTCCAGAAGACATCAAGATCGATTATGAATTCGACCAATCCCCCTACGTTCGGAACTCTCTGCTATCTGTCGTGAAGGAAGGACTCTTAGGCGCGATCTTGACGGGCGTGATGGTGTTGCTCTTCCTTCGCGACTGGAGGAGCGCGTTCATCGTTGTCACTACGATTCCATTCGCGCTGCTAACAGCCGTGGTAGCCCTGTGGGGCGCGGGTCACACCATCAACATAATGACCCTGGGCGGCTTGGCACTGGCTGTCGGGATTCTCGTCGACGAATCGACGGTGGTGATGGAGAACATTCACAGTCACCTCGGACAAGGACGCGGAAGAGCGATAGCCGTTTTGGATGCAAGCAAGGAAGTGCAGATTCCGCGGCTGCTGGCCATGCTCTGCATTCTCGCGGTGTTTGTTCCTTCGTTCTTCATGACAGGAGTCTCGCGCGCGCTCTTCGTGCCGCTTTCACTGGCGGTCGGTTTTGCGATGGCCGCCTCTTACTTGTTGTCGAGTTCTCTTGTGCCCGTGCTGTCAACGTGGATTCTGCGCGAGCATGCACCGGAAGCAGAGGATGCGCCTTCGGTGCTCCACCGAGTGCGGAACACGCTCGGCCGCGTTCTGAACCGGCTCACAGCAATACGGGGACTTACGGTCTCGGCCTACGTTCTCGCTTCAATTTTGGTGGTTGTCCTACTCGGCCCGTATCTCGGAAGAGAGATCTTCCCGCGGGTCTCCTCCGGTCAGCTATTGTTGCGGTTCCGAGCGCCCATCGGGACACGTGTGGAAACCACGGAAAGACTCACGCTTGGTGTGCTCCACTCCATTCAGGAAGCGGCCGGTCCCGGCAATGTCGGTGTGACATTGAGCTACGTTGGCGCGCCACCTCCGAACTATCCCATTAACACGATCTACCTTTGGACTAGCGGTCAGCATGAGGCGGTATTGCGTGTGGCCTTGAAGCCGGACTCCAACATTCGCATGGACGAATTCGAGGAACGGTTGCGGAAGCTCTTGCCTGACAAATTTCCGGGCTGCCAGTTTTCTTTTGAAGCTGGAGACATCGTGACGCAGATCATGAACTTCGGGGCTCCGACGCCCGTGGAAATCAATGTGACCGGGCCTGACCTCGGTGCCAATCGAGCCTTTGCCGCGAAGGTTCGCACGGAAGTAGCCAAGATTCGCGCGCTCCGCGACCTTCAGTATGACGAACCTCTCGATTATCCGAGCATAGACATCACCGTAGACCGGGAACGCGCCGGACAACTGGGGGTTACAACCGGGAGTGTTGGGCGATCATTCCTTGCGGCCACGTCCTCTAGCCGTTTCGTCGCGCCGAACTATTGGGCTGATCCAAAGTCGGGAGTCGCATATCAAGTGCAGGTCCAGGTTCCTCAATCCGATGTGACCTCGATTCAAGACGTAGAACATATCCCGGTGACGCAAGGAGCTGCTGAGCATCCGCTAATGGGAGACGTGGCCCAAGTTGGCTACGGAACTGTCATTGGCGAGTATCATCGGCTGAACGGACAGAGAATGGTGACGCTCACGGCGAATGTTTCGGGAGAAGATCTGGGCCGTGTTTCGAGCGAGCTGGACGCCGCGATTAGTCGCGCAGGGTCTACGCCTCGCGGAGTGAAGGTCGCTGTCCGAGGGCAAATCGGTCCAATGAAGCAGACGTTGACCAACCTTGCCGTCGGGTTGCTGCTTGCGGTTCTTGTGATCTACCTGCTGCTGGCGGCGAACTTCCAATCACTCAGGCTCGCGTTTGTGGTGCTGTCGGCCATCCCTGCGGTCATCTGTGGAGTGCTTTTCGTTCTGCTGGTTACTCGCACGAGTCTAAACATTCAGTCGTTCATGGGAGCAATTATGGCCATCGGCGTCGCCGTGGCGAACGCGATTTTGTTGGTCACATTTGCGGAGGAATATCGTCGGCAAGGAAATACCTCCACTGCTGCTGCGATTCATGGAGCGAGAACGCGTATGAGACCCATTTTGATGACCAGCATGGCGATGATTGCTGGAATGGTTCCCATGGCTCTGGGCATCGGGGAGGGAAGTCAGCAGACGGCTCCTCTTGGGCGTGCGGTCATTGGAGGCTTGTTGTTTGCTACAGCTGCTACACTTCTCGTTGTTCCGCTTGTGTTTTCCTTGGTGCAAGAACGCGCCAGCGTCAAGTCGCCATCGCTTGATCCCGATGATCCCGCTAGTGCCTTCGCGAGAAATTCAAACCCACTGCCCGGAGGAGCGGCATGACGCAAGCCCGGATTCCGTTGATTCTAATCCTTTGTACGACACTCAGCTTTTGCGCTTCTTGCGGCACGAATTCGGGCTCCAGCACCAGTGCTCAGGGAACGGCGTCGCCTACACCAACCGTCGAAGTGGCTAAGGTTACGTCAAAGAAACTGTCCATAGCGACGCGGTTACCAGGAGAACTTCAGGCATACGAGGCTGTGGCCGTTTTTCCAAAAGTAACGGCTTATGTTGATTCGATCAGCGTGGATCGCGGGTCGCGCGTGAAGGCTGGACAGCTGATGGCCCGGCTAGTTGCGCCAGAAGTCGCGGCACAGCGAGCTGAAGCACAGTCCAAACTCCAGGCCGCCGAGGCGCAGCGTGCTGAGGCGGAAGCCAAGCTCGCCTCCAACCAGAGCACCTACGAACGCTTGAAGAGCGCCTCTGCTACCCCCGGAGTAGTTGCTGGAAATGATTTGGAGATCGCCCAGAAGGGCGCCGAAGCAGACCGTGCGCGGCTCCAAGCGCTCCGCGAGAGCGCGGAAGCGGCGAAATCGGCACTAAAGTCGGTCATAGAAATCGAAGGGTACCTCCAAGTGCGGGCTCCTCTCGACGGCATTGTGACGGAACGGAACGTACATCCGGGATCTCTCGTGGGGCCTGCAACAAGTAGCTCGGGAGCGGGCATGCCAATGCTACGGGTCGAAAAGACCGCCAGGCTCCGGCTCGTTGTTCCTGTCCCAGAGAAATATGCGACGGGCATCGACGTCGGAAGCAAGGTTGAGTTCAGCGTCCCTGCGTTCCCCAGTCAGAAATTCGCGGGAACGATTGCCCGTGTTGCTCATTCCGTGGACGTGAAAACGCGGACCATGCCGGTCGAACTAGACGTCAACAATTCGGACGGGCGTTTGAGTTCCGGGATGTTTCCCGAAGTCCTTTGGCTGGTTCGTCGCACTGAGCCAACGCTTTTTGTCCCGACTTCGGCAGTCGCGCGAACGACGGAAGCCACTTTTGTTGTTCGCATTCGCAATGGCAATTCAGAATGGGTCAACGTCAGCACTGGGGAAGTGGATGGAAAGCTGACCGAGGTTTTTGGTGACGTGCATGAAGGAGATGAAGTCGCTGTGCGGGGAACCGATGAACTGCGCCCAGGTACACGAGTGAACGCGCAAGTGGCGGCAGCCGAGCAGCAGCGCCCGTTGAAATGACCTTACCAGCCGCGTATTTGAATCTCGCTATTTCTAAATGGAGGCAGTCATGATTGGAGGAGTACGTTGTTTGGTTCTCGCGGGTGTTCTGTTTGTTCCGCTCGCCGCGAGAAGCCAAGGGCTCAACACTTCGGCCATTGACCAGGCTCTCGGCCGTTCAGGCCAGAAGGCCGGAGAAGTCTATAGAGTGGGTTTCCCTCGGACTGACTTGCATGTGAGCGTACAAGGAGTGTCAGTTAAAGCGGGCTTAGCTTTGGGATCGTGGGCCGCTTTTTCGGGAACGGACGAGAACGCCACGGTGATGGGAGACCTAGTGCTGCTCGACTCCGAAGTCAATCCGGTCATGGAGAAGCTGCGCTCCGCTGGTTTCGAAATCACTGCTGTACACAATCACCTACTCGGTGAGACGCCGCACGTGATGTACATGCATTACATGGGGCACGGTAGCGCGCCTCAGATTGCGGGTTCTTTGCGTGCCGCTCTCGCGGTTTCAAAGACACCTCTTGAGAAACCCGCGGCGCCGGCACCTGAGCCCGCCACTCCTCCAGAATGGGTCAAGACCGTGAACGACACGATCGGGCGGCAGGGCACTCTCAGAGGTGGCGTGCTTTCCTTTGGCTTGGCGCGTTCTGAGGCCATTACGGAGGGCAATATGACACTCGCTTCGCCACAAGGGGTAGCGGAGTCGATCAATTTTCAGGAGACGGAGGCCGGCAAAGTCGCTACGACCGGCGATTTTGTACTGACAGCTGAGGAGGTCAATCCGGTCATTTCAGCGTTGGAGGTACACCATATTTCCGTAACGGCGCTGCACAGTCACATGCTTACGGAGCAGCCTCGCCTTTTCTTTATGCACTTCTGGGCTAATGACAATACGGCGTCCGTTGCGGCGGGAATCAAGGCCGCCCTGAGCCACATCGCTATCAAGTAGGAAATGGAAATGACCAGAACACACTTAAAGCTGGGCGGTGCCGTGGTCGTGGCTCTAACACTCGCTCCGATGCTCGCGCCCGCGGGGGCCGTTCAATCGAGCGGCCCTACTCTCAAGAAAATAGCAGAGTTCGATCTGCCTGGTCCGGTCGGGAAACGGTTCGACTATCTCACGATTGATACGGACGACCACTATCTGATCTCCGCGCATCTCGCCGCCGATCAGACATACGTGATCGACCTAGCCACAAACAGGGTGGTCGCAACTGTTACGGATACGCCCGGAGCCGAAGGTGTCGAGTACGTTCCGGAACTGAAGAAGTTCTATACCTCGAACGCCCATGACAACACGATTGGCGTGGTGGACCTCAAGCAGATGAAGGTCATCAAGAAACTGAAAACAGAATCGAAGCCGGACGGGAGTGCTTACGCTGCTCCCTTTCACAAACTGTACGTTTCGGATGAGCGAGGGAAAGCCGAAGCAATCGTCGATGTAAACAAAGACGAGATCGTGAAGACTCTGCACTTTGACAGCGAAACGGGGATGCCGCAATACGATCCCGTGGCGCGGAAGGTCTACGTGAACCTCCAGGACCAGAACATTTTTGCTGTCATTGATCCCGCGACCGACGAAGTTGTAGGCCGGTACCCGGTCGGGAAATGCAAGGGAAATCACGGCATGGCGCTTGACTCGGAGCACCACCGCGCGTTCCTTTCCTGTGAGGGAAACGAACTGATGACCGTCTTCGATCTGGACAAGAACGTCCCCATTGCGTTTCTGCCGCTGGCAGGCGGACCGGATGTCATCAAGTTCGATCCTGGGCTTCAGCGCATCTACGTCGCGTGCTACAGCGGTGCCATCTCCGTTTTTCATGAGGACGACGCGGATCATTACCGCAAGCTCGAAGACTTTCGAGTCCAGCACGCGGTACACACGGTAGCCGTGGACCAGAAAACGCATCGGCTATACACACCGGAACAGGAAGTGGATGGCAAGCCGGTCGCGCGGATGGTCGTCTACGAGGCAGTTGGAGATCGCTAATTGCTGTGCGCGACTTGGGAGGAGAGGAAGAAGGCTTCCGTTGGCGAGTTCGCTGTCGATAAGGGATCTTATACCGGCTTCGCTCCGCACGTTGCCGAGGGATGGTGTACTCCTGTTCGTTTCCCGGTTTACGCGGCTCTTCGCGTACGGCGCGCTGTCGGTCATCCTGGTCTTCTATCTGGTCAGTCTTGGCCTAAGCGAAGCCCAGGTGGGAGTGCTGCTGACGCTGACGCTCGCTGGCGACATGGCGATTTCTCTTCTGCTCACGACTCAAGCCGACCGAATTGGACGGCGGCGCATGCTGATCGTCGGAGCCATTCTCATGGCCGGCGCGGGCGTCGCATTCGCATCAACAAAGAATCTTCTCTTCTTGATCGTCGCGGGGACCATCGGCGTGATCAGTCCGAGCGGTCACGAAGTCGGGCCGTTCCTTTCGATCGAACAAGCCGCCCTGTCCCACGTGGTTCCTGCCCGCAGCCGCACGGAAGTATTCGCGTGGTACACGCTGGCAGGTTCGCTTGCAACGGCTCTCGGCGCCTTCTGCGGCGGCGCAGCTGCGGGGGTTGTGCAGAAGGCATCCCTCTCTACTTCCGACAGCTACCGTGTAGTAGTCCTTCTCTACGCCGCCCTTGGAGTGGCGCTGGCGTTCTTATTCACACGCTTGTCGTCCTCCGCGGAAGCCGATATGTCTGCGACGCCAGCCAGTGGAGTATCCGCAAGGGATTTTCTCGGTGTTGGTCGTTCCCGCTCGATTGTTTTGAAGTTATCGAGCTTGTTCGCCCTCGACTCCTTCGGTGGTGGTTTTGTAGTGCAAAGCTTTGCCGCATATTGGTTCTATCTGCGATTCGGGGTTCCTCCGGTGAAGCTCGGCCTCATTTTCTTCTGGGCCAATGTGTTGGCGGGAATCTCGGCGCTGCTCGCATCGCGCTTGGCGACGCGTATCGGGCTCGTGCGGACGATGGTGGTGACGCATTTGCCGTCGAATGTTTTGCTCATTCTTGTGCCGCTTATGCCGAACCTCAGTCTCGCGGTGCTGGTGCTGCTTGTCCGATTCAGCATCAGCCATATGGACGTGCCGACCAGACAGTCCTATACGATGGCCGTAGTCCGGCCTGAAGAACGCTCGGCGGCCGGTGGAATCACAGGCGTAGCGAGGACAGCAGGAGCCGCGATCAGCCCTATTTTTGCTGGCTTCCTGTTCTCTCGTCCTGCGCTGATTGATATTCCGTTCCTCATTGCCGGGACGCTCAAAATCGCCTATGACCTTGTGCTGTACAGGGAGTTCGCGGCGATCCGGCCACCGGAAGAGGCAGATTAATGGCTGGACATGATCATTCGCGGGTCGCACTTTCGGACACGGCGATGAGCACCGTGCGAAGGTCTCTTGTCGCAATTCTGGTCTTGGCGGCCTCTTTGCCCGGCCAAACCCTCAAGCAGATTGCGACGATTGATCTCCCCGGTCCCAAAGGCCAGCGCTTCGACTATCTGACCACAGACGATGAGGATCAATTTCTGCTTTCGGCTCATTTGGGTCCAGGGATTCTGTACGTGATCGACATGAAGACAAACAAGGTGGTCAAAGCGATTCCCGGCGTTCCCGGTATCACTGGCCTCGAATTCGTTCCTGAAACGCGTAAGGTTTACACATCCGATTGGGGCGAAGAGAAGATCGGTATTGTCGATCTGCATTCGATGGCAGTAGTCAAGCGCTTGGCAACCGCGGCCAAGCCCAACGGGAGCACGTATGCCGCTCCTTTTCACAAGGTTTATGTCTCGAATACTTTGGGGAAGGCAGTGGCGGTCGTGGACGTCGACAAAGATGAGATTGTCAAGACTATAGAATTCCCCAGCGAAACGGGCATGCCGCAATATGATTCATCGGCACGCAAGGTCTACGTAAATCTCCGAAACACAAATGAAATCGCGGAGATCAATCCGGCAACAGACACGTTGTTGGGGAAATATCCCGTGGATGGCTGCCAATTCAATCATGGCATGGCCGTTGATTCGGAACATCATCGTGCATTCATCCTCTGCAGTGGGAATCGAACGTTTACGGTCTTTGGTCTAGACACTCACAAATCGATCGCGCACCTTCCAATGCCGGCAGGCGCCGACGTTGTGAAATTTGATCCCGGCTTGGGCCGAATCTATGTCGCTTGTTCCAGTGGATTTATTTCTGTGTTTCAGGCACAAGATGCGGACCACTATCGAAAGCTTGAGGATTTCGCCGTAGAGAAAATGGTTCACAGCCTTGCGGTGGATTCGGCAACTCATCGGGTATACGCGCCGGAGCAACAGGAGCATGGCCAGCCCGTAGCGCGCATGATGGTCTATGAGCCTGTTACAGCAGCTCCGAGCAATCCCTGAGGAAAGGATCACAAATGCGACTGGTTACATTGCTGCTCTTCTCAGCAACCTTGGTGGGAGCTCAATCGACTGATCCCCTCAAATTAGAGAAAGAAATCGAACTGCCAGACGTGCAGGGACGCATCGACCACATGTCAATGGATGTGAAGGGGCAGCGATTGTTCGTTTCTGCGCTAGGCAATAATACGCTCGAAGTCATCGACCTCAAGGCAGGAAAACGCACCAACACAATCTCTGGGCTCGGAGAACCGCAGGGTGCGCTCTATGTCGCGAGCAATGACCGCCTCTATATCGCCAGTTCAAAAGATGGGACCGTGAAGATATTTGAAGGCACTTCCTTGAAGCTTCTCAAGACCGTTGATTACGGCGACGATGCCGATAACCTTCGATACGATGCTGCTCGCCAACGGGTTTATGTCGGATACGGGAGTGGGGGGTTGGGGGAGCTAGACATCGAAGGCAAGAAGATCGGCGAAATTAAACTGGATTCACATCCCGAATCGTTCCAACTCGAAAAGAATAGTCCTCGAATCTATGTGAACCTGCCCAAATCAAGAAAAATTGCCGTTTTGAACCGAGAGACAGGGACAGTCCTGACAACTTGGGGCACCGGAATGTCACTCAACAACTACGCGATGGCACTGGACGAAGCAAATCACCGGCTATTCGTGGTCACTCGTCTTCCGGCGCGACTGCTAGCGATAGATACGGGGAGTGGAAAAATAGTTCAAACGCTTTCGGCAGTGGGTGATTGCGACGATGTTTTCTACGATCAGTCGCGCAAACGCATCTACGCCTCCGGAGGAGAAGGCGCCATTTCCGTTTTTGAGCAGCAGGACGCCGATCACTACAAAGAGATCACCCGACTCGCTACAGTTAAGGGGGCGCGCACAAATTTCTTCTCTGCAGAATTGGGTCGGCTATATCTTGCGGTCAGACAGCAAGGCTCGACGCCAGCAATGATCCAGGTTTTTGAAGTGGGTCAGTAATCCATCTAGCGAGGGGTAGTTTTCGGAGAGGAAATGTTCAAAGCAATGAAGAACACCTTCTTCTTAGCGGCGTCTGTGCTTTTCGATGCAAATCAAAATATAGAACGCCATCATTTCGTAGCGCTCCTAGCTCTCATCATTTGCGTCTTTGCTCCCGCTCAGTTGCGAGCCCAAGTCACCGCGGGAACCCTTTCCGGGAGAATAACCAGCACTGATGGCGCTCGTATTGCGAATGCTCGTGTCGCCATCAAAAACATGGGGAACGGTGACACCAAGATTGTCGCAACGAAGGACGACGGCTCATTCAGCGTGTCGAGCCTTCCAGCAGGAATCTTCGAGATCACGGTTTCAGCGCCGGGCTTTGCCGACGCGCGAACAAATGTGACGATGACCGCCGGGAAGGACAGCCGAGCGGACATCCTGATGCATACCGAAAGCGGTTCGGGCGCAGACAAAAGTCGCACATCGGGCCTCAGCGGGGTCGTGACTTCAAAAAGCGTCACCGACTTACCTCTGAATGGGCGTTCTGCCTCAGACCTGGCTGCACTTGAACCTGGAGTAGCCACTGCGCGCACGCAATCCACAGGGCAGGCTCAACGGGGCTTTGGAACACAAATGACAATCTCGGGAGGCCGCCCACGCCAAAACGATGCGCAACTCGACGGAATCAGTGTGAATGACTACTCAAACGGTCCACCGGCTAGCGCGCTGGGTGTCAGCCTGGGATCGGACGCCGTTGAGCAATTCTCCGTTCTCACCAGCAACTATCCCGCACAATATGGCCGATCCTCCGGCGGCATCATTGGTGCTTCCACACGTTCAGGAACCAACAGCTTTCACGGGAGCGCATTCGAGTACATTCGCAACAGCGCCTTCGATGCGCGGAATTTCTTCGATAATGTGAAGCCAGCTCTTCATCGAAATCAATTTGGAGCATCGGCGGGCGGCCCGATATGGCAGGAGCACACCTTCGTCTTCGGTGACTACGAGGGGTTGCGTCAGTCACAGGGGCTGACGCAGGTAGCGACAGTCCCTTCCGCAGCAGTGCGCGCGGGAAACCTTTCTACTGGGAGAGTTACGCCTGACGCAACGGTTCAGACCTTCCTGAACGCTTTCTATCCGCTGCCGAATGGGCCGCTACTTGGGGCGGGCGATACGGGAGTATTCACATTTGCAGGGCAGACGGTAACGCCGGAGAACTATTTTACGACCAAGGTGGACCACAAGTTTTCGGAGCAGGACGCGCTTTCCGGCACGTATATGTTTGACAAGGGAAACGTGAGACAGCCGGACGAACTGAATGACAAACGTACAGGCTATGACTCGCAGCGACAGTTCGCCGCGGTACATGAAACGCACACCTTCAGCGCACAGCTACGCAATTCGTTTCGCTTCGGTGTGAATCGCGTGGTGGCTATAACCGGTCTCAATTTTCCGAGCGGAAACTCGCATGTAGCCGACCCTTCCTTTGGCGCGGTCCCGGGCAAGAACGCACCCGCGATCATTGTGCCAGGGCTTACCTTCTTTTCGGGGGGACTGGGGACACCTTCAAATTTCAGTTTTCACTGGACTTCAATCCAAGCCGGCGACGATATCGCCCGAACGAAGGGGGCTCATTCGGTCAAGTTCGGCGCAAATCTGGAGCGAATGCGGGACAACATACTGGCGGTCTCTGACCCGGGCGGTGAATTCTCGTTCAACTTACTTTCCGACTTTCTGACCAACGCACCTTTCTCACTGAGTGCGGCGATTCCCAGCGCTATTTCTGAGCGCGGATTTCGCCAGACGGTCGTAGGAGGGTATGTTCAGGACGACTGGCGCTTCCGGCCGAACCTGACGATCAATCTGGGGTTGCGTTATGAAACCGCGACTGTCCCTACGGAGGTACACGGGCATCTCACCGTGCTCCGAAGCCTCACTGCCGCTACCCCACACCTAGGCGATCCACTATTTTTCAATCCCACCCTGCGAAACTTCGAACCTCGTGTGGGATTCTCGCTGAATCCATTTCGCGACGGTAAGACTATTCTGAGTGCTGGCTTTGGTGTGTTTGACGTACTGCCCCTTCCTTATTTGATTCAATTCAATGAATTGTTTTCAGCACCATTCGATCAACACGCCAGTGTGACGAATCTTCCGGCAGGTTCCTTTCCAACGGGATCCTTCGCCATTGCTGCGGCTTCGACAAGCAGTTTCCGGCAAGGATACTTTGACCCTAATCCGAAACGAAACTATGTAATGCAGTGGAACCTAACCGTTGAGCACGATCTGACTTCCGAGGTCAGCCTCAGAATTGGATATGTCGGCTCGCGGGGCGTACACCAACCCTTCCGTGTGGAAGATGCGGACATCGTTCTACCATCACTCACGCCGCAGGGTTATCTCTGGCCGTCTCCGGTTGGCAGTGGCACAAGGTTAAACCTGAATGCCGGGCGCATTACGGCTGGACTCTGGCAGGGCAACTCGTTTTACGACGCACTGCAGGTCAAGCTAAAGGCCAAAATCGGCCGCGGGGAGCTCGAAGGCTCTTATACTTGGGGTAAGACCATCGACACTTCGTCCGGAAGTCTGGTGGGGGACGAGTACTCCAATTCTATCTCTAGCCCGCTGTGGTTTGTACAGAATTTGAATCGAGGTCTCGCGGACTTCAACGTTGCTCACAATCTGGAAGTCAGCTACACCTGGGAACTCAGCACGCCGAAATGGGCACGAGGCGCCCTGGCGTGGACAGTAAGTGGGTGGCAGGTCGGAGGAGTGTTCGAAGCGAGCAGCGGTGTTCCGTTTACGCCGGGATTTGGCGGAGACACGCTTGGCGTGAAGAGTATCGATCCAAACATTGATGTGCCTAACCTACTTTCTGCCCCCGGCTGCTCCTCCCCCATAAATCCCGGAAATCCAAATCACTATATCAAGACGGAGTGCTTCAGTGTCCCCAATCCAATCACGCTTCGCGGAAATCTAGGACGCAACACGCTGATTGGGCCTGGGCTGATAAACCTCGATTCGTCCGTATTCAAAAACAATCGGATTAAGCGCATCTCCGACACCTTCAACATCCAGTTTCGAGCCGAGTTCTTCAACGTGATCAATCATACGAACTTCGCGCCTCCCCTTGACAACCGGAACATTTTTGACTCTACCGGGAATCCCATTGGCAACGCGGGGTTGATAACGTCAACTCAGACTCCGTCGCGGCAGATTCAGTTTGCTTTGAAGTGGATTTGGTGAACCTTGCGAAATCGCTTACGCAGTTCGCGTTGGGGGCGACATGAAGAAAGCTTGCCGTATATGTGCAGCATTGGTGTTGTTTTTTGCCTGCGCCGTTCAAGGCCATCCGCAAAAGAGTGTGTCGCCTCCGTCGCGCCCGCTCGTCTTGACGGAGGCAATTTCTTTGGAAGGCGTGAAGGGGCGCTTCGACCATTTTGGTTCCGCCGCAAACCGGCTGTTCGTTTCTGCGCTGGGAAACAACACCGTCGAGGTCATCGATATCAGTGCGAGAACGGTAGTCCACACCATCACGGGAATTCCGAATCCTCAGGATGTTGTTTTTTCGCCCGAAACGAACAAGCTCTTTGCCGGGAGCAGCAGGGGCAAGCTGTACATCTATGACGGAACTTCCTTTGACCTCCTCAAAGAGATCGACTTCCACAGCGACGTCGACAACCTACGATACGATGCGGCAAATAAGCGTGTTTACGTGGGCTACGGCGAGGATGAGACGGGGGCGATTGGGGCGGTAGACGCGACGACGAACGAGCGTCTGGACGAAGAATACAAACTGGGAGCCCATCCGGAGTCCTTCCAACTGGAAACTTCAGGACCAAATATCTGTGCGAATCTGCCGGACCTCAAGCAGATAGCGGCAATCGATCGCATCACGCATACGATTTCGCGGTGGCCAATAACTCTTCAAATGAACTTCCCGATGGCCCTGAATGAGGCCGATCGCCGATTGTTCGTCGGCACGCGTGCGCCCGCGCGCCTCGCCGTATTCGACACGAGCTCGGGTCACAGGGGCGCCGCCCTGCCCTGCGTCCTGGACACGGACGACCTGTATTACGACGCCGCGCGCAAGCGCATATATGTGGCTGGGGGAGAAGGATTCATCAGCGTGTTTCAGCAAAAGGACGCGGACCACTACCAGCTTCTCGCGAAGGTTCCGTCTGCCCTGGGGGCTCGGACGGCCGGATACTTCGGAAAAGGCAGGAAGGCCGCGGATCGCTTCTTCCTGGCGGTTCCCGCGCGCGCTGGCCGTGGCGCCGAAGTGTGGATTTACAAGGTGCAGGACTAAAGATAAACGACCGGTGCGGAGCAGCGTGCTACAAACCCACAAACTTGCCTACGCATTGCTGTCAGCCTTAGGGTGGGCTGGGACTGTTTCAGGGCAATCTGAGACGGCAATAATCCAGCAAACGGCGCGCGTTGCGAATGCGATACGCGTGGATCACGCACCAAAAATCGATGGGACTCTCGACGATCCGCTCTGGAAATTAGCCGAGCCCATTACCAACTTCGCGCAGCGAGAGCCCTACGAAGGACAGCCGCCCTCGGAGCGCACCGAGGTGCGCCTCCTCTATACGAAAGGCGAAATCTACTTCGGAATCGCTTGTTTTGATTCGGAGCCAGAGAAAATTGTCGCCACGCAACTCCGCCGCGATATCAGTCAGGAACTCGACGACTACTTTGAGATTGTGATCGATTCTTCGCACAACCGACGCAACGCTTACGTTTTTCAATTCAATCCACTCGGCACGCAGCGCGATGCTTTAATTACCGACGAACAGCCTCCCCAAGATGACGGCAGCGAAGGCGACTCAGGTTGGGATGGTGTTTGGATTTCCGAGGCGCGCATAACTTCGCGGGGCTGGACCGCCACCGTTGCGATTCCTTTTTCGACACTAAACTTCATGCAGACGAACGAAGTAGTGTGGGGGATCAACTTCAAGCGCTTCATTCGTCGAAAGAACGAGCAAGATCTGTGGTCCGCGTGGCGCAGGTCTTTTGGTGCGAACAAGATCAGCCAGGCCGGCGAGTTGCATGGAATCTCTGAGATTGGCAGCGGCCGTTTGTTCATCGTGAAACCCTACGGCTTGACTGGCTTCAACCATTTGCCACCGGCCGCAACCTCGGCAGGGCTGACACCCGGTACGGAGGCCCTTTATACAGGAGGCCTGGACGTTAAACTCGGCCTCCGCTCGAATTTGGTTGCCAATTTGAGTGCAAACACTGATTTTGCAGATGCCGACGTTGACACGCAGCAGTTCAATTTGACGCCCTACAAGCTTTTCTTTCCTGAAAAGCGACAGTTCTTCCTCGAAAACGCCGGCATCTTCAACTTTGCAATGGGCGGCTCCGGCGATTTGCTGTTTTTCAGCCGCCAGATTGGGATTGATCCGGTCACTGGACAGCAAGTTCCAATGAATGGAGGAGGAAAGATCACTGGCTCTCTCGCCGGATTTGATGTGGGCATCATGGACGCGAGTACCCGCTCGAGCGGTCCGAATCCTTACGCGAATTACGCGGTGTTCCGGTTGAAGCGCTCATTGCCCGGAGGCTCCTATGTGGGATTCATGGGCATCGACAAGCGCGCGGGCAACACAGCTCCTCCGTTTAACCAGAGTGGAGGAGTCGACACGCGGATCGTGCTGATGAAGAGCCTTGTTTTGACGGGTTATGCCGCTCAGACGCGCTCTCCCCTCGTCACTGGCGGTCAGACCAATCTGGGCGCTGGACTAAATTACAAGACTAGTTGGCTCGAATTTCTTGCCGAGCGCCGCAAGATCGGTCCGAATTTCAACCCCGAGGTTGGGTTTCTCGAACGCACCGACTGCGTCTGTGACTACGCTGATCTCACGCTAAAACCGCGACCAAAGATTCGCGGTATCCGCGAATTGAATTTCGAAGGTTTCATGTTTCATGCCCCCGACACTCACGGCGTCCTGCAAACCCAGGAATGGCAAACTACGTTCCGCGCTGAATTCCATAGTGGGGCCTACACCGATGACGACATCGTGGATGTTTTCGCTCAGCGAATCGTGACGCCGTTTAACATCTACAAAAACGTCGTTATTCCTCCCGGCTTGTATCGCTGGACGAGACATCAATTGACGTATGGAACGGCCCAGGATCGCCGCTGGGTCCTTCGGTTCTTTGAGCGCTTTGGTACCTACTACAACGGCCATTTGAATGAGGCCCGCATCCGGGCCTCCTACCGACCAAGCGAGAGACTGTCCTTCGATTTCTCTCAGCAGTGGGATCGCTTTCGGCTATCTGTTCCTGGAGGAGATTTCTCAGTCTTGTTTGGCAGTCTTCAGACCAATTACGCATTCTCTCGTTTTCTGACTTTATCGGCGATTCTCCAGATGAACACGTCGAACACTCAGGCTGCTAGTGCCAACATCCGCCTTCGATGGAACTACCGCCCAGACAGCGATCTGTTCGTGATCTACACCGTCGGCCAACAATTCGCCAGCCTTGTAGCCGCAAATCCCGCCCAATACACTCAGAACCGTTTCGCCATAAAGTACACGTACTCCTGGCGGCCTTAGGTTGTCGTGAAGTCGTGTCGTGTCTACCGCGCTCGCCCTGCGGCTACTGCGGCGCACATTTTCTTTACAAACAGATTCCTAAACCGCACCGGCGAGCCAGGATGGTGATTTTGCAGGCCGATGTGCCCCTTCAAAGGGCGCCGTCGAGGATTGGCAAGATGGCTCACAGACTCGCCATTCAGTTTGACCTTGATTTTGGGCCCAACGGCTGCAATCTCAGACGTATTCCACTGGCCGAGAGGCTTTGAGGCAAGCCTAGAGGCGGCGGCAAATTGATAGACGGCACCAGTCAAGTGGAGAGGGCTTCCCGTTGCATTCGTGTTTGTTTGGGTCATTGCTAATCTTCGCCTCCGCTATAACTATCGGCCTGACAGCGACCTCTACATCGTCTACAACGTAGGGACACAGTTCGCTAGCATCGTCCCCGCCAATCCACCACAAGTCCGGGAGGCCCGCTTCGCTGTGAAGTGGACGTATTCTTTCGCCCCATGAAAATCATCAGACCCGACAGTCAGTCGACAGCCTTCATCGTGAATTGACGGTCGGTTCTTCACGAGATCCGCAGTAGTAAGAAAATCGTAGATGGCCAAAGAGGAAAGCTCCACCCGCAACCTTTCTCGAGTTCACGAACCCAGCCACTGTCATAAACTCGAGGATCCGAGTTTCGGAGTTGTCTTTCAGACGATGCCTCGAATCAAGCCAGCGGGCCAGCGCGCCTTCCGCGTGGTCCTCCGAAGAATCAACAAGTGTGGCTGCTGCGCGTGAGAGTGTTGATCTCATTGATTCTATTTTACCAGCACGCTTGGGTCACGGCGACATTTGAAACTCCCAACTATCGCCCGAAACACCTTGTCGGCCACTCCGAGATGGTGAAGATTGGTCGCGAGACTTTGGCGGAATGCTTGCCAGCCGTGCCATGCAAGGAGGTCCGGTGAGTGATAAACTCACGTAGCGACGGGGATTTACCCACCAATTATTCATCGACAAAAACCTGAGTCTGTCGAGTGGGTTCAGGTTCGCTTAGTACGCCGAGGTTACAGGTCGCAAAGGAGAATTTATGAAGAAAATGTGGCTGAGTCTTGGGTTGGTTTCGCTACTCGCGGTACCAGCGTTTGCACAAGACAAGGAAGCAGATCGTGTCGAAAACTCGGGAAAAGTAATAAAGGAAATTCTCAACGCTCCCGACAGCATTCCGCAGAGCGTTCTGGACAAAGCCGATTGCGTCGTCGTTTTGCCTTCGGTCTTGAAGTTTGCCTTCATCTTCGGAGGTAGCTACGGTCGCGGTGTTATGACCTGTCGCGGCGGCAAAACGTTTCATGGTCGTTGGGGCGCTCCGACCATGATCGCTCTCGGAGGGGGCAGTGCAGGTTTGCAGATCGGCGGTAATGCCACCGACTTCGTTCTTCTTCTTATGAGCCCACGTTCTGCCACAAGCATTCTCAAGAGTAAGGTCAAGCTGGGTGGTGACGCTACCGCCGCCGCTGGTCCGGTTGGCCGAACCGCCTCTGCGGAAACTGATGTCACCCTACGTGCCGAAATTCTTTCCTACTCGCGAGCCCGTGGGCTCTTCGCGGGTATCTCTCTCGCGGGTTCCACTCTCCGCGGTGACAACGGTGCGAACAAGAACCTCTATGGCAAGGATGTAAGCGCTCAGGATATCGTTTTCAATAAGGCTGAACCCGTGCCAGATTGCGCCAAGGAGCTTCTCGCGACACTGCAGAAAGCCTCCCCAGTGAACAAGAGTAAGAACTAAATCCGCCGTCTCCCAACTTTGCCTAAGTCCCGGTAAGTCTTAGTGTTGTATTTTGTGAGGCAGCAGGTAGGTGAAGCCAACGAACACCTCCGATTGGGTAGACGTGCTCGTTAACCCTCTATTGAAACCGCCATCGAGCACCAAATCTTTCCTCGCGCTGTAGCTCAACGCCCACAAGGTTCCCACGGCATTGCTCTGGAGAAAAGGTTGAGAGAAATGCCAGATTTCTCCCGTGACACTGAAGTTCTTCCCTAACGGGTGTGAAATTGACAACGACTGCCCAAACTGAGCCCGGCGAACCGGATCCTTAACGACTTCATTGAAGAAAAGATTAGCGTCGTAGTGAAAGCCCTTCACATCGGCGCTGGCGAGAATGAGCAAGGTGTTCGTGGAGCTGCCGATATCGAGATCCGGCGCGTTTCCGCCATAAATCTGGTGGAAATAGCTGACGGCAATGGTGGGCTTGGCGGCTTGGCCGTGATGGATAACCCCTTGAATTCCCAGGGACACGCCTCCCGCTTCATTGGTCGATTGACCTTCTACGTGGGAATGCGCATATGGCTGTGCGCCGACCAGCAATTCCACCCGAGGTGTAACGGAAAAATTCACGACTGCGTTGATGCTCGACTGCGAGGACAAGTCGGGAGAGTCAGCCGCCCCTAAGTACCCTGTTTGGAATTGAAGATAGCCAACCGGCGTGAGAGTTGCGGGCGAAGAGACGCTTGGCCTGCCTGGATTGGCTGATTCAGAAACTGCCAGCGGTTGCTGTGCGGTTACGACCAGCGCGCCCCCCAGAAACAGCACTCCCCCCCAACACATCCTATGCCCGGCGGTCATAGAATCAGAAGCTTTTCGAGTTCGCTTATCTCAAATATTCAGCAACGAAAACGTAGAAAATTGAACCACTAACTGAGATCCCATGGGGACTAGCCTACCAGAAGGTTCGTGGCCGCGAAAAATGTGGCTAAGCGCGGCAATCGAGGTCGCGGTGATAGCGGTCAGTGCCTTCCATGAGAAGGCCGATCCCTGTCAAGAGTTTTTTCTGCTCTCCCATGATTTCTTCCTTTTTTTTCCGTTCAGCCAAGCCGCCTCTGTCGCCACCCTTCCATCCGCACTCTTATGTGAGCGATTCTCGCTCGGTGCCAGTTGGGTGTTCTCGTTTCAGTAGGCGCTGCCACCTGGTAATCGTCCTCTTTCTCACCTTTTGGGTGGGAATTGGGCGCAGGCACTTGTCGCAGTCACCTAAACTCGGCGGTCCAGCTCGGCTGTTCGGTTACAAACTCTCTGTTACGCGACTTCCGTTCCCGATTCTGGAATCGGGGAGCGTCAGCTCCCCATAGCTGAAAACCAAGCCGCAGCACGGAAATCTGTCAAGAACCTCTTGGCGAAAGACCAGGAGGTTAGTGGTTCAAGTCTACCCAGGCCCACCAGCCTACACGGGGCGCTCCCAAGCGAAAATACGAATTTGACTCCACTTGGCTCCATTTGAAGCTGAAGGGGGCGGCAACGCCGTCAAATCACACAGACTTGTGGATTGGGGATACAATTCGATTCCCATCGCCCGCTCCAGATTCAAAACAAACACATGTTGATTTGGCTGGCCTCCCTCGCCGGCCAAACTTGATTTGTGCTCAAGCGCGTAGGGAAAGCAAGTTCTACGCGAGCGCAGACTTAATGTCCGTTTGCGTGAAATCATCGCCTTTGATTGAATAACAGTGGTTCGTTCATTGCCTTTGCCAGCGCATAGGCGAAGCAGTCACCGAAGTTCAAACGGGCGGGATGGCCGCTTCCCCG
>Ga0209804_1000365_pt1 | contig 38589 bp, 34 predicted proteins | sample GraSoiAngelo_139_FD_185896 | JGI IMG/M metagenome (GOLD analysis project Ga0209804, IMG submission 185896) | Grasslands soil microbial communities from the Angelo Coastal Reserve, California, USA - 14_0929_12_20cm (SPAdes) (version 2) | ecosystem: Environmental > Terrestrial > Soil > Grasslands ... | reverse complement strand
AGGCTCAGGTACTGCTGCCCCGCGTTCAGCATCGACCCCCACGACGGGGTGGGGGGCTGCGTGCCCAGCCCGAGGAAGCTGAGGGTGGCTTCGGTGATGATCGCCCCGGCGACGTTCAGCGACCCCTGCACCACGATCGGCGCGAGGCTGTTGGGGAGGAGGTGCCGCCAGATGATCCGCCGGTCGGCCGCCCCCAGCGCCCGCGCCGCGTCTACGTACTCCCGCTCGCGCTCGGTGAGCACCTGGGCGCGCATGATCCGCATGAAGACCGGGGTGAGGACGACCGCGATCGCGATCATCGCCTTGGCCAGCCCCGGTCCGAGGACCGCCGCCACGGCCAGGGCCAGCACGAGCTGCGGGAACGAGAGCATCGCGTCGGTGAGGCGCATCAGAAGATCGTCCGGCCGGCCGCGGTAGAAGCCCGCGATGATCCCGAGGGGCAGCCCCGCCGCGATCGCCAGCCCGACGGAGATCACCCCCGCCTCGAGCGACGCGCGCGAGCCGAAGATGATCCGGCTCAGGACGTCGCGGCCCAATTCGTCGGTCCCCAGCAGGTGGCGCGGGCCGGGGGCCTGCAGGGTCGCGGTGAAATCGGTCCGGACCGGCGAGAACGGCGCCGCCCACGGGGCGAGCAGCGCCGCGAGCCCGATGACCACGAATACGATGAACCCCACGAGCGCCAACCGGTTGCGGGCGAACCGGCGCACCAGATGCCCGATCCCGCGGCGCGCGGCGGCCCGGCGCGTCAGCCCCGGAAGCGCGCCGACGGCGAGGCTCACGGGCCGCTTCCCGCCAGCTTGATCCGGGGATCGATCAGCGAGTAGACGATGTCCACGACCAGGTTGACGGCCAGGACCGCGAACGCGCTGAACATGACCACGCCTTCCAGCATCGGATAGTCGCGCCCGTAGATCGACTCCACCGTCAGCCGGCCCAGTCCCGGGAGCGCGAAGATCGTCTCGGTGATCACCGCGCCCCCGAACAGGGTGCCCATCTGGATGCCCATCACCGTAATCACGGGGATCACCGCGTTCCGGAGCGCGTGGCGGACGAGGACCACCCGCTCCCCGAGGCCCTTCGCGTTCGCCGTCCGCACGTAGTCCGCGCTCAGCACCTCGAGCATGCTGCTCCTGAGCTGGCGCATCACCACCGCGGCGAGCACGATCCCCAGCACGAACGCCGGCATGACGATGGTCTTGAGGTTCAGGACGGGGTCCTGGCCCAACGGGACGAACCCGGAGGCGGGCAGCCAGCGGAGGTGCACCGCGAACAGGTAGATCAGCATGATCCCGAGCCAGAAGTTGGGGATGCTGAGCCCCGTGAGGGCCGCGGCCGAAGCCGAGTAGTCCACAGCGGTCCTCCGCCGCCAGGCCGCGACGACCCCCGCGGGGATGGCGATCGTCCACGCGATCGCGAGCGCCGCGATCGTGAGCTCGCCGGTCACCGGCACCTTCTGGAGCACCGTTGTCAGGACTTTGCGGTTGTCCTTGAACGAATGGCCGAAGTCGCCGCGGAGCATCCCGCCGACCCAGCGGAGATACTGGACGTACAGCGGGCGATCGAGTCCCAACTCGTGGCGCAGCGCCGCCAGGGCGTCCGGAGGCGCCTCCTCGCCGAGGAACAACCGGGCCGCGTCGCCCGGCACCAGGTTGATCAGCACGAAGATGATGACGCTGACAAAGAACAGGACCGGGATCATCTGAAGGAGCCGGCGGACGGCGAACCGGGTCATGCCGACCGGGATTCGCGCGCTACTGCGGCGACAGCGAAACCGTCCGGAACCGCATCATCCCGTCGGGCACGTGGATGAAGCCGTGGACCCGCGTGCTCACGAGCTTGTACTCCTTCTCGAAGTACAGCCAGAGGTAGGGGAGATCGTCGGCCAGGATCTGTGTCACCTGGCGGTACGCCCGCCGGCGCTGGTCCATGTCGTTGAGCAGCCGGGCGGCGGCGAGCAGCGTTTGGACCTGCGGATTCGTGTATCCCGCGTCGTTGAACGAGCCGATCCCGGACTGGGTGACGAAGGGGTAGATGTCGAAGTCCGGGTCGGGACGGCCGCTCCACCCCAGGAACGCCGCCTGGTGCTGCAGCGTGTCGGTCTCGTGCAACATCGTGCCGAACTCGACGATCTGGAGCTTCACCTGAATCCCGGCATCGGCGGCCATCGACTGCACGGCCTGGCCGATCGCCTGGTTCACCTGCCCCGGGACGATCAGGAGGGTGCAGGAGAACCCGGACGGGCTGCCCGCGGCCTGGAGCTTCTCTTTCGCCAGGGGAATATTCCGGGGCGGGATCTTCCACGTCGCGTCGTAGGCCGGCGTCCCGTTCGGGAAGAATGAGTACGACGGATACGCGGCTCCCTGCAGCACCACGTTCGCGATCACGTTCCGGTCGATCGTGGCGTTGAACGCCTGGCGCAGCAGCTTGTTGTCGAACGGCGGCCTGGTCACGTTCAGCCAGATCCCCTGCCAGGAGAACGCCCCGTGCTCGAGGAGTTTGAAGCGCGCGCCCGGCTGCGACGCCTCCTGAGCGAGCTGCCTGATCTGGGGGAGCGGGGTCCGGTTGATGATGTCCACGTCGCCGGATTTCAGGTTGGCCACGCGGGCGTTGTCGTCCGGGAACGGCCGGTAGACGATGCGCTCGAGGATCGGCTGCCCCTTGATCCAATAGTCGGGGTTGCGCTCCAGCGTGATGTGGTCCTGGGGAATCTTTTCGACGAACCTGAACGGCCCGGTCCCCACGGGATGCAGCGCGAAGTCCGTCCCCGCCTTCTTCCCTTCCGCCGGCGAGACGATCATGCCGGCCCGGTCGGTCAGCACATAGAGCAGCGGGCTGTAGGGCCGGTCGAGACTCAGCGCCACCGTGGACGGGTCGATGACGGTCACTTTCTGCACCGGCAGCACTTCGCTGCGCCGGGCCGAGGGGAAGTTCGGGTCCTTCATGCGCTCGACATTGTACTTCACCGCCTCGGCGTTGAACGGAGTTCCATCGTGAAACGTCACTCCCTGCCGGAGCCTCAGGGTCACGGTCCTGCCGTCCGCGCTGGTCGTCCAGGACGTGGCCAGCATCGGAATGATCTGGAGGGTGTCGTCGGTGTCCATGAGCTTGTCGAAGAGGTTCTGGAAGACCTGACGGTCCACGGCCGCCGTCGAACGGTGCGGGTCCATGTTGGGCGGGTCCGCGTCGAGGCCGGCCCGCAGGGTCCCGCCCTTCCCCTGGGCGGACGCCGCCGCCATGAGGCCGCCGACCATGATCCCTGCAAGCAGCAGTGCCCCCGCCCTGCGCATGGCGCCACTCCCCCCATTAGGACGCGCGGATCTTCGGCGATCCATCAAATGGAATACACCCTTGGTTCGAGCGCTTCCGCGACCCGATCCAGCATCGACGCCGCTTCCTGGGGGACGTCATACTCGCGGATCACCAACGTCTCCCCATTCGGCAGAATCGCCTGAAGCGCGCTCTTCCCACGGGTCAGCGTGGCCTTGATCTCCATGACGTGATCCAAGTTGATCAAGTGCTTCCCCTTCACCTTCAGCCACATGATGCCACCCCCTCACAGGTTCTCACCTCTGTCCAGCCCTTTGCGGAATCCTCTCGCCCGGCGGCTCGGCGGGCCGGCCGGTGAGTCCCCGTCACCCGAAATGCTCCCGGCAGAACGCCAGGGTCTGCGCCAGGCGCTCCCGCACCTGCCCATCGTCCCCGGCGCCGCTCGAGTCCGGCTCCAGCTCGACCGCGATCACCCCCGCGAATCCCCGCCGCCTGAGGGCTTCGAGGAAGGCGCCCAAGGGCAGGGACCCATCGTGGGGGAGGCGGTGCTGGCGGCCGTTGTAATTCGACAGGTGCACATGCGCCACACGGTCGGCGAGCAGCGCGTAGGTATCGAGCAGATCAACGCCCCAGGTGCCGACGTGCGTGGTGTCGAGCGTGAGCGCCGGAAGGCGGCGGAGCTCGCGGATCTCATTGAGGTCGAACAAGTTGACGGTGCGGAAGGCCAGCCGGTGCCGCGGCATGTTCTCGATGGCGATGGTGACCCCCGCCCGGGCCCCGACCCCGTCCAGCTCCGTCCGCAGCCAGCGGTGGTAGCGCGTCTGCCGCCGGAAGGGGGTGAGGGCCGAGATGTTGAGGAACGGCGGGCGGCGCAGGGACACCCACCGGTAGCGGAGGGGCGGATGCACGACCACGGTGCGCGCGTCCAGCGCCCGGGCGAGCTCCACCGTCCGGGTCACCCGCTCCACCTCGTCCCCGGGCCAGCCGTCCTGCAGCGGCCGGAAGGGCGCGTGGAGGCTGAGGATGGGAATGCCCGCCGTGCGGGCGACTTCCGAGAGATAGGCGGCGTCTCTGGTGTCCCAGCGATCGTCGACCATGATCTCCAGGCCGTCGTACCCGGCCGCCGCCGCCAGCCGCGCCACCCGCAGGGTCCCGTACGTGTACAGGGATCCGGTCGAGAAGGCGATCATCGGTCGGCCCGAGGGCGCCCCGCGGCCTCGGGCCGCGCGTACGCGCCCTAGTGGAGCGGCTGCGCCTTCGTGTGGGCGAGCTTGCCTCCGGCCACCACGTAGGCGCGCTCCCGGCGGTTCAGGCTCAACGCGACCTTGAAGGTGGTCCCCTGGGTGACATTCTTGACCGCGAGGGCGGAGGCGCCGCTCTCGACCAACCGGCGGACGTCTGGGATCTCGAGCACGTCGCCCTGACGTACCCTGCCGTGGTCCGCGGGATCGGCGAACGTCATGGGCAGGATCCCCCAGTTGATCAGGTTCGCCAGATGGATGCGGGCGAAGTCCTTGACGATCACTCCCACGATCCCGAGATACATCGGCGCGATCGCGGCGTGCTCGCGGCTGCTGCCCTGGCCGTAGTTGCTGCCGCCGACGATGAACCCGCCTTTCTTGGCTTTCGCCCGCGCCACGAACTCGGGGTCGACGCGGTTGAAGACGTACTCGGCGAGTTTGGGGATGTTGGAGCGGAACCGCAGCATCTGCGCGCCGGCGGGCATGATGTGGTCGGTGCTGATGTTGTCCCCCAGGACGATCAGGACCTCGCCCCGCAGCGCGGGCTCCAGCGCGCCCTTGAGGGGGATGACCTGGATGTTGTCACCCTTGATCACCCGCACCGACGGGGCGTCCTGGGGCGAGGCGGGGGGCACGAGGCTCGGGTTGTTGGCCAGGTCGAGCGTCGCCGGCACCTCCTGGGCTGGCGCGCGCAGCCCGAGCTTTCTCGGGTCGGTGATCACTCCGGCGATCGCGGTCGCGGCCGCCACCTCGCTCGAGCTCAGGTAGACCTCGTCGTCCTTCTGGCCGGTCCGGCCTTTGAAGTTTCGGTTGATGGCGCGGAGGCTCTTCATTCCCTTGGCCGGCACGTGTCCCACGCCGATGCACGCGCCGCAGGTGGCGGCTTCAACGTTGACCCCGGCGGCGATGAGGTCGGTGAGCAGGCCCTCGCGGGCCAGCGCCTCGAGATCCATGCGGCTGCTCGGGTGGACGAAGAAGGTCACATCGGGATGGACCTTGCGTCCCTTCACGATCTGCGCCACGGCCTTGAGGTCCGTGTACGAGCCGTTGGTGCACGATCCCACCATCACCTGGTCCACCTTCACGCCTTCGGCCTGGGAAACCGGCACCACTTTGTCGGGGTTGCTCGGGAGCGCGACGAGCGGCTCGATGGCGCCGAGATCCAGCTCCATCGACTCATCGTAGGCGGCGTCCGGGTCCGGCAGCGCCTCCCGCCAGTCCTTCTCGCGTCCGATCCGGCGCATGTAGTCCCGGGTCACCGCGTCCGAGGGGAAGATCGAGGTCGTCGCGCCGAGCTCCGCCCCCATGTTGCAGATCGTGATCCGCTGCTGCAGATTGAGGTTCTGGATCCCTGGGCCGACGTACTCGAACACCTTGCCGAACCCGCCGTTGGCGGTCTTCTGGCGCAGGATCTCGAGGATGACGTCTTTGGCCGTCGACCACGGCCGGAGCGCGCCGGTCAGGCTGACCCGGACGACCGCGGGCATGTCGAAGTAGTAGGCCCCCCCGCCCATCGCCACGGCGACGTCGAGCCCGCCGGCGCCCATGGCATACAGCCCCATGCCCCCCATGTGCACCGTGTGGCTGTCCGCCCCCAGCGCGGTGTCTCCGGGGCAGGCGAAGTGCTCCTGGTGAATCTGGTGCCCGATCCCCGCCCCCGGCTTCGCCCACCAGAAGCCGTACTTGCGGGCGGCCGTGGAGAGGTACACGTGGTCCTCGGTGTTCTCCTCGCTGACCTGCAGTACGTTGTGGTCGCCGTAGGAGCAGGCCACCTTGCAGCGCACCCGCCCGAGTTGCATCGCCTCGAAGTGCAGCACCGCGGCGGTCCCGGTGATGTCCTGGATGAGGATCTCGTCGATCTTGATGCCGATCTCTTCGCCGGCCGCCAGGCGGCCGTCGGCGAGATGCGCCTTCAGGATCTTGCGGGTCAGATTCTCACCCATAGAGCACCTCTTCCGCGGACGTGGGGTCCTTCCCAACCTTCCCTTCCATTATAGACGCACGCGTTAGCCGCCACGCGCCGCGGCAATGGCCGCCCGGATGTTGGCCTCGGGGGTGTCGACCGGCATGACGCAGCCGGTCGTGACGATGTGGCCTCGCCCCTCGGTCTGCGCGACGGCGTCCCGCACCTCCGCCGCGACCGCGTCCGGGGTGCCCTTGGCCAGGGTGTTCCAGGCATCGATGCCGCAGGCCAGGCACGTGTTGATCTCAGCACGGGCCTCCGAGATCTTGGGCGGCGTCTCGCGCGCGTGCCAGTTGACCACGTGCACGGGGTAGTCGGCGAAGAGGTCGAACATGATGTGCACGCCGTGGATGTGCAGGAAGACGAGCCCGGTCGTCGCCGCCTCCAGGACCTGCAGGTCGTAGGGGCGACCGAACTCTTCATACTCCTCGCGCGTGACGAGGTCGGTCGTCGCCATCTGGGTGGAGAAGAAAATACCGTCCACCCCGGCCGCCATCACGGCGCGGACGAAATCGCGGGTGACTTCGGCGATCACCTGCAGCCCGCTGTGGAGCGCTTCGGGATCTTCCCGGAGGTAGCGCACGCTCGCCTGCTCGCCCGCAAGCGTCCGAGCAATCGTCAGGGGGCTGAACACGGTCTCGAGCACGTGCACCTCGGCCCCGACGGCTTTGGTGATCAGCCGGATCGCCTGCGCCTCACGGCCGTAGACGCCCTGGCTCACATCCAGCCGCCGGAGACGCTCCCAGTCCGTCGGCTTCTTGATCGGCCGCTCCGTGTAGGTGCGGACGCCCTCGCGGTTCGCCTTGTAGCCGGCCCGGAGTCCCCAGTCGTCCCCATAGTATCCGCTGGCCGGGGTGACCTTCAGCAGGTCGACGTCATACGCGCGGTAGAACGCGACGTGGGCCTGGGCCAGCTTCTCCGCGCGCTGGTCCTCCCCGGGGAAGTGACGCCACAGCGCCACCGGGATCCGCTCCGGCCGCTCGCCCCGGACGGCCGCCTCGATGATATCGCGGTGGCTCATCGACCCGTCCTCGCCGCCGGCGCCTTCGGATCTCCGCTTGGTGAAGGACCGGCGGGCCGTTCCTCCGGCCTCGCGCGCAGCCTTTCGGCAACCCGCCGGATCCGGGCCTCGTCTCGATAGATCCCCGCCAGGGTCTCGAGGGTGATGTTCCCTCCGCTGAGCACGAGCGCCACCGTTTTGCCCCGCAGCCGGTCGCCCAGCCGGAGGGCCGCCGCGGTGCTGGCCGCGCCTGCCCCCTCGGCGGTCTGCCGCACCGCCTCAGCGACCAACAGGATGGCGTCCTTCAACTCCTCATCGCTCACGAGCATGATCTCATCCAGGTGGCCTCGAAGGATCGTCACCGGTAGCGCGAACGGGACCCGCGCGGCGAGCCCCTCGGCAAAAGTCTCAATCCGCTCCACAGACACCATTCGGCGCTCCCGCAGGGAGCGGTAGACGGCGGCGGCGCCCTCGGCCTGAACGCCGATCACCTGCACCCGCGGGCTGATCGCCTTCGCCGCAATACAATGCCCGCACGCCCCGCTCCCCGCTCCGATCGGCGCGATGATGACGTCGGCCTCGGGGAGATCTTCCATGATCTCCAGGCCGATGGTCCCCACCCCGGCGATCAGGAGGGGCTCGTTCGCGGAGTGCACGTATCGATACCCCTCCGCCCTGGCGGTCCGCTCGACCCACTCGCGCGCTTCGTCGAAGTCGCGCCCTTCCAGGACGACCTCCGCCCCGAGGGCGCGCATCGCGGCCACCTTGAGAGGGTTGCTCTCCCGGGGGGCGCCGATCACGACCGGGACCCCGAGCAGGCGCCCGGCGTACGCGATCGACTGGCCGTGGTTCCCCGTGCTGGCGGTGATCACCCCGCGGCGCCGTTCCTCGGGCGAGAGCGCGCTCATCAGGTTGATCCCACCCCGCACCTTGAACGCGCCCGTCGGCAGCACGTTCTCACACTTCACAAAGACCCGGGCCGCGAGGAGCCGGTCGAGCGCGGGCGCGTGGAGGAGGGGCGTGCGGGGCAAATGGGGCGCGATGACCCGGCGCGCCCGGTAGACGTCGTGGAGCGTGGGGAGGGGATCGGTCCAGGTCTCGTCAGACATCATAGCCCTGCTTCGTCAGGATCTCCCGCATCTCCCTCACGATGTGACCCACCGGCCCCCGCGAACGGCGGGGAGCCGGCCACGGCGGCGATCGTCGGCGTTCCCGATCCGCGGCTACTCACGTCCACGACTCAGTCCCGCGCTCAGCTTCCCACGGGGAAGATCTGGGTGACCACGAGCGCAAGGGTCAGCACGATCATCACGACGACCGTGACCCAGGCGATCGCATTGAAGGCCCGCGAGTTCGTGTACTTCCCCATGAGGCGCTTCGAGTTGGCGAGGAGGAGCATGAAGATCAGGATGAACGGCAGCAGGACGCCGTTCGCCACCTGCGAGAGGAGCAGAATCTGGAGGAGCGGAGCATTGGGCAGCAGGACCACGACGCATGCGCCCACGATCAGGGTGCCGTAGAGGGTGTAGAAGACCGGGGCCTGCCGGATCGTGCGGTTGATGCCCGATTCGAACCCGAGGGCCTCGCAGACATAATACGAGGTCGCCAGCGGCAGGATGGACGCCGAGAACAGCGACGCGTTGATGAGTCCGAAGGCGAAGAGCGCCCCGGCGTACTTCGTCGTCAGCGGGCCAAAGGCCAGCGCGGCGTCTTTGACCGTCTCCACATGGAGATGGTGGGCGAAGATCGTCGCGCCGCACGCCACGATGATGAACCAGGCCACCACGTCCGTCATGATCGAGCCGATCAGGACGTCCACCCGGGTGTATCCGTACTCTTTGACGGTGATGCGCTTCTCCACGACCGCCGACTGCAAATAGAACTGCATCCACGGGGCGATCGTGGTGCCCACGACGCCCACCAGCATGATGATGTAGCCGGCGCGGAGGCTGAAGGACGGGACGACCGTGGCCCGCAGCACCTGGCCCCAATCGGGGTGGGCGAGCGCGCCCGAGATCACGTAGAAGACATAGAACCCGCTGGCGACGAGGAAGACCCGCTCCACCGTCCGGAAGGTGCCCTTGAACACCAGCCACCACACCGTGAGCGCGCCGAGCGGGACGACGACGTACTTGGAGACCCCAAAGATTTCCCCGCCCGCCGCCAACCCCGAGAACTCGGCCATCGTGTTGCCGAAATCGGCGACGAGCAGCGCCAGCAGCACGAACGTCGTGGTGCGCACCCCGTACCGCTCGCGGATCAGGTCGGACAGCCCGTGCTCGGTCACGGCGCCCAGCCGCGCCGCCATCTCCTGCACGACATAGAGGGCGACGGTGATGGGGACGAGGGTCCAGAGCAGGGCGTAGCCGAAATTCGCCCCGGCGAGCGAGTAGGTGGCGATGCCCCCGGCGTCGTTGTCGACGTTCTGGGTGATGATTCCCGGCCCCACGACGGCGAGGAACATCGTGAGCCTGGCCATCGCCCGACTGCTGGTCGCGCGGCGGAGCAGCGGGAGGGTAAAGCTCATGCAGCTCCTGAACCCTCGCGCGCGGCCTTGCGGCGGAGGAGATCGAACCCGCCGCCCAGCTTCCGGGGGCCGTACTTCTCCAGCAGAAGGTCGAGCAGCTGATCGATCGTGACGATCCCCACGAGCCGGCCGTCCGCCTCGACGACGGGAACCGCCAGCAGGTCATACCTCACCAGCGCCCCGGCGACATCCTCGACGCCGGCATCCGCGCGGACGTACACCACGTTCGTGCGCATGAGCTTGGAAATGGGGCAGTCGGGCGCGGACGAGATCAAGCCGCGGATGGAGAGCACCCCCACCAGACGCCCCTGATCGTCGACGACGTAGAGATAATAGATACTCTGATCGTCCGGCTTGGTTTCTCGGAGGCGCGCCAGGACCTGCTCCACGGTCATCGACGCCGGCAGGGCAATGAACTCGGTCGTCATCTTGCCGGCCGCGGTCTCCGGCTCGTACTGGAGCAGCCGGCTCACCTCTTCCGCCTTGTCCTCCTCCATCAGGCCGATCAGCTCTTCGGCGCGCTCCTCGGGGAGCTCGCCGAGGACGTCCGCCGCCTCGTCCGGCTTCATCTCGTCCAGGATGTCGGAGGCCCGCTCGCTGGGCAATTCCTGAATGACGGCCGACTGCACCTCGGGCTCGGCTTCTTCCAGCACATCCGCCGCGTGCTCCTCGGGGAGCGCGGTCATCACCTCGACCCGCTCGTCCCGGGGCAGCTCTTCGAGCAGGTCCGCCAGGTCCGCCGGGTGGATGTTCTTCAGCCTCTCCCGCGAGATGGACAGCCTGAGCGGGGTCATCGTCCCCCCCAGGACGGCCACGAGGTTCCAGGGGATCACCCGGTCCGACAGCGGGTGGCCGACGCGCTCAAGAGTGCGGCAGACGAAGGGCTCGACCCCGAGCCGCCGGAAGAGCGAACGCGAGCCGACGTCCGCGCCGATCACACGCACGTCGGTGCCGACCTGGCGCAGCTCCACATCGTTGACGCGGACGACCTTGATATCGTCGGTATCGACCACCTGCGAGTCGAGGACGTCGTCCCGCAGGAGGATCTCGTCGGGCTGCAGCGGCCGGGGAGCGAGGCGGCGGCGCTCCACGCGCAGCCGGATGCCGGAGGCGGAAAACTCCGCGACCGCGTCCCACGGAATGACCGCGACGCGGCTGCGGTCGCCTCTCAGCAGGATCCCGGTGATCCGCGGAAATTTCTCGGCCCCATGATAGATGACGAGGTCGGAGACGGTGTCGAATGCCTCGCCGGCCGCATCGCTGACGGGCTTCCCAATGACCTGGCTGAGATACGGCATGTCTAAGGCCTCACGGTACCATTCCGCTCATGCCCAGGCACTCCTGCACGCGCGTCCACGGAGGGAACGCGCCTCATTCCACGCCCCATTCCCCCCGCCGCGGCGGGCCCACCACGCTCGACATCGCTCCTACCGGTGCGTATAGTGGCGTGTAGCATGCCCGCCCTCTCACCTTTCGCTGTGGCCGCGCTGCGCGCCGCGCATGCGGCCGGGGAGATCCACCGAGCCGCCTTCGGCAAGGGGATCCAGGTCGAGTACAAGGGCCGGAACGACCCGGTCACCGAGGCCGACCGCGCTGCGGAGGCGGCCGCCGTCGACATCCTCCGCTCGGCCTTTCCAGACCACGCCTTTCTCGGCGAGGAAGGCGGGCGCCGCGGGACGGGCTCGCACACCTGGCTCATCGACCCCCTGGACGGCACGTTTAACTTCGCGCGCGCCATCCCCTGGTTCGCCGTGAGCATCGCGCTCGAGCGCGGAGGCCGGCCGGTCGCCGGCGCGGTCCTCAACACCATGTTCGGCGAGGTGTACGCCGCGGAGGCGGGGCAGGGGGCGTTTGCCGCGGCGGTGTCCGGCCTGCCCCCCCGGCCGGAGGCGTGGGGGGACCTGGCAGGCTGGCGCCGGCTGCGCGTGTCGCAGACGGCCCGCCTCGACCAGTCCACGCTCTCCACCGGATTCCCCCACAACGTGGCCGAGACTCGAGTCAACCTGGACCACTTCACCAACCTCCTGACGGGCGCCGCGCGGATCCGCCTGATGGGATCCGCCGCGTTGAACCTGGCGGCCGTCGCGCTCGGTCAGACGGAGGGCTACTGGGAAGTGGGCCCGCATGCGTGGGACTTTGCAGCCGGGGCGCTGCTCGTTGAGGAGGCCGGAGGCCGGGTGACCGACCTCCGCGGGCGCGGGTTGGATCTGCACGGCCGGCAGATACTGGCGACCAACGGGCTGATCCACGACCAGGTCGTTGCGGGGCTCGCCGCGGGCCACAGCGGGCTCGGCTAGGCCGCACCGGGTGCGGGAATGGGGAGGCGGCCGGGAGTGGAGAGGTCCGCGAGCGTCCGGCGCTGGAGGCTCACGAATATCCCGCCGATCAAGATCTGCGCGCACAGGGCCGCGAGCCACACGTCCCAGGTCTCCGCCCAGGCCCCCAGCCGCGGCGAAAGGACCGCCGGGGGGAGCAACACAGATGTGAACGCCAGCCCCCTCGGCGTCCCAAAGAGATTGAGCGTCCCAAAGACGATGCCGGTGCAGATGTAGAACACCGCGAGATAGAGCAGGCCGAGCCTGAGCCGGCCGCCGCGGCGGAGGTTCATCCACTGCAGGTAGAGGAAATCGCGGAGGAGCCACGCCGAGAACATCGCCACCCGGAAGAGCGCCACTCCAAGGTCCCACTCCCCGTCCAGCTTCCCGAGCACCTGCAAGATCGCCGCCGGCACCAGCCCGACCAGCAGCGTCCCCGCGGCCAGGTACGGAGCCGGCCAGGCCGCCGCAAGCCATCCGGACGAGAGGCGGCCGCGCGCGTAGAGGCGGCGGACACGGTCGCGGTTGCGGAGCAGCGCCACCCCGAGAACGAAGCAGAGCGAGGCGTTGAGTCCCAACAGGTCCGCCTGCGCTTCGGCCGCGCTCCACCGCGACCACCGGAAGAACCCAATGAAGATGAGGTTGATGAAGAGCAGGAAGCCGAGCGCCTGCGCCGGCGTAAAGATCTCATACCCGGCAGGGTCCCGCTTGATGTTGCGGACGACCGCCAGCAAGAACCAGGCCGCGAAGCCCGCATAGAGCACCACGGCCACGGCGGCGTGGTGGACCGGCCACCCGAAGAGCACATCGGTCATCCCGTATCCTCCGGATATATAGATGGTCGTGCCCGGCGGGCGCGGCATGACCGCCCATGTCATCTGCGTGCTCAAGTCACTCGCGAAGAACGGGCTGAGCGACCCCAGGTCCAGCCAGAATTTGGCGGCCACGAGGGGATTAAGCCACAAGACAATGAGGAACAGGACCCCGCCGGTCACCGCCACGCCGCGTTCGAGCAACAGGGACAGCAACAGGGCCAGCGCATGGATGCTGATCGCTCCGAGCAGCATCACGACATACGCGGCCACCACGAACGTGGGGCGCGCGTGCCCGAAGACCGCGCCGACCAGGGCTGCGGGCATGAGGCAGAGGACGATGAAGTACATGTGGACCGGGGCCCCAAACAGCTTGCCGAGCGCCAACTCCAGCGGTCGGAGACGCGTGACCCGCTGAAAATCAAACGTGTTCATCTCCTTCTCGCGCTGAATCGCGAGCAGGGACAAGAGGCCGCCCCCGAGCACGAGCACGAACGCCTGCGCCGCCACGGCGACGCGCAGGAACTCGAGCCCCCAGGCGCGCCCGAGGCCTCCATGAGTGTACGCCATCGAATATCCGACCGCGAGCGACAGCAAGGCGCAGATCACCGCCCCGGTCACGACCCGGTCCGGTCGCAGTTGGGCGCGGATGTTACGGGTCAGCTCCGGATTGGCCGGCATGGCGTTCACGTGATCTCGCCGCTCGACAGCCCCATGACGACCTTTTCCAGGGTCTCACCCACCGGTTCGACGGCGTAGACCGAAGCGCCGGCCGCCACGAGCGCCTTCACCAGCGACGCCAGTTCGGCCTCGCCGCCGGCAAACGAGAACTGGGCGCCGATGGGCGCCACACCCGTCACACCTCTCACGCCCTCGCGGCGCGACAGCCACTCGGCAAGCGGAAACCCCGGAGAGGCGACCATGATCCGCACGCGGCGCTCGCGGGCGCCCTCCCCCAGAATCTGCTCGAGCCGGCCGCTCCGGAGCAGGCGGCCCTTCTCGATGATGGCGACGGAGGTGCACATCTCCTCGAGGTCGTGGAGCAGATGGGAGGTGATGAGGACCGTCTTGCCCCGGCCGTTGAGCTCGTGCACGAGCTGCCGGAACTCGATGCGCCCCTTGGGATCGAGCCCCACCGCCGGCTCGTCGAGGACCAGCACCGCGGGGTCGTGGATGATCGCGCGGCCGATGCCCAGGCGCTGCTTCATCCCCCGGGACAGACCGCCGATGAAGGCGCCACGCTTGCCTTCGAGCCCCAACAGCCGGAGCACCTCGGCGATCCGGCCCGCGATGGTCTCGGGCGCCATCTTGTAGGCGTGCGCGAAGTAGTCGAGGTATTCCCAGACCTTTAAATCATCGTACAGTGAGAAGAAGTCCGCCAGGTACCCAATGCCGCCCTGCGCCGCCTCCGGGTCGCGGTCGACGTCGATGCCGTTCACCACGATCCGGCCGGCCGTGGGGACGAGCAGCCCGCAGATCATCTTCAGCGTGGTGGTCTTGCCGGCGCCGTTTGGCCCCACCAACCCGAAGACCTCGCGTGCGGTGATGCGGAGGTTCAGGTTGTCGGCGGCGACGGCCTGGGCCGCGCCGGCGGACCCGGGGGGAAGGTCGTAGACCTTGAACAGGTTCTCGAGCAGGATCGCCGCTGGGGCCTCCACGCTATTGCCCCTTTCCAGGAACACCCAGGCTGCGGAGCGCCACCTTGAGAATGCCCAGCAGCGGCCTCAGCCAGCGGAGATCAGGTGGATGTCGCGGGGCAGCTCGCTGACGCGCCGCGCCCCATCCCGGGCGATGTGGACGATCTCCTCGAGGCGGACGCCGAACTCGCCGGGGAGGTAGATCCCCGGCTCGACCGAGAACACCATCCCCTCCTCGATCGGCTGCGTGTTCAGGTGCGTCACGCTCGGCAGTTCGTGAACGCTGAGGCCGAGACCGTGGCCGACCCGGTGAACGAAGTACTGGCCGAAGCCTGCCCGCTCGATCACGCCTCGGGCCGCGAGGTCGACGTCCTTGAGGAGGCCCCCGGGCCGCGCCGCCTCCATCCCGGCCACAACGGCCGCCTCGACGGTCCGGTGCACCTCCAGGTGCCGCGCGGCCGGCTTCCCCATGGAGGCCGTCCGGGTGAGGTCGGAGGCGTATTTCTCGAGCCGGCCGCCGAGGTCCAGGGTGACCGCATCTCCCGGGCGAAGCTTCCGATCGCCGGAATGGTGGTGCGGAAACGCGCTGTTCGGCCCCGACGCCACCTGGGTGAAAGACACCTCCTCCGAGCCGGACCTGCGGAACGACGCCGCCGCGGCCTCGCCGATCTCCCGCTCGGTGGCCCCCACGCGGAAGGCGGCCCAGGCGTCGCGCATCGCCTGGTCGGCGTGCCGGGCGCTCCGCTTGAGCAGTTCGATCTCCTCGGCCGACTTCCGCATTCGGAGGGGAGCGAGGACGAGAGAGCCGAGGCCGAGCCGGGCATCGGGATAAGCGGCCTGGAGCGTCAGGACGAAATCCGCCCGCATCGTGTCCGAGACCGCGATCCGGCGCGGCGCCTTCCCACCCAGGGCGCGGGCCGCCGCGGTCAGCGCGTTCGCCGGACCCTCGGCGTCCGTGTACACGAACGCCGGCAGGGTCACGTGCGCCGCCGCCTCGGTCGCGTTGAGCGAGGGGACCACAAACGCGGCGCCGCCGGAATCCAGGAGCAGGTAGCAGGGCCGCTCGTCGGGGTGCGGGACATACCCGAGCAGGTACTGCAGGTCGTCGCTGGGCGCGACCGCGAGGAGGTCGATGTGCTGATCGCCCATGAGCCTCCGGGCCGCCTGCTGGCGGGCTGCGTACTCCATCCCACGTCACCTCTCCCTCCCACCAATTCGCTGAGGGGACGCGAGCTCGTGGGAGCCCCGACTGATGTACCGGACGATCCCTCTCGTCTGCTTCTTCTTGCCGCGGCAAATTGACACCTGCGGGGGCCCACGATAGAGTGATGCACGTGGGGGCGGCCGGAGGAGGTCTCGTGAGGAGGGCAGGACGGAGGAACCCCGGTCTGCCGCCCGAGACTGGGGCAGCCCGTACCCGGCGCGCCCGCGCCATCGCGCGGCGGCTGGCGCAGCGCTATCCGCATCCCGAGCTCCCTCTGCGCCACTCGTCCCCGTTCCAACTGCTCATCGCGACGATTCTCTCGGCGCAGAGCACTGATGCTCAGGTCAACCTCGTGACGCCGGGCCTCTTTCAACGGTACCGCACACCGGCAGATTTCGCGAACGCCCGCCGCGAGGAGCTGGAGCAGGCGATCCACAGCACGGGGTTTTTCCGCGCCAAGACGCGGGCGATCCAGAACGCCTCGCGGATGCTCGTGGAGCGGTTCGGCGGAGAAGTCCCCCGCACCCTGGAAGAGCTCGTCCAGCTGGATGGCGTCGGCCGGAAGACGGCCAACGTCGTCCTCAGCATCTTCGGCGTCCCAGGCATCGTGGTGGACACGCACGTCCGGCGGCTCTCTCGGCGGATGGCGCTGACCGCGCACGATGATCCCGACAAGATCGAGCAGGATCTCATGGCCGTGATCCCGCGGGCGGAGTGGAGCGCGTTCTCGCTCCGGCTCATCTACTTTGGGCGGGAGGTGTGCGACGCGCGGCGGCCGCAGTGCCAGTCCTGTCCGGTTCGCGACTTCTGCCCGTCCGCGCGCTACGGCGGTTTTCCGCCGTGGATGGCGGCTCACCGGGCCGGCCGGAACGGGCGCGCTGGTCGCGCCGCAGGCCCGGCATCCGGCAGGATCGCGAGGCGCGCATCCGGCGGAATGGGGCGTGGGCTGACGGCGGCACCCAGACCCCGGGCGGTGCCGTCCGGGCCTTCCGGGAGGGGTGAACGATGAGCGGGCTCCTCGACGGGAAGACGGCGCTCGTGATGGGGGTGGCGAACCGCTGGAGCATCGCATGGGCGATCGCCCGGGCGTTTTCGCGCGAGGGCGCCCGCCTCGTCTTCACCTTCCAGGGCGAGCGGCAGGAGAAGGACGTGCGCGAGCTCGCCGGAACGCTCCCGGACTCGGTGATCCTCCCGTGCGATGTGACGCGCGACGAAGAACTCGCGGAGCTGGCGAAGTCGATCCAGACGCAAGGCCTGGCTCTGGACGCCCTCGTGCACAGCATCGCCTTCGCCAACCGGGACGACCTGGGCGGCGCCTACGTGGAGACATCGCGGGCCGGGTTCGCGCTGGCCCTGGATGTCAGCGCATTTTCGCTCGTCGCCGCCGCCCGGCACCTTCTCCCGGTCCTCAAGCCCGGAGCGGCCGTGGTGACGCTCACCTACATCGGCTCCAGCCGGGTGATGCCCAACTACAACGTGATGGGGATCGCAAAGGCGGCGCTCGAGTCGTCCGTTCGCTATCTGGCGAGCGACCTGGGTCCGCGCGGCATCCGGGTCAATGCCATCTCGGCGGGCCCGATCAAGACCGCGTCGGCGCGGGCGATCCAGGGGTTCAGCCGGATCCTCGACGTCATGGAGGAGCGCGCGCCCCTCCGCCGCAATACCGACCCGGCAGAGGTTGCCGATGCGGCGGTGTTCCTCTGCAGCCCCCTGTCCCGGGGCGTCACGGGCGAGGTCCTCTTCGTGGACAACGGCTTTCACGCGATGGGATTGTAGGCGGCCCGCTTAAGGGCCATCCACCGAGCACCCCTTCCACGCGCCCGGGCCGCCTGACCCAGCCGCGGACGGATTCGCGAGCGGGTACGAAACACACTGCCGCGACAGCGGGCAGGCGGGGCAGCGGGGGCGGCGTGCGCTGCAGACGGTCGCCCCGAAATCCATCAGCGCCTGGTTGAAGTCGTAGGCGTTGCCCCGGGGAAGCAGCGCCTCCGAAAGGCGCCACAGGAATTTCTCTGACGGCGTGGCGCGGTCCCCCAGGAAGACCCGCCGCAGCACGCGCCGGACGTTGGTGTCGAGGATCGGCGCGTCCTGGCGATAGGCGAAGCTCAGTACCGCGCCGGCCGTATACGGTCCGATCCCCCGGAACGCGAGCAGGCCGTCGCGCGTGCTCGGGATCTTTCCTCCGTGACGGCGAATCGCCGCCCGCGCGATGTCCCGCAGCCGCACCGGCCGGATGTTGTACCCGAGCGGATACCAGGCCTCCCGCACCTCTCGGGCGCCGGCCCGCGCGAGGGCCTCCAGCGAGGGATAGCGCGCCAGCCACTCCCGGTACTTGGGGACGACGCGGTCCACCTGGGTCTGCTGGAGCATGATCTCAGACACGAGAATGTGGTAGGGGTTCCGTGTGCGCCGCCAGGGTAGGTCTCGCCGGTGCCGGCGGTACCAACTCAGGAGCCGGCGCTGAAACGTCCGCCGCCGGGCGGGCGAAATCCGGACTGGCGGCAATTGAGCAGGCCGCACCCGGGCTTCGGGGCGCTTCATCTAGTCCTCAATAAACGATAGCGGACCTGCGAGCGGCCCTGCGCCGTGTGGGTCCACACGACGCCGGCTCCCTGACCCGAGGCCAGCACGCTCGGGAAGGTATTGCCGCCATCCGCCGTCAGGCGCACCGCCGGCTCCCATCGGTCGCTCAGGCGCCGCGCAACGATCTCGCCGTCGTCGCGGTCCCAGACGACATACACGGCGCCCGACGGCGCGACGCTCAGCGAGGGATGGCGCGCCGGCGAAGAGGCCTCGGAAAGATCGACCGGGGTCTGCCACCGGCCGCCGGTCCGCCGGGCCAATTGAATCACCGACGACACCCCATCGTGCCGCTCCCACACGAGCAGGGGCTCACCGCGCGCATCGACGGCGACGTCTGGGTTGAACGCATCCGCGCGCGTGGCCAGCACGGTCTCCGGGTCGCTCCACGCGGCGTCACGCTCCGCGTAGCGCACCTGGTACGCGCGGCCATCGTACTGGAACCAGACCGCGTGGAGCCGGCCGCCGCGATCGGCGGCGAGGGCGGGGTTCACCGAGTCGGGAAGACCCGTCGAGATGAGCCGCGGCGGCGACCACGCCCGCCCGTCGAACCCCGTGTAAAAGATTTCATAGATGGACCCGTGCCGGGTCGAGGCCGGCAGCGATCCTTCGCGGATCCCGTACCAGACGACGTGAGCATGCCCGCGCCCGTCGACGGCCAGTGAGGGAAACCCCGCATACCCGGACGGCGGGGAGATCCGTTCCTGCGGCGCGGCCCACCGCTCCGCCCAGACCCGATAGTAGATCTTGCCTACCCCATCGTCGTAGCGGGTCCAGATCACATACAGCCGCCCCGCGGCATCGAGGCCCAACGCGGGCAGCCGGGACGGGATCGGGCCGCTGCTCACCTGCGCCAGGCGCGTCCAGTGCCCGCCCTCGTCCCGGGAAACCGCCAGGACCACCTGGGGGGTTCCACTCACGTCCAGGACGTAGGCCACCACGAGATGCCCCGCGGCGTCCCGGATCAGTTTCACTTGGTTGTTGGATGAGGTGGCATCTTCGGTGACCCCACCGGCGACGACGGCGGCGTTCCCCAAGCCCGGCGCGGCCTCGACCGCATTCGGACCCCAGGCCGGGGCGGGGGGGAGCAGCGCGATGAACAGTGCCAGCGGAGAAAGGCCGGCAGGCGAGCGCACGGCATCAGGATTAGCGGTGGTCGAAATATATCCCTGCCCTTCTTTGCGACGCCGGATTGCGCCGCCGCTTTCGCAGCGCGCTGCCACGATATCAAGCCACGAAGTCCCGCCGAGCTAGACATGGGTATTGCGATGCTCAACTAAAATTAGGGGGATTCCCGATGGCATCTCTGGAAGATATCACGTGCGCTGGTTGCTGACAGAGGGGAGCAGTTGATCGCAGATGCGATTCGGCGTCCGTTGGTCGCCTGGCCAGGGCGAGATGTTGCGGGCAATGGTCCTGGGGCTGATCATAAGTCTCATCATTCCCGGCGTGAATGGTACCGCCGTCGGGGCGACCGGCCCGAGTTTCACGACGTTCGGTGTCTCCGGCGCATCGTATACCACTCCTGCTGGGATCAACGATCTCGGCCAGGTCGCGGGGATCTATCAGGTCGGCCCGCCCCAGGCCCTCCAAAACCACGGGTTCGTGCGTGATGCGCAGGGGAACATCACCACGTTCGATGTCCCCGGCGGAGTCGTGGGGAACACCTTCGTCCAGGCGATTAACAATCCGGGCCAGATCGCGGGGACCTACCAAGATAGCAATTTTCACAACCAAGGGTACGTGCGTGATGTGCAGGGCGGCTTTGCCACATTCGATGTCCCGGGCCAGGGGGGCATCTTTGGCGTGAGGATCAACAATCTCGGCCAGATCGCGGGGTGGTATCAGGACGCCTCGTCCCCAACCCTCCTCGCCCACGGGTTCGTGCGTGATGCGCAGGGCAACATTACTCCATTCGATGTCCCCGGTGCGGTATCCACGTTTCCCGTTGGGATCAACAATCTCGGCCAGGTTGCGGGGGTCTATCAAGACAGCAACGGGGACACTCACGGGTTCGTGCGTGATCCGCAGGGTCACATCACCACATTCGATGCCCCCGGCACGTTTACCACTCCTGTTGGGATCAACAATCTCGGTCAGATTGCGGGTCAATATGAGGCCGGCTCGTACCCGAACTTCTACGGCCGCGGGTTCGTGCGTGATGCGCAGGGCAACATTACTCCATTCGATGTCCCCGGTCTTCCTTCTTCTGGGCCCAATCCTGTTGGGATCAATGACCTCGGCCAGGTTGCGATTTCATTCCCTGCTGGATCTCAGGCGTTCGTGCGTGACGCACAAGGTACCATCACCACATTCGATGTCCCTGGCGCGGTGTCCCAGTACCCCCAGGGGATCAACAATCTCGGTCAGATCGTAGGATACTTTGGCGACGGCAACAGTCACACCGGTGTGTTCATTGCCACATTCGCCGCGGACAATACCTCTGCGGGGAGCAACATCGCGGTCAGCCCCACCGATACGACCACCGGGACGAGTCCGGTGACCCTGACCTTCCACACCGTCACGCAGGCTGGGAATACCACTCTGACAACCGGCACTGCGGGGCCGACGCCGCCCGCGGGGTTCCAGCTGGGACAACCGCCGACCTACTACAACCTGAGCACCACGGCGGCGTATTCAGGCCCGATCACACTGTGTATCAACTACAGCGGCGTGAATTATACCAACCCTTCCCAATTGCTGCTGTTCCACAATGAGAACGGCGCCTGGGTCACTGCGACGACCTCGCTGGACACGACGCATCAGGTCATCTGCGGGACCGTGACGTCGCTGTCCCCGTTCCTCATCGTCCAGCGCGCGCCGTTTGCCGCCTTCTCCGCCAGGGTGGAGATCTATGCGGCCGCCGGCGCATTTGGCGCCCAGAGCAGTTTCACGTCTGGATCGGGCGGCACCATCGACCCGCTGATCCAGGATGTGACCTTCCAGCTGGGCGGGTACTCGGTCACGATTCCGGCAGGCTCCTTCCGGCGGCATGAAGGGGACGAAGGGAAGAGAGATTTCGTCTACGAGGGAGCCATCAAGGGTGTTCCGTTAGGAGCGTGGATCAGGCTCCTCCCCGGCGGCAGGGACTCATTCCTGATCGCAGCGGCCGGAGCGTCCAACCTGCCCACCGATAACCCTGTGACGTTGTGGCTGATTATCGGCAGCAGCAGCGGGAGTATCCAGGTCAACGCCGGCTTCGGCGGCGACTGATCCTCTGAGGTTCGAGGCATTCTCGCGGGGGCCGGCAGCCGCAAGGGGGGTGCCGGCCCCCGTTCTTATTCCACGGGGTGAAGAGCCGGTTGGCCGCCGGGAGGTCACCCGGCCCGACCCCCGGAAGGGGCCATCCAGGCGAGCGCGGCGCAGTCTTCTGGGATCAGCGCGAACACATGACGGTCGGCGGGACGGCCGCCGGGACCGGCGGCGCACCGCCGCAGGGTGCCCTCCAGGACGAACCCGAGCCGGGACGCCACCCGGCGGCTGCGGAGGTTGCGGGGGTCCATCCGGATCTCCACGCGCGCGGCCTGCAGCTCTTCGAAGGCGAGCCTGGTGAGCAGCTGGACGGCCTCCGTGACGTAGCCGCGCCCCTCCTCGGCCGCGCGGATCCAGTACCCGATTTCAAACATGCGCAGGGTCCAATCAATGCGGTGCATCCCGCTTCCGCCGAGCAGGTGTCCGGTCTCCCGGTGGAAGATCCCCATGGTCAGATCTACGCGGGCGCGCCACCGGGATCGCACCTTCGCCAGGTCGGCGCGGGCGTCGACCAGCGAGCGGACGCTCTGGACCCAGGGCAGCCAGGGTTCGAGGTGCGCGCGGGACTCCTCGATCGCCTCCAGGAACGCCGCGGCGTCCTGCGGCCGGAAGGGACGCAGCAGCACGCGGGGCCCGCTCAACTCTGTCGGGATGGCCACGAGCGGCGGCGGTCTCACACCCGGGAGTATGCCGGAACCGGGACCCTTTCCTTCCCATTCCAGCGCCGATCAGTATAATGAACCTGGCATGACAGACACACCCCAGGGACGGAGCGCGGTCCTGGCCCAGCGGGGCCTTGTGGCGACGGATCATCCGCTCGCGTCGGCCGCCGGCCTGCGCGTGCTCGAAGAAGGCGGCAGTGCGATCGACGCCGCCGTCTGCGTCGCCGCCATGCTCGGGGTCGTCACGCCGATGATGACCGGGATCGGTGGCGACTCGTTCATCGTCTACTATCACGCCGCAACGCAGCGCGTCCTCGCGCTGAACGGCAGCGGCGCGGCCCCTCAGACGGCGGCGCCGGAGTTCTTCAGACAGCGCGGCTTAGCGACCATGCCGCTCCGCGGGATGCTGGCGCCTTCCATCCCGGGCGCGGTGGACGCGATGGCGACCGCCCTCGGACAGTGGGGCAGCGGCCGGTTCACCCTGGGCCGGCTGCTCGAGCCGGCGATCTATTACGCGGAGGCCGGCTTTCCCATCACCGAGAAGGTGGCGGCGTGGTTCGCGCGGACGGCGGAGGGAGAGGTCGCACCGATCCTCGCGCGCTATCCGTCGTCCGCCCGCATCTATCTCCCGAACGGCCGTCCGCCCCGGGTCGGCGAGGTCTTCGTGCAGTCCGACCTGGCCCGCTCCATGCGCGTGATCGCCGAGCGCGGCGCCCGGGCCTTCTACGAGGGACCGCTCGCCGAGGCTATCGCGGCCTACGCGCAGTCGCACGGCGGGCTGCTCACCGCGGCGGACCTCGCCGCGCACCAGAGCGAGGTGTGCGCGCCGCTGACCACGACCCACCGGGACCTGGTCATCCATACCACGCCCCCTCCCTCGCAAGGCTTCGTGCTGCTCGAGATGCTCAACATCCTCGAGCAGACCAACGTGGACACCCTCCCCTGGGGATCGGCGGAGGCGATTCATCTGATGACCGAGGCGAAGAAGCTGGCCTTTGCCGACCGTCTCGCCTACGTGGGGGATCCCCGGTTCGTGTCGAACCCGCTCGATCGTCTGCTCAGCAAGGAGCACGCGCGGGATCGCAGCCGCGCCATCGACCCGCGGCGGGCTCAGGAGCAGGTGCCGGCCGGCGCCCTGCGGGAGCAGGTCGGCGAGACGACCGCGTTCGTCGTCGCCGATGCTGAGGGGAACGTGGTCAGCTACATCACGAGCCTCTCCGCCGCCTTCGGGTGCGGCGAGGTCGTGGACGGAACCGGCATCCTCTTGAACAACCGCGGGGGCCGCGGGTTCAGCCTTGAGACGGGACACCCCAACGAGATCGCGCCGGGCAAGCGAACGATGCACACCCTGATGGCGTTTCTGGCGACCCGCGAGGGGCGGCCGCATCTGGCGTGGGCGACCCGCGGAGGCGATGCCCAGGCGCCGTGGAACCTGCAGGTCTTCAGCAACGTCGTGCATCACGGCCTGAACGTCCAGGAAGCCGCGGACCGGCCGCGCTGGTTGAGTTTTCCGGCAACGGACCCGGCCAGCATCCGGGCGCCGTTTGAATTGAGGATGGAGAGCGGATTCTCCGCCGCGACCTACGAGCGGCTGCGCGCGCTCGGTCACCGGGTCGTCACCCCGTATCCGGCGGCGGGTCAGCCGTCGTCCGGCGGCATCCAGGTGATCCAGGTGGTGGATCCCGGCCGGAGGGTCTACGCGGGGGGCTCGGATTCCCGGGCCGGCGGGTGCGCGATCGGCTTCTAACGCTCGGGGACGGAGGGACAGTGGCGGCAGACGTCCGGCATGAGCGAACGCTGATCCTGATCAAGCCCGACGGGATCCAGCGCGCCCTCTCCGGGACGATCCTGTCCCGGCTGGAGGGGACCGGGCTCAAGATCGTCGGACTCAAGATGGTCCGGGCCACGCGGAGCGTGCTGGAGCGGCATTACCCATCCGACGAAGGATGGGTGCGCACCATTGGGGACAAGACTCGGGAGGCGTTCGCAAGCTACGGGCTCGATGTCCGCGCGATGATGGGAACGGACGACCCGCTCGAGATCGGCCGCCGGGTCCGCGGGTGGCTCATCGAGTTCATGCAGACCACCCCGGTGATCGCCGCGGTGCTGGAAGGCGTGCACGCGGTGAGCGTCACCCGGAAGCTCGTCGGGAAGACCCTCCCGGTGTTCGCCGAGCCGGGCACGATCCGCGGAGATTTCTCCGTTGACGCGCCCACCGTCGCCAATGCCGGCCGCCGCCCCGTGCGAAACCTGATCCACGCCTCCGGCACCGTGGACGAAGCGAAGCACGAGGTGGCGCTGTGGTTTGCGCCGGCCGAGCTGCACACCTACCGTCGCGCCGACGAGGAAGTGATGTTCGGCGAGGACAGCGGATAGCGTCCGGCTACCGCCCCGCGCCGGCGACGTCCAGGATAATGGCCGTCGCCAGCCGGGCGGACACCTCCAGCAGCCGGGGCTCGACCCGATCGACGGTGTCCCTGGGGGTATCGTAATAGGGGTCGTCCGGCCGGAAGAGGAACACGACCGGCACGCCCGCCCGCTCGAAACTCTGGTGGTCGCTTCCGGCGGATCGCTGCATCGTCACCCGGATGCCGAGCCGCTCGGCGATCCGCGCCGCCGACCGCACGAGCCCGTCGCTTCCCCGGTCCCAGGCCAGCTGCAGCCGATCGCCCACGCCCTCCATGTCGAGGTTGACCATCCCGACCACGTGGTCCGGGCCCATGTGCTGGACGTAGTAGTCGGACCCGTACAGGCCGTACTCTTCGGCCCCAAAGAAGATGAACCGCACGGTCAGCGCGAGCGGCGCGTGGCGGAGCACCTCGGCCACCTCCAGCGCCGCCGCGACGCCCGACGTGTTGTCGTTGGCGCCCGGAGCCCCCTCCACCGTGTCGCGGTGCGCCCCCACCACGAGGACGCGGCGCGGGTCGCGGGTTCCGGGCGTGCTCCCGATAATGTTCCAGGTCGTCCGCTGCTCGGTCGCGGTCTGAACGTTCAAATGCGCCCGGACAGACCCCGCGTGCACGAGGTCCAGCAGCTGCAGCCCCTCCGCGCCGGAGAGGGCGACGACCGGGATGGCGGTGTCGCGGCTCACGACGCCGAACAGGTCCCCGGGTGTGGAGTTGTAGATCAGCACCGCGAGAGCGCCCGCGGCGGCGGCGTTCTTCGCCTTCTCCCGAAACAGGATGGCGCCGCGCTGGATCAGGGCGATCTTCCCGGCAAGCGGCGCCCCGCGGATATCCTCTGGACGTCCAATCCCCGCATCGGCCAGCTCCGCGGTGATCCCTCCCTCGGCCGTCGAGGGCGAGTAGAGCATCGGGTGCGGGTGCAGGCCGACCGACGGCGACGCCGGCACCGTCAGGGCCACGGCCCGGACGGCGAAGAAGGGAAACTGGAACTCCTGCCACTCCACCGCGTACCCGTCGTCGGTGAGGCGGCGCGCGATGTACTCGCCGGACGTCCGGTCCTCCGGGGTGCCCGCAACGTGCGGCCCGATCCGCTGGGACAGCGCGAGGACGTGCTCGTAGGCGCGGCGGCCGGACACCTGTGAAAGCACGTCGGGGAGCGCGGCGGCCCGGCCGCTGACGGCGCCCGGCCATACCGGCGCGACGACGGCCGCGGCGGCCAGGATCCCCGCCACCGTCCGTCCGAACGCGATGAATCGCCGGAGTCTCACGCTGCCCCCAGCCGCCGCATCACTCGATCACACTTCGGGCTCGAGGACGATATCGAATGTCCCCGCGGCTGCGCCCGCGCGCGGGAGGTAGACCGTCGTCAAGGTCCGGTACCCGGGGACGGCGATGCGAAGGTGGATATGGGGTTGGAAGCCGCCGTCGCCTCCGGGGAAGTTGCTTTCGAACCGATACCGGCCTCCGGCATCGGTGAGGACGGTGCCTCGGTGGGCGTCATCGTACTGTCCGTCTGGCCTCCGGAGCCAGAACTCGACGCGGGCTCCCTGGAGGACAGCACAGTCGATGCCCGAGCGAACGACGCCGGTCAGCACGAAGCCGGTCCCGACGTGCGACCGCACGGGCGCATTCGGTTTGTAAAACGGGTCCCCGCCGTCCCCCGGAGTCAGCGGGCATCGAGCCCCCGCCGGCGGAGGCGCCGCCCCCGCGGTGACACCCGAGCGCATGCCGAGGAGCGCGGCCAGCAGGACACCCCCGGCGAGCGCACGCCTGAGCCGCTTCACTTTGGCGACCGCGTCCCTCGTCTTCACCCAACGGCCTCCCAGACACATCGTGTACCGCGCCGTGCATCGCTGCGGGCCTCATGGTCAAGGTAGACCAGCGCGGTCCGTCGAATCGGTTCCCGTGCACCGCCGGATCCTGGCCGTTCTCAGCTACGGCCATCTCGCCACCGATCTGTCGCAGGGCGCAATTCCGGCGCTCCTCCCGGTGTTCAAGGCGATGTTCCATCTCTCCTACGCCGGCGTCGGCTTCATCGTTCTGATGGCCAACATCAGCTCATCGGTGATCCAGCCGGTGTTCGGGGTCCTGAGCGACCGCCTCAGGATGCGATGGCTGATGCCGGTCGGCGCCCTGCTCGCGGGCCTGGGGATGACCTTCGCCGTGCTCTCCCCCGACTACGCCGCGACGGTTGCGCTGATCCTCGTCTCGGGGTTGGGGGTGGCCGCGTTCCACCCCGAAGGATATCGGTTTGCCGGGCTGGCCGCGGGGGCCAGGCGGGCGACGGGGATGTCGTATTTCTCCGTGGGAGGGAACATCGGGTACGGGTTCGGCCCGGCGGTAGCGACGCTGGCGCTCAGCCATGCCGGTGTGCGTGGAATGGGCTACCTCATGGCCTTCAGCATCCCGGCGGCCATCCTCCTCTGGCAGGTCATCAGCCCGAGGCAGCGCGAGGCCTTGGAAGGGGCGTGGGTCTCCGCGCCGAGATCCGCGGACGGCATCCCGGCGTCCCCGAAGACGCCGAACGCCCCGAAGGGCATCCTGGCCCTGCTGGTCGTCTTCGTCGTTCTGCGATCCTGGGTGTCCGTGGGCACGGCCAGCTTCATTCCCTTGTATTTCACTGGAATCCGGCACCTTGATCCGCAGTACGGCGGGATGCTCGTCAGCCTGTTTCTCGGAGCGGGCGCGGTGGGGACGCTCATCGGCGGCGCCGCCGCCGACCGCTGGGGGCGGCGGGCCTCGCTCATCTTCTCGATGGCGATCCTCCCGCCGCTGCTGCTCATGCTCACCCGCGCGGGCGGCCTGTGGATCCTGCTGGCCGCCGCGATCGCCGGGATGGCGGTGGTGAGCACCTTCGCGGTCGTGATGGTGATGGCGCAGGAACTCGTGCCCGAGCGGATCGGCATGATCTCCGGTCTGATCATCGGGTTCGCCGTCGGGATGGGCGGCGTCGGCGTCACCCTCCTCGGCGCGGTCGCCGATCGGTGGGGCCTGCGGACCGCGATGGATGCCACGGCCCTGCTCCCGCTCGCCGCCCTGGCGATCGCGATCGCGCTTCCCACCCACCGGCAGGCGTCGACCCTCCCGGAGCCCCCCCGGAGGGAGGAACCGCAAGCGGCAGGAGAAACGTGGCATTAGTGTTGCATATGGATGAGGCGAGACCAGGGGGAGACGGATGAGACGCCGGAACGGAGGGGTGGACCTGATCGACCACGACCGGTATGTCCGGCACCTTCTTTACGTGGCCGGACAGGCCGGCCTCGCCGCCGTCCTGGCCCTCTTGGTAGGTGTGCTGCCGAGCGCGGGTGCGCCAGCGGCCCCGCCCCGGCCGGGAGATCCCCCCGACAAGCAAACCGCGGGCATCACGGTCCCGCCTGAAGATCCCGGGATCACCGCGGGGGCGACCGAGTATCCCGGGATCACCGGCCCTCTCTTCGGGTACCTCGCCGCGCCCAAGGGCGGGGATGTGTACTCGGGCATTCTCGTCATCCACGACCGCCAGGGGCTGAGCGAGCATTTCAAGGACATCGCCCGCCGGCTCGCCAAGGCCGGCTATGTGGCCCTGGCCGTGGACCTCACGTCCCGCCGGGGTGGGACAGCGGCGCTCGGCGACGCCGCCAAAATCGACGCCGCCCTCGGCTCGCTGGCGCCGCAGCAGATCCTGGAGGACCTGAACGCCTCGGTGCGCTATCTCGAATCCCGCCCGGTGGTCGCCAAGACCCGCATCGGGGCTATCGGCTTCGGGGTGGGCGGCAGCGTCCTCTGGCTCGTCCTGACCTCGAATCCGGACGTCAAAACCGCCGTGGCGATCTCGGGCGTCGTCCCCTCGCCGCGTGTGGTGTCGAACCTTACGATAGGCGTCCTGGCGATCTTCGGCGAGAACGACCGGCGCGATGATGAGGGCCTCGCCGAATTCGACACCGCGATGAAGAACGCCGGCCTGCCGTTCGTCGTGAAACTGGAGCCGAAGGCCGGGCGCGATTTCTTCAACGACACCACCCCCCGGTACGTTCCGCAGGCCGCGAAGGATGCCTGGGGGAGAACGCTGGACTGGCTCTCGCAGCACCTGACGGGATGACGATGGAGGACCCGCGCAAGGGAGGGCGGCGGTGAGGATCGCTGAGGTCAAGACCTACACCATGGGCTCGCCGTGGCGGAACTTTGTCTTCGCGCGGCTTCGGACCGATGAAGGACTCGAAGGCATCGGCGAGGCGCGCCCCGTCAACCGGGAAGAGCCGGTCGCCGCGTATCTCGAGGCGATCGCCCACCGGTATGTCCTGGGGAGCGATCCCTTCAACATCGAAGACCTCCTCCTGCGGATCGTTCGCGACGATTATGAGGTTCCCGGGGCCACCGAGATGACCGCCATCGCCATCGTGGAGATGGCGTGCTGGGACATCATCGGCAAGGCGGTCGGCCAGCCGGTGTACCGGCTTCTGGGCGGAGCCTGCCGCGACCGGATCAAGGCCTATGCCAACGGCTGGTACACGGGGGAGCGGACGCCCGAGGTGTTCGCGCAGGCGGCCCGCCGGGTGGTGGCGCGGGGCTACCGGGCGCTCAAGCTCGACCCGTTCGGCGCCGGCTGGGGCGAACTGGAGCGGGCCGAGCACGCGCGGTCCGTGTCGCTCGTAGAGGCGGTCCGGGACGCCGTCGGACCCGATGTGGAGATCTTCATTGAAATGCACGGCCGGTTCACCCCGACCCAGGCCGCCGCTTTGGCGCGCGACCTCGAGCGCTTCACGCCGGGGTGGATCGAAGAGCCGGTCGCCGCGGACCAGCCCGGCGCCCTCGCCCAGGTGGCGCGCAGCGCGGCGATCCCGATTGCGACCGGCGAGCGGCTGCACACGCGGGCCCAGTTCCGGGACCTGTTTGCGCTCGGCGCGGCGCAGATCATCCAGCCCGACATCACCCACTGCGGCGGACTGCTCGAAACGAAGAAAATCGCGGCGATGGCCGAGGCCTGCGGGTGTCTCATGGCCCCCCACAACGTCGGCGCATCGGTGAGCACGGCGGCGGCGCTGCACTTCGCCGCCTCGACGCCGAACCTCAAGATCCTGGAATACTTCAATGACTTCGCCGAGCCGTTCGTGGAGCAATCGGCCGCAGGGCTCCCCAAAGTCCGGGACGGGTGGTTCCCCCTCCCCACCGGGCCTGGGCTGGGCGTCACCCTGGATGAGGACGTCGTGACGGCGCACCCGTACCGGCGGCAGCACTTCAACCTCTTCGCCGAGGACTGGCACCGCCGGCAGGCCAAGACAGTTCCGTGACCGCCGGCGTCCTCGAGGCGATCCTGCGCGCCAGGGTCGTGCCCATCATCCGCACCTCCTCCCGCGACTGGGCGGTCGAGGCGGCGGAGGCGCTCGCCGCCTCGGGGCTGGGGATCATCGAGATCACGTTTACCGTCCCGGAGGCTCCCGCGGTCATCCGCAGCCTCAGGACCCGGTTCCCCGATGTGCTCGTCGGCGCGGGAACGGTCACCGACGCCGACGTGGCCGCGCAGGCCGTCGATGCGGGAGCGCAGTTCCTGCTGAGCCCCGCCCTTTCCCCCGGCATGATCGACGTGGCGCGGCGGCAGGGCGTGCTGGCCGTGCCGGGAGCGTTCAGCCCCACCGAGGTCCTCCAGGCGGTCGAGCGCGGGGCGGAATTGATCAAGATCTTCCCGGCCGAGACGGGCGGACCGCGCCACATCCGGGCGATCCTGGCGCCGCTCCCTCAGGCGCGTCTCCTGCCGACCGGAGGGGTCACCCCCGAGAACGTCGGCGACTGGTTGGGGGCGGGGGCGGCGGCGGTCGGCATCGGCACCGCCCTCGTCGGCCCGGGAACCGGGCGGCTCGACGCTCGGACCCTTCAAGCGCGGATCGAAATCCTGAGGCGGGGGCTCGCCGCGCGCTGAGCCCGGCTGAGGTTGGTGAGCGTTGACAACCGTCGTCGGCATCGGGGAGACGCTGATCCGGCTCGCTCCACAGAACAGTGATACCCTCGAGTCGGCGGCGGCGCTCACGGTGCACGTCGGCGGCGCGGAAGCCAACGTCTGCGCGTCGCTCGCCCACCTGGGAATCCCAACCGCCTGGATCTCGCGGCTGCCGGCCAACCCCCTGGGCCGGCGCATTGCGGCGACGGTCAGGGGTTTCGGGGTCAACGTCGACGGGGTGCTCTGGGCGCCCGACGGCCGCGTCGGGCTGATGCTGGTTCAGCCCGGAGCCGGTCCCCGGGCGAGCGAGGTCCTGTACTACCGTCGAGACTCGGCGTTCGCGGCGATCGACCCGGATGAGGTCGCCTGGAACCTGCTCGACGGCGCGCGTGTGGTCCACCTGACGGGCATTACGCCGGCGCTCGGCCCGAACGCATCCCGGCTCGTGGAGCGGGCGATCACGGAAGCCCGCCGCCGCCGGGTCCGAATCTCATTCGACGTCAACTACCGAAGGAAGCTGTGGGACCCGCCGGCCGCCAGGGAGGGCATCGAGCCGCTGCTCCGAGGCCTCGACATCGTCATCCTGAACGACCGGGACGCCGCGGCGCTCTTCGGCGAGACGGGATCTCCGGACGCGGCCGCCCACAGGCTCCGGGCGCGCTTCGGCTGCGGGATCCTCGTCCTCACGCTCGGAAGCGCAGGCGCCCTGGCCGAGGACCAGGCCGGGGCCTACCGCCAGTCCGCCTATCCCACCGAGATCGTCGACCGGATCGGCCGGGGAGACGCGTTCGCGGCGGGGTTCCTCCACGGCTACCTCACGCAGGGGCCGGCCGAAGGACTGCGGTACGGCGCGGCGATGGCGGCGCTGAAACAGACGTATCGCGGGGACGTGTGCCTGGCGACGCCCCGCGAGGTGGACGCCGTCCTCCGCGGCGAGTCGGGAACGTTCCACCGATAGCTCCCAGGAGGGACCCACGAGGCGCGTCGAATAGGCAGGACACCCCAGTCAACCGAAGGAGGCCGGATGAACCGAACGGCGAGCGCGGCGCTGCGGACCTATCGCGGGTTCGCAGTCGCGTCCGCGGTCTCCGCGTACCTCCTCATCGTGCTCGGCGGACTGGTGCGCATCACCGGCGCCGGACTGGCCTGTCCGGACTGGCCGCTCTGCCACGGACGGCTGATCCCGCCGTTCCAGGGCCCGATCCTCATCGAGTACTCGCACCGCCTCGCGGCCGCGCTCGTGAGCGGGCTGGTGGTGGCGACCGCGCTGGCGGCCGCGGGCGTCCGGCGGTGGATCCCGCAGGCCGTGCCGACGGCCCTGTCGGTCCTCGGCATCGTCGCGGCGCAGATCATCCTCGGCGCGCTCACGGTGAAACTGGAGCTCACCCCCGCGCTCGTCGTCATGCATCTCGGGGTCGCTATGCTCTTCCTGGCCGTGCTGCTTGTCCAGGCGGTAGGAGCGCTGCGGGGGGCAGCCGACGCCCTCCCCGCCTCACCGTCGCTCCACCGCCTGGTACAGGCGGCGGCCGCAGCCACGTACCTCATGATCCTGATCGGCGGGTACGTCGCCGCGAGCGGCGCCGGGCTGGCCTGTCCCGACGTCCCGCTGTGCCGCGGCGCGGCGCTCCTGCCCCCCGGCCTCGGTGCCCGCATGCACATGCTGCACCGCGGCTGGTCCCTGGTCGTGCTGGCGCTCGTCCTTTGGACCTCCGCCGCGGCCGCCCGGGCGGCGCCGGCCGGCGGCCGCGCCATCACCGCAGCAGCCCGTCTCGCGGCCGCGCTTGTGCTCGCCCAGTTCGCGTTGGGGATCGTGAACGTCGTCACCCGTCTGACCCCGCTGATCCGGGGCGCGCACCTTGGGATCGCCGCCCTGCTCTTCGGGACGTTGATCGTGCTCCTCACACTGGCCAGACCCTCGCCGGCGCAGGCGCGCAGCGGCGCACGGACCCGCGAAGCCGGCAAGACGGCGCTGCCGACCATCGCGGGCGGCTCGATCGACGATCCGGCCGCCGCGATTCGCTGGGAGACCCCCGCCGCCCAGCCGTCGGCGCTCCACGCCGCCGCGGGCGTGATCCGGGACTACGCGGCGCTGATGAAGCCGCGGATCATCATGCTCCTGCTCATCACCACGGCGACGACGATGCTGATCGCGGCGCCGCACCGCGTCGGGCTCGGGGTGCTGCTGCTCACGCTCCTCGGCGGGACGCTCGCGGCCGGGTCGGCCAACGCCTTCAACATGTACATCGACCGGGACATCGACGCGCTGATGCGGCGGACCTGCCTCCGCCCGGTGCCCGCCGGCCGCCTGCGGCCGGCGCAGGCGCTGGGATTCGGGGCCGTGACCGGCCTCCTCTCGATCGGCGTCATGGCCTGGGGGGTCAACGGCCTCAGCGCCATCCTGTCGACCGCGGGCATCCTCTTTTACGTCGGGATCTACACGTTGTGGCTCAAGCGGGCGACACCGCAGAACATCGTCATCGGCGGCGCCGCCGGCGCGGTACCCCCGCTGGTCGGGTGGGCGGCCGCGACGGGCCACCTGGCCCCGGCCGCGGTGGTGCTGTTCGCGATCGTCTTCCTGTGGACGCCCCCGCACTTCTGGGCGCTCGCTCTGGGCAGGACCGACGACTACCGGGCCGCCGGGGTGCCGATGCTGCCCGTCGTCCGGGGGGACCGGGAAACCCGCCGGCAGATCCTCGTCTACTCCGTCGTCCTGTCCGCCGCGACGCTCGTGCTGTACGCTCCGCTGCATACGCTGGGCAGTTTCTACCTCGCCGCGGCGCTCGGCCTCGACGCCGTGTTTGTCGCGCTGGCCGTTGCCGTCGCGCGCGGCCGCGCGCCCCGGGCCGCGCCGGCGCTGTTCGGGTACTCGATCATCTACCTGGCGCTGCTCTTCGGCGCGATGGTGGCGGACCGCCTGATCCTGGGTTAGGCGTCTCGGATCCCGATCACCGCAAGTAGCGCGGGTGCCACTCCCGCCCGGTCCAGGTGGCTATCCGACGCGGGACGATCCGGATCAGGTAGCGCGGCCGGTCGGCGGTGCGGCCCGCATACTCCGCTCCCTCTGGACCGATGTACTTGGCCACCATCTTCGCCACCAGCGCGTGGAGGCGGGGGCTCTGGGACGGCGCGACCGGCCCTTCCAGGATCTCCGCCAACCCCTGGAACAGGACGCGGCTGTGGGAGAGATGCGCGTCGTCCGCGACGTGAAACGCCACGTGGGGATCGGCCTGGATGTGCCGGACGAACACAGACCGCGCCCGGGCCACGATGTCGATCGTCCGGTCGCCGGGATTGTATTCGTACCAGACCGGCGTCACGTAGGGAGTGCGTTCGGGGGTCACCGTCGCCAACCGGCCGTTCCAGGGGGCGGCCAGGAACTCTGCGACCTCTCGCTCTGATAGCCCGCCGACTCGACCTTCCCACCGCGGCGGTGGAGTGATCACCGCAGCACCTCCCGGCAATTGGCTGGACCTCTGTTCACCCTCGCTTACAACGTCCCCCGTGGGACCACCTTCCGGGCCGCAGCCGGGAGGCATGGCCCGTGAAGGAGACCTTGGGGGCCGCAATCGAACCTCGTCTGCGCTCGGCTCGCGGGCCATGATGGTGGGGGGGAGACGCATGAACACGCCGAAGCGCGCACAGCGATTGAGCCGGCGGCAGTTTCTTGCCACCAGCGGCGGCCTGCTCGGAACGGCGCTCAGCCTGCCGTCTCTGGCAGCGGTTGCCGGAGGCGCGGCCTCGCGCAGCGGCCAGATCGTGGCCGCCGTTTCCGAGCGGGCGCTGACGCTCGACCCGGCCGACCACTATTCCATTTCCACGACGTCGATGCTGCGCCATGTCTTCGACCCCCTGATCGACGTCACCAACGACAGCAGGTTCGTCCCCGCGCTGGCGGAGTCGTGGGAGGCCCAGAACGACACCACCTGGCGCTTCACGCTCCGGAAGGGCGTGACGTTCCATGACGGCAGCCCGTTCAATGCGGACAGTGTGGTCTATACGCTCAGGCGCGTGCGCGACGACAGCAGGCTGATCAAATCCTTTGTGTACCAGGATCTCGACGCGATCGAGCCGGACGGGGAGCACGCGGTCACGGTGACCTCGAAGCGCCCCTTCGGCTCGCTGCCGTCTCATCTGACCATGCTGGGTATCCTCCCGGCGGGCGCCGCCGGGAAGGAGGAGAGTTTCTTTCAAAAGCCCATCGGCACCGGCCCGTTCAGGCTCACCGAGTGGACCCGCGGGGAGAAGGCGGAGCTGAGCGCCAATCCCGACTACTGGAAACCCGGGGTCCCGAAGGCGGAAAAGGTGATCTTCCGCTTCGTGCCGGAGGTCTCGACCCGAGCGGCCGGGCTCAGGGCCGGAGAATTCCAGGTCATCGATCGGGTCCCGCCCGACATGGTGCAGACGCTCAGAGCGAGCCCGGGCGTGAGGGTGATGAGCGGGCTCGGGCTCGAGGTCCAGCAGTGGCTGTTCCAGCTGGCCAAGGATCCCGACAAGGATCTCCGGCTCAGGCAGGCGATCTCGCTCGGCATCGATCGCGATGCGATCATCAAAGATCTCCTGCTGGGCTTTGCCCGACCCGCGGTCTGCCCGATTCCCCCAGGCTTGGTTGGGCATACGGATCTGGGGGTCAAACCGCACGACCCGGACAGGGCCAGGGCGCTGCTCAAAGAGGCCGGCTACCGCGGCGAGCCGCTCGATTTCGTGCTGATGAAGGACCTGTACCCCAAACAGCTGGAGGTCACCCAGGCGGTCCAAGCGATGCTCGGCGAGATCGGGGTGGTGATCAACATCAAGAACATGGAGATCGCGACGGCACGCGAAATGCGGTCGGCCGGCCGTTACGACATGTTCTATTCCGGCTGGGCGCACCTCCCCCACGATCCGGACTGGTACTTCGGGCAGTGGTTCACGAAATCGGGCGCGGCGCGGCTGAACCGGTATAACAATCCCACAGTGGAGCAGCTCATCCAGGAGGCCCGCGTCCCGGACCCCAAGGTGCGCCAGCGGAAGTACGAAGACCTGCAGCGGATCCTCTGGAACGCGGAGGAGCCGACCATCTGGCCGTACTACACCGTGGCCATTTACGGGGTGCGCAGCAACATCCGAAACTATCAGGCCCGCTCCGACTACTACGTCCTGCTGAGCGACGTGAGCACTGGCTAGCACACGCTGAGGCGGAGTGTGCGGCCCGGCCGCGCGGGTGTTGGCTGATGTCCCAGTATGTGGCGAGGCGGCTGTGGCACGCCGCCCTCACCCTCGTCGGCGTGTCCATCCTGGTCTTCGTCGTCCTGCGCGTCATGCCCGGCGACCCTGCGAAGATGCTCCTGCCGGAAGGCGCTCCGCAGTCGGCCGTCGAGGAGCTCGACCGCCAGCTCGGGCTGCACCGGCCCTTGGCGGCGCAGTACCTCATCTTTCTCCACAGCGTCTTCCGGGGCGACTTCGGCCAGTCGTTCCAGTATCGCGCGCCCGCGGCCCGGGTGGTGCTGGACCGGGTCTCGGCGACCATCGACCTGACGATCGCCGCGATGCTGCTGATCATCGGCGTCGGGGTGCCGATCGGCCTGATGGCCGCCGTGCGGCACCGGACGCCGTACGATTACGCGGGCATGGTCGTTGCCGTCCTCGGCCAGTCGCTGCCGAACTTCTGGTTGGGCATCATGCTGATCCTGCTGTTCGGCGTGACCATGCGGTGGCTCCCGACCTCCGGGTTCGAGGGCTGGCGCTACCTGGTCCTCCCCAGCCTCACGCTCGCGGCGTATCCCACCGCCTTCATCGCGCGGTTGACCCGGTCGGGCATGCTCGAGGTCTTGGACCAGGACTTCATTCGTACGGCGCGCTCCAAAGGGCTGCCGGGAACGACGACGGTCCTGCGGCACGCGCTCAAGAACGCGATCATCCCGGTGCTGACCGTGATCGGCCTCCAGATCGGCACGCTGTTGAGCGGCGCGGTCATCACCGAATCGGTCTTCGCCTGGCCCGGCATCGGAAAGTTGATCGTCGACGCCATCTTCTCGCGCGACTTCCCGGTCGTCCAGACGGTGCTGATTCTTTCGGCCGCCACCTTCGTGCTGGTCAACCTGCTCGCCGATCTGCTGTACACGCTCGTCGATCCCAGAATTCGCTACGGCTGAGCGGACGCATGGCAGGACGCAAAGCCTCCACATCGGCGCGCGCCCCGGACAGGGGGAGCCGGCTCCTGCCGGCCGGGCGGGGTCTGCGCCGCATCGTTCGCCAGAACCCGCTGCTGGTGGTGGGCGCCCTGGTCCTGCTCTCGGTGGCGCTGGCCTGCGCCTTGGCCCCCGCTCTGACCCCGCTCGATCCGATCAAGACGGGGTTCAGCGGGCGGCTCCGCGCCCCCCTGGGCCTGGGCGGTACCTGGGCGCACATCATGGGCACCGATAACCTCGGCCGCGACATCTGGGCCCGGGTGCTGTACGGAGGCCGGATCTCCCTCGCGCTGGCGGCCGGTGCGGTGCTCCTGGCGGCCGGAACCGGCATCGTGCTGGGCCTGTTCTCAGGGTACGCCGGCGGGAGGATCGATGATCTCATCATGCGCCTGGCCGACATCCAACTGGCCTTCCCGGTGATCATGCTGGCCATCGCCATCATCGCGGTTGTGGGGACGAGCGAGTTTGCCATCATCGGCGTCCTGGCCTTGAGCGGCTGGGTCCTCTACGCGAGGACCGTTCGTGCCAACCTGCTGAGCATTCGCAGCCTCGAGTATGTCGAGGCCGCCCGGGCGCTGGGGGCGGGCGGGCTCCGGATCATCTTCCGCCACGTCCTCCCCAACACCACGGCCCCCCTCCTCGTCATCGGCACCTCCCAGTTCGCCACCATGGTGCTGCTCGAAACCGGCCTCAGCTTTCTCGGGCTGGGGATTCAGGCGCCCCGGCCGTCCTGGGGAAACATGATGGCCGAGGGACGGGATTACCTGAGCAACGCGTGGTGGCTGGCCACCATCCCCGGCGCCGCCATCTCGCTCGTCGTGCTCGGCGCCAACCTCTTCGGCGACGGGCTGCGCGACCTCCTCGATCCCCGACTCCGCCACCGCTAGTTCCGGGCTCGGGCCTCCTCTGGAGCGGTTTCTCGGGCGCACGCCTTCGCAACAAGCCGGGAAGGAATCGCGCGCGGCGTCAGCAAACGTCCTCTACCCGCGGGGGGTCTGGTAGCGACCGACCGATGCCGGCGCGACAACCGGCCTGAGCCTAGAACGCCATCCCCGCGGCGAGGAGAGATTGCCGTGGCCGATCACGTCCCGCACCTTAAGAAAGTCCCCCTCTTTCACGACATTCCAGAGGCGCAGCTGCGGCGCATCGCCAACGGGATCAAGGAGCGACGCTACGAGCCCGGCGCGGCGATTGTCTCCGCGGGCGACGCCGGGCACGGCTTCTACCTGATCGTGCAGGGACGGGCCGACGTGCAGCGCAATGAACGGACGGTCCGGACGCTGGGCCCGGGAGATTACTTCGGGGAACTGTCGCTCGTGCGGGAAACGCCCCGTTCAGCGACGGTGGTCGCCAAGGAACCGACGACCTGCCTGGCGCTGACGCGCTGGGACTTCAAGGGCATCCTGGACGCCAACCCGGCCATCGCCATCCGCCTGCTGGAGACGGTCGCGAGCCGGATCCAGGATGACGAGGGCATGCACTAGCCCACGCGTCTGATCGGAGATTGCCGGACACGCCGCCCGCAAAGCGCCTGACCCTAGGCCGAGACGGTCGCCTCCGCCTCGCGCACACGCCGCGACAGCGTGCTCATGATCTTGAGTCCCAGGGACGGCGCCGCGTTCAACAGCGACCAGAACTCCCGGCGG
>Ga0209804_1000364_pt1 | contig 38632 bp, 30 predicted proteins | sample GraSoiAngelo_139_FD_185896 | JGI IMG/M metagenome (GOLD analysis project Ga0209804, IMG submission 185896) | Grasslands soil microbial communities from the Angelo Coastal Reserve, California, USA - 14_0929_12_20cm (SPAdes) (version 2) | ecosystem: Environmental > Terrestrial > Soil > Grasslands ... | reverse complement strand
GCAGCCAGATCGCGACGGTCTTCGGGCTGCGCATGATTCGCGGGGACGCAGCGCGCTAGGGTCCCGCTCCCCCTACAGCCCCTGCTTGGCCCGCTCGATCACCGCCTCCATCATCGACTGATGGCCGGTGAACGTATCGTCCACCACGCTGAGCGTGGGAATGATGCCGGGCGCGAGCCCCAGGGTCTCGTGCCGGAAGCGGCTGAAGCCGGACTCGTGTACTCCCGAGCTGCCAAACCCCGGGGCCGCGTGGCTCAGGTGCGAAAACGCACGAGCGTAGCGGGCCGCCCGCCCCAGGCCCACATGGTAGCACGGGATGAACTCGAGCAGCGCATCGTAGTGCATCTCGCCACACGGCATGACCTGAGGATACCGGGCGCGGAGGCCGAGCACGAGCTGCCGCATTCCCTCGTGCATGTCCGCCTGCGGATTGTTCACCCACCCACCCGCGATGTCGAGGAAGTACGCATCGACGCGGTAGCGCTCGATCGCGTCGGCGATGCGCGCGCTGAGCCAGTCACGCCACGACGCGACGCCGAGGTTCATGTAGGACAACCAGCCTTCCTGATGACGGTCGTTGTCCCAATCCACCCAGTTCAGGTCGAACCGATCGCCGTCGATCTTGTGCGTCGCCGCCTCGGCCATGCGGGCGAACGCCGGCTGGCGGCGATTGGCGGCGTTGGCGCCGAACATCGGCATCACGCGGAAGCCCAGACGCTGGGACTCCTGGATGAGTCGCTTCAGCCCGGCCTCCCCACCCATGCGGTCGGACGCCCGGTACAGCGGATAGTCCCAGTAGTAGCGGCCGTCCCAGGCCGGAAGGAACAGGAGCACGCGGTCCGGCGGGATGCGCGTCGCAACCCAGCGGGCGATTTCGAGCATGCGCGCGTAGTCGTTGAAGACGTAACCGGTGTAGTGCATGCCGTGCAGCGTGACGACGAGTGCGAGGCGACGCATCCAGTCCGGGGCGTCGCGCCGAGTCTCCCACGGCTCGAGATGGTAGGCGCGCTCCAAATGCGTCGTGTGCGCTTGCACGGCGTCGTCCAGCGTCTTCGCGAGCCCGAGTCGCCAGGTGGGAACACGAAGCGTGGTCTGATCCTTCCAGCCTTCCGCCTCGAACACCGCCTCGACGCGATAGGCCTGCTCGCCGGGCTGGAGAAAGAAGCGTTTCGCCCGCACGCGATCGTCGAGCGACGAGACGAACACGCAGTCTCCCTCAGCGCGCTGCACGATCAGGAGCGGCGTCGTGAGACCCCAGGCGGTATTGGCGCCGAACAGGTCACCGCCGCTGAACGGATACCCGAAGAGGAGCTCGTTGTCCTGCGGATCGAATGGCTCGTTCCCCGCCGGCGAGATCCGTCCGCGCGGCACGTTGCGGATCACCGTCGTGACGGCCTTGATCGGCTGGCCCATTTCCGCCGTGACGTCCCACTCGATGAAATCGCCATGCTTTTGGAGCTGTGCGATCACGCGGCCCGGCGCCGCTTGTTGACCCCCCGCCCACACCAATCTGGTGGCGCGGATCTCGAGACCGCTCGGCGTGCGCGCGGCGGTCATGCGCCCGGCGTCGAGGCCGTAGACATTCTCCCGCGTGAACACAAGAAAGCCGAACCGGTAGCCCTCGAACTCGACGGACGGCTCCGGGAAGGCGAAACTCAATCGCATGAACGCCCGGCCGTGGCTGGGCGTGAACACCTCGCTGGTCGAGGTCAGCGGAAGAATGGGGACAGGCTCGGCGCGTCCAGGCGGGGCGGGGTGGCTAAAGCCAGGCGGCACCACCGCCCCGGCGCCGGCGGCGCCCAGGACCGCAAGCCAATCGCGGCGGGAAAGAGAATCGCCCGTGCCGTGCATCGTCGCCTCGCAGGGGAAGAGGCAGCAACAGTACCGCAGGCGGGGCGCCCCAGCCAGCCGCGGCACCCATTCTGCAGCAGTGCGGCCGCGAGCCGATAACCCATCGATCGACTGTTGCGTCACTACGACAGGAGACCCGCTGTGAGCGCACTCAGCAGACGCGACTTCGTCACCGCCACGGTGGCCGGCGGGCTGGCGCTGGCCGGCGCGCGCCGCTCGCGACTCGCCGACTCCCGGATCGACGTGCTGGTGAGCGAGCCGATCGGCACGATCGCGCCGGAGCTCTACGGCCACTTCGTCGAACACCTGGGCGGCGTGGTCTACGACGGCGTGTGGGTGGGTGAGAAGTCCCGTATCCCGAACATCGGCGGGCTCCGGCAGGCGCTGGTCGATGCGTTCCGCCTCATCCACCCGGGCGTGGTGCGCTGGCCGGGGGGCTGCTTCGCGGACTCCTACGATTGGCATGACGGCGTCGGTCCGCGCGAGCGCCGGCCGCGACGCACCAACTTCTGGAGCGACGATCCCCATCTGCGCGCGCTGGGCGACGTGCCGGCGAAGTACGATCCCAACCAGTTCGGCACGAACGAGTTCATGCGGTTCTGCCGTCTGGTCGCGGCTCAGCCCTATTTCGCCGTCAATCTCCGCACGCTCCCCCCGCGCTCGTTCGACGAGTGGCTGGAGTACTGCAATGCGCCGGCGGGAAGCACCACGCTCGCCGAGCAACGGGCGGCGGGCGGCGAGCGCGAGCCGTTCGGGGTGCGCTATTGGGGCATCGGCAACGAGTCCTGGGGGTGCGGCGGCAACTTCACGCCGGAGGAATACGCCGCCGAGTACCGTCGCTTCGCCACCTGGGCCGTGCCGTCGTACGGCCTGGAGCTCGCCTTCATCGGCTCCGGCCCGAACGGCGGGGATCTCGACTGGACGCGGCGGTTCTTCCGGGAGATGGCCGAGCGGCGCGGCTTCGACCGGATGTGGGGCTGGGCGCTCCATCACTACTGCAGCGCGCCGAACGGCGAGGCCGTGGCGTTCGACGACACTGCCTGGTACGACCTGCTGGGGAGCGCCAACCGGATGGAATCGCTTATCACGTCGCATTGGCAGGTGATGGGAGAGAGCGACCGCGAGCGGCGCGTAAAGCTGGTGGTCGACGAATGGGGCGCGTGGCACAAGATGACAACCAACCTCGACCCTGCGCACCTCTTCGGCCAGCAGTCGACGATCCGCGATGCCCTCGTCGCCGGGCTCACGCTCGACACCTTCAATCGGCACGCCGATAAAGTGGCGATGGCCAACATCGCGCAGCTCGTCAACTGCATCCAATCCTTGTTCCTCGCACACGAAGACAAGTTCCTGGTCACGCCGACCTACCACGTCTTCGCGATGTACGCGGCGCACCAGGGCGCGCGCGCCGTGCGCACTGTCGTGGCGGCGTCGCCCGTCGGCTGGGTGGACGGCCAGAAGCGGGACCATTCGCTCTGGGGACTGAACGGCTCGGCGTCGCTCCGCGGGGCAGGGGGAGGGGCAGGCGGAGCACTCACGTTGACGGTCACGAATCCGCACCTCTCCGAGCCGCGCGAGACGGAGATCGCGGTGCGGGGGGCGACGGTGCGCTCGGTGAGCGCCACCACGCTGGCGGCGCGCGACGTGCACGATCACAACACGTTCGAGGCCCCGCGCACGGTGGTGCCGGCCACGGCGACGGTGGCGGTGACCACGCCGCCCCTCGTCTATCGCTTTCCCCCGGCTTCGGTGACGAAGCTCGAGATGGCGCTCGGCTAGTCGGGGTCGAGCCCCGACCGAAATGCCTCGACCAGTGGCGTGGGGTCGGGCCCGCGCCCGAGCGCGTGCGCCTCGCAAGCGGCGTACACCGGTTTGAGTCCCGCGTACACGGCGACGCTCGAGGGATCGGGCCGGACTCGAGCCACCGGCTCCACGAACCCCGCCACGACTTCCTCCCAGCCGATCTCCCGGCCCTGGGCGACCTGCTCGCCGTGGAACGCCCGCAATGCCGCACCTAACGCCGCCGACTCGGCGACCGCAAGCTGCCGCACCTCCGCGCCGTGCACGTCCGCCATGACCTGCAGGATGGCCCGGTTCTGGGCGGCGCCTCCGGTGGCGTGGATCGCCACCACGCGCTCTCCCATCCACCCGGCGTGCCGCGCGGTCGCCAGCATCTGCGCCTCGATCACCGCCCGCACGTTTGCCGCGGCGTCTCCCGCATCGAGCCCGTAGCGTCTCACCCCGGCCTCGAGAACCGGTGGCGTGACCTCGGGCTCGAACCACGGGAGCATGATCGCCCCCCGGTTGCCCGGCGGCGTGTCACGCAACAACCGCGAAAAACCATGCCATTCGAGCCCGTACGCGTCTCGGACGCGCTCGCGGGCGAGCGAGCCGTTCTTGAAGCACACCAGCGCCATGTAGTCGCCCGTCGCCGCACCGAACACATGACTCGCGCCCGCCGGGTCGATCCGCGGAGCTCGTAACAGCCCGAACAGCGTATCGCTCGTGCCGAGCGAGATGCCGATCCGCCCGGGGGTCACGAGCCCCACGCCGATGAGACTGCACGGGTTGTCGCCGCTCCAGGCGATCACGCTGGCGGGCGGCAAGCCGTAGCGCTCCACCCAGAAGCGGGACAACCGGCCGATCACTGACCAGGACGGCGCGAGCTCGGGGAGCTTGCGGTCGAGCCCGGCCGCGGTGGCACGCATCGCGACGCCCGACCACCGCCCGGCGGCGAGATCCATCAGGTTCATGCCCGCGCCGTCGCCCGGCTCGATCGGCGCGTGTGCCCCGATGAGCAGCGACGCCAGGAACGAGCTCACGAGGTGGATCCGCTCGGTAGCCGCATAGCCCGACGGATCCTGCTCGTGGTACTTGCGGATCTGGGGTCCCGTGAACCGCTCGAACGCGCGGGATCCCGTGAGTCGGGCGAGCGCGTCGTTCCCCCCGACGGCGCTGGCGATGGCGGCACACTGCGCCGTGGTGCTCGAGTCCATCCAGATCGGCGCCTCGGCGCGACTCAACATGCCGGAGAGCTGCGCGACGAGCGGTTGCCGCGGATCGAGTCGGCCGAGTCCCGCCGCCGCCGCGATGTTCAGGTAGACGCTCCCATGCTGCTGCGCGGCGCCCGACACGGCGCGCAGCCGGCTGAGATCGACCTTCGAGTCCCGGGCCAGGATACCCATGAATCGGTCCAACGCCTCGGCCCAGAGCAGCGGCGACGACGTCGCGACCAGCGGATCGGCGTGCGGCAGGACGCCGCTCTGTGTTCCGTAGTGGGGAAAATCGCGGTCGAAATTGAGCGACCGCTGAAACACCACGCGACGCTCGGATCCGCCGATCTCGAGCACGATCCCGGTCAGGCTTTGCGTGCTCGAGTCGAAGCCCAGGTACAGGGACACGCAGCTTATGCGCGCAGCCGAGTCACTATCGCGCGCCCACCACTCTGATCCGCGTGTCGAGCCGGAGGTCGGCCGAAGAGGTCCCCACCTGGATGCGCACAGGCTCGGTTTCCACCACCCAGCCGTGGGTAGCGGGATTCCAGTAGGCGAGCGACGACGCCCGCAGCGACAGCTCGACCGTGCGGGTCTCGCCGGCATTGAGGGTGATGCGTCTGTAGCCCCGCAGGTCCTTGTTCGGCCGCTCGACCGCGGAGCCGAGGTGCTGCACGTACAGCTGCACCACCTCGTCTCCGGTTCTCGCGCCGGTGTTCGTCACATCCACGCGCACGGTGATGGCGCCGTCGGACCGAAGCGTCGGCGCACTGGTCCGCAGATTCTTGTATGCGAACGTCGTGTAGCTCAAGCCGTGGCCGAACGGGTAGAGGGGCGACCCGCCGAAGAAGCGGTACGTCCGACCGGCCATGTGGTAATCGTCGAACGACGGTAGATCGTCCACGCTACGATAGAACGTGACGGGCAGCCGGCCGCCCGGGTTGTAATCGCCGAACAGCACGTCGGCGATCGCGCTGCCGGCGGCTTGGCCGGGGTACCACGCCTCCACGATCGCCAGGACATGCTCCTGGGCCCAGTTCACCGCCAGGGCACTACCGTTGAGCAGCACCAGCACGGTGGGCTTGCCGACCGCGCAGACGCGCTCGAGCAGGCGCTGCTGCGATGCCGGCAGGTCGATCCGCGTGCGGTCGCCGCCGCGGAACCCCTCGATCTGGAGCGGCATCTCCTCGCCCTCCATCCGGGCGGTGAGGCCGAGGAACAGCACCACCGCGTCCGCCTGCCGCGCGGCGTTCACCGCCTCCGCGGCGAGCGTCTCGGCCGGGACCCGCGGGCCGCTGTCGGTCATGGGAAAGCCATCGGCGAGGTCGGCGCCGCGGGCGTAGAGTACGCGTGTGCCCGGAGCGACCGCCTCACGCACGCCGCGCAGCGGCGTCACCGGGTCAGTAGGGTCCCCGTTATAGTTGCCGAGCAGCATGCGGGCCTGATCGGCGTTCGGCCCGATGACGGCGATGGTGCGGAGGTTCTTGCGCAGCGGAAGCAATCCACCCTCGTTCTTCAGAAGGACGATGGACTCACGCGCGACCTGGCGCGCCAGCGCGCGGTGGGCCGGTTGGTCGAGCACCGCGTAGGGAATGCGCGCCCACCGCACGGAATCGGGCGAGTCGAACATGCCGAGCCTGAAGCGGGCCAGAAACAGGCGAGTGACTGCCGTGTCGATCTGCTGCTCGGTGATCAGCCCCTGTTTCGCCGCGTCCACGAGGTTCGCGTAGACGCGACCGCACTCCAGGTCGGTGCCTGTTTTCACCGCCAGGGCGGCGGCCTCGGGAGCGGTCTGTACGACCTTGTGCCGCGCGTAGATGTCATCGATCGCGCCGCAGTCGGACACGACGTAGCCCCGGAACCCCCACTCGCTGCGCAGGATCGCCTGGAGCAGCATGTCGCTGCCACAGGCGGCCTTGCCGTCGACTCGGTTGTACGCGCACATGAGCGAGTAGGCGCCGCCGTCACGGATGCCGGTCTCGAAGTGCGGCAGATAGCTCTCGCGCAGATCACGCTCGCTCACTACGGCGTCGAACTGGTGTCGCTCCGGCTCCGGCCCGCTGTGCACGGCGAAGTGCTTCACGGTCGCCACGGTCTTGAGATACTTCGGGTCGTCCCCCTGCATGCCACGAATGAACTGCACGGCCAGCCGGCCGGTGAGAAAGGGATCCTCACCGTAGGTCTCCTGGCCGCGGCCCCAACGCGGGTCCCGGAACAGGTTGATGTTGGGAGACCAAAACGTCAGCCCCTGATAGCGCCGGCGGCTTCCGGTGCGCACGTACTCGTGGTGCTTGGCGCGCGCCTCGTCGGAGATCACGGTCGCCATCCGGAAAATGAGGCTGTCGTCCCAGGTGGCCGCCAGGCCGATCGCCTGCGGGAACACCGTCGCGGTGCCGGAGCGCGCCACGCCGTGTAGCGCCTCGTTCCACCAGTTGTATGGCGGGATACCGAGTCGGTCGATCGCCGGAGCGACGTCCTTCACCTGGGAGACCTTCTCCTCGAGGGTCATGCGGCTCACCAGATCGTGCACGCGCACGTCGAACGGCAGAGCTTCGTTCTGGTAGGGAGGTGTCTGCACCGCTGCTGCCACGCCGATCGCGCGGCACACGAGCATAGCGCCGAGCAGCGGGATTCTACCGGTCGCAACGGAAGCGCGCATAAGACCTCGAGCGGGGCGGGAGACGGCGCGACAGCATAGACTTACGCTAACCGTCGAGGATCCGGAACAGAAGGAGAGGGCGTGACCATCTCACGACGCGATTTCGCGCGGGCGGCCGCCTGCGCCCTGGCGGGGACGGTGGTGGAAAAGGTCAAGCCAGGCGTCCGGCCCCATCCGTCCGCCTCGCAGCTCGCCTGGCAGCGCGACGAGCTCGCCCTCTTCCTTCATTTCGGCGTCAATACGTTCACCGACCGCGAGTGGGGGGACGGCCACGAGGACCCGGCGATATTCGACCCGACGCAGCTGGACGCGCGTCAATGGGCCCGCACGGCCAAGGCCGGCGGCGCCCGCGCCCTGATCCTGACCGCCAAGCATCACGACGGCTTCTGCCTCTGGTCCAGCCGGCTCACCGAGCATTCCGTGGCGCGCAGCGCGTGGCGCGGCGGGGCAGGGGACGTGGTGCGGGAGTTCACCGACGCCTGCCGGAGCGAAGAGCTGCGCGCCGGCCTCTATCTCTCGCCGTGGGATCGGAACGCCCCAGTCTACGGCGATTCGCCGCGCTACAACGACTTCTACTGCGACCAGCTCACCGAGCTGCTCACGCGTTACGGGCCCATCAGCGAGGTGTGGTTCGACGGCGCCAACGGCGAAGGCCCGAACGGGCGGCGCCAGGTATACGACTGGCCGCGCATTTTCGGCCTGGTGCGCCGGCTGCAGCCCCGGGCGGTCATGTTCTCGGACGCCGGCCCCGACGTGCGCTGGTGCGGCAACGAGGCCGGAGTGGCGGGCGATCCGAACTGGTCCAGCGTGGACCCTGCCGCTGTTCCCTACCCGGGCGCCTCGGGCGGGGCGGTGATCGCCGCCCTGCAGCACGGCGATCCCCACGGCGCGGTGTGGCGGCCTGCCGAGACCGACACCTCGATCCGGCCGGGCTGGTTCTATCACGCGGCGGAGGATGAACGGGTGAAGCCCGTGGATCAGCTCGTGGGCATCTGGCTCACGTCGGTGGGACGAAACTCGAAGCTGCTCCTCAACGTGCCGCCGACGCGCGACGGCGTGCTGCACGCGACCGACGTAGCGCGCCTCGCGCAGCTCCGGGCGCAATTGACCTCGTTGTTCGCCGAGGACTTCGCAGCGGGTCGGCCGGTCGACTGGCGGGTGACCGGGAGGCGCACCGCCGTCGCCCACGTGGACCTGGGCAAAGCGGTGACGATCGGGCTTGCGCGACTCGAGGAGGACATCGCCCGCGGCCAATGCGTCGCGCGCTACGCCATCCAGGGCACCGCGGACGGTCGAGATTGGCGCGAGCTGGCGCGCGGCACTACGGTCGGCTATCGGAAAGTCGACCGGTTCGAGCCCACGGCCGCCCGGAACGTGCGCGTCGTGGTGGAGGACGCCGTGGCGACCCCGCGGCCGCTGCGCTTCGGGTTGTATCGCGGCGCCTGACGGTGGCGCATCGCTGCGAACGGTGGTAGCCTCTCTGGCACATGCGCGCATCCGGTTGGTTGCGATTGTCGGCGGTTATTCTGTCCCTCGCCGTTGCCGCTGCTCGGGCGCCGGCGCAACAGACAGCGCTGGGTCTCTTCCACGGTCAAACCGACGTCGGGCAGGTGACCAAGCGGGGCTCGGTCACGTATGACGCCGTGCGGGAGCGGTACACCATCGCGGGCTCGGGCGCGAACATGTGGTTCGACCGCGACGACTTTCACTTCGTGTGGAGGCGCATCCAGGGGAATTTCCTCTTGCTCGCGCGGGCGCAGTTCGACGGGCCGGGCGTGGAGCCGCATCGCAAGCTCGGGTGGACGGTCCGATCCGACTTCGCGACCGGTTCGCCCCACGTGACGGCCGCGGTCCACGGGGACGGCCTTGTCGCGTTGCAGTATCGCCGCACGGGCGGGGGCGCGACCGAGGAGGTCCGGTCGCCCGTGACGGGCGACGTCATTCAACTCGAGCGGGCGGGGGACGGGTACACACTCTCCGTGGGCCGCTTCGGGGACAGCCTGGCGCCGGTACGAGTGGGGGACCTGGCGCTCGGCGACACGGTCTACGTCGGGCTGTTCGTCTGCGCGCATAACGACACGGTGGTCGAACGAGCCACGTTCCGCGACGTGCGCATCACGGCCCCCCCGCGGGACGGGTTCGTGCCCTACCGGGACTACATCGGGAGCAATCTGGAGATCCTCGACGTCGCGACGGGGGAGCGCACGATCGTGTACCGCTCTCCCGAGTCGCTCCAGGCGCCCAACTGGACCAGGGACGGCAAGGCGCTGATCTACAACAGCCAGGGCCTGTTGTATCGCTTCGACCTCGCGGATCGGCGACCCGTCGCCTTGAACACCGGGTTCGCCACCAGCAACAACAATGATCACGTCCTGTCCTTCGACGGGCGAACGCTCGCGATCAGCCAGCAGAGCGCGGAGGATCACAACGCCTCGATCGTATATACGGTACCGGTGGGAGGCGGGACACCGCGGCGGGTCACGCAACTGGGCCCGTCGTACTTGCACGGCTGGTCGCCGGACGGGAAGTTTCTGGTCTACACCGGACAGCGGGGTGGGGAATTCGACGTCTATCGCATCCCGGTGGACGGGGGCGACGAGACGCGGCTCACACACGCGTCGGGACTGGACGACGGCCCGGAGTATTCACCCGACGGCACGTACATCTACTTCAACTCCGTCCGGAGCGGGACGATGCAGATCTGGCGAATGCGGGCGGATGGCAGCGCGCAGGAGCAGATCACGAACGACCAGTACAACAATTGGTTCCCGCACGTGTCCCCCGACGGTCAGTCGATCGTCTTCCTGTCATTCATGAAGGACGTGGCGCCCGACGACCATCCGTTCTACAAGCAGGTGTACCTGCGGATGATGCCTGCCGCGGGCGGCACGCCGCACGTGGTCGGCTACGTCTACGGCGGTCAGGGGACCATCAATGTGCCATCCTGGTCGCCGGACAGCCGGCGGGTGGCGTTCGTCAGCAACACCGACCTGCGCCGGGTGCCATAGCGTCCGATGCGCGTGTCCGAGCTGCGCGGCGCGCTCGAGGACGCCCTCGGCCCGACCTATCGAGTCGAGCGCGAAGTGCGCCCCGTCGGTGAGTGCCGTTTGTTCGTGGCCGTAGGGCCGCCGACCGATCCCGAGCTGCTGGTGAAAGTGCTGCCGGCGGAGCTCTCACTCGCCGTCGATGCGGCGGTATTCGAGCGCGAGGTGCTGCTCCTGGGCGACCGCCTGGGACACGCGCAGCTCGTGCCACCCCGCGGGTCCGGCCGGGCCGGCGCATTCGTCTATCACGCGCGACGCTTCGTCGAGGGCACCACGCTGCGCGCCTGGCTGGCGAACCACGGCGAGATGCCGCTGCGCCGCGTCATCGAGGTCCTGCGCGACGTCCTCCTCGCCTTGGCGCATGCGCATCGCGGGAGCATCGCCCACGGCGACCTGCGGCCGGAGAATGTGCTGCTCACCGCGGGACGCGTTCAGGTCGCGGACACGGGAATCGTGGACGCCGTCGGCCGCGCCGTGCCGAGCGCGCTCGCAGGCGGCGTCGGCGCGACGTTGTGCGCGCCCGCCTATCTGGCGCCCGAGCGGCGCAAGAACGGCGGGGCCGGCGGGCCGCGCGACGACATGTTCGCCGTCGGGGTGCTGCTGCACGAAATGCTGACCGGCGAGCCTCCCGCCGTGGAAGGGGAGTCCCTCGAGGAGGTGCGCTCGCTGCCGCCGTGGCTGGCCGAGCTGGCGCGCCGCTGTCTCACCCCAGAGCCCACCGCCCGGTGGCCCGACGCCGCCGCGGCGCTGGACGCGGTCGGCCGCTCGGGCGCGGGGCCCATGTGAGCAGCCGCCCCGTGCTGTGCTATCACAGGGTCGGCGGGCCACTCGAGCTGGGCGTCACGCGCGTGGCCCGCTCGGTGTTTGCCCGCCAGATGACGGCGCTCGCCCAGGCCGGTTGGCAGACGCTCACGCTGGCTCAGTTTGTAGAGCGACGCCAACTCGGTACCTCCGCATTCCGCACTCCGCCCTCCGCATTTCTCTTGACCTTCGACGACGGCTACGCCGGCCTCGCCCAGCACGCCTATCCGGTCCTCGCCGATCTCGGCTTCACCGCCACGACCTTTCTCATCACCGACTACGTCGGCGCCAACAATACCTGGGACATGCGCTATACCTGGCGCCCGCTGGCTCACCTCGACTGGCGCACCGTGGAGCAGTGGCGGGCGCGCGGCTTCGACTTCGCATCGCACACCGCCTCCCATGCACGCCTCACCTGGCTCGGGGACGCCCGCGCGGCCGACGAGCTGGGTCGGGCCCGGGAGACGCTCGTCCGCCGGCTGGGCGCCTCGGCGGGACGCGCCGTCGCCTATCCCTTCGGTGCGGCGGACGCGCGGGTCGAGCGGCTGGCGCGGAGCGCGGGCTACGAGCTCGGCTTCGGAGGTGTGCGGGGGAACGGCGGCGCGATGCACGTGCCACGCATTCCGGTCTACGTGTGGGACGCCTGGAGGGTGCCGCTGGGGCTGGAAGACGGCGGGCTGGGCGCGCTGGGACGGTTCGTCGCACACATCGCGAACCGGTGCGCGGTCGGGACGAGCTGGATGTTGAAATTGCGACAGGAGCACAGAGCACACAGCAGTTCTTGACGGTGCACCCTTGAGTACTGCTCCCCGCTCTCTGCTCCCGCTACAGCAGATTTCCCGCCCCCACCGCCATCCCCATCGCATGGTACCCCTTATCCACGTAGATCGTCGCCCCCGTGATTCCGCTGCCGAGCGGGCTGGCGAGGAACGCGGCGGTGGTGCCGACTTCCCAAGCGGAGAGTGGCTCCGTGAGGGGAGCGTTGGCGCAGTAGTACTGCACCATCTGCTCGATCTTGCCGATCGCGCTGGCGGCGCGCGAGGCGAGCGGGCCCGCCGAGATCGTGTTCACCCGCACGCCGTACTTGCGCCCGGCCTCGAATGCGAGCGTGCGCGTGTCGCTCTCGAGCGCCGCTTTGGCGGACGACATCCCACCGCCGTAGCCGGGGACGACCCGTTCGCTCGCCAGGTAGGTGAGCGACAGGAATGAGCCGCCCGGTCGCAGCAGTGGTCCGAGACGGGCGACCAGCGAGACCAGGGAATACGCGCTGACGCTCACCGCCGTGAGATAGCCCGCGCGACTCGTCTCGAGCAGCGGCTTCTTCACCTCGGGCCCATTGGCTAACGAGTGCACCACGATGTCGAGCGACCGCGCCCCGAAGTCCTGGGTGAGGCGCTCTGCCAGGCCGGCGATTGAGAAGTCCCCTACGTCCTTGTACCGCTTGTTGGCGCGCACGTCGTCCGGCGCGTCCGCGAGCGTGTCGTACGCGGCATCGAGCGGGTAGATCTTCTCGAAGGCGAGCAGCGAGCCGTCGGCCATGCGGCGCGCCTCGTCCATCTTCCCCCGCTCGAGCAGGTTGAGAAAGATGTTGCGGGCCGGAGGCCACGTTCCCGTGCACACCGTCGCCCCGGCTTCCGCCAGCGCCTTGGCGATTGCAAAGCCGTACCCGCCGTCGTCGGCCACCCCGGCCACCAATGCTCGTTTGCCTCGGAGATCGATGTTCAGCATCAGATGAAAAACCTCGCCGCCACCGGGATCAGCTGCGGATGCTGCACCAGAGCATGGGCGAAAATCCGGCCGAGCGTGCGCCGCTCCGCGGGAATCGCGTTCACCGTCCGGGCCAGCGCATTGAAGAACGCGTCATCGACGCTCTCGAGCGCCCGCTTGATGCGGTAGTACTTCACGTGATCCTGGCCGAGCAGCTCCATCCAGGCGTGGTGGTACGCGGCCAGGCGTCGCGCGCTCGTATCCCCCGCACGGATCGCGGCCGCCACGGTGCAGCCGGCGAGGCGTCCGGCCTTCATCGCATTGACGATGCCGCCCCCCGAGAGCGGGTTGATCATGTGCGCCGCGTCGCCCGCCACCAGGAGACCGTCGGCATAGGTCTGCTGGACCGTCGTGTGCACGATGACGCCCCCCACCGTGTAGCCGGTCCGGGCGCCGTTGGGATAGCGCCGGTCCATCCACGCGTCGAGATACTGGCGCGCGTTGCGGCCGTCGCTCTTCAGCGCCACCAGCCCCAGTCCCACGTTGGCGATCCCCACGCCCTTGGGAAAGATCCAGGCATACCCACCCGGCGCGACGGCGTCACCGAATTGCAGGTAGATCGCGTCGGGGTCGAAATCGATCCCCTGGACCACGTATTGGGCGCACGATTCCATGTCGCGGGCGGGCACGCGCGTGTCGAGTCCCGCCCAGCGACCGACCATCGCCTCCACGCCGTCCGCCCCGATCACGACTTTCGCCCGATAGGTCGACGCACCGCGCAGGCCGCGCACGGCGACGTGCCAGCGCCCGTCCGGGGTCCGCGTCATCCCCGACGCTTCCGTGCCCACGAGCAGCTCGGCGCCCGCCGCGACCGCTTCGGCGGCGAGATGGGCGTCGAACCGCGTGCGATCGAGGATCCAGCCCACGTCCCGCTCGGCGACCCTGACCTCCGAGTCGTCAGGCGCGATGAAGATGACACGCGAAATCTTGCGCGCGACCCACGGGGCGCCGTCCGGATTGGCGAACTCGCGCAGCCCGGCGTCCCCGACGCCCTCCGCGCAGCGCACCGGTGCTCCCACCGCGCGATCGCGCTCGAGCAACACCACGTCGAGCTCCGGTGCCGCGCGTTTTGCCTGTGCCGCGGCGACGGCACCGGCCGGGCCCGCGCCGACGACCAGGAGATCGACGTCAGGCATCGACCATGGCGAGCGCGCCGACCGGGCAGGGCGCGACGCACTTCCGGCAGCCGGTACAGGTCTGGCGGTCGACGAGCAGGTCGCTGAGCGCGAGGTGGATCGCTGCAGGAGGGCAGAGCGGCAGACACAGCCCGCAGCGGTCGCACACGGCAAGATCCACCACGGCGACCTCTGCTGCGCGGGCGCGTCGCATCGGCGAACGGTAGCCGCCGCCGGAAGGGCCGTCAAGCATCAGCCTTGATTGAAGTTACGCTTTACATTAGCTTGAGGCGCCGTGCGAGCGCCCGCCTGACAACCTTCACCCGACGACCTCGTGCCTTTTCGCTGGCCGAATTGGAAGCTCGGTGCCTGGAGCCCGGCAAATGAGATCGCCGTCGATCTGGGCACGGCCAATACCCTGATTTACGTGAAGGGCGAGGGGATCGTGCTGAACGAGCCCTCCGTCGTGGCGATCGAGAAAGCCACGGGGAAGATCAAAGGGATCGGGCTCGAAGCGAAGCGCATGTTGGGGCGCACGCCCGACGGGATCCTCGCCGTGCGGCCCCTCAAAGACGGCGTGATCGCAGATTTCGACGTGACCGAGAAGATGCTCCGGTTCTTCCTCAAGACCATCATCGATCGACATCTGTTCCGCGTGAAGCCCAAGGTGATCGTGTGCGTGCCGAGCGGCATTACCGAGGTGGAGAAGCGCGCGGTGCGGGACTCGGCGCAGTCGGCGGGCGCCAAGGAAGTGTACATGGTGGCGGAGCCGATGGCTGCGGCGATCGGCGTAGGGCTGCCGGTCGAGACGCCCACCGGCAACATGGTGATCGATATCGGCGGCGGCACCACGGAGATCGCTGTGATCGCGCTCTCGGGGATCGTGTCGGATACGTCGATCCGCACCGGAGGCGATGAGCTCGACCAGGCGATCGTACAGTTCATGCGCAAGAACTACAACCTCCTCATCGGGGAGCCCACGGCCGAGCAAATCAAGATCCAGATCGGCTCCGCCGCCCCGGTCGGCGAGGAGCGCGAGATGGAAGTGAAGGGCCGGGACCTGGTCTCCGGCATTCCCAAGATCGTGCGCGTGCACTCGAGCGAAATCCGCGAGGCGGTGCAGGAGCCGATCCAGCAGATCGTCGATGCGGTCCGGCGCGCGCTCGAGATCACCCCACCCGAGCTCGCCAGCGACATCGTGGACCGCGGCATCGTCATGACGGGAGGCGGCGCGCTGATCCGCGGCCTCGACGTCCTGCTCCAACAGGAGACGGGCCTGCCGATCCACCTCGACGAAGATCCCATGACCTGTGTCGTGCGGGGGACGGGCCGGATCCTCGACGATCCCGAGAAATACCGTAACGTTCTGACCACGTAGGGCGATGGCGCTCGGAGCGGATCGCTACGCCTCACGGGCCGACACCCTCGTTTTTATCGGGTGCGTGCTGCTCTCCGTCGCCGCCATGGGGCTCCCGGACCGGCTGCGCGATCCGTTCGCGCGGACCCTGCGCCAGACGGTGCTCGCGCCCCTCCTCGCGTTGCAACAGCAAACCGAACGGCTCTCGGCCGCGCTGGAGCGCTACGACGCGGTCGTCGCGCAACGCGACTCGGCGGCGCTCGCCGCCACGTTCCTCGGGGAGCTCCGCAGCGAGAACTTGCGGTTACGCGGCCTGCTGGGGCTCGGGCCCCGGCTCGGCTCCGGCTATATCCCGGCCGAGGTGCTGCACCAAACTGAGCCCACCAACGCGCTGACGTTCCTGGTGTCCGCGGGACGCAAGCAGGGCGTGAAGCCTCTGTCGGCGGTCGTCAGCCCGGAGGGCCTCGTGGGGATCGTGAGCAGCGTCGACGCGCAAACCAGCGTAGTGGTCAGCTGGGCGCATCCCGAGTTTCGCGCCAGCGCGATGGCGGCGGATGGGAGCGTGTACGGCATCGTCGCCCCTCACGGAACCGAAGGACCGCGCGCCTGGCTGCTCGAGCTGCAGGGCGTCGCCTACAGCCAGCTGGTGCCCGACGGCGCCACGATCCTGACCTCGGGGCTCGGCGGGGTGCTGCCGCGGGGCATTCCCCTCGGTACGGTGCTGGGCGTGGCGGGCGAAGCCGAAGGGTGGGAGCGCACGTACCTCGTACGGCCGGCCGTCCACCCGGCGGGCGTGACCCACGTGATGATCCTCACCGGCCCGCCGGTGCGCGGCGACTTGCGCTCGCTGTTCGAATCGGGGAGCCCGACCCCGTGAGGCGGAGTGATCGCTATCGGTTCTACATCATCCTCGGCGGGTTGGTGGTGCTGCAGTTCGCGGTCACGATCCGCATGTGGGGTCGGCCCGTGGGACCGGATTTCCTGCTGCTCGCGCTGCTGATGTACTCCATCCGGGCGCAACCCGGCCGCGGCGCGGTCGCGGGGTTCCTGATCGGGCTACTGCGGGATGCGCTGACACCGGCGTCGTTCGGCGCGGGCGCCCTCGCCCACACGCTCGTGGGCTACCTATCCGCCTGGGGGAAGGCGGTGTTCTTCGCCGAAAACGTGTGGGTGAACGGTTACCTCTTCTTCGCGGGCACGTGGCTCCGGAACCTGGTCGTCGCGCTCGCGTCGGGCAAGCTCAAGGGAACGATGCTCGGGTGGGAGCTGCTCGTTTGGTCACCGCTGCAGAGCGGGACCACGGCGGTGGCGGGCATGCTGGTGCTCTGGCTGTTCGGGCGCCACCTGGCCATCCGGCTCGGTGAAGCATGAGCTCGTTCCACCCTCATCTCCTTGACCGACGGCTCCGCGTGGCGCGCGCCGTGGTGTGGGCCATCATGGGCCTCATCGTGGTGGTGTTCTTCCGCACGCAGATCCTGGAGCACGGCAAGTACCGGCTGCAGTCCGAGCTGAACCGCCTGCGCCCCATCACGCTGCCCGCTCCACGCGGCCTCATCATGGACCGCAACGGCAAGGTGCTCGCCGAGAACGTCCCCGGCTACACGGTGTCCCTGCTGCCGGGTGACCAGGATTCGTTGCGCGCCGTGCTGCGCCGCCTCGCCCCGCTCGTCAAGCTCGACGAAGCCGAGATCGGACGCGTGCTGACGCGCTACCGCCGGGCGCCCTATCTCCCCGTAATGGTGCTGCCCAACGCCAAGTTCGAGCTCGTCTCGGCGCTGGAGGAGCGACGCGTCATTTTCCCCGGACTGCTGATCCAACCCGAGCCGAAACGCCATTACCCGGATTCGAGCCTCGTGGCGCACCTCGTCGGGTACGTGGGGGAGGTCACCGAGGCCGAGCGGGGACAGCGGCGCTTCACGGGCGTCCGGCTGGGCGGGCTCGTCGGCAAGGACGGCCTCGAGCGCCAGTACGACGATTCGCTGCGGGGCGCGGACGGCGTGCGGTTCGTGGAGGTCAGCGCACTGGGTCGCGTCGTCCGGGAAGCGGGCGCGGCGTCCACCCTGGCGCCGGTGTCGGGTCAGCCGCTACGCACCACGATCGACCTGGACCTGCAGCGCTACGTGGCCCAGATCTTCCCGGCCGGCCAGCGCGGCGCGGTGCTCGCCCTCAACCCGAACACGGGTGAGATCCTGGCGCTCTACAGCGCACCGGGCTTCGACCCCAACTCGTTCGTCGGCGGTATCGAGGCCGCGACCTGGCGGCGGCTGAACGAGAGCGAGAGCCACCCCCTGTTCGACCGCTCGATCCAAGCCCGGTATCCCCCCGGCTCGACCTGGAAGCTCGCCGTGGCGGCCATCGCGCTGAAGCGGGGCCTCGTCACCTTCCACAGTCACATGCCGATCCCCTGCCGCGGCGGGCTGCAGTACGGCAACCGCTTTTTCCGCTGCTGGTCGGCGCAAGGGCACGGCGACCTGGCCCTCGCCGACGCCATCGCCCAGAGCTGCGACGTCTTTTTCTACCAGCTCGGCCTCAAGATCGGCCTCAGCTCGCTGCTCGAGGAGGCGAACGGCATCGGATTCCACACGCGCACGGGCGTCGACCTGCCCGGAGAAATCACCCCCGAGTTCCCAACGGGGACGGAGTACTACGACCGCGCCTACGGCCCGCGCCGCTGGACCTCGGCCGTCACGCTGAACCTCGCGATCGGACAGGGCGAGAACGCGCAGACCCTCGTCAACATGGTCCGCTTCTACCAGATGCTCGCGAGCGACGGCCACGCCCGGCCACCCTTCCTGGTGCACCCCGGACCCAACCCTAACGTGACGCTCGGCTTGAGCCCCGATCAGCTCGCCGGGCTCCGCCAAGCGATGATCAGCGTGGTCGAGCGCGGCACGGCGCGCGGCGCCGGCCGGTTCGGCGGGACCATCACGATCGCGGGGAAAACGGGCACCGCGCAGAACCCCCACGGCCCCGACCACGGTTGGTTCATCGGCTTCGCGCCCGCCGACAAGCCCGAAATCGTCGTGGGCGCCATCGTCGAGTTCGCCCGCGAGGGGCCTTACGTCGCACCGCTCGTCACGCGGGTGATCGGGCACTACCTCGGCGTGGACACGACGCTCGCCTCCCACCTCCGCATCGTCCTCCCGACCGACTCCGCGCCGCACCCGGTGCCGATCCTCCCCGGCGTCGTTCCCGAGGACACGGTGCCGCCCGACACGGGCCGCATGGACACCACTCGTACGGACACGACCAATGCGACCCCGCCTCCGCGAGATCGATAAGCCGCTCGCCGGCGTCGTCGTGGTGCTCGTCGCGTACGGGCTCGCGACGCTCTACTCGGCGGGACAGACGGACGTGCCCACCTTCGTGGCCACGATCTGGCACCGCCAGACGATCTGGCTCGCCATCGGGGCGGCCGCCATGTTCTTCATGTTCGGCCTCTCGCCCCGGCTGCTCGAATGGGCCACGCCGTACGCCTATGCGATCACGGTTCTGGTCCTGCTGTTCACGCTCGCCATGGGGAGCGGGGCGGGAACCGCGGCCAGCGAGCGGTCGTGGATCACGATCGCCGGTGTGCGCCTGGGACAGCCCGCCGAGCTCGCCAAGCTCGCCGTGATCCTGATGCTGGCCCGCTGGCTGGCCGAGCGGCGGGAGCCCCCCGCGACGCTGCGCGACCTCGTGTACCCATGCGTGATCGTCGGCGTGCCCATCGCCCTCGTCGTGCTCCAGCCGGACCTGGGGAGCGCCATCGTCTTCATCGCCATCCTCTTCGCGATGCTGTATTGGGCGGGAACGAAGCCGTCGCTGCTGCTGCTCCTGGGCTCGCCGGCGATCGGCCTCGTGCTCGCGTTTTCGACGGCCGCGTGGGGCGCCTGGATCATTCTGCTGTTCGGCCTGCTGCTGTGGTGGCGGCCGTACGTGTGGGAAGGCTTGACGATCATGCTGGCCAACATCGTCATGGGCGTCGTCGCCGTGCCGTTCTGGCGGCGCCTCGCGCCGTACCAGCAGAACCGGTTGCTCGCCTTCTTGAATCCCGAAGTGGACCCCCGTGCCACCGGCTGGCACGTGCTTCAGTCGAAGATCGCCATCGGGTCGGGCGGTTTCCTCGGGAAGGGGTTCACCGCCGGGCCGCAGAAGCGGCTCGCGTTCCTCCCCGCCCAGCACACCGACTTCATCTTCCCCGTGGTGGGGGAGGAGCTGGGGTTCCTGGGCGTGGTGATCGCGCTAGCGTTGTTCGTCTTTCTGGTGCTGAGCCTCTTGCGAATCGCCCGACGCGCCACCGATGCCTTTTCCAGCCTATGCGTCTTCGGGATCGCCAGCTTGATTTTCAGCCACATCGTGGAAAACGTGGGGATGACCGTGAACCTCCTCCCCATCACGGGCATCCCGCTGCCGTTCTTCTCCTATGGGGGCTCGTTTATGTTGGCCTGCTCGCTCGCCGTCGGGATCGCGCTGCGGGTGGCCTGGGAGTCCCGCCAATCCGGCTATGCCGAGCTGTGACAAGGGGTTACGAGAAAAGGACTGGCGCGCGCCCAGGCTCGATCCCAGATTTGTCGCCTTCTAGAGCCCCCCTATGGCGCGAATGGCCTGGTTTAAAAAAGAGCGCAAGCCGCGCACGTCGGAACGGGTCAAGCTGGAGATTCCAGCTGACGCCTGGGAGAAATGCGACGAGTGCGGTCACATCGACATCAAAGACCGGTTCGTTCGCGCGCTCAATGTGTGCCCCAACTGCGGGCATCACCGTCGGATTAGCGCCCAGGAATACATCGACCTGCTGGTCGACGAGGGGTCGTGGCATGAGCTGGATGCGGGTCTCCGGTCCACCGATCCTCTGAACTTCGAGAGCTACCGGGATCGCCTCCTCGTCGCTGTGAAGAAGGCGGGCCCGCTCGAGGCCCTGCGCTCGGGCTACGCGCGCCTGGACGGCATGCCCATCGATCTCGCCGTGATGGATTTCAACTTCATGGGGGGCTCGATGGGATCGGTGGTCGGGGAGAAGATCGCCCGCCTCACCCGGCGCTCGGCCGAGAAGCACGTCCCCCTCATCATCGTCTCGGCGTCCGGGGGCGCCCGCATGCAGGAGGGCGTGCTCTCGCTGATGCAGATGGCCAAGACCTCCGTCGAAATCGCCCGGCTCCGCTCCGCCCGTATCCCCTTCGTCTCGATCCTCACGAATCCCACCACCGGTGGCGTGTCGGCGTCGTACGCGATGCAGGGCGACGTGATCCTGGCCGAGCCGGGGGCGGTGATCGGGTTCGCCGGTCCGCGCGTGATCAAGCAGACCATCGGGCAGGACCTGCCGCCTGGATTCCAGACCGCCGAATTCCTGCTCGAGCACGGCGTGGTGGATGCCGTCGTGCCGCGCAGCGAGCTCCGCGACACCACGGCCCAGTTGCTCCGCCACATGGGCGGCCGCCGACCGGCGGAGGCGGCCGACTGAGCCGGTTGTCCTTCGAGGACGCCTGCCGCTTTCTCTTCGCGCGACAAGGGAGCCGCATCAAATGGAGCCTCGGGCCAACCGAGGGGCTCCTGGGCGTGTTGGGCCATCCCGAGCGCGGCTTTCCATGCGTCCACGTCGCCGGCACGAACGGCAAGGGCTCGACGTGCGCGTTCGTGGCGGCGGAACTCCGCGCCCGCGGCCTGCGGGTGGGGCTCTACACCTCGCCACACCTGGTCTCGGTGCGCGAGCGTGTGGCCGTGAACGGCGTGCTCATCACCGAAGAAGCCTTCGCCGATTGGACCAGCACGCTGCAGCCCCACATCGAGCGCCTGGACGCGAGTTTCTTCGAGGCCACCACCGCGATCGCCTTTGCCGAGCTGGCGGCGCGGGGCGTGGACATCGGCGTGATCGAGGTGGGTCTGGGGGGGCGGCTCGACTCGACTAACGTCATTACCCCCCTCGTCTCCGTCGTCACGAAGATCGCTCGCGAGCATACCGATTACCTGGGCCCCGATCTCGCGTCGATCGCGCGGGAGAAGGCGGGCATCGCGAAGCCCGGCGTCGCGTTCGTCACGGGTGAGCGCGATCCCGACGTGCGGCGTGTGCTGGTTGACGAGGCGGAGCGCCGGGGAGCCGATCCCGTCATCCTGGTCGACGCCCACCGGCCCGCCTCACCGAACGCCCGGCCGCTCGGCCTGCTGGGCCGGCATCAGCACCAGAATGCCTGGGTGGCGCTCGCGGCATTGAACACGCTGCCGCCCCCCTTCGGGCCGGTCGGCGATGCGTGGCCGGAGAGCTTCGCGCATGCCTACGTCGCGGGGCGATTCGAGGTGCGCGGCAAGTGGATCTTCGACGTGGCGCACAACCCCGACGGGGCGCGGGTCCTGGCGCAAACGCTGCACGATACGGATCCGGCTCGCCCCCGGCGCGCGCTGGTGGGCGTGCTGGGCGACAAGGACTATCTCGGGATGATCGAGTGCCTGGCCGAAGAAATCGACGGCTTTGTGTTCACCATGCCCCACACGGCGCCGACCAGGCGTCGCTGGGACCTGCGGCGCGTCGAGCGCGAGCTCGGCGGCCTCCACGTCGCGCACGAATTCGAACCCGACTTCGAGCGCGCGCTCGAGCGGGTGCAAACGGGCGCCGAAACCGTCGTCGTTACCGGCTCGTTCCACACGGTCGGGGACGCGCTCGCCCGCTTGCCCGGCTTCGCGCCGGTGCCCTAAATTGTTGCGATGCAAGGACAAGCCCTCCCAGGCTTCCGCGACTTTTACCCTGAAGATTTCGCTTTCCGGAACTCGATTTTCGCCACCTGGCGCGAGGTGGCGCGGCGCTACGGCTTCCAGGAGTACGACGGCCCGCCGCTCGAGCCCCTGGAGCTCTACACCGACAAGAGCGGTGCGGAGATCGTGCAACAGCTGTACGCGTTCGAAGACAAGGGAGGGCGCAAGGTCGCACTCCGCCCCGAGATGACCCCGACGCTCGCGCGTATGGTGGGCGCGCGGGCCCAGGCCCTGAAAAAGCCGATCCGCTGGTTCTCGATCCCGCAGCTGTTCCGCTACGAGCGGCAGCAGCGGGGACGCCTGCGGGAGCACTTCCAGCTCAACATGGACATCATCGGCGAGGCCGGGCCGGCGGCCGACGCCGAGCTCATCGCGGCGGCGATCGACATCGCGCGGGCCTTCGGGCTCGGCGCGGAGCACGTCCGATTGCGGCTCTCCGATCGCCGCGTGTTGACCGCGCTCCTGCAAACGCATCCGCAGTTCCACGGCGAGCGCATCCGCATCGCCTTTGACGTCCTGGACAAGGTAGAACGACAGAACCGGAATGAGACCGAACGACGCCTCCGCGAGGCCCAGTTCGACGCCTCGGCGATCGAGCGGCTGTTCGAGATCGCGTCGTTGAAGGGGATCGAGGCCGTGCTGGCAGAGCTGCGGCGCTGTCCCGACGGTCCGGCGGCAGGGGAGAGCCTCGTCGCGGTGATCACGGCGCTGGGAGCTATGGGGCTGTCCGAATTCGTCGAAGTCGATCTCACGGTCGTCCGAGGCCTCGCCTACTACACGGGCACTGTCTTCGAGCTGTTCGACAGGGCGAAAGAGCTGCGGGCGATCTGCGGGGGCGGTCGCTACGACAACCTGATCAAGGAAATCGCCGGCATGGATCTCCCCTGCGTCGGTTTCGGCATGGGGGACGTCGTCCTCGGCGAGCTGCTCACGGAGCATCGGAGGCGATTCGAAGCGCCGGGGCAACTCGACGCCTTTTTGGTGGCGGTGGGCGGGGAGGACGTAGCACCCGTACTGCACCTCGCGGCGGGACTGCGGGACCGGGGGATCGCGGTCGAGTATGCGCTCCGGAATCAGCCGATCCGCAAGCAGCTGGAGCTGGCCGCAGCGCGCGGGGCCCCCCGCGCGGTGATCATCGGACCCGACGAGCGCAAGGCGAAGGTCGCCGTCGTGCGGGACTTGAAGACGGGGAAGCAGCGCAAGGTGGCGTTGACGAAAGTCCGGAAGGGTGTCTTCAAGTAATGGCCCGAGCTCAAAAAATCACTCCCCGCGCCCAAGACTTCAGCGAGTGGTACAACGACGTCATCATGCAGGCCGAGCTGGCGGACTACTCGCCGGTACGCGGCTGCATGGTGATCCGGCCGCACGGCTACCGCGTGTGGGAGCTGATGCAAGCCGCCCTGGATGCCATGTTCAAGGCGACAGGCCACCAAAACGCCTACTTCCCGCTGTTCATCCCCCAAAGCTTTCTCGCGAAGGAAGCCGAGCACGTCGAGGGGTTCGCCAAGGAAGTCGCGCTCGTCACGCACACGCGGTTACGCGCGACCGGGAAGGAGGGTGCGGCCGCGATCGAAGTGGACCCGGAGTCCAGGCTCGACGAGCCGCTGGTCGTGCGCCCCACCTCCGAGACGATCATCTACGCGATGTTCGCGAAGTGGATCCAGAGCTACCGCGACCTGCCGCTGCTCATCAACCAGTGGTGCAACATCGTGCGGTGGGAGCTGCGCACGCGGCTGTTCCTGCGAACCACGGAGTTCTTGTGGCAGGAAGGGCACACGGCGCACGCCACCGAGGCCGAGGCGGAGGCCGAAGCGCGCCAGATGCTCGGCGTGTATCGCAAGTTTCAGGAAGACTGGATGGCCATGCCGGTGATCACAGGTCGCAAGACCGAGAGCGAGAGGTTCGCCGGGGCGCTGCGGACGTACGCCCTCGAGGCCCTGATGCAGGACAACAAGGCGCTGCAGGCGGGGACGTCGCACAATCTGGGGCAGAACTTCGCCAAGGCGTTCAACCTGCAGTATCAGACCGCCGCGGGCGGCCTCGAGTACGCCTGGAACACCTCCTGGGGGGTTTCGACCCGCATGATCGGGGGGCTGGTGATGACCCACTCCGACGACAACGGCCTCGTCTGCCCACCCAGGCTCGCGCCGGTGCAAGTCGTCATCGTGCCGATCTGGAAGTCCGAAGAAGAAAGGGGTCAGGTGTCGGGGGTCGGGGGTCGGGTAAAGGCGGACCTCGAGAGAGCGGGCATCCGTGTCGAGCTCGATCTGCGTGACAACATGAAGCCGGGCGCCAAATACTTCGAGTGGGAGGCGAAGGGCGTGCCGCTGCGGCTCGAGATCGGACCGCGCGACGTGGCGGCAGGGCAGGTGATGACGGCGCGGCGGACGGGTGGCAAGGCGCCGGCGCCGCTCGACGGGCTGGCGCGCACGGTCGCCGCCGCCTTGGACGAGATCCAGGCGGGTCTCTTCAAGGCTGCTAAGGACCGCCGCGAAGCCCACTCGATCCGCGGCGTTACAAAGCAGCAGTTCATCGAGTTCATGAAACAACCCGGCGGGTTCGCCTACGGCGGATTCTGCGGGTCCGCGGCGTGCGAGGCCGAGATCAAGCAGGCGACGGCGGCCACGGTGCGCGTCCTCCCCGATCCCGAGTTCCGCTCCCCGGAGACACCCGAGAAGTGCACGTGGTGCGGCAAGCCGAGCGTCGCAGAGGCGGTGTGGGCGCAGGCGTACTAGTCGGAGTGCAATCGGTCTTGCCAAGCGGAGGACGAGTCTATAGTATGGACTGTGCAGAATGTGCAGTTCCCTTAGGTTGGGCCGAGGCGTCCCGTGAGGGCAGGGCAGGGCCGGGAATCTCCTCCAGCAGAACGGTGGGCCCGCTTGGTGGTCGATGTAAAATGCCCGCTCCGCCGTGGCGCGTGGTACCCCGTGCTCAGCGCCGGTCCCGAGGAAACGGTCGTCGTGGTGCGCGACCGCGCCGTGATCCTGCCACACCACTGCCTCGAAATCACGAACACCCGCCCCAGCCAGTGGGCAATCGTCGCACGGGCATCTTTCACTCCGTATGCCGTTTGCCCGAGGTGCGCTGACCGGGTCCCGCTGCACGGCTCCCCCAGGCAGTTGTGGTGCATACGATGTCATCAGATGTTTGGCGTCGAGCCGGCCGACGCGCTGGTTGCGCCCGAGGGCGGCGACGCCCACCGGAATACGTCTCACCCCGACGACTGAAGCGGGACGAAGCGGCCCCGCATCCTGGTGGGCGGGTGAGGCGTGGCTACCTCACCCGTTGAACCTGCCGCAACAGCCCTTGAGCACGTGGCTGACCCGGTAGTTGGGTCGACCGGTATCTCCAGCTCCCGCAAGGCAATAGCCTAACCGACCGGCGCGTCGAGGTGGCCCCGAGAATGCAGGGCACGCAATTTGAGCCCGACCTGGTTCTGCATGCCAACCGAGACGACGACATGAGCGCCAAGAGTACGGAGCGGGAGCAGCCCCGGCGACGCGGCTGGGACCGGCGGCGAGACTTGGGCCGCCGCATAGTCCGCGACCGGCGACGTGTCGCGATCGCGGTTCACGTCGAGCGCCGCGGCGGCACGGATCGCCGCTGTGGCAGCCAGCGGCGGGCCAGAGCGGAACGTCGCTCGCCGCCTCAGGGCTTCAGGTTCCGAGACCGCTAGTCTTGCTCGGTTCGGTCAGGCAGCCGGCGAATCACGTCGAACGACGGCCAGGAGGTGTGTCCCGGCATCGCAATACCCGGGCTCGTCACACGCCGTGGCCTCGTACTCCAGCAACGCCTCCCACTGCTCCGGGGCGGTGATAAACTCGTTTTCCACCCCCGTCGCCAGTGCGCTCGAGGCTGAAATCTGCTCTACCTCGAGGCCCGGCTTCGCAAGGAACGCCCGGAGCTCGGCCGCTCGGTACATGTGACAGTAGTGCCTTGAGGTCGGGTCCGTCTCAGCGGTCAAGTCCCCTGTGGCGATGATCGTCCGCATGGCGGCGCGCGGCATGTCGCGGAGGGCTGCGCGGTGGCGGTGCAGCGTACCCCACAACGACATGACGCTCAACAGGAGGTAGCCGCCCGGGCGGAGCACCCGGACGCACTCCGCCAGCGCCTTGTCCCGACGCTCGAACACGTAGCTGAAGGGTCCACCGAAGGCCACGACGCCGTCGAAGCTCGTCGCGTCCAACGCCCCAAGATCGCAGATATCCAACTGGCGCCAGGCCTCGACACTGGAGGCGAAGCCCCGCACTCCGGCAGTCTCCCGATTCAGCTCGAGCTGCCTGGCCGAGAGATCGGCGACGACCACGCGGGCGCCGCGGTGGTGGAGCAGCTCGGTGAAACGGCCTGGGCCTGCCCCGACGTCGAGAATTCGGTGACCGGGCCGGACGTAGCGCTCGAGCAGCGCGGTGTGCATGGCCAGGGATACCCGATCCCCGAGGGTGCGGTCGAAGCGCTCCCATTCACCGGCGCCGAGGGCATCGAAGTACGCGGCGATCGCCGCGGGGCTATAGGTCATGTCGGTAACATGCAGCCGCGGCTCGGCGTCGCCAGAGCGGCGGTGCGGGCAGCCGAGCGCGGCCGTGGAGTACCGGCTGGAACGGCTCCCCGCTATTTTGCGCCAGCGGTTGGCGGCACGGGGAGCCGCCCTACACCACCGAGGCAAGCGCTAACGGTTGGCACTTCAATACTTTCTAAAGTGGGCGCAGGCGTACTAGGCTTCGACCCGGCGCTGCTGCGCGGCATCGCGGAGCGCGTCGGCACCCCGGCATACGTGTACAGCGCGAACCTGATCCGGGCGCAGTACCACGCGCTGCACGACGCCTTGAAGGACGTACCGCACCGCATCTGCTATTCCGTCAAGGCGAACGGCAATATCGGGGTCCTCAAGGTGCTCAAGGCGCTGGGGGCGGGAGCGGACATCGTGTCGGTGGGGGAGCTGCGGCGGGCGCTCGCGGCCGGTTTCGACGCCGACGCGATCGTGTTCTCAGGCGTCGGGAAGACCGCCGCCGAGCTCGAGGAGGCGATCCGCGCGGGCGTCGGGTTCCTCAACATCGAATCACCCGCCGAGCTGGACGCGCTGATCGCGGTGGCCCGCAGGGTCAAGAAGCTGGCCCGCGTCGGCATCCGGGTGAATCCCGACGTCGCCACCGAGACCCACCCCTATACGAAGACGGGTGAGAAGACCGCCAAGTTCGGCGTACCCTACGACGAAGTGGTGGCCGTCGCCCAGCGGATCGTAGCCGAGCCGCTGTTCGCGCTGCGCGGCCTGGCGATGCACTTGGGCTCGCAGATTACGGACGTGGAGCCGTATCACCGCGGCACGGTGAAGCTGCTCGAGCTGGTGGCGGCGTTGCGGGCATCGGGCATCACCACGATCGAGGCGCTCGACGTGGGCGGCGGCCTGGGGGTGCGCTACCACAACGAGAAGGCGCCGACCCCCGGCGCCTTTGCGCAGGCCGTGGCGCCCCCGATCAGGCAGGCGGGCCTCGCGCTGGTGTGCGAGCCCGGGCGCTACCTCGTCGCCAACGCGGGCGTGCTGCTCACCAAGGTGCTGTACCGCAAGCACGCGGGCGGCAAGGAGTTCGTCGTCGTGGACGCCGGCATGACGGACTTCGTGCGGCCCAGCCATTACAACGCCCATCACGAGATCATGCCGCTCCAGGACGGCGCCCGGCCCGAAGAGCTGGTCAACATCGTCGGCCCGATCTGCGAGTCGGGCGATTTTCTCGCGCTCGACCGCAAGCTGCCGGCGGTCGAGCCCGGGGAGTACCTCGCCGTGCTCGGCACCGGCGCCTACGGGTTCGTGATGAGCTCCACGTACAACCAGCGGCCCCGGCCGCCCGAAGTCCTGGTCGAGGGAGATCGCTACTACGTGGCACGCCAGCGCGAGACGCTCGACGACCTGCTGCGCGGCGAGGTGCTCGATCCCACGACGTGGTACCAGGGAGGATCGTGAACAAGATCCTCATCCTCGACTACGGCTCGCAGTTCACGCAGCTGATCGCGCGCCGCGTGCGCGAGGCGCACGTGTATTGCGAGATCCACCCCGCCGCGCGCGGCACCGATCTCGCGTTCATCAGGCAGTTCGACCCGCGGGGGATCGTCCTGTCGGGCGGGCCGAATTCCGTATTCGATCCCGGCGCCCCCACCGCGGACCCGCAGCTCCTGGCGCTGGGCGTGCCCGTGCTGGGCATCTGCTACGGCATGCAGCTCGTGGCGCAGCTGGCGGGCGGCACGGTGCGGCCATCCCGCGAGCGGGAATACGGGCGCGCCGAGGTGATGATCCGGGAAGCGGGCGGGGGGGGCCTGTTCCAGGGGTTCGAGCCGCAGAGCTGCATCACCGTGTGGGCGAGCCACGGCGACAAGCTCGACCAGCCGCCCCCGCACTTCCGCGTGACCGCCTCGAGCGCCAACGCTCCGGTCGCCGCCATGCAGCACGAATCTCAGCCGACCTACGGCGTGCTGTTCCACCCCGAGGTCGCCCACACGCCCCGGGGCGGTGAGATCCTCCACAACTTCCTGTTCGCGATCTGCGGCTGCACGCCCGACTGGACGCCGGGCCACTTCATCGAGCACGAGGTCGAGCGGATCCGTTCGCTCGTTGGGCCGACCCAGCGGGCGATCTGCGGCCTGTCGGGCGGCGTCGACTCGGCGGTCGCCGCGGCACTGGTGCACCGCGCCATCGGCGACCGGCTGAGCTGCATTTTCGTGGACCACGGGCTGTTGCGCCTGCACGAGCGGGAGCAGGTGGAGACCGCATTCCGCCCCCCCGTCGGCATCGATCTCCGGGTGGTGGACGCCGCCACGCGGTTTCTGGGCGAGCTCGCCGGCGTCGACGACCCCGAAGAGAAGCGTCGCCGCATCGGGCACACGTTCATCGACGTGTTCGAAGACGCGGCGCGGCACGTGCCCGGGAACGTCGGCTTCCTGGTCCAGGGAACGCTGTATCCCGACGTGATCGAGTCCGCCTCACCGCGCGGCGGGCCGTCCGTGACCATCAAGACGCACCACAATGTCGGCGGCCTGCGGCCCGACCTGCCATGGCAGCTCATCGAGCCGTTGCGCGAGCTCTTCAAGGACGAGGTGCGGCAGGTGGGGCGGGAGCTCGGCCTGCCCGAGGAGATCGTGGGCCGCCATCCGTTCCCCGGACCGGGGCTCGCGATCCGCGTGCTCGGACCGGTCACGGAAGAGCGGCTCGACCTGCTGCGGCGAGTGGATGCGATCTACGTCGAGGAGATCCGCGCCGCGGGGCTGTACGACCGCATCTGGCAGGCGTTCGCTGTGCTGCTCCCGATCCGGTCCGTCGGGGTGATGGGAGACGGGCGCACCTACGACTACGTGGTGGCGCTGCGCGCGGTGACGAGCCGGGACGGCATGACGGCCGACTGGTTCCCGTTTCCCACCGACGTGCTCGCGAAGATCAGCAGCCGGATCATCAACGAGGTGCGCGGCGTGAATCGGGTCGTGTACGACGTCAGCTCAAAGCCGCCCGCGACCATCGAATGGGAATAGGCGTTGCCAGTTGAGGCCGCGCAGTACCCGGCAACGCTCCATCCGGGACCCGGAACGCTCTAGATGTTCTTATCTTCCAGCAACTTCAAGAATTCCTGAGACGAGCCTAGTTTGGCTAGCTTTTCCGGAACATCAGCTTCCTTCGCGAACTGCGCAATCTTGCCAAGCACTGGCAGATACTGATTGGAGACTTCCAGCGGCGGAGCAACGATCAGGAAGAAGTAGTGTACCGGCTTGCCGTCGATGGCGTTGAAGTCGAGCCCCTGCGGCTTGCGGCCGAACGCCACCCGCAGCCGGTTCACGGCCAGGGCGCGGCAGTGCGGGATGGCGATATTCTGGCCGATCCCCGTCGAGCCGAGGGTCTCGCGCCGCTTGAGCATCTTGACGAGCGTCTGCTCCGCCTTGTCGTCGAGCTTGAGCAACCCGACGAGCTCCTTCAGCACGTCGTCTTTCGTACTGCTGTGGAGGTCCAGGTTGATGGCCTCCTCCGAAAAGAACTCCCGCAGACGCACTGTGGCTCGCTCCACGTGGCAAAGGGCGGCCTAACCTAATGAGTGGTTGCCTCATATGCAACGCGTCATTACGTTGTCTCCCATGCACTTCCCGTACCCTGTGGCACACGAGGTGCCGCTCTTCCTCGCCCCCATGTCGGGGGTGTCGGAGTCGCCGTTCCGACTGCTGTGCCGTCGGTTCGGGGCGGACGTCGTCGTCTCGGAGTTCATCTCGGCGGTGGGCGTGGCGCGGGGCATCGAGCACCTGTTCGCTGACATGCGATTCGAGGAGGCCGAGCGTCCCATCGGGATCCAGCTGTATGGCGCCGATGCCACAGTCATGGCACGAGCGGCGGCGATGGTGACGGAGACCTGCAAGCCGGACTTCATCGACATCAACTTCGGCTGTCCGGTGAAGAAAGTGGTCAAGAACAACGGCGGCTCGGGCTGCCTCAAGGATTTGGGCCTGGTCCAGACGATCATCCGGGCGGTGCGAGGCGCAACGCATCTGCCGGTCACCGTGAAGATCCGCAGCGGCTGGGACGAGGCGCAGCGCGACCCAGTGGGCATCGCGCTCCGCTGCCGCGAGGCGGGCGCCCAGGCAGTCACGCTGCATGCGCGCACGCGCACGCAGATGTTTTCGGGGACCGCCGACTGGGACGAGATCGCCCGAGTGGTCGAGGCGCTGGACGTGCCCGTGATCGGCAACGGCGACGTGATGACCCCGGAAGACGTGTTGGCCATGCGGCGGCACACGGGCTGCGCGGGCGTCATGGTCGCGCGCGGGGCGTTCGGAAACCCCTGGCTGTTCGCACAGGCGCGCGATCTCCTGGTCGGGCGCTCCAGACGGGCGGACCCCTCCGCCGAGGCGCGTTTCACTACGGCGCTCGAGCATGCCCGGCTCGCGCTCCGGCTCCAGGGCGACAGCCGCAAAACGGCGCTCGAGTTTCGCAAGCACTTCGGCTGGTACACCAAGGGGGTGCCGGGCGCCGCCGGCTTGCGCGAGCGGCTGTTCCAGATCGACTCGATGCAACAGGCCGAAGCGATCTTCTCCGCCTATCTCGCAGCGACGGCGGTAGAGCGGGCGGCGTGAAGCTGGACGACCTGGGGCGGCTGTTCGAGCGCCTCCCGTTCGCGACGATCGATCACCTCCGGCCCCTCACACAGGGGCATCAGGAGGTGATTCTGTGTCAGGGCAAGACGGCGGAGCAGGTGGTCGGGATCGCCGAGCGGCTCGCGGCGGCGAGCGGCAGCTTCCTCGCGACCCGCGCCGAGCCGCCGCAGCGCGTGGCCCTCACGGCGCAGTTCCCTCGCGCCGAGGTCAATGAGCTGGGCCGTACAGTCTACCTGCCACCCGAGCCCGAGCCGGCGCCGACGGGGCGGGGGACCATCCTCGTGGTGACGGCGGGAACGAGCGATCTCCCCGTCGCCGAAGAGGCGGCCGTGACCGCGCGGGCGCTCGCGAACCGGGTGGAGCGGCTCACGGACGTCGGCGTGGCCGGGATCCATCGCGTGCTGGCGCACGCCGAAGCGTTGCGCAGCGCCGCGGTCGTCATCGTGGTCGCCGGCATGGAAGGGGCGCTGCCGAGCGTGGTCGGCGGGCTGGTGCGGGCTCCCGTCATCGCGGTGCCGACGAGCGTGGGCTACGGCGCCTCGTTCGGGGGCGTGGCGGCGCTGCTTGGCATGCTCAACTCCTGCGCTGCGGGCGTCACGGTGGTCAACATCGACAACGGATTCGGCGCCGCCGCCGCCGCGAGCCGCATCAACCACTCATGACACGGACCGGCGTCTGGGCCGGGCGCGGACTCGCCGTGCTCGGCCTCGCCGCCGTCGTGTGGGGCGTGTTGCAGGCGAGTCTCTGGGCCCTGCTCGCGGCGATCGGGGGATTTCTGGCCGCCACCGGGCTGGCGTTCGCCCCGCTGGTGCGCGTCTGGCTCGCCGAGCGTCCCGCCACCCGCCCGTCCGACTTCGAGCATACCATCGACCTGCTGCGCCGCGCGCACGGCGCGCGGGCGGGATGGATCGTCGGGCTCGAGGAGGGAGACCTCGAAGTGGCGGCGCCCGACGACCCGAGCCACGACATACGGCTCCGGGGAGCAGCGATTGCGCAGCTCGCCTCGGTGGACGGCCGGGCGCACGTGGTGCGCGAGCCCGAGGGCACGTATGTCGCTGTCGGCGACTTCCCGTTCGGCGCGGCGCTGCTGCTGGGCCAGTCGGACGCGACGCCCGCCGACAGCGCGGCCACGGCCGAGGAGCTGCGCCGCCTGGTGGCGAGCCTGCTGGTTGCGCAGCGACACGAGCCGGGCGAGCAGCCGGCCCAGCTCGTCGCGAAGCAGCTCGCGGCGATCGTGGGGGGGGCCCAAACGCTCGAGGGAATCGCCAAGGCCGGCGCGGCGCTGGCCCAGCAGTTCGTCCAGCGCGGCGTGGTGATCGCGCTCCAGGGCGTCGGGCCGGCGACCGGGGAGGCCAGGATCGTGGCGGTCTCCGCGGCGGCGGACAGTCGCCTCGAGGGACTGACGCTCGCGCCTGATGCCGCGGCGATGCGGGCCATCGTCGGGCGGGTGCCGGTCGTCTCACAGGGGCGCGAAGACGTCCTCGGGAGCGGCCTGTCGGACCGACGACGCCAGGACCGCGCGGGCACGGCCTATCCCCTGCTCGACGGCCATTTCGCCATCGGCGCACTGGTGGTGATGGGACCGCCGCTGCCCGGGGACGCCGGAGTGGCCGACCAGCTGCAGCGCCTGGCGATGGAGCTGGGCGCGCGGCTCGCGGCGGCCCGCGCCGTGCACGAGGCGGAACAGCGCGCCGTGAGCGACCCGCTCACCGGTCTCCGGAATCGGCGCGAGTTCGACCGCGCCGTGCAGCGGCACGCCGCCGGCAAGCCCGCCGCGATGGCCACGCTGATCTACTGCGATCTCGATCACTTCAAGACGCTGAACGATACGCTCGGCCACGCCGCCGGGGACGCGGCGCTGCGACACGTCGCGCGGATCCTCGAGGGCGCGGTACGGGATAAGGATCTCGTCGCTCGGATCGGCGGCGAGGAGTTCGCCATCTGGATGCCCCACGCCCCGCTCGAGTCGGGCCTCGAGGTCGCCGCGCGCATCCGCGCGACCGTCGAATCGGCGGCGTGGCGGTGGGGCGGGGAAGAGTACCCCATGACGATCTCCTGTGGCGTGGCGAGCTACCCCGACGCGGTCACACAGCTCGAGAACCTGCGCAGCGCGGCCGACGCGGCGCTGTATCGCGCCAAGCAGAGCGGGCGGAATCGAGTTGAAAAAGCGGTCGCGGCCGGCTAGGTTGGATTCGGGGGGCGACAGGCTTCGACGGGTTCGACGAGGGTATGGCTGCGTGCCCAGGTCGTCAGTCACCTGGTTAATCCACTGGCAAATTTCACAACTGCCAATTCAAACCTGGCACTGGCTGCGTAAGCTTCGGCTTCACGCACCTGCGTGAGTGGCAGCCCGCCTGAGGCGGCGCTCACGTATCGCAAAATCGGGCTGGCGTGACCTGGGGCCCGAACGGGTCGCGTAAGAGCTGCTAAGGGCTCGTCGCTGCCGTGGCGGGCGAGACGCCGCGGGAGCGAGACTCAAAAAGCCTCGCCTACGCACGTAGTGGCTGTATCGGAGTCATTCTCGGACCGGGGTTCGATTCCCCGCGCCTCCATACGAACACGGGAAACGGCCGGGGGAGAGGGAAGGGGGAAGCGGCCCCACCTCTCCCCCGTTGCGTTGCCGCCACAGCCCGCCGGTCCGACTACTAGAAACATAGTTGACAACCGGCCACGCTGCGCCTACCATCTACTATAACGTTAGTAGATGGAGACGCCCGTGCCCATTGCCTTCACCGACCGCGAGCTCGACGTCATGAGCGTCCTGTGGGACGCCGGGTCGGCCACCGTCGCACAAGTTCGCGAGCGGCTCAGCGACGACCTCGCCTACACGACCGTCCTGACCGTCCTGCGCACGCTCGAACAGAAGGGCTACGTCGGCCACACCGGCGAGGGGCGGGCCCATCGGTACCGTCCGCTGGTCAAGCGCGCGGCCGCCGGTCGCAGCGCGCTGCGCCGGCTCGTGGACAAAGTGTTCGACGGCTCGCCCGAGCTGCTCCTGACCCAGCTGGTCTCCGACAGGAATCTTGGTGACGAGGAGCTGCGCCGCCTGCGCAAGCTGCTGGCGGATCGGCTCCGGGAGAAGCAGCCATGATCGCCGCGTGGATGGTGTACTGCGTCGCCATCGCCGTTGTGTTCGTCGTGGTCGGCGAGGCGCTCGAGCGAGCGCTCCACCTGGCGGGGCGCGCCACGCGCTGGGCCTGGGTCGCGGCCCTCGCGGGCTCGTACCTCGTGCCGGCGGCCGCCTGGCTCCGGCCGGGTGCGTTCGGCGCGCTGCCCATTCCGTTGGCGAGGCCCGTCGTCGCCGGACGCCAGGCCACCGCCGGCCCGATCGACCCGCTGCAGAGGGGCGCCGTGCCGGCGCCGCCGTTCTCCCTCGGCGACCTCGATGCCACACTCGCGTGGGCGTGGAGGCTTTCTTCGGCGGCGCTGCTGCTCTCGCTCGGCGCCGCGGCGCTCCGGTTGGCGGCTGTGCGACGCGGCTGGCGCAACGCCACCGTGGACGGCCGGGCCGTCCTCGTGTCGGACAACGTCGGTCCCGCCGTGGCGGGGCTGTGGCGGCCCCGCGTGGTCCTTCCTGACTGGGCGCTCCAGCTCGGCGAGCGGGAGCGGCGGCTGATGCTGGCTCATGAGGACGAGCACATCCGAGCGCGCGACCCCTGGCTGCTCGCCGGTGCGGCGGCGGCGCTCCTCCTCGCGCCCTGGAACCCGCTGGTGTGGTGGCAGGTGCGGCGACTGCGTCTGGCGGTCGAAATGGATTGCGACGCCCGCGTGCTGGCGCGCGACGGTGACGCGCCCGCCTACGGTGAGCTGCTGCTGCGTGTCGGACAGCGCCGCGCCCGCCTGCCGCTCGGCGCGCCCGCGCTGGGCGAGCCGGTGTCGTTCCTCGGGCGTCGGATCCGCCGCATGGTGACGGCTTTACCACGCTGGCGCTGGGCGGGTGCGGCGGCAGGCGGACTGATCGCGGTCGCTGCCGTCATCGCCGCGTGCGAGGCCCCGCGGCCGGTCGGGCCGCAAGCACCGAGCGACCCGTCAGCCGTCGTGGAACCACTGGCCGTGTTATGGAAGGTGCCAGTCCAGGATGCGCCCACGCCGGCGTCGCTGATGGACGAGTGGCCGGCGTTCCTGTCAGGACCGCCGCTGCAATACCCCAACTTGCTGCGCCAGGCGGGGATTCAAGGGCGGGTGGTCGTGCACGCCATCATCGACACGGCCGGCCGTGCAGAGCCGTGGTCGGTACACGTGATCGAGAGCCCCCACCCGGGGTTCGATCAGGCCGCGAGGAACTTCGTGCTGGAGGCGCAATTCCGGCCTGGACGGATGCGCGCGCGGGACGTGCGCGTGTCTATCAAGTTTCCCGTGAACTTTCGGACCTGAAGGTAAAGCGGATCCTTCGCTGCGCGCGCGTTCCGCGCGCTCGCTCAGGAGGACCGCGCCTGCCATCCTGAGCGCCGCAGGCGCGAAGGATCTGCTTTTGGGTACCTTCATTGCCATGCGGAACACGCTCTTGGCGCTCTGCTTGCTTGCCTCTCCCGCACCCGCGCAGTCTCCAATCGATTCCGTCCAGATCGTCACCCGCGACATCCCGAACTTCTGGCGCGCCTACGACCAAGCCGCCGGCAAAGACTCGGCCGACCGCGTGCGCATCTTCGAGACGGTGTATTTGCAGCCCGGCTCGCCGGGCCTGCGCGACTGGATGCGCGTGCGACTCATGAATCGCGACACCGTTCGCGCGCGGCTCGCTCGGGCCGGGTGGCCCAAAGAGCGGCTCGACTCGCTGCCCCCCGATAGCGTGAAAAAAGTCACCGCGCCGTTCTACGAGCGATCCGCCGCCGAGGAGCTGCTGCGCGCGCTCGCGCAGTACCCGCGCTACTACGCCGCCGTGCGCCCCACGACGCTTGCGGTTGATACCAATTCGCGAGTGACGCAGGGGATTCGGCGTGGCCTGACCCGGCTCGCAGCGCTGTATCCCGAAGCCCGCTTTCCCAACGTCTACTTCCTCATCGGCACGCTCTCGACCGGCGGCACGACCGCGCAGAGCGGCATGCTGATAGGCACCGAGCAGAGTGCGAGCGACCCCGCTACGCCGCTCGACGAGCTGCCCGACTGGGCGCGGAAGAATTTCCCTACGCATACGTTCGAATCGCTTGTTGGCCTCGTCGTGCACGAGGCGGTGCACACCCAGCAGAAACCCGCCCCACCCGGCCAGCAGGACAATCTGCTGCGTCACGCGCTGGGCGAAGGCATCGCCGATTTCCTCGCCGAGCTCGCCGTGGGACCGTGGGCTGCCAATTCACCGCGCCAGAGCTACGGCCGCGCGCATGAGCACGACGTCTGGGTGGACTTCCAGGACGAAATGCAGGGAGGCGATTCGACGATCCGCACCTGGATGTACAACGGCATGGTGCCGCCCGACAAAAACCACGGCGCCATCGACATCGGCTATTGGGTGGGCTACCGGATCGCCGGTGCCTACTACGCGCGCGCTAAGGACAAGCGCGCTGCGGTGCATGAGCTCCTCGAGCTGCGTGATGCGGAGGCGATTCTGCGCGCGAGCGGCTACGCGCCCTAACGGGCAAAGCGTGACGTTTCGCACCTTCGGCGGTACCAGCTGTCGCCGAGCGTACGCTCTAGCTCAACGCACCGAGCCCTTCAGGGCTCGCGTAGTGGCCGAGTCGGCGCTGCAGCGCACGGTTAGCCCCGCACCGGGACGATACTCTCTTCCAGATTTGCCCGAATCAGTGCCCTGAGTTACGGTATCGGCCGTCCCGCGGGGCGGTATGTTACTCCAAGTTGATCGAATAGAAATGCGGATACATCGGCAAACACGGATATCCGCTCGTCGAGTGGCGTGCCAAAGCCGTGCCCGGCACTGCTGCTCGTCCATAGCAAAATTGGGCGACCCGAGCTCGAGGCACGCTGCAGTCGAGCCGCCATCTTGCGTGAGTTCATTGGGTCGACGCGACCGTCGTGCTCGCCAGTCCGCAGGTACACGGCGGGATAGCGCGTGCCATCGACAACGTGGTGGTACGGCGAATACGCGTACAGCGCCCGGAACTGCTGTGGGTCTTTGACAGTCCCGTACTCGGTCGTATTGAACGCTCCGTTGGGCGAGAGCTCCACCCGCAGCATGTCATAGATGCCGACATACGACGCCACAGCCCGGAACAACTCGGGATGCTGCGTCAGGGCGGCGCCCATCAACAAGCCGCCGTTCGATGCGCCTTCGATCGCGAGCCGGTCGGGGTTGGTGTAGTGGTTGTCGTTTAACCAGCGCGCGCAGGCGATAAAGTCATCGAACACGTTCTGCTTGTTAGTGAGGTTGCCCGCGCGGTGCCAGTCTTCACCGTACTCACTGCCGCCGCGCAGATTGGCAATAGCGTACACGCCGCCCTGGCTGAGCCACACGCGCAACAGCGGCTGGAACCCAGGTGTAAAGCTGATCCCATAGCCGCCATACCCCCACAGCCGCGTCGGATTTTGCCCGTCGCGCTTCGTGCCGTTTCGTTGAAGAATGGTCATCGGGACCTTCGTGCCATCGCGCGAGGTCACGAACACGCGGAGAACCTCAACGTCGGTGAAATTTGCCGGCGAGGTCACGAACAGCGCGGTGCGGCGGACTGAGTTCGTAGTGGGATCGTAGCGGTACCAGGCGGGTGGCGTGGTGTAGCTCTGGGCCTCATACAGAACGGTGGCGCTTGAATCGCTCACGATCTCGCTGACCGCTGAGACCGGTGCGAGCGGCAGGGAGACTTGCCGGTGGGACTGGAGGTCGATCCTGCGGATCGCCGACGGACCGCCCGCTACCTCGAGCACATAGAGCTGCGTGCCGGCCACGAAGATGTCTTGAATCGCGCCGCTATCCGACTCGGCGACCACTTCAGCGGCATCCAGTCGCGGACGGTCGAGTGGGATGCGCAGCACTCGGCCGCGCGATGCATGGCGGAGCGACACCAGGTAGAGGAAGCCATCCCGGCCGAGCGTCGCCCGTGTGGCCTGATCGGTGAACGAGGTGACCTGCGTCCATTGCGCGGTCGGGCCGCGTACAAAGTGCTCGACCTCGCCGCCGTCGCCATTGTTGACGCTGGCTAGGAAGTAGCGGCCGTCCGGCGTTCCCGACACGAAGATTTCAGCGATCCGGGGGAAGCCTTTGCCGAGTGCGTAGGTGTCGGTGCTATCGGGGGTCCCAAGCCTGTGGAAGTAGAGCT
>Ga0209804_1000355_pt1 | contig 39141 bp, 35 predicted proteins | sample GraSoiAngelo_139_FD_185896 | JGI IMG/M metagenome (GOLD analysis project Ga0209804, IMG submission 185896) | Grasslands soil microbial communities from the Angelo Coastal Reserve, California, USA - 14_0929_12_20cm (SPAdes) (version 2) | ecosystem: Environmental > Terrestrial > Soil > Grasslands ... | reverse complement strand
GACAGCTACGACGTCTGGGGCGACCAGGATGTTGGGGTGAAAGATTTCCGTGAGCTTAAGGTGCTGAAAGCTGCCAGCTGAGCGCTGAAAGCTTTTCTGAATCAAAATTTCAAATATCTTTGGCTATACTTAGAAAAACCAGTGTGGAGGCGGGTCTTTGACCCGCCTGCCCGGGCCCATATATGTTTCTCGAAGGGAAGTTAGCGCCTGGTGGTAGCGGGCTGAATTTCTTCCACATCAACCCAGTCAGTAGGATATTTGCCGGTGTAGCAGGCCGAGCAGTAGGTAGTCTTCTCTCCGTCCCCGCAGGCTTTCTTCAGACCTTCAATGGACAGGTAAGCCAAAGAGTCTGCTCCGATGTACTCGCGGATCTCCTCAACCGACTTGTTAGCCGCTATCAGTTGTTTCTTCGACGGAGTATCAACTCCGTAGAAACACGGCGATATCGTAGGCGGGCAAGAGATGCGCATGTGCACTTCACTCGCGCCGGCTCCCCGGATCATGCGAACGATCTTGCGGCTGGTGGTGCCGCGAACAATGGAATCGTCAATGAGCACCACGCGCTTGCCTTCCAGTACAGAACGCACCGGGTTCAGCTTCAACTTGACTCCAAAGTCGCGTACCGATTGCGAGGGCTCAATGAACGTGCGTCCCACGTAGTGGTTTCGTATCAGGCCGAAGCGGAATGGAATCCCGCTTTCGGCGGCGAAGCCCATAGCGGCGCTTACACCCGAGTCTGGCACGGGGACGACGATATCGGCCTGCGTCGGCGCCTCGCGCGCCAGCTGGCGTCCCAACGCGTCGCGGCTCATGTCTACCGAGCGTCCGAACACCAGGCTGTCGGGTCGCGAGAAATAAACGTGCTCAAAAATGCAGCTGGACTGCGGCCCGGCAGGTGAATAAAAGCGCGACGAAATTCCTTCCGGCCCCACCACGACCAGTTCCCCCGGCTTCACATCGCGCTCATACGAGGCCCCAATCAAATCGAACGCGCAGGTCTCGGACGCAAACACGATTGTGTCCCGCTTCTCCCCGGATTGTGACGGAATGCGTCCCATAGCTAAAGGCCGGAATCCGCGAGGATCGCGCGCCGCAAAGATGCGGTCCGAGCTGATCATCACTAAAGAGAACGCGCCTTCTACCCGGCGCAAGGCGTCGGCCATGGCTTCCGGAAGGGTGTGCTCCTTCGAGAGCGCAATCAAATGAACGATGACCTCAGTGTCGCTGCTGGTCTGGAAGATCGAGCCCTGGCTTTCCAGACGGCTGCGGATCTCGAGTGCATTGACCAGGTTGCCATTGTGCGCAAGCGCCACCCGGCCCTTGTTCGACTGAACCATGATGGGCTGGGCATTCAGGAGAGCCGAATCGCCCGCAGTGGAATAGCGGGTATGTCCAATCGCCAGCGTTCCCAGAAGCTTCGTCAGGACTTCTTCAGTGAAGACGTCGGCGACCAGTCCCATCGCCTTGTGAGCATGTAAACTCAGGCCATCCGATGTCACAATGCCGGCCGACTCCTGTCCACGGTGTTGCAGCGCGTGCAGCCCCAGGTAGGCAAGCTTCTCCGCCTCGGGGTGCGCATAGATCGCTACTACCCCACACTCTTCCCGGAATTTGTCCACGGGTAGCATCACTTCGTTGTCACCCTGCGTTTCCTGTGGGTACGGGTCTCAGACCCGTCCGGGCGAATCGAAGACTCGCCTCCACATGGCCACAAGCCTTTAATCCGCGGCCACCATCGCAGGCTCACTTCGCAGTGCCCGTTCCAAAGCACCTTCGTAGACGCCGCGCAACTCGCTCACCGCAGCCGACACCACCACCCGGCCGTCGAGCTGAATTTCCGTCTCTTCTGGAACCGTCTCCCCGATGTGCTCTGCTGAGAGACCGTATTTTACCGCCGCTTGTTGGATTCGCGGCAGGTTACTGGGGTCGCAGGAAAGCACTACCCGGCTGGCATCTTCCCCAAACAACACGAACTCCGCCGGCAGTCCCTGAGAAGCCAAATTGACCTTTGCCCCAACCCCGCCAGGGAAAGCCGACTCGGCCAGGGCGACAGCAATGCCTCCCTCCGAGCAGTCGTGCGCTGAGTCCAACAGCCCACCGGCAATGATTTCCACCAACGCTTTCTGCAGACCAGCTTCTTTCTCCAACTCCAACTCCGGCGGGTAGCCCCAAACCGAGCCGAGGATCTCCTTTGCGTATTCCGACGAACCAAACTCTGACTCGACGTCGGTGATGTCGGCCAGGTCGCCGCCCCGGAGCAGCACGACAGCCCGCCCAGGCCCGCGGAAACCCATGTGCCCGGCCTTGTGCAGGTCTTCCAGGATGCCAACCACTCCCAGCACCGGTGTGGGATAAATGCCTTCGCCCAAAGTCTCGTTATAGAAGCTGACATTCCCGCCAGTGATCGGCACTTCCAACTCTTCGCAAGCCTTGGTCATGCCGTCGATCACCTGGGAGAACTGCCACATGATGTTCGGCTTCTCGGGATTCCCGAAGTTCAGGCAATTAGTAGCCGCCACTGGAGTCGCCCCGCTGCACGCTACCTTGCGGGCCGCCTCGGCCACGGCATGCATCGCGCCCAGCCGCGGATCGAGGTAACACCAGCGCCCGTTGCCATCCAGCGCCATCGCCAGTCCGCGCTGCGACCCCTTGATGCGGATCACTCCCGCGTCGCCGGCACCCGGGCCTTCTACGGTGTTGGTCTGCACCATCGAGTCATACTGCTGCCAGATCCAGCGCTTGCCACAGATGTTGGCAGAACCGAGCAACTGCGTGAGGTCCGCTGTCAAATCACGGGACCCAGTCAATCGGATGTTCTCCGGCATCTCCCTCGGCACGGAAGGTTCCCACCGTTCCAGAGGCCGTTGGTAGAGAGGAGCGTCCTCAGTCAGGGCTTCGTTGGGAATCTCGGCGACCACCTTGCCGTGCTCCAGTACGCGCATCTTGCCGTCGAGCGTTACTCGCCCGACTTCGACCGCGTCCAGCCCCCATTTCCCGAAAACCCGCAGAACCTCCTGCTCCCGGCCTTTTTGAGCCACCAGCAGCATGCGTTCCTGGGATTCGCTGAGCATGATCTCGTATGGCGTCATGCCGGTTTCGCGCTGTGGGACACGGTCCAGTTCGATTTCAATGCCGACGTGCCCGCGCGCTCCCATCTCGCAAGTCGAGCAGGTCAGACCGGCAGCGCCCATGTCCTGAATGCCCACCACAGCTCCGGTTTGCATGGCCTCGAGGCAGGCTTCGAGCAAAAGCTTTTCCAGGAAAGGATCGCCTACCTGCACATTGGGACGCTTGCCTTCAGAAGCCTCGCTGAACTCCTCGCTGGCCATGGTCGCCCCGTGGATGCCGTCACGACCGGTCTTTGAGCCGACGTAGATAACTGGGTTTCCCTCACCTGCAGCTTTCGCATAAAAGATCTGATCGCGCCGCACCAGTCCCAAGGCAAATGCATTCACCAGAGGATTGTTGGAGTAGCAGGGCTCAAACTTCGTCTCCCCACCCAGGTTCGGTACTCCAAAACAATTTCCATAAGACGCAATCCCGCTGACCACACCCTCCAGCAAGGAATGGTTCTTATGAACCTCGGCTTGTGTAGGCCTAGACGTCCTCGTCCGGGCAGCCGAGCTTCCTTCGGCTTGTGTTTTGTCCTGGATGGGGCCAAAGCGCAGCGAATCCATAATCGCGACCGGTCGGGCTCCCATGGTGAAAATGTCCCGCAGAATGCCACCCACCCCTGTAGCCGCCCCCTGAAACGGCTCGATAAACGAAGGGTGATTATGCGATTCGATCTTGAAAGCACACGCCCACCCGTCGCCGATGTCGATAATCCCGGCGTTTTCCCCCGGCCCCTGCACCACCCGCCGGCTGCGGGTGGGCAAACGTTTCAAGTGGACGCGTGATGATTTATAGGAGCAATGCTCGCTCCACATCACGCTGAAGATGCCCAACTCAGTCAGCGTCGGCTCCCGTCCACCCAGCAGACGTTTGATTTTCTCGTACTCGTCAGCAGTGAGCCCGTGTTCCTGGATGAGTTCCGGGGCAATCGCGGAAGCTGTCATAGGGAAGCTCTATTGTCGCATGCCAAAGCAGCTCTCAGCTATCAGCCGTTTGGTTTTTGCTGATGGCTAAAAGCTGACAGCTGATGGCTATACTTGTTTCAATGAAATCGGTCATCGTAGGCACCGCCGGCCACATCGACCACGGCAAAACCGCGTTGGTCAAGGCTTTGACCGGCATTGATGCCGACCGCTTGGAAGAAGAGAAGCGCCGCGGCATCACCATCGACATCGGCTTTGCCCACTTGGAACTGCCTGCACCCGGCGGCGACGCTTTGCGGCTCGGATTTGTGGATGTTCCCGGCCATGAGCGCTTCGTGCGCAACATGCTGGCTGGAATAGGCGGTATCGATCTGGTGCTGCTCGTCATTGCCGCCGATGAGTCTATCAAGCCGCAAACCCGCGAGCACTTCGACATCTGTCGCTTGCTTTCGGTGCGCCGCGGTATCACTGTGTTGACCAAGTCCGACCTGGTCGACGGCGAGACCCTTGATGTGGTGCGGCTCGAAGTCGAAGATTTCCTGCGCGGGTCCTTTCTTGACCCCTCCCATGCTCCGATTGTCCCCGTCAGCTCGCTCAAGGGAACCGGTCTGGATGAACTGAAGCGGGCGCTCGCTCAGGTCGCTTCCGAGGTTCCTGCGCGCGATTCTCAAGCAATTGCACGTCTACCCATTGACCGTGTGTTCACTATGAAAGGATTTGGCACGGTGATCACCGGCACGCTGGTTTCGGGCACGATTCGCAAAGAGGAAGAGCTGGAAGTTTTTCCGACCGGACGGCGGGTGCGCGTTCGCGGCGTCCACCTACATGGGAGACCCGCAGAGCAGGCAACAGCCGGGCAGCGCACCGCGCTAAACGTCGCTGGCGCCTCGACCGAAGATCTGGCGCGTGGCATGACCCTGGCCCCGCCCGACACTTTCCACTCCACGAACCGGATCGATGTTTCGTTATCTCTTCTGCCCACCGCCAGGCCACTGAAGGACCGCGCCCGCGTCCATTTCCATGCTTACACATCCGAAACCGTGGCCGAAGTCCGCCTGTACGGAGAAAAGCAAATCGCGCCTGGACAAAACGCGGACGCGCAATTGCGTCTGGACGATCCTGCGCTGCTCTTACCGGCAGACCGCTTCATCGTGCGCCAGTTCTCGCCGGTGATAACCATCGGGGGAGGAGTTGTGCTCGATGCCACCCCGTTATCCCGCAAGGTCCCGGCGGAACAGTTGAGCGCCTTCCTGCGCACCCTGGAAACCGGCTCGCCCGAGCAGGTGCTGAATGCTCGCATTGCGCGGCGAGCTCTGGAAGGGCTGCCTCTGACCGCGATTTCCGCTGAAATGAACATTCCCAGCAGCCAAGCTGCGCAGTTGGCGTTGCGCCTGGTGCAACGCGGAGAACTGGCGAAGAGCCATAACACTTTGGTCTCTCCGGCAGCCTTCCACCAGGCCCAGACGGAAGTGCTTTCGACGATTTCAAAATTCCACGATGCCAATCCCCTCGTGGCGGGAATCAGCAAAGAGGAACTACGCGAACGCCTCAACATCGGCGCCGACGTTTTTTTCGGCGTTCTGGAAAAACTTGTTCAGGAGAAGAAAATCCAAACCTCTGGCGAACTAGTCCACCTGGCTGGACGCGGTGTGATCATGAAGGACGAAGAGGCCGAATCCAAGAAAACTATCGAAGAGGCCTTCGCCACGGCCGGTTTGAAAGTGCCGGCGTTGTACCAGGTGATTGCCGGACTCAAAGTCGATAAAGCACGAGCTCAGAAAATCGTTACTCTGCTACTTCGCGACAAAGTCCTGGTCAAAATCTCCGACGAGCTCGTTTTTCACCGTACCGCTCTGGAGGAATTGCGCCGTCAGCTCGCAGCCTATAAGACGAAAGCGCCCAAGATTAACGTTTCCAACTTCAAGGACTTGACTGGCGTCAGCCGCAAATATGCCATTCCTCTTCTGGAATACCTCGACCGAGAGCGCGTGACCCGCCGGGTCGGCGACGAGAGAATCATTCTGTAGCGAATGACAATGCAACGGCAGACTGAGAACCGAATGCGCTAGATTTTCTCTGCCGGGAATTCCAGCTCCAACCCCAAGGGATCCGTAAACCGGTTCGTTAGGTTGATCAGCCCTACCAGCAGGTCCAACTCTACAATCTGTTCGTCGGGAAAGTGTGTCTTGAGGGCTGCTATATCGCCATCATTAATTTCTCGCGGCGTTCGCGTTAGCTTATCCGCAAATCTTAGCGCGGCTTGTTCCTTTTCACTGAAACCGGAGTAATTCGTTTCTTTAAGAGCCTTCCAATCTTCCGGGGTGAGCCCGACTCGCTTCGACGAAGCGATGTGGTGCTGCATTCAATAATTACAGCCGTTCACCATCGAAACCCGGATATACACCATCTCGTACAGGCGCCGCTCCAGCGAGCGGCCGACACTTCCGTAGAAGGCAAGAAAATGCTTCAGAACCTCCGGCCGATGAGCTATCGCTTTCTGCACATTGCCCGGCTTGCCCTTCAGCAGTTTTTCGTAGATTTCTTTAACTTCAGAACTGGCCTGATTAGGCTCAATCAGTGAAATGCGCGCCATCGTCCTCACCTCCAGGTTGCGTCCGTATAATACCTTGTAGCGCCGGCATCTTGCCGGCTGTCGTGCAGGCGTCCCCGCCCGCTTCGTCATAATTAATGACCGCACCAGTAAACATCATCGGCGCCGGCCTTGCCGGTTCAGAAGCGGCCTGGCAGTGTGCCCGCCGCGGTGTTTCCGTCCAACTCTGGGAAATGCGGCCTGTGCGATCAACCCCCGCGCATCAAACGGATAGTTTTGCGGAGCTGGTCTGCTCGAATTCCTTAAAATCCGATACCGAGAACACCGCCCCCTGGCTCCTGAAAGAAGAAATGCGCCGAGCCGGCTCGCTGCTGATGGAAATCGCCCGTGCTTGCGCGGTCCCCGCTGGCCACGCCTTGGCCGTGGATCGTGTGACATTCGCGGCAAAGGTTACCGAAGCAATCTCCCACCAGCCGCTGATCACAATCCGGCGTGAGGAGGTCACGCGCGTCAACCAAGATGAGCTCACAATTGTCGCCACCGGTCCCCTGACCTCCGACGCACTTTCCCGGGAAATCGCCCGCCTGAGCGGCAGCACGCACTTGTATTTCTACGACTCCATCAGTCCGATCGTGGAGGCTGATTCCATCGACATGTCGAAGGTCTACATGGCCGCACGCTATGACAAGGGCACAGCTGACTACATCAACTGCCCCATGATCAAGGAGGAGTACGACCGCTTTTACGACGCGCTCATCGCGGCAAAATCCGTCGAGCAGCGCGACTGGGAGAAGCTGAATTACTTCGAAAGCTGTCTGCCCATTGAAGAGACAGCCCGCCGCGGCCGCGATACCCTGCGCTTTGGCCCGATGAAGCCAGTGGGTCTTAAAAATCCTCGCACCGGCCGGCAACCCTATGCTGTCGTTCAACTGCGACAGGAGAACCTGCGAGCCGATTCTTACAACCTGGTCGGATTTCAGAATCACCTCAAGTTCGGCGAGCAGTCGCGAGTGCTGCGACTGATTCCCGGCCTGGAAAACGCCCGCTTCTTCCGCTACGGGCAAATCCATCGCAACACCTACATCAACGGTCCTACGCTGCTCCGCGAGACGCTCCAGATGAAGGACCATCCTCGAATCTTCTTTGCTGGCCAGATCTGCGGTGTGGAAGGCTATGTGGAATCCATGGCCACGGGCCTGATGGCAGGCGTACACGCGGCTGCTCTGGCTTCCGAGTTGGAGTTGATAGCACCTCCCCGCGCCACGGCCTTCGGCTCTCTCGTCCACTATGTCACTCAGGCCAGCCCGAAGAACTTTCAGCCGGCCAATGTCACGTTTGACCTGCTGCCCCCGTTGGAAAGCAGGGTTCGGGACCGCCAGCAGAGGCACCGAGCGCAGTGCCAAAAAGCTCTACAAGAATTCCAGGACTGGCTCGCTCGGGCAATTCCCGCCGCCGCCCTTTCTTAGGGGAGGTCGACCGCCAGCCAATCGACAATCGACAATCAAAAATCAACAATTCTCGAGCGTTGTCCGGAACTTCTCTAGCCTCCCAGGTGTCTGTTTTTTCAGACACGCGTGCCGAGAGGAGTATCCGATGGCATTCTCCATGGCAGGCGGTAGTCCGTCTAATCCCGAAATCAACATCACGCCGCTGATCGACATCCTACTGGTGCTCATCATCATCTTCATCGTAATCGACACCTGGACCCCGAAACGCAAAGGCCTCGAAGCTGAGATCCCCGAGCAGCAGAGCCAGACATCACCGGTGCGGCAGCCCGTTCGCACGATCGTTGTTCAGGTGCTTGGGCAAGCCGACAGAGTTCCCGCCGTAAAGATCAACGAAGAAGAGGTCAGCTGGGACACGTTGGAAGGACGTCTGCGCGCCATCTACAACACGCGTGCTGAAAAGGTAGCCTTCGTCCAAGCCGCCAAAGAAATTGATTTCGACTACGTGGCCCAGGTCATCGACATGGCCCACGAAGCCGGAGTGCAACGCATTGGCTTGATCACTGCGGGACCCCGCCAGGAGGCACGGTTGAGATGAGCCTCTGATTTGTGTTTGTGAGCTGAGTGTGCGGGCGGGACGCCCGCATTGACAGCCGGCAAGATGCCGGCGCTACTTCTAGTCTCGCGCCCGGTTCTTGATCCATATCGGCGTGCCAATGAATCCGAACGCCCGCCGAATCTGATTCTCAAGGAACCGCCGATACGAGAAGTGCAGCTTCACCGCGCGATCGGTGAACAGGACGAAGGTGGGTGGGGCAACCGCGGCCTGAGTCATGTAATAAATCTTGACTTGCTGCTTCGCAGGCACGGACGCGCGCTCAAAGTCGACTGTTTTCAGGAAGCGATTCATTTCTGCGGTTGGAATACGCTTGCGTCGCTCCGCCCCGACTAGCTCAATCGCGGGACAAATCTTGTCCATGCCTTTGCCGGTCAAAGCGGAAACAAATAAAACAGGCGCGTAGGAGAGAAACTTCAAGCCATATCGCAGCTGTTGTTCGTAGAGATTGCGGTCCGTGGTCCGCTTGCTCTCCTGGATGCGTGCCGCTTTGGACTGGCTGATGGCTTGTTTCTGTCCGCTCGCCACCAAGTCCCATTTATTGACCACGACAATCACCGACCGCCCGCTCTCATGTGCATAGCCGGCAATGGCAGCATCCAATGCGCTTACGCCTTCGGTAGCGTCAATCACCAGCAGTGCGATATCAGCAGCTTCGAGATGCTTGCGCGCCATGACCACGGATAGCTTCTCGGCCATCAATCTGGTTTTGCCCTTGCGGCGGATGCCGGCTGTATCGATGAAGCGGAAGCGCTGCCCGTCGCGCGCCACGATCTCGTCTACGGCATCGCGCGTAGTTCCTGGAATGGGTGAAACGATGGCTCGGGATGAACCGGTCAGCTGGTTGAGCAAGGTCGATTTACCGACATTCGGATGCCCGATGATGGCAACCTTGACTTCCGCTGGTTCCTCTTGCGTGTCTTCCTCTGTGGTCTCGGCGGTAGATTCTTTTGGAAGGACTTCCAACACAGCATCCAGCAGCTCATCGATACCGCGTCCATTTTCGGCTGAAATTCCGAACTGGTGGCGTATTCCGAGCCTGTGAAAGTCGTTCGCCAAACTCTCCTGCTTGGCCGTGTCGATCTTGTTGATAGCCAGAAACAGGGGCTTGCCGCTGCGAAGGAGCAACCGTGCCAGCTCCATATCAGGCGCAGCGAGCTCGCTGCGGCCATCGACGAGCAGGATGACGGCATCTGCTTCTTCCAGCGCCACCTTTGCCTGGCGGAAGATTTCCGCAGGAATCAGCTCTTTCTCCTCCGGAATGATGCCGCCGGTATCGACCGCACGCAGCTGCCGCCCCCGCCACTCAGCGTCAGCGTAAAGCCGGTCGCGGGTGATGCCGGGCTCATCGCCCACAATGGCGCGTCGTGATCCCACCAGGCGGTTGAAAAGCGTAGATTTGCCGACATTGGGTCGCCCCACTATCGCAACGGTCGCAACGCGGGCCGGGGTGGCGACGCCAGTGAGCGAGTTGGTATAGGGCATAGCCAGTGCTTGCTTTCCCGCCGTGGCAAAACCGCCACGGCCGCACAGGCGAGGACGCCTTGTGCCTACATGGGCCGTGAAGCTTATTATAGAGACTCCTTGGCTCCCACCTCCCAACCCGCGTCCTGCCGCGCCAAGCACGATTACACCCTGTACCAATTCTTTTCCTCTGGAGGAGTGCTTTCGCGAACGCATCCGGCGTACGAATTTCGCCGCGGACAGCTCCAGATGGCGCAAGCCGTCGAGCAGGCACTCGAAGAGAAGCGCCACCTGATCGTGGAAGCGGGGACGGGCACAGGAAAGACGCTCGCCTACCTGCTGCCGGTAATCCGTTCGGGCAAGCGGGTCCTGATCTCCACCGGAACCAAGAACCTTCAGGAACAACTTTTCTACAAAGACATTCCCTTTCTTGAGCAGGCGCTGTATCCCAACGGCGAAGCCAAGTTGAGAGTCTGTTACATGAAAGGCCGAGCCAACTATCTCTGTCGCAAGAAGCTCTACGATCTCACCGACCAGCCGGTGCTGAGTGGCCTGGAAGAAATCGAGCAATATCGCGCGATCGCGGCATGGGAAAAGACGACCCAAACCGGCGACCGGTCCGAACTGGCGTCTTTGCCGGAAGCCAGCGCGCTCTGGCCCAAGCTGGACGCTCGCTCCGAAGCCTGTCTCGGCCAGAAATGCAGCTCTTGGGACCGTTGCTTTATTACCGAGATGCATCGCCGCGCCATGGAAAGCGACATCATCATCGTCAACCATCACCTGTTTTTTGCTGACCTCTCGATCAAGCAGGCCACCGAGTATGCCCCCGACGCCGGAATCCTCCCCGAAGTAGGCGCCGTAGTTTTTGACGAGGCGCATGAACTGGAGGGCGTTGCCGGCAGCTACTTCGGCGTGTCGGTCAGCAATTTGCGTATTGAGGATCTGATCCGGGACGTGGAGTCTTCTCTGCAGCGCCACCATCTGCTCTCCGCCAAAATCGCGGGCGCGACGCGCAATCTGCGTGAACGTTCGCAATTCTTCTTTGCTCTGCTGCCGCCCGGTGCTGGCCGGTTCGCCTTCCAAAACCGCCCCCAGTTTCTCGAGGAGAATGGCGACGAATTCATCGGACTGATGCAGGCCCTGGGTCGGCTGGCTTCCGAGATCCAGAATCTCTCCCAGAAGCCGGAAGAGGTTTTCAGTTTCGTTCGCCGGATCGAGGAACTCCAGGTGCAGTTTCGTTTCCTGATGGAATCTGAGGATCGCAGTACGGTCTTCTGGATTGAACGCCGCGGAGGACGTGGGACGAGCCGGGATGGGCACGGGGTCAGCCGTGCCGATAAGTCGTCCCTGGAATCCGGGGCCTTAGCCCCTGAGAGCAAGACCACATACCGGCGATCGAATGTCTTCCTGCAAGCCACTCCCATTGACGTTGCCCCTATCCTGAAAACCTGCCTCTTCGACCAACTCGACTGTGCCGTGCTGACGTCGGCCACACTGGCTGTCGGCGGAGGCTTTGAATACATCCGCCAGCGTCTGGGAGTGGAGCACGCCCGCGAGTTGGTACTGCCGTCGCACTTTGACTATCAAAACCAGGCCCTGCTCTACGTGCCCCGAGACCTGCCCGATCCTCGCACGCCTCAGTTTTCCACGCGCGCGGCCGACCGCATTCGCCGCCTTCTGGAAATTACTCGCGGCCGGGCTTTCTGCCTGTTTACCAGCTATGCCCAAATGAACGAGATCTACCAGCGCCTTTTGGGCGAGCTGGAGTTCCCTATGCTTCTTCAAGGCGATGCGCCGAAGAGTGTGTTGCTGGAAGAGTTTCGCCTCACCCCGCACGCCGTCCTGTTCGCTACTTCCTCTTTCTGGCAAGGAGTGGATGTCCAGGGCGAACAGCTCAGTTCGGTAATCATTGACCGCCTGCCGTTTGCGGTGCCTACCGACCCGGTGGTTGCAGCGCGTGTTCGCGCGGTGGATGAGGCCGGGGGCAACGCCTTCTTCCAATACCAGGTTCCCGCTGCGGTGATTACCCTGAAGCAGGGTTTTGGCCGCCTGATCCGTTCTCTTCATGACCGCGGTCTGCTCTGCCTGCTGGACAATCGGATGCTCAACAAGCGATACGGCCGCGTGTTTCTGGAAAGCCTGCCTAACTACCGCAAGACCGTAGAACTGAAGGACGTGGAAAGCTTCTTCGCAGTTCATTAGTTCTTTAGGTGTCTCCAATCGTGGTCTCAGCCGCCCTGGCCATTTCGCTGTAAAATAAATAATTACGCGGCCAATCCGGGTTTATGCCGCTCCGCAAAGGGACTCCATGTTCGAAGTCACCGTCGAAGACTCGTTTGCGGCAGGCCATTACCTGCGCAACTACAAAGGCAAGTGCGAGAACCCGCACGGACACAACTACAAGGTGCGGGTCACGCTAGCCGGCCGGGAACTTGATAAGGCGGGGCTGCTGCTCGACTTCAAGGACCTGCGCGAAGTCATGAGACATGTGATCGACCGGCTCGACCATCAGATGATGAACGACCTCGAGCCGTTCACGACCATCAACCCTTCGGCGGAGAATCTGGCCAAGTATTTCTATGATGAAACCAACAGTAAGCTCCATGGGCAGACGAACGGCCGAGTTCGTGTGAAGGACGTCACCATCTGGGAGACGGATGAGACCACGGCCAGATACTTCGAGTAAGCTTCGAATCAGTCTGGTATCCAGCTACTCGGGCAACTAATCATCGAGAGCTGGTATCTGATACCCTCACATGCAAATTACGGAGATCTACAAATCGATTCAGGGTGAATCCTCCTACGCCGGCCTGCCGTGTGTCTTCGTTCGGCTGACCGGTTGCAATCTGCGCTGCTCCTGGTGCGACAGTGAGTACACCTTCACCGGGGGCCAAAAGATGACCCTAGAAGAGATTGAGGCCGAGGTCGAGCAACTCAGCCCCGAAGGCGGACTGGTCGAGATTACCGGCGGCGAACCCCTGCTGCAGGAAAAAGAGGTGATCCCGCTCATGGATCGGCTGCTCAACTCTGGCTACACCGTGCTGCTGGAGACCAGCGGCGAGCGCCCCCTGGACAAAGTTCCCCGGGAGATCATCAAGATCGTAGACGTGAAATGCCCCAATTCCGGCGAGCCGGACACCTTCCGCATGGAAAACCTCGATGCCTTGACTTCCCGGGATGAGGTCAAGTTCGTCCTCAGCGACCGGGTGGACTATGAGTTTGCCCGCGCCTTTACCGCCGACCACAAGCTGGGTGGTCGGGTCAGTTCGGTAATCTTCTCCCCGGCCTTCCACAAAGAGGCAGGCGGCGGACGCGACACTTCACACTGCCTGCTTGATCCCCGCGAACTGGCGGAATGGATGCTGGCCGACAATGTGCCTGCCCGTCTGGGGCTGCAGATCCACAAGTTCATTTGGGACCCAGCGATGAAGGGCGTCTGAGGAATACGAAAGTCCGTAAATAATCCAACAACTTAGCTGGGCGGTAGCAAGGCCTCAAGTATCATCTAATCAAATGAGAGAGTTGAAGCCTCGAGCTGTGGTTCTGTTAAGCGGCGGGATGGATTCGTGCGTCTGCGCCGCCTTGGCAGCGCGCGATTATGATGCGGCTGCTCTGCACATCAGTTACGGGCAACGCACGGAGGAGCGCGAGCGCCGCGCTTTTGTCGGCATCTGCGAGACCCTAGGAATCAAGGACCGGCTGGCAGTCCGCAATGAGGCGTTACGCGCCATCGGCGGCTCGGCGCTGACCGATCCTACTATAGCGGTGCCGGACTCCGCCTTGCTTGGGCACGACATTCCGGTGACGTATGTCCCGTTTCGTAACGCGCATTTTCTGGCGGTGGCGGTGAGCTGGGCAGAAGTTCTGTGGGCAGAAAAGGTGTTTATCGGAGCTGTGGAACAAGACAGCTCGGGTTATCCCGATTGCCGCCCTGCGTATTACAAGGCATTCAACGAAGTGGTACGGGCGGGCACCCGGGAGGGCAATATTGAGATAGTGACGCCGCTCATCGGCATGCGCAAAGCGCAGATTGTGAGGCTCGGCCTTGAACTCGGTGCGCCCTTCGATTTAACGTGGTCTTGCTATAGCCGCCAGGATCGCGCCTGTGGAGTCTGTGACAGTTGCGTTTTGCGCCTGCGCGCATTTCAGGATGCCGGCGCCAGTGACCCGATACCATATCTGGAGTCAGCAGTGCGCAGCGGCTGAGCTGAAAAGAGTTCTGAAATCCTCGGATTGGCTGGGAGGAAGTTATGAAACGTCAATTCATCCTTTTTGTACTGGCCGCGATGATCGCGGCGCTCTGCCTGCCTCCTGTCTTTGCGCAGGCTACCGGCACGGTTAAAGGCGTATGCACGGACGTGGAGGGCAAACCTATTGCTGGCGCCACGGTCGAGTATCGCAGCGTGGAGACCGGACGCAAGTATGCCCTGAAGACCAATAACAAGGGTGAATTCTTCTCGCTGGGCGTCGCTCCGGGAAAGTACAACGTGGCCCTTATCAAGGATGGAACAGAGGTGTTTCATTTCGCCAATGTTCCCGTCACTCTGAACGAGGAAACCAACGTCCTGAACTTCGATCTGAAGAAGGAACAGGCGCGCGCCGCGCAAGGTCAGGGCGTCACGCCGGAACAGCTCAAGCAGCAACAGGAACAGCAGGCCAAGGTTGCCAAAGAAAACGCCAGTATCAAGGGTCTCAACGAGAAGTTGGCTGTCTCCCGCCAGGCCATGGCTGCCGGAAATTTTGACCAGGCTGTTCAGGCCATGACTGAAGCTACCCAGATGGATGCCACGAAAGACCTGATCTGGTTCACCTTGGGGGACGCTTACTCCGGAGCCGCCAAGAAAACGGCTGCCACCGACCGGGCCGCCGCGAAGTCGGAATACGCGAAGGCCGTGGAAGCCTATCAAAAGGCGATTGCCATCAAGCCCACCGCCGATTACTACAACAACATGGCCCAGGCCATGGCAGGCGCCGGCCAGCTCGATGACGCCGTCAAGGCCTATGATCAGGCTGCCCAGCTCGATCCTACGCGCGCCTCCATGTTCTATTTCAACAAGGGTGCCGTACAGACCAACTCGGGCAAAGTTGATGATGCGATCGACAGCTTCAAGAAGGTCATCGCTACCGATCCCAACAAGGCGGACGCGTACTACTGGCTGGGTGTGAACATGATTGGCAAAGCAACCTTGAAGGGCGACAAGATGGTCGCACCCGAGGGCACCTCCGAAGCTTTCAACAAGTATCTGGAACTGCAGCCCAACGGTCCCTTTGCTGAGCCAGCCAAGCAAATGCTGGCCAGCATCGGTGCGACCATCGAAACCACCTACGGCAACAAGAAGAAAGCCAAATCCAAGTAATAACTGTGTGGGGACGGGTCTCTGACCCGTCCAACCCAGCCCACGTAGGGACAGCGGCCCCGGCTTCTGGCCCAATCGAAGCTCGGCGGGCGTTCCAATTTCTGACATTACGAAGGTCCATGCCCTTGACGTTCTTCATGGAACCTGTCTTCCATTCACGCTAAATTAGAATTTCGGTCGAACTGAACCGCTCAGCCCTCCCCCGCGCTGACCGCCCCAACCAGTTCGTCGAGGTAGGAAATGGCCGCGCCAGGCATAGCTCCGATTTCGGTCTCCCTCGACCTGCCCGAGTCGGGTGCAGGAGCAACTGAGGCATTGCTGGCCGCCATGTTGCACGCCTCAGAAGGCGTGAGCGATCTTATTTTTTCCCCTGGCCGTCCGCCCCAAGTAGAAATCCACGGGCAGCTGGTTGCTGTCCAGGTGCCGCGCTTGCCGGTGCTGACTCCAGACCACACCCGTCACATCGCTTCCGACCTTATCGCCAGCAATAAGCAGGCCATCAGCAGCCTGCGTGAGCAAGGCGCCTGCGACATTTCCTACGGCCTGGCGGGACAAGCGCGCTTCCGCGTGAACGTCTTCATCCAGCGTGGCAGTTGTGCCATCGTGATGCGGGTCATTCCCACCGATATCCCGGACTTCACGGCCCTGAACCTTCCGCCCCGCCTGGCGGAAGTTGCCGACTTGAAAAGCGGGATTGCTTTGGTGACAGGCCCGGTTGGCTGTGGGAAATCATCGACCCTGGCAGCAATTCTGGACCGTATCAACACCGAGTACAGTTATCACATCATCACCGTCGAAGACCCGATCGAGTTCCTGCACAACCACAAACGCTCAACGATCCACCAGCGAGAACTGCACAGCGACGCTCCCAGTGTTTCGCTCGCGCTGCGAGCGGCCCTGCGCCAATCTCCCAAGGTGATCGTCATCGGGGAGGTGCGTGACCGCGAGACCATCGACATTGTGCTCGACGCTGCCGAAACCGGTCACCTGGTGCTCTCCAGCATGAATACGCTGGATGCGTCCAAAACGGTGGAGCGAATCGTCGGCTCATTTTCGCCCGCTGAGCAATGGTCGGTGCGCACCCGCCTGGCAAAATCTTTCCGCTACATCATTTCACAGCGCCTGATTCCGCGCGCCGACGGAGCCGGCCGGGTTCCTGTCGTCGAGATCCTTAAGGCCAACCAACAAAGTCGCGATTGCGTAGAGAACGGGGAACACGAAGGCCATACTCTGCTCAGTTGCATCAAGTCCGGGAGAGCCGAAGACATGCAGCACTTCGACGCTGAGATTGAGAAACTGGTCCGCGCCGGCATAGTAGACCTGGAGACCGCTCTCAACTACGCCATCAACCCCAGCCAGTTGCGGCAAACGCTCGGGAAGTAATTGTCGACTGTTGATTATTGATTTCTAGAATAACGTTCCTCGCTGTCATCCGGAGGACCCCTGGTAAAATCAGCAATCAGCAATCCTAAAATCCCGTGCTGTATGATCTCCCCATGTCCCTAGTTCCCGTGCCAAGTCTGGTGCTCTCCTTCGAAGACGCTCGGCAGGTTGTGGAGGAACACGCGGCAAAGCTGCGTCCCGTCGGCACGGAGAAACTCGATCTATTGCCGGCAAGCGGTCGTGTACTGGCAGAACCCATCCACGCCGATCGCGACTTTCCGCCTTTTCCTCGCGCCGCCCGCGACGGCTATGCAGTGCGGGCGTCTGACCTCCTTCATGTGCCCGCCAGGCTGGAAGTCATCGCAGAGATCAAGGCTGGCGCCGCGCCGGAAGACCTGCCGGAGAGCGTGGAATCCGGACAAGCCGTCGCAATCATGACCGGGGCACCAGCTCCTGTTGGGACCGATGCGGTCGTCATGGTGGAATACACAAGACGTACGCAAGACCAGGTTGAGATCGCCAGAGCAATTCGCGCCGGCGACAATATCGTCCCTGCCGGCTCAGAGGCTCGCAGAGGTGACTTGCTGCTGGCGCCCGGCACGCGCTTGAACCAGGCGGCTATTGCCGTTGCTGCGTCGGTCGGCAAGCCACAAGTGCAGGTTTATAGGAAACCGAAGGTGGCTGTGCTCTCGACCGGCGACGAGGTCGTACCCATTGACACGCACCCCGGTCCAAACCAGATCCGCAACTCCAACAGCTACTCTCTGGCTGCCCAGATTCTGAGCGCAGGCGGCGAGCCCGTTCTCTTGCCGATCGCTCCAGATGAGCCTGATGAGCTCTCAGAATTAATCCGCCAGGGACTGCGCTACGAGCTGCTTCTTTTAGCCGGCGGCGTCTCAATGGGGAAGTACGATCTCGTAGAGGAAGTCATGGCTCGTCTGCAAGCCGGGTTCTTCTTCACGGGCGCGCAAATTCAACCGGGACGGCCGATCGTATTTGGGGTAGCGCCGGCGTCCTCGCCGGCAACACAGGGAACCTCCTTAGGCACTGACGCGAGCAATACGTACTTCTTCGGCTTGCCCGGCAACCCCGTGTCGACGATGGTGACCTTCAACCTGTTTGTTCGTCCCATGCTCGACGCCCTCACCGGAGCGATACAGCACAGGCTAGTCTTTCTTCATGCCCGGCTGAAGACAGAGATCAGGACGAAGACAGGATTGAAACGGTTCTTGCCCGCGATCTTATCGGGCGAATTTGAGCGCGCCGAAGTAGAACTGGCAGGCTGGCAAGGCTCCGGCGACATCGCCACAACCGCTCGTTCCAACTGCTACATCGTGATCCCACCCGACCGCGACCAAATCCCGGCCGGCGAATGGGTGCCGCTGCTCCTAGGTTAGGGCGCGGTCATGTTTGCATTCACTTGTCATTCCGTCTCTAACCGGCTTCAGCCGGTGAGGAATCTGCTTTTTCTCGGAACCAGGAGACAAGAGCAGATTTCTCGCTCCGCTTGAATGACACCATGCATAAGCCAGGAGCCGCCCTGGATCCAGAGTCTGTTTCTCCGAACTCACTCTTGCACTCTCCCCAGGGTTGCCGAACATCTTCCATGATTCTCTGGTACTCCGGGTCGTTAGGCCGGGAACGGAAAGCAAGTCAATTTAGTCGTTGGTCTTTTGCCAAAGCGTCTTGCTAACGACCAAAGACCAAAGACTGAAGACCAAAGACCTACGACCAGCATGTAAGATAGACCTTGATGCCTCGCAAGCTCTCGCATTACGACCAAGCCGGCCGCGCCAGCATGGTGGATGTGTCCGCCAAAGTTGCAACCCGGCGCGAAGCCGAGGCCACCGCCTTGGTCGCCATGCAGCCCGCGGTGCTGAAAGCCTTGCCCAAGAACCCCAAGGGCGATCCCCTGGAAGTCGCTCGCCTGGCAGGCATTATGGCAGCCAAGCGTACGGCAGAACTGATCCCGATGTGCCATCCGCTGCCCCTCTCGCACGTTGATGTGCGTATGCGGCTATGCGAGAATGGCGTCACCATTGCCTCAAAAGTAACGACCACGGCCGTAACTGGCGTGGAGATGGAAGCGCTGGTTGCCGCCAGCGTTGCCGCTCTGACTGTGTACGACATGTGTAAGGCCCTGGACAAGGGCATCGAGATCCGTCATGTCGTACTCGAAAGCAAGTCCGGCGGCAAGAGCGGAGACTACCGCCGCAAGAAGCATTAGTTTATGTCCAACAACGTCAAAGTTCTGCTGGTGGACGACAATCCCATGGTGCTGGGAATGCTTAAGCAGAGCTTGTCTTCGATGGCCGACGTCAAAACTGCCAGCGACGCGCCTGACGCCCTGCTCAAGGCCGTGGATGACCCGCCCGACGTCCTGGTCAGCGATTACCGAATGCCCGGTATGGACGGCCACCAGCTGATCGAGAAACTCAAGAGCCGCCCGTCGACCGCGAGCGTAGCTGTCATCCTCCTGGCCACCAAGGGCGACATCAGCGAGCGCCTCTCGGCCCAGGAACCGGTAGATGAATATGTCGAGAAACCATTCTTCCTGAAGGAAGCGACCCACCGCATCAAGAAAGTCATCGACAAGATCGCGCTGGAGAAGATGGCCAAGGCTGCCTCCAGCGATGGCATTTTGCGCGGCAGCCTCTCGCAGATGAATGTGATTGACCTGGTGCAGTCGCTCGAGATGGGCCGGAAAAGTTGCCTGCTGACGCTCACTCAAGACCAGGATCGCTGTGAAATGTACTTCAACGAAGGCCAGGTCGTGCATGCCACTTATGGTTCTCTCAGCGGCGACGAGGCTGTCTTCAAAGTTCTGCGCTGGACCGGCGGCAACTTTCAGATCAACTTCGAAGGCAAGACCAAGCAGCAAAGCACCACTCTGAACACGCAGGGACTTCTGATGGAAGGCCTCCGCCTCCTGGATGAGTCAAGGCGAGACGCCGCGGAGTCGGAAGATGTTCTCCTCGACACCTGAAGCCCATACCGCGGCCATCCTGACGGTCAGCGATTCCTCAGCCCGTGGTGAGCGTTCCGATGCGTCTGGTCCGGCGGTGGCGGAACTTCTCCAGAAACACGACTTCCAGATTGTGACTACTCAGATTGTGTCCGATGATCGCATCCACATCGAAGACGCGCTGATGCGCTTGACCGAGAAGGCTCGGCTGGTGGTTTCCACCGGCGGCACGGGAATCGCTGAACGCGATGTCACCCCAGAGGCTACACGCTCAGTCTGTGAACGCCTGGTGGAAGGAGTGGCGGAACGCATGCGCCTCGAAGGAGGGAAAAAGACCCCTTACGCCGCTCTCAGTCGCGGCCTGTGCGGCGTTCGCGGGCACTGCCTGATTCTGAACGTTCCCGGAAGTCCCAAAGGAGCCGTCGAATCTCTGGAAGCTGTCATCGATCTCCTGCCCCACGCCCTGCAACTGCTGGGCGGGGACACCAAACACAGGTAGCCACAACCGGCCTCGTCGCCTATGTGTGGGGACCGGTCTCTGACCCATTCATGCCGGGCGTAGCGCGGCAGCCTGCTCTCTGGCGAGCTTGTTGGTAGAGACACGTGGCTTGCCACGTCTCGAAGACTCAAAGGAGACGCACCAAGCCGCGTCTCTACCCGACTAAAAAGTTCCAATTGGCTAAAGCTAAATCCATCGCCTCGACTTCGCCACCAGCCGCGCAGCGGCGACATTCGTTAGCCCCGGGCGTAAGCCCCGGGGTAGCAGGGACACTGTCCCGAGTCCCGTCAGGGACGGCACTCACAAATTTGAGACGCGGACTCCACTGCGCAGCTTGCCCGTTTCGCGTAAACTCCTACTTCCGTCTTGAAGACCCTCAAACGCATCCTGACCCGCTACACCAAATGGCTCTGGAGCATTCTGGCGCCGCTCGGCATTTGGGGAGTCTTCGTGGTAGCGGCGATTGACGGCTCATTCCTCGGTCTTCCCATGGACGCCATCGTCGCCGGCTACGTTTACCAGGATCGCTCCAAATTCCTGCTTTACGTCATCCTGGCATCCGCCGGTTCCGCAGTTGGCAGCAGCGTTTTGTATCTGGTTGGTTATCTGGGTGGCGAGACAGTGCTGCGCAGAAGAATGTCCTCGCAGCGCTTCGAAAAGATCCATCGCTCGTTCGACCAGCATAAATTCTGGGCCCTGATGTTCCCTGCCATGCTCCCCCCGCCGACCCCGTTCAAGCTGTTCGTGCTGGCAGCAGCGGTCTTCGAAATGAATTTTGGGCACTTTCTTCTGGCCATTTTTGCCGGCCGCTTCGTCCGCTTCCTGATCCTCTCGCTGCTGACCATCAGGTACGGCAAGGGCGTGGTGGACTTGGTGGCACACGTGTTTCGTACCCACTTGCACTGGACGTTGGGGATTCTTGGTGCCCTTATATTGCTCGCTGTGCTTGTGAGACAGTTACGGCGCAGGAATCGGGATTCAAGAAACAATTAGTTAGCCGCCCAGTACGCAGGGAGAATCTTGGCGTTCCCCTGCGATCTCGGCGGCGAATTCCTTAAGCCGCGGCAGCGTGATCGGATTTGGTCGCGCGCGCGAAATAATGCACCAGCCCCGGCGCAGCGAACATCACGCAAGTGAAGAGCAGGTCGCTCTCCAGCCCGCGCCGGAAAAACGGCAGCCCCATGCTGTAACAGACGGTCAATCCGCTCAGGGTGATCGGGTACATGGTTCCCGACAACCACACGGTGAAGTTGCTGATCAGGAAGAACGAGACCGAACTCGCCAGCGCCGCCCCAATCACGCGCAGAGGGCGGGCGTTTTCACGCAGGTTCGTGCCCAGCCACAAAATGGCTGCATACCAGGCCCAGGTCACGAAAAGGTCCCAGGTAAGCGGGTAGGCATAACGAAATGTATTCAGAAGCACGTCAGAAGTCACCATGAGTGCGAGCGGAATCCACATCCGGCGCTTCTCGCCACGTGCCCCAAAGAACAGCAGCGACGCCGCGACCGGAGTAAATCCGAGAGTTTGTGGCAGGAATCGGAAGCCAAAGGCAAACACCACGAACAAGTAAGCCAGCATGAGCACCTCGTTAATCTTGAAACAAGATTGTGGCGCTTGAACCTACTCGCGTCAAGTTTTCTGCGCGCGCTAGTCCCCGCATTCTGTCCCACCTGAGGTGCGAATGTTCTTGCCGATACAGATCAATGACTGCCATTAGCACAAAGACTTAGCGGTGAGCGCGGTTCTAATACCTTGGTCACTTTCTATGCCCACTACCCACGACTAACATCGAACCAGTATGGGTCTGGAATGCCTTCTCCTGTGCCGCGACCAGGAGGCCATTCGCGTGCTACAGCCGGCACTGGACAAGCTCTACATTGCTGTCGAAGTGTGCAGCGGAGCCCGCTCCGGCCAGGAGATTCTCGCTTCCGAGAAATACGACGCCGTGGTCATTGATTGCGACGATCTCAAAGGCGGTCTGGAAGTTCTGCAGCGCTTGCGCAAGGGAACCAGCAACAAGAACTCCGTTACCTTCGCCATTCTGAATGGTGGCACCACTACCCAGCAGGCCTTTGAGATGGGGGCCAATTTCGTACTCCAAAAACCGATTCGACCGGTGAATGCCATGCGATGCTTTACCGCCGCATTCGGACTGATGGAGCGCGAGCGCCGGCGTTATTTCCGTATTCCCCTGGAAATGCCTGCCTTCCTGAACTTCCGGAAGGATCACATGCTGAAAGCCACCGCTACTAATCTCAGCGAAGGTGGCATGGCCGTGAGTTTCCGCGGAAAGCTCCCTAAAGAATGCCTGGCCAAAGTCCGCTTCACCTTGCCCGGAACAAGCGACACCCTTGAACCCAAAGCGGCTCTGGCCTGGGCAGACGGCTCCGGACGTGCCGGCATCCGGTTCACGGAAGTACCCCAGAATTCGCGCGAACAACTGGAACGCTGGCTCACCTCACGCGTCCATCTCGCCGAAAGATGAATTTCTAGATTCGCCGTTCAGCGCGCCTGGCCCCTTACTTCTGGTCGTACGCCAGCCCTTCCTGCAGGTGATGAATGGCTTCATCAATCGACTTGATCGCCTCAACCTTGTGTCCGCCGAAATCGCTCGCAGCTTTCGTCGTGAGTTCCTTCTTCACGGCTTGTAATTCCTGAATCGAGTGATGAATCACCGGATGTTTCTCATTGCCTTCCTTCTTGCCTGCCTTCGCCGTTTTAGGCTTGTCATCCTTGTCCTCTGGGGCGCGGGCTTGACCGAAGGCGATGTTGGGCAATGCCAGGACAGCAGCGAGGGTTGCGGTAGTCAGAAGTCTAGTCAAATTCTTAAGCATTGCAGAACGCTCCGTAAATTGCCGAAACTCGGCAGAATCTGCTTTTCGGGTGGGCTGACCGGGAATACGATGCATTTTCCCCCAACCCGGATGGCAGCCAAAGTTTCCGTCGGCTGCAACAACTTGTGGAAATCCAGGCTGGAGAACGTCTGGTCTAGACAGGCTGACCGACCCAGGCCTGTGCCCTGGCCAGAGCGGGTTTGTAAGCTTCTTCGAGTGTTGTTTCTTCTGTCAGGGTTCGGTCTTTCAGGATACGTGAGACCAGGGCGGTGTGCATGGCGTGTCCCGCACGATCGGCCACCACCCGGCCCAGGATGCGCCTCCCGAGGAGAGCCAGGTCACCAATCAGGTCCAGCACTTTGTGGCGCACGAACTCATTGGGAAAACGCAGCGGCGGGTTTTCAACACCATCCTGCGTGAGCACGATGCAATTCTCAAGCGAAGCGCCTCGGATCAGCCCCATGTCGCGCATGGCAGGCTCGTCTTGGCGTGACCCGAAGGTCCGCGCAGGGGCTATCGACCGCTGGTATTCGCCGTCAGAAAGTTCTGCCGCAAGACTCTCTCGCCCGATCAGGGGATGAGGAAAATTGATGGTGTAGGAAACCGAGTATTCATTGGCTGGGTATATAGCAATAAACTTGTTGCCTTCGCGCAATTCGATTTTCTGCCGAATACGCAGGTAAGTGCGCGCCCGCCGTTGCTTGCGGATGCCCGCTTTCAGGATCATCTGCACGAACGGTAGGGAACTGCCGTCCAGGATAGGCAACTCCAGGTTGTCGAGCTCCACGATTGCGTTGTCGATTCCCGTGCCGATGAACGCCGATAACAAATGTTCGGTGGTGGAAATCAGCACGCCTTTTTTCATCAGGCTGGTGGCATAGCTGACCCGAGCGACGTTGCGGCTGACCGCCTCAATTTGGAAGCCATCCAGGTCGGTTCGCCGAAAGACAATCCCACAGCCCGGGGACGCCGGAACCAGGCGCAGGTGAACGGGAGCGCCGCTGTGGAGACCGACTCCCTCACATTCCACAGCTGCGCGAATTGTCTGTTCCTGAATCAAGCGTTGGGGGATATCTCTCCGGAAGTCATCAGATTACAGGGTGAGCGGAAATGTTGCATGTGGTAAATTCGCCACAGTTCGTGGCATGGCAGCGACGCTCAGGCGGAAATGACTGCAGGAGGTCGCTCTGCTGCAACCAGATGCGGCCTCTTGGGGCGGTGGGGATCCGGCAAAGGTGTTCCCTCGAGAGTTCCCCAGGCAATTGATGTGACCCGCCCCTGTATCCTTCACCGTTTTTGCGGCGCCTGTTTGGGATCGTAGGTCACACTAGCGTCGAACAAAGAATCGGGAACGCTCTGGTTATAGGACACGGTGTTCATGAACCGTTGAAAGGACATTTCATCGTTCAGGTAGCGAGTGATGGAATGCGGTGTCATGATGTCCTGCACGGGCTTGTAGTTGTCGTAAACTTCATCCTCGACATTGCGCAGCTTGTCGGAGGGGTCCCGCCAGGAATAACTGAGTTTGATAGGCAGGTGCGTTGTGCTGTCGAGAAAAAGCGTTACGGAGTCATTTTTCGCGGTGACAATGCTGACCTGATCCGCAGGCTTGCCGGCAGCCACTGCGGTGCCTTCTTGGAAAAATGCAACTCCCGGCTCGTTGATCCATTTGCGATATACCCACTCCAGGGAATGCTGGCGCCGCCGCAGGTAGGCGGTCGTGACAGTGGGATCCTCAGCCGCCGTGCCCTTATACGTGATCTCATAACCCTTGTCGCCGTTGTGGATCACCACAATGTCGTTCTTGCCCTTGGCCGGTACATTCCCCACTGTGAACCACAGGAAAAAATAACTTTTCATGTGCATGATTTCCAAGCGGTCCTTGTCCGGATATTCGGTATGTCTTCCGTAAGGCGTGCCGGCGCTGTTGGACTGTCCGTGGAAAAAGCTATAAAAGCGGCCTTCCTCGCTCTTCTCCTTGTAGGTAAGAAATGCCTGGCCGCCCAGGGCCTGGATCGATTGATCAATCAAAGTCCGCGCCTTGCGCGCATTTTCGTCCTCCGGAGTCGAGGGGGGCCTCGCCGTGGGCGTTTGCGCTACGGCAAATGCAAATAGCAAGAAGACTGGAATTAAGATTTTCATCAACAATTTAGATGCGGCTATGGGAATTGTAGCTCTTGCGCGGGAACTGGGCTCGGACCCCTCCGATCTTGCGTGGGGCTAACGGTCAACCGGCGAGCACCGCGCCTCCATTCACATTGAAAACCTCGCCCGCAATGAAACCGGCATGCTCGGTGCACAGGAAAAGAATGGGCCCGGCAATCTCCTCCGGAGTGCCAACCCGGCCCAGAGGAATAGTGTCGAAAATCGCTTTACGCGTTTTCGGGTCCGCCAACGCCGGCCCCGACATATCGGTCTCTACCCAGCCGGGAGCGACGCAATTGACATAAATACCATCTCGAATCAGCTCGGTCGAAAGTCCTTTGACCATGCTGATAAGCGCGCCCTTCGTCGCAGCATAGTCACAGTGGAACGCCTCGCCGCGCTGGCCCGAGGTCGAGCTGATGAGCACCATGTGGCCGGCAACAAGTCCCCTGCGCTCCTGTTTTTTCATCTGCGCAACCGAATGTTTGACGAGGGCGAAAACAGCGTCAAGGTTTACGGCGATCGTATTGTGCCACTGCTGCTCGGACATCTTCTCGATTGGGACGTCCTCTGCCGGCCATACTCCGTGATTGGCGACCAGGATGTCGAGCCGTCCGAATCGTCGCACCGTCGCAGCGACAAGTTCTTGAGCCGTGCCGGTTCCAGTCAGATCGCTTTGAACGGCCGCACAGTTCTTTTCGCCGCACTCGTTCGCCAGCTTATCAGCGGCGGCCTTAGCCTTCTGGTAGTTGAAGATGACTTGTGCCCCTGCCGCTGCAAACAGCCTCACCGTGGCGGCACCAATACCCCGCGATCCGCCAGTAATCAGGGCTACTCTATGGGCAAGAGAAAGAGAGACGCTCATGGAGAACAGTTTCCGGTTTCTGGTCTCTAGTTTCAAGTCGGGGGCTGAATGGTAGAGACCCGGCTTGCCGCGTCTCCCGGATGGCAAGCTAGAGCTGGAAGCTGGGAACTAGAAACTTGAAACTAGAGACTGCTGGGTGCCTTTTCCGCCTTCAGCTGCCGAATGAGCAACCGCACGAGCATTCCGTCATAGCGAAGGCCGCTCAGATGTTCCAATTCCGCCAGCGCCTGATCATGGCTCTTTGCCGGAGCAAACGCGCGCTCGCTCGTCATGTTGGCGTAGGCGTCTGCAAGCCCGATAATCCGCCCCCACAGCGGGATCTGTTCACCCCGCAGTCCCGAAGGATAACCTGTTCCATCCAGCGCTTCGTGGTGGTGCTCAATCGCCTTCTGCATGCGCTCGCTGCCGGGTATGGTGCCAACAATTTCCGCGCCCACCCGCGGATGCGCTTTGATATGGTAAAACTCGTCTTCCGTGAGCGGGCCGGTTTTGTTCAGAATTCTCTCGGAAACAAAAATCTTTCCAATGTCATGTACTCTGGCCGCGTAGACCAGGTCCGCCAACTCCTCAGGCCCCATTCCGAGCGCGCGCCCGATCACCTCCGAATAGCGCCCCACGGCGTCGCTATGACCGGAGGCTTGGACTTCCCGGCTCTCCGCGGCGCGGTTTACATTTTCGATCGCCTCGCGCAAGACCGGCAGGTTGCAGTCTTCGCCTCCTGACAGCTTCTTGAGCGTAGTTACCAACTCTTCCAGGTACTCCGGGCCAGAATGCTCGCGTTGCAGGAATCCCTCGATGTAGCCCGAGATGAGTTGCCGCTGCACCGCCGCGGTCTCGCCTTCCACGTACTCCTCGGCCGTCGAAACCCGGTTGCCGCCGGCATGCTTGGAGACGTACATGCCCGCATCGGCCACGCGGATAATGTCCTCGACCGAGAATCCGTGCACCGGGAAGCTGGCCACGCCGAAGCTGCCGCTGATGTGGTGCTCGGCCAACATTGGGTCGGTTGCGATCCACAAACGCAGGCGCTCGGCCAGAATCTGCGCCTGCTCCACACCAGTTTCCGGCATCAGGATGATGAACTCATCACCGCCGTATCGCGCAACTACGTTCGACTGCCGGCACTTCTGCTCAAGTAAGCGTCCCACGCGAGCCAGCACCAGATCGCCTTCCAGATGCCCCAAGGTGTCGTTCACTTCCTTGAACTTATCCAGGTCCATCAACACAACCGAGAATGGCCTTCCCGAACGGGAAGCGCGCTTCCATTCCGAGGTCAGCGCTTCCCAGAAGAAACGCCGCGTCTTGATGCCGGTCAATCCATCGGTAATCGACTGTTGTTGCAGTTTCTGGAAGACGAATGAGTTGTGCAAAGCCGTCGCCAGCAAGTCGGCGAGGGTGTTCAAAATGAGCACGTCCTGCGGGGAAAACGCGCTCTCCCGCTGGCTTTCAACGTTCAGCACGCCCAGCAGGGTTTCGCCATAGGTGATTGGGATGCACAGAACCGCGCGTGATTCCGGCAAGATTCCCAGCAGGTGTCCCTCTCCGGCATTCTGCACCAGCGCGGTCTCACCCGTACGCGCGACTCTCCCCAAAATCCCGACTCCCAGCTGAACCCGCTTGCCCAGCGCCTTGGCCGTGGCTCCGGCCTCCGCCTTGATCTCGATGTCCTTGGTCACATAATCGAGAATGCCGATGCCGATGTGATCGAAGCGGAAGTTTTTCTGGATTTCGCTGACAATCTCGGCCAGCATCTGCTCGGCATCTTCGCTGGAGATCGCGGTCTTGGAAATGTTGTTCAGAAAGGCGAACTGCCGGGCGCGACGCTGCTCTTCCGCAAAGAGGCGGGCATTTTCCACCGCCACCGAAACCTGGCCGGCGGCGGTCTGCATGACATCCAGGTCGCGCTGCTCGAACAGGAACTCTCTCTCCGTGTTGAGAGCGGCCATCACGCCGGCGGGCTTTCCACCCAGCAGAATGGGAGCGCCGCAGAAACATTTGGCAGGTTTCCCGGGAACAAAACTCAGTCCCAGGCGGTCGCGCACCTTCTCCAAGTCAGAGCGGATCAATAATGGCTGCCCGGTACGGACGATGTGCTCGGTTAAGCCATTGCCAGCCTTGCGCGTCCGCTTGGGGAGCACTACCCCGTTCTCAATCTCCAGTTCAAAGCGAATCTCGTCGCCTTCTTGAAAGGCGACATAGAAGCTGGTGGTATCGAAGAGCTGGCCTAACTCCTTTTGAATCGTGCGCAGAATCTCGTCTTGATCAAGCCGCGAGCTGATGGCCTGCCCGATTTCGGTCAAAAGCTCGTATTCCTTGGTGCGCCGTTGCGCGTCGTGCATGATGACGTAGTTCTCAAGCGTCAGGCCGATCTGCAGCGCCAACCCGATCAGCAGCCGCAAATTCGACGAACCAAACATCTTGCGCTCAGCATGCGGAAACAGGATGACGCCAAAATTGTGTTCCCGGGTTTGCAGGCTGACGGCGGTCAAATTCCTGATGTTTTCGTCGGAAAGGACTTTCTTGAACTGCTCAAAACGCGCACCCGGAAAAGCAGGCAGCGGTTCCTCCAGTTCTCCCACCTTGCGGAAGGTAATAAAACCGCCGCGCCGGTAAGCCAGTTCTGAAAGGTACTCTCCCGCCCCGTGGCTTTGCAGTTTCTCCAGGAGTTCCATGGAGAACCCGCGCTGGACCGAGGGCAGCACCCTGCGCCACTGCCGGGAAATGTAGATGATGGCGCGCCGTGTGGGCAGAGGAGCCACCAGCCGCTCCAGAATGCTGGCCATGCTCGGGACCAGTTCCTTCGCGTCCAGCACCCGGCCAGGGTCCACGCCCAGGGTGGAAAGCGCCAACGCGTTTTCCTGAACTGCATTGCGTTCGTTCTCGAACAGAACCATCACCATGGCGATGCCCAGCAGCATCTGCGGAATTGGTCCCAGCAAGTGCCCGCCAACGCTCTCCAGGAAGGGGCTGCGGAACTGCCCAAATCCCGTCAGTACCGCCCACAGCGCCAGGGAAATGGCCAGCAGGTTGAACGCAAGCGATCCTTTCTGATGGGCGTACCGGTAAAACTGAAATGACGAGTACAGCAGAATCACCGATAGGCTGACTTCCAGCGAGAGGTGGGGAGCCACTTCGGCCTCAGGCCGAAACGTCCCATCGACGATGTGCCTCCAGAGACCCCAAAAAGCCAAGAGAGTGCCCGCCGACGCGACTGCGATGTCGTACCAGCGCAGACGGAAGCGCTCCTTCATCAGCCGCGTGGAGATGAAGATACTCACGGCCATGATGATCATCACCATGGATCCCAGCAGGAAAGCTAATCCCGAAGGGCCGCGGTAAAAGGTCCAGGCGTCTATCGCGTAATGAAGGCAGTACGCTCCCCAACCGATCTGCCATGCCCGGAAGTAGGCCTGCCGGCTCTGCTCGTATAGGTAGGTGAAGACGAGAAAAAGCAGCAGGGCAACGAGGCCGGGAATGAAGACGAGACTGGTTGCGACGCTGTTCATGGCGCTAGAAACGGCTCTAACTTAGACTCCAACTTAGAAGCAGAGACCGCCTCCTTGACTTATCACAATGTTTTCATACACCACAAACCAAAACAATAGGTTTTAAGGACAATCCTCTGTCCAGTGTCGAGTAAGTTCATTGCTGATTTGCCTCGGAAATCCGGGGTCGTCCTGCCTTGACGCTGCTTTTCTCCGACCCGTAACATCGAGGATTGGTTACCCACCTATGATCGATCCCGTAACCACCCGGCCCGACGCCGGGGCGTCCGCCGTCCGCAAGCCCCGGGTTCGCTTTGCGCCTTCTCCGACCGGTTTTTTACACGTCGGGAGTGCCCGTACGTTCATCTTTAACTGGCTCTATGCCCGGCGTAACCGAGGCACCATGGTCTTACGCATAGACGATACCGACGTCGAGCGCAATACCGAGGCTTCCCTCAATTCCATTTTTGAAGGTCTGCGCTGGTTGGACCTCGGCTGGGACGAGGAACACAAGCAATCCGAACGGCTGGCCGTCCATCGCCGGATCGCCGACCTCATTTTCGAGAAGGGACTCGCCTACCGCGACTTTACTCCAGCCCGCTCCGGAGACGCCGAGAAGTCCGGCGGCCAGGGGACTTGGCTCTTCAATCCCGGCATGCGCGAGCTTTCCCGTGGCGAGAGCGACCGCCGGGCCGCCGCCGGAGAACCATTCGCCCTGCGCTTCCACGTCCCCCGGGAAACCGAGCAGCAAGTTCGGTTCGTGGACAGCGTTTACGGCGAGCAAGCCAAGTTCACCGCCGATATCGAAGACTTTGCCCTCCTCCGGAGCGATGGCATGCCGACGTATCACCTGGCTTCCTGCGCTGACGATGCCGACCTGCAGATCGATCACATCATTCGAGGTCAGGACCATCTCTCCAACACCTTTAAACACATCCTGATCTTCGAAGCGGCTGGCTTTACTCCGCCGCAATTCGCGCATCTGCCGCTCTTAGTTGCTCCCGACGGGACCAAGCTGTCCAAGCGCCGGCACGGCCCGGCAGTCAGCGTAACCACCTACCGGGACGCCGGTTTCCTGCCCGAAGCCTTCGTGAACTTCCTTTGCCTGCTGGGCTGGTCACCGAAAGATAACCGCGAGAAGATGAGCCGCCAGGAGCTGATCGAGGCATTCTCACTGGAAGGAATTAACCGCGCCAATGCGGTGGTGAATTTCAAAGAGCCCGCGCCCACTCCCGAAGAGACCTTCGACCCCAAGGCAATCTGGCTGAACGCGGAACATATCCGCGCCTTGTCTGTAGACGATCTGACCGATCGCCTGATGCCAACCGTGCGCGAAGTTGGCATCAACCTAGAGCGCTGCAAAATGCTTGGAATCACGAAGCTGATCCAGGAGCGCATAAAACTTCTTCGTGATGTCCTAACCGTCGCTGATTTCTTTTTCCTCGATCAACTCCCTCCTTATGACTCCGCCGAACTGAGTCCGCAAAAAGGTGACGCCGCCATGGCGCAGAAAGTTCTCAAGAAAGCCCGTGAAGTGCTGGCGCAAACTGAATTCAAACATGATGCTCTCGATCAGACTCTCCGCGCCGCCGCCCAGGAATTAGGTGTCAAGGCAGGACAAATGTTTCAGCCTATTCGAGTGGCTGTCTGCGGCCGTAAGAACGCGCCACCCCTGTTCGAGACTTTAGAAATCTTGGGCCGCGATACCACTGTGCAACGCATCGAACAGGCAATTCAGAAACTTCAATAACGGAGTCTGCCTTCGCACAACCTGCACTCTGATTCTTGCCTCTAAAACTTGACGAGTCAGAACCAGTGGGTCGGTTGTTTATGCACCCCACTGGTCATTCCGGGGCGCGTTGGCGCCGAGGAATCTGCTTGTTCGCGACAGGAGAAAATAGATGGCACGCAAAAGGACTACAGGCAGGAAATCCCGGGGCCGCCGACAGAGCCAAGGGGCGAGCAAAACCGTCGCCACGGCGATGCGGCGCAGAAAACGCGGCACCCTCCGTTCCGGCAAACGCGGCAAAGCCGGTAGGGTAAAGAGCCGCAAGCAGGCTATCGCCATCGGCCTTTCCGAAGCCCGCAAGAAGGGCGCGAAAGTACCGCCGAGGAAAGCCGCCTAGCGAACCTTGGACTAGGCGGGATCATCTCGGCCCCCGACGACTAGCCTCCGACCGGCGAATTTCGATCGCATTCCCGGCGCCAGCCGCAAGGCGGCGACATTCGTCAGCCCCGGGCGTAAGCCCGGAGGGTATATAAGTAGCAATGTGCCGAGTCCCGCCAGGGACGGCAGTAGCCATTACCTGTTTCTCACATAAGAACCACGTTCCACACCGAGCGCTACCACCAACCTCCCGTTCCTCCGCGCAAGCTTCGCCTCTGTGTAAAATGAAAAGAACGCATGAACGCCTCAAAACCTCAAACTGAAGCCGGTTCGCCGGTCGAGTCTCGTCCCTCGAACTTTATTCGCGACATTATCATCGAGGACCTGAAGACCAGCAAGTACAACAGCCGCGTGCAAACCCGCTTCCCGCCGGAGCCCAATGGCTACTTGCATATCGGCCACGCCAAAGCCATCTGCCTTGACTTCGGTTTGGCCGACGAATTTGGCGGCAAGACCAACCTGCGCTTCGACGACACCAACCCAGAGAAAGAAGAGCAGGAATACGTGGACTCCATCATGGAGGACGTCCGCTGGCTGGGCTTTCACTGGGACGGTCTCTTTTACGCCTCGGATTACTTCGACCAGCTCTACGAGTGGGCGCTTCAGCTCATCAAAGCCGGAAAGGCATACGTCGACGACCTATCTGCCGATGAGATCCGCGAATACCGGGGCACGCTTACCAAACCCGGCAAGGACAGCCCCTATCGCAGCCGCTCGATAGAAGAGAATCTGGACTTATTCCAACGGATGCGTGCAGGCGAGTTCCCAGATGGTTCGCGCGTTCTCCGCGCCAAGATCGACATGGCCTCGCCCAACCTGAACATGCGCGACCCCGTGATGTACCGGATCCTGCATGCCGAACATCACCGCACCGGCGATAAGTGGTGCATCTACCCGATGTACGATTACGCCCACGGACAATCCGACTCTCTCGAACGCGTCACGCACTCCATGTGCACGCTGGAGTTCGAAGACCATCGCCCGCTGTATAACTGGTTCATCCAGCAGCTTGGTATCTTCCCGTCGCAGCAGATCGAATTCGACCGCCTCAATCTCACTTACACGCTGTTGAGCAAGCGCAAGCTGCTCCAGCTCGTGAATGAAGGCCACGTGCGCGCCTGGGACGATCCCCGCATGCCCACGCTCTCCGGCATCCGCCGCCGCGGCTACACGCCTGAGGCAATTCGCAACTTCTGCGCGTCGATTGGGGTCTCAAAGACCAACGGGACGATTGAGCTAGCCATGCTCGAACATTTTGTTCGCGAGGACTTGAACAAGCACGCTCCCCGCGTGATGGCGGTGCTCCGTCCCTTGAAGGTGGTTATCGACAATTATCCTGAGAACCAGGTCGAAGAGATGGACGCGGTGAACAACCCAGAAGACCCCGCTGCCGGCACACGCAGAGTGCCGTTCTCACGCGTGCTGTACATCGAGCAGGATGATTTTCGGGAGCATCCGCCTAAGCAATATTTCCGTCTCTCTCCGGGCCGGGAAGTGCGTCTGCGCTACGCCTACTTCGTGAAGTGCACAGAAGTGGTGAAGAATGAAAAAGGTGAGCCCATCGAGGTGCACTGCACCTATGATCCGGCCACGCGCGGTGGCAATACTCCACCGGATGGCCGCAAGGTGAAGGCCACGATCCACTGGGTTTCGGCCGCGCACGCCATCGACGCCGAGGTGCGCCTGTACGATACGTTGTTCAGCAAGGAAGATCCGAATCAAACCGAGGAAGGGAAAGACTTCACTTCCAATCTTAACCCCAATTCTCTGGACGTGATCAGCCACGCCAAAGTGGAACCATCTTTGCTGAAGGCGGCAATTGGAAACCGCTATCAGTTCGAGCGCCTGGGTTACTTCTGCGTTGACCGCGACTCCGCGCCCGCAAAGCTGGTCTTCAATCGCACTGTAGCGCTGAAAGACACGTGGGCAAAAATCGAAAAAGGCCAGCGAGAGAAGTCGTAATCGAGCCCTGTTCAAGGGATCTGCTGTTTCTACCGAAATCTCTCAGTCTTGTCATTCCGAGCAGAGGGAAGAATCTCGGTTTTGTGAGGCTCGGCGGGCAACTTTGCAAAGCAAACCCGAGAGCCTACCTGTGCACATGCGGACTCTGCGCAGGATTCTTCCTGTGAGGAGACGCCGCCTTCGCGACCCTCACCTCGAACTGCACGGGCAACTCCTTGGGCGGATAACAAGCAGCTTTGTCACAGGCTTGGTAGCGCAGTTTTCCGCGCAGCATGTACTTGCCGGGAATGACCGTGTGGAGAGGCCGTACCACCACTCCCACCAGGAAGTCGCCGCTGTACACGCTGAGCTTTTCGTCCGGCGAGAAGGGAAAGCTCATTTCCTGTCCCGGCGGATAGCTGATTTTTCCGATCACGATGTCGGTTGGCGCATCCAGCTTCAGTGCCGTAGGAATCAGGAACTCTGCCTTGGGTTTATTGGAATTGACGTGATACCCGCGGACGACGCGAAAATTGAGCTGAACCTCTCCCGGCGTTCCGCCAGGAATACTGACGATAGGTGCGGGCAACATGGCAACTGTCGGCCCTTTTGGGCCCATGAGGTCCTGACCCCAAGCCAAACTTACGGCCGTGAGCAGCCAAATTGCCCGGACTTTTCCCGCTCCGCGCATCAACCGCAATAGTAGAACCCGTAGAAGCCCGCGTCAGTTCTGGACTCGTACTGAGACTTTACTGCAGCGCCGCCCGCCCCTGGGATAACGCCGCCTTGATATCATCTTCGATTTCGCTTCTGCTCTTCAGACCAGCCACGCGATTAACTATTTTGCCGTCACGGTCAATAAAGAAGCTGGAAGGCAAGAACGGCACCCCGCCGTATGCTGTTCCTACAGCTTCTTTGCCGAGCAGAATGGGATAGTTCACGCCTATGTCTTTGGCAAACTTTGCGATGTCCTCTTTGCTGGCGTCATCGACGGCGATGCCCAACACCTGGAATCCTTGCGGGCCATACTGCTTCTGCAGAGCTTCAAACCAGGGCATTTCAATCTTGCAGGGCTGGCACCAGGTCGCCCAGAAATTCAGCAGCACTGCTTTACCTCGAAAATCGGAGAGATGCACCGTCGCTCCATCCAGCGACTCGAGGGCGAATTCCGGCGCTGGCTTCCCCTTCATCTCGTCCCGCTGCTCGAGACTGTTATTCAAACCCGCGCGGCGTGCCATGTACGGCGCCGCTGCCAGCATGACGGAGATCGCGATAATCATCACAACCCAGGTCGCAGAATTACGATTCACAGTTTCAGTCCTCTTCTTACAACGCAAACCGGTTCAAGAAGGACAAATAGTTCGAAATCAAAGTAAACCTGCCCAGCACCAGCAATCCCCCAAGTGCAATGAGCAGCACGCCGCTGGCAACCTCCACCGCATGCATGTGAGCACGAAACCGGCTGTAAAACTTCAGAAAGCGCTCAATACCCAGAGACGTCAGCAGGAACGGGACCGCCAAGCCGAGCGAGTATACCGCCAGCAGAACAATTCCCTTCATCACCGAATCCTGCTCCGCGGCAAAACCCAGGATCACCGCCAGAATCGGTCCCACGCAAGGCGTCCATCCAAAAGCAAAGGCAAAGCCAATGACAAACGCTCCCCAGGCGGTGCTTCCCCCTTTTATATTGTGCAGCCGCTTGTCGGCATAGAGCGCGTTGATCTTGAAAATTCCGGTGAGATGCAGGCCGAAGAGAATAATAATGACACCGGCTGCTACCGCCAGCCTCGATTTATATCTGGCCAGCAAATATCCGATACTAGTCGAAGCTGCACCCAGAGTCATAAACACGATGCTGAACCCGATGATGAACATGATAGAGTTCAACATCACTCGACGCAGCAGCTGTCCTTCCTGGGTTTTTAGTTGCTCGACTCCAACCCCGGAAATCAGCGACACATAACCTGGAACCAGGGGTAGCACGCAGGGCGAGAGAAACGAAATCACTCCGGCCACGAAGGCTGCAATAGGAAGCGGAAGGCTCGACATTTGTGCTCTATTTTACCTGTCCCCCGTATTTCTGCGGCATTGTTCTTAGGAGAGGCTAGTTACTTTATTAATCAGGTACTTAGAAAGATGCAATTGGGGGGAGTAATGTTACATTCTTTCTTCACTTTCCTCTCGAATTTCACTTAGCCACCCTTGGCCTTTGTTTCTTCTTTTTAGGCGTGACCGGAGGCGTCGGGCTCTCTTGCGGTTCAGGCACGGACAGAACTGGCGGCGGTTCGGTGAATACCTTTCGGATGAAGCCCTGGGGAAGGGTTGCCGTCAGTACTGAGCGGCTGTTTTGCTGTTCGACTTTCAGGCTGTCGAAAAATTCCTTAACGTCGGGATCGGTGCCCTGCGCTGACGCATTGCTTTCCGCTGAGTGAAAGATGTTCAGAAGAGTGTTTACCTGCTCGGTGACCTGCCTCGCATCATCCTCACTATTGAGAAATGCTTCCCCTCGCAGATGCAGGGCGCGGAGATACCGGGCGGAAAGAACCGCCACCCCTTGCTTGGGGAACAACAGAGACCACATCCCATTCCCGAGCGGAAAGCGATTGTCGCGATTGTCCACCCGCACAATCGCCCATGCCAAGCTCGCAATGGGGACGCGTTTGTAGTATTGCCGCAGGAATGCCGGGCCGCCGAACGGTGAGGCCAGCTTGCGCGAGCGGTCGATCATGCCCCGGATTGTCCCGGGATCATCGTGATTGGAAACCGCTACCGTGTCCACGCCCAAGATAGCGACGCGCAGCGTGCGCCCCTCGAGTGGGATATTGAAAATCTCCGCTGCCCGGTGGCTGTCCACTGACTTCGAAATCTTGTGCAAATAGGCAGCCAGCTTTTCGGCATGGATGTTTCCTTCAAAGACTTCCGTGAAATGGGGCTGCCCGCCCGACGAATTCGGGTAGTGCACCGCAAAGGCCGCTCGGTCAAGGTCGCGTTCGAACTGAAAACCGGTCTCCTGGATAAAGCGTTCGTACTCGGGATCGTGCGATACGGGTGGCAACTGGCTTACCGCATTCACCCGGCGTACCCAACTGAGGTTCACGTAGATAAACGCGTCCCCTCCCGGAAGCAGCCGGGCCGGTTCCGGAGGCGCATGTTTTCGCAACTCGACGATGAGCGCCACCGCGCCTGCGACCAGCAGAACGCCAACAATAATAGGGAGACCGCGTCGTATGCGCATGAAGTGCGAGCCGCGCCTAGTTCAGCGCGAGATTCGACCCGGGAAAATGCTCCTTCTCCACTCCAAAGCTACCTGGGATGGCACATCATAGCACCCGGAGTCTTCGCTTGCCCGGTTGGAGAGTCACCACGGACATGCTCCTCCGCATTGGCACTCATTTCCTTGCTTGTCATTCATTTTCACTTGTTATCATTCCTTTTCTTGTCGTCATGCCTTGTCATTCCGTCAAGCGAAGCGAGGAATCTCGGTTTTCCAAATACTGCTTAGAGAGGCTGGATCCGGGAGAGGCTGGATTCTGGCACGGAGACCCTCAAGGGACGACTCGTCTCAAGCCTTTACGCAAATTGGCTCAGTTTCTTGCACGTGGAGTGCCGTTATGGTAATTTAGAAAATTGTCCCGGACATCAAGAAGGGAGCAGGAGGGCCTTTTGCGCCCGGAAGGGCGGGAAGTCCGATTTTGCTGGCGTAGCTCAGCTGGTAGAGCATCTGATTTGTAATCAGAGGGTCGGGGGTTCGAATCCCTTCGCCAGCTCCAGGAAAGCAGTTTTCCGGAAGCACGGGGCGTTTTTGCGCAACAGGCGGCAGCACCGCGGCAGGATCACCAAGCACGCACTCCATAAGGATTTTTTCCGAAGGCAGTGAGCCCTTCGTGCGGAAGTATGTTCGCACAGGTCCTGATTTTCCCTTCGTCGTGCAAGGCGATGAGCAGCACGACCTTCTGCGCCACCGCCAGCCCGTTTTTTAGGCTGCCGGACAGAGTGAGTCGCCGGACACTCCGGCATTTCTGCACAGGTGGCCGAGTGGTTAATGGCAGCAGACTGTAAATCTGCCGCTCCTTGCGAGCTACGGAGGTTCGAATCCTCCCCTGTGCACCACCGATTTGTTTTGAATCGCCTGGCCATTGCGTTTGCCGTGTACGCCGTACTGGGCATACTAGCCTGGACGACCTTGCAGGATAGCAAGGTCCGTGCCGTCACGTTGCTGATCCTGGCGCTGTTCGCAGTGAAAACGTTGCTGCGCCGCAAAGACGTGATGCATTGAAACCGGCTTTAGGCTCTGGGCTCAAGGAACGCACCGCTAACGCCTAGCGCCGAGAGCCTGCGTTGAGCCGATGTAGCTTGAACCGTTTTGGCGGGCGTGAGCGAAGCGCGAGGCCGCCGGCGAAATCCTGAGCGAAGCGAAGGATCTCTGTTGCGAAGAAGGCTTGCCGAGCAGCGAAGGTTTGAGCCGATGTAGCTCAGTTGGTAGAGCACTCCCTTGGTAAGGGAGAGGTCACCAGTTCAATCCTGGTCATCGGCTCCAGAGGTTTGGGTTTGGCTGAAGGCTGACAGCTGATGGCTGTTGTTGAGCGGGAGTAACTCAGTGGTAGAGTCACAGCCTTCCAAGCTGTTGGTCGCGGGTTCGATTCCCGTCTCCCGCTCCAGATTTTGATTGCAGGTGTGAGTCGCGGTGAGATTCCAACAGGGTGCTATCAAAATTGAACGAGAGAAGGAATTCGGGGCTCTGCGAGACGCCCTAAACCGTGTCTTTGCTCCCGAAGGGGTCGAGCAGTTCCTCAAGCGTCTGAACAGCAAGGGGATTCGCATACGGGATTTCGAGTTGGTCGTGGCCGGCGGAGTCCTGGAGCAGGGAGACGAGTTTTTGGCGAAGTCCGGTGCCCGCAAATTGTACGAAGCGCTGCCGACTTCGGACCGCGGCCAGATACGGGAGTTTTACCTGTCGAAGGTCGAAGAGGTCGCCCAAGAAGTACGAGCCAAATATCAGAAGCTGTACCGATATTACTGAAGACGCGGGGCGAGGGCGGACAAGCACATCCGCATAGGTGGCACCCGCGGAAGGGCTGCAGGGATAAAGGGTTTCGCGGACAAGAGTGTCCGCGCCCCACAAGACTGAGCCCCGCAGGGCGCAATAATTTAGCCCATGGCGTAAGCCCTGGGCCCCGTAAGGGCGGCAGAGGGCAATGTTGGCGGGCAGGAATGCCCGCGCCACATGGAGCGAGGTAGAAGCTAATAGCTAGAGGCTAAAAATGGCGAAAGAGAAATTTGAACGCAACAAGCCGCACGTGAACGTGGGGACGATTGGTCACATTGACCATGGCAAGACCACGCTGACGGCGGCCATCACCAAGGTGTTGCAGAAGCACAACCCCAA
>Ga0209804_1000354_pt1 | contig 39185 bp, 44 predicted proteins | sample GraSoiAngelo_139_FD_185896 | JGI IMG/M metagenome (GOLD analysis project Ga0209804, IMG submission 185896) | Grasslands soil microbial communities from the Angelo Coastal Reserve, California, USA - 14_0929_12_20cm (SPAdes) (version 2) | ecosystem: Environmental > Terrestrial > Soil > Grasslands ... | reverse complement strand
CGACTGCACCCGGCCCGCGCTCAACCCGCCGCGGATCTTCCGCCAGAGCAGCGGGCTGATCTTGTACCCTACCAGGCGGTCCAGGATCCGGCGCGCCTGCTGCGCGTTGACCAGGCTGGCATTGATATCGCGGGGAGCTTGGAGCGCCTTCCGGACGGCGTCCTTCGTCACCTCGTGAAACTCGATCCGCTTGATCTTGGGGTTGACCGGGGTGAGGATCGTCGCCAGGTGCCAGGAGATCGCTTCGCCTTCGCGGTCCGGGTCGGTGGCCAGGTAGACGGCCGAAGCCTTTTTGGCCGCGGCCTTCAGTTCCTTGATGATGGGCCCCTTCCCCTTGGGGACGACGTACTTCGGCGTGAAGTCGTGCTCGACGTCCACCCCGAGCTGGCTGCGCGGAAGATCCTTGACGTGCCCCATGGACGCCATGACCTCGTACTTCCGGTCCAGCAGCTTCTTGACCGTCCGCGCCTTGGTGGGCGACTCTACGACGACGAGTGATTTGACCACGGAACGCCTCCTGCCCGATGCGGCCGATTGCTTCCTTCGAAAACGGACCACCGGGCAAACCGCTTCCCGGGGGACTGCTGAACCAGCCCCCGGACTTCCAGGGTTGCGAGCGCGGCCGCCACACACCCGGCGTCCAGCGCGGTCCGCTCGATAATCCGGTCGATCTGCTCGGGGCGCTCGTCGAGAACGGCGAGCACCCGCACTTCATTATCACTCAACCCGGCGGCGGAGCCGCTTGTTCCCGGCCGCCACGCCAGTCCGACCGCCTCCAGCAGGGGCCCGGGGCCCTGTAGGAGCCGGGCGCCCTGGGCCAGCAGATGGTGCGGCCCCCGGCTGGCCGCCGAGAAGACGCTGCCCGGGACGGCGTACACCGCCCGCCCCTGGGCGGCGGCATGCCGGGCCGTGATCAGCGAGCCGCTGTCCACACCACCCTCCACCACCACCACCGCCTGCGCCAGCGCGCTGATCAGGCGGTTCCGAGGCGGAAACTGCTGCGGCCGGGGCCGCATCCCGATGGGCACCTCTGACACGACTCCTCCCCGAGCCAGCATCGCTTCCATTAAAGAGCGGTGTTCAGGCGGGTACACCACGTCGATCCCGCATCCCAGCACCGCCACCGTCATCCCGTCCTCCCGAAGGGCTCCCTCGTGCGCCGCCCGGTCGATCCCCCGGGCCAACCCGCTGACCACCACGGCGCCGGCCCTGCCCAGCGCTTCGCCGAGCGTCCGTGCGACGTTCACCCCGTACGGCGACGGCCGCCGTGTTCCCACGATCGCCGCCGCCGGCCCCGCCCCCCCGTCCCACCGGCCGCGCAGGTAGACGACCGGCGGAGCGTCGCCGAGCTCGCGCAGCCGCTCCGGGTACCCCGCGTCCCACCAGGTCGTGACCCGAGCCCCCGCCTCACCTGCGCGCCGCAGGGCGCGCTCCACGTTCACCGCCGGGCGCGACCGGGCGATGTGGGCCGAGAGGCGCGGCCCGATCCCTGGAACCGCCGCCAGCTCGGCTTCGCTCGCCTGCCAGGCGGATCGCGCGGATCCGAACGTCTTCACGAGCCGCGCGATCCGCACCGGACCGAGCAGCGGCACCAGATGGAGCGCGATCGCGCACCGTCGCTCGTCCGGATCGTCGTTACCTCTATACCCGTATCCCGGCGATTTTATACCTGGCCTCCGGAGATTGTCAAATCACGCGCGCGCATCGCACTCGGGACATCTCTGCGCGCATCGCTGAACCATGGCTGGCGCATCAACACCACCGCGTCGACCGACGCGGCTCCCCCCGTCTCGCACAGCACGCGCGCGCACTCGTTCAGCGTCGCGCCGGTCGTCATCACATCATCGATCACGGCGACCCGCGCCCCGCGGAGCATGCGCGTGGCGAACCCGAGGGCAAACGCTCCCCGGACGGCCCGCCAGCGATCCTCTTCGCGCCGTCCTCGCAGCGCGCTCACCGCGCGCACCTGCACCAGGAACGGCGGGTCGAGATCGTCCACCGGCAGGATCGGCCGCAGCGCCGGAGCGGCATCCAAATAGATGGCGGTCAACGGATGGACGGGCCGCCCCCGGAGACACCGCGGGTGAAACGGCACAGGAAGGATGACGTCGTACGAGCCGAGCCCCCCGTGCCGGAGCAGAAATCCCGCCAGCAGCCGGCCGAGCAGGGTGATCGCCCCTGGCTGGGCAGCGTCTTTTGCGGCGAGCAGCAGACGCTGCGTGTCCCCCCGCTTGTAGCCGAGGGCGACATAGGTTCTCCCGATACGCAGCCATCCGCGCCGGCACCCGAGGCTGTCGCAGCGGCCGCCGGCGCGCCGCTGGGCGCAGCGGGGACAGGCATCGGGGGGAATCATATCGAGGCCCAGCGCGAGACACCTTGGGGAGATCGGGTAGCCGCGGCACGACCGGCAGGCGCGATGGCGGCGCAGGGCTTCCCAGAGCGAGCGCGGGCGCGCGATCACGGGTCCTCGGGCCCGCCGGGATCCGCCGGACGGTCCAGGGACCGGTACCCCAGGGCCTCGGCGAGGTGGGGGACGCGGATGTCGCCTGCGCCTTCCAGGTCGGCGATCGTCCGGGCCACCCTGACGATGCGCTCGTAGGCCCGCGGGCTGAGGAACAACCGATCGATCGCCCGGCTGAGGAACTTCCGCCCATCGCCCCCGAGTCCCCAGGTCTCCCGCGCGGACGCCGGGGGAACCGTCCCGTTCGCCAGCGCGGTCGTTCCAAGGCCGGCGCCGCGCGCGGCCTGGATCGTACGGGCGCGCACGACCCGAGCGCGAACATCGGCCGAGGGCTCGCCGGGGGCGAGCGCCACGAGGTCCGCGCCGCCGACCCGCGGCACCTCCACGTGCAGATCCACCCGGTCGACGAGCGGACCGGAGAGACGCCTGAGGTACCGGCCCCGCTGCGCCGGAGAGCACGCGCACGCCCGGCCGGGATCCCCGAGGTGGCCGCACGGGCACGGGTTCATCGCGGCGACGAGCATGCAGCGCGCCGGGAACACGGCGGCGCCGTGCACCCGGGCCACCGCGATCTGACCTTCTTCCAGCGGCTGCCGCAGCGCTTCGAGGACATCGCGCCGGAACTCCGGGAGCTCGTCCAGGAACAGCACCCCGAGATGGGCGAGGCTCGCTTCCCCGGGGCGCGGCAGCAGGCCTCCGCCCACCAGCGCCTGAAGGCTCGCGGAGTGGTGGGGGGCGCGAAACGGGCGGTCGGTGATCAGCGGATCCTGCTGCCGCAGCCGGCCGGTCACACTGTAGATGCGGGTGACCTCGATCGCCTCCTCTTGTGTCAACGGCGGAAGGATCGTGGGGAGGCGGCGGGCGAGCATGGTCTTGCCGGCGCCCGGCGGACCGATCATGAGGACGTTGTGCGCGCCGGCCGCCGCGATCTCGAGGGCGCGCCGCGCATGCGCCTGTCCGCGCACCTCGGCGTAGTCCACCGCGCCGTCCGGCGGTGCCGGCGCGGGGCGCGTCGAAGAGGCGAGCGGGGCGAACGGGACCTGGTCGCGGAGCGCCCGGCCGACCTCCGACAGATGCCGGACGGGGTGGACGGCGATCCCGGCGATCAGCGCGGCTTCGCCGGCGTTGGCCGCGGGGACCACCACCCCCCGTACGCCGGTGCCGCGCGCGGCGAGCGCGATGCTCAGCACCCCCGGGACGGGGCGCACGGCCCCATCCAGCGAAAGCTCGCCGACGACGATGTACCCGCGAAGCGCGTCCGGGGGAATCTGCCGGGTGGCGGTCAGGATCCCCAGCGCGATGGGCAGATCGAAGACCGGGCCCGCCTTCCGGGTGTCGGCGGGGGCCAGGTTCACGGTGATTCGCCGCACGGGCATCTCGTAGCCGGAGTTGCGCACCGCCGCGCGCACCCGCTCCCGGGCCTCGCGCACCGCCGTGTCCGGCAGCCCCACGATCGAGAAGGTGGGGAGCCCGGGGCTGACATCCAGTTCCACCTCAACCATCGAGGCCTCGAGTCCCACCACCGACGCGCTCCGGATCTGTGCCAGCACCCCGCGGTCACCCATCGGTATTATAGATGGAAAGATGTTTAGATGTCCAGCCCTCCACCACAGAGAGCGGCCGGCAGGAAGTCCTCCGTTCCCCGATGAAGCGCTCGGTGATCTCGCTCGCGTACCGGGGGCCCGCGACGCGCCAGTGACAGCGAGGAACGTATCGTGCCCATGGCTCATGAACGGTACGAGGTCGAACTACACTGTGGTCGCTGCCGCCGGACCACCGTCCACCTGGTCGCCATCGGCGACCGATCCCTCTCGCGCGTCATGTGCATTCCCTGCGGCCGCGCCGTCGCCGTGGACACGCTGCAGTTCATGGAGCAGTACGTCGACAGCGTCATGCGCCGGCTCCTGGCGAAGCCATTCGAGATCACCACGGAGTTCACGCGCAGCCCGCGGGAGTTCATCACCTCGCTGCCGAGCCGGGTGCTGACCAAACCGTTCCGGGTCGCGGCCGAACTGCGGACGACGATGGACATCGTCCGCCTCCGCCGGCGGACCCCTCCCCCGACCCCGCCGGCGATGCCCGCCGCCCCCGGCGAACTTCCCGCCGTCGAGCGGCGCTGCAAGGTCCTGCTCAGCGCCCCGCTGATGTGGGCGCACAGCGCCGAGGAGATCGTCGATGCCGCCTACGACCTCGGATACGACGGGGTGGAGATGTGGGCCTACCTGCTGTCCTGGGGCGCCGCCGACCCCGCGGCGGTCAAGGCGCGGGCGCAGCGGCGGGACCTCCTGCTCACGCTCCACGCGCAGAGCTGGGACCTGAACCTCTCCTCGCGTCTCGACCCGATCCGCGCGGCGTCCCTCGACGCCACCCACGCCTCACTCGATCTCGCCGAGCAGCTGGGGGCGCGACTCGTCGTGATCCATCCGGGGCGGATCACCGTTCCCTTCGATGACGCGGAAGCGTATTGGCCCCGGCTGGTCGCGAGCCTCCGGGAACTGGCCGACGACGCGGCCGCCCGCGGCCTCCACGTGGGGGTCGAGCACATGGAGCCGCGCCAGGGAGAATACGTCGTGACCCCCGAGCAGGCCAATCGCCTCATCCACGCCGTCGGCCGCCCGAACATCGGCACGGTCCTCGATACCGCGCACATCCCGTGGGGGGAGGACGAAACCGCGTTTATCGCCGGCCTAGAGCACATCATCCACGTCCATCTCAGTGACGCGGACGAGTCGCGCCTTCATCTCCCGCTGGGTCAGGGGGGGCGCGATCTGGTGCGCCTGCTGGGAGCGCTGCGCGACTATCGCGGGGCGATCGCCCTCGAGGGGTTTTCGATCGAAGCCGGCACCGACCTGGTGCGGTGGAACAAGGGCCGCTTCGAGGAGCTGTGGCGGGAGTCGACGGCGGTGAGCGGGGCGGTCGCGTCGTCCCCCCCGGGGTGATCGTTCAGGGGCGTCCGCAACGCCCATCGAAGCGCCTATCGGGACGCGACGAGCGACACGACCTCCTGAGGCGCGGCCACCACATAGTCGGGCCCCGCCGCGAGCAGCCCCGGCCCCTCGCGTGTCCCCCACGTGGCCGCGGCGCTCAGCACTCCCGCCGCGCGGGCGGCCCGGATGTCAAAAACGCCGTCGCCGACGACCAGCGCCTCTTCGGGGCGTGACCCGAGACGCCGGAGCGCCTCGAGCACCGGATCGGGGGCCGGCTTGGGGGCCGGGACATCTTCCGCGGTGACCGCCGCGCGGATCCACGCCGTCAGGCCGAACCCCTCGAGCGCCTGGGCGGTGGACCGCCGCCGCTTGCTGGTCACGACTCCGATCCGGCACCCGCGCGACCCGAGCGCGGCCAGCATCGCCGCCACTCCCGGGAAGGGCGCGCACAGACGGGCGTGATGCGCGTCGTAATAGGCGGTGTAGGCGTCCACGAGCGCGGTGACCCGGTTGGGCGCCACGTGGGCAAACCGCGCCGGCAGGGGCTCGCCCCACTTCACCGCCACCTGGTCGTCGTCCAGTTCCCGGCCCAACACCACGCGGGCGGCGTGCCGGAAGGCCGCGGCGATCAGCGCATACGAATCGATCAGGGTGCCGTCGAGATCGAACAGGATGGTCACGAACGGCATGCCGCACGCATGCAGGGGGAGCCCGCGCCCCGATGGAATACCCGCCTATGAATACTTCGGACGTGAACTTCGCGCACTTTTTCGATTACCTGCTCAAGGCCCGCGGACGGCTCCTGGACTGGGTCCGCGCGCAGCCCGCCGCCGTGTATACGCGAACATATCCGATGGGAATGGGATCCATCCGCGCGACGCTGGTGCACACGGCCGGAGCCGAGTGGGCGTACGTCGAGCGGCTGACGGGCAAGGACGTCAGCATCGGGGATTCCCCGTTCACCGTTGAGCGCCAGCCCGAGTTCGAGCCGTTCGCGGCGGCCTGGGAGCGCCGGGCGCCGCTGACCCGCCAGGCCCTCGCCGCCCTCGGCGATCCCGCGCGTCCCATCGAGTTCACGTCGCGGATGGGGCCGAAGGCGATGCGGGTGCGGACCACCGCGGGGGGCATCGGCGGCCAGCTGCTCTTCCACGAGGTGCATCACCGGGCGCAGGTGATGGCGATGCTCCGGCAGGCCGGGGTTGCCGCGGAGAACCTGGACTACTCGGTGCTGCTGTTCGAGCGTACGCCGATCGGCTGACGCGAGCGGGGAGTCACCGCGTGAGGTGCTCAGCCTCCTGCTCCATCCACTCCTCGACGGCGGCGCGAACGATCTCGTAAGTGGTCCCCCGGCCTTCGCCGAGGATCGGGCCGGCCATCGACCGGCGCGCGATCCAGAGCCAGCCGCCCCCGCGGACCCGGGCGAATGCGACGAGCACACGAACGGTACCGCGGGGTGTCTCGCGCCGGATCAGTTCGTCGCGCATCGACGGGCAGGACGTGGCCTACCCGATTCGCCGCAAACGGCCTGCGCCGGTCCGCTCGCCGACCAGGTCGACCTCAGCCCCCAGGCAGCGCAGCAGGTTCATGACCTCGCGTGAAAATTCCGGGCCGCCGGGGATGTGCGGAAGCGCAATCCGGCGGACCCGTCCCGCTTCAATCTCCTGGATATCGCGTACGAGGGAGATGGCGCCGAGAGAATACAACCTGGTGAGAATCTCGTCGCGGCTCATAGGGCCTCCGTGTGTGCGTCTCATCGTCCGATGCTATGCTCCGATGTCAGCTCGATTGGTGGCTGGACGGTGGCGCCGCTGGATTCTGATGATTCTCTCTCGCGGCGGAGACTCCTCCTCGGCTTTCCTTAGGGGCGAAACGCGTCGCGGAGGACGTCCAAGTGGATGGGGCGGCCCCCGCGATCGAGCCGGACCTCGACGACGTCGAACCGGCAGGTGCGCTCGCCGAGGCCCCGCCGGCTGCAGTACGCCACCGCGAGCGCCGCGAGAGCGCGCTGCTTGCGCAGGTTCACCGCCTCGGCCGGCGTTCCGTAGGCCTCGGACCGGCGGGCTTTGACTTCCACAAACACGAGATCCCCGTGCTCCTCCGCGATCACGTCCACCTCCCCCCGCCGGAGGCGGACGTTCCGCTCGAGGATCCGGTACCCACGCGAGCGGAGGGCTGCGACCGCGGCCTCCTCCCCAACCCGGCCGAGCCGCTGCCTGTTCGGCGCTCCCTCCGGCACCGAATGCCCGGAGGCGTTTCGGCCGACGCCGCGGGCGGGGCCGGGAGGCATTTACAGCAGCAGCAGGCCCATCTGGATGACGGGGAGGAACGCCCGCCTGTGCGCCGGGGACGGGCCCCGGCGGGCGAGCGCGTCGAGGTGCTCGGCCGTGCCGTACCCTTTGTGCTCGGCGAAGCCGTACCCGGGCAACGCCTCATCCAGGTCGCGCATCAGTCGGTCTCGGGCTACTTTGGCGACGATCGAGGCGGCGGCGATGCAGGCATGACAGGCGTCGCCGTCCACCACCGCCGCCTGGGCGCAGCGCAGCGGAAGACGGTCCCGCCCGTCGATCAGGAGGAAGTCGGGAGCGGGGATCAGGGCCTCCACCGCCCTCGCCATCGCCAACCGGGCGGCCCCCTGGATATTCAGGCGGTCAATCTCCTGAACGGATGCCGCTCCGATCGCGAACCCGAGCGCCCGCGCCCGGATCTCCCGATCGAGGCGTTCCCGCGCCGCCGGGGTAAGGCGCTTGCTGTCGTCGAGGCCGGCAATGGGCGTGCGATGCGGGAGGATCACCGCCGCGGCCAGCACCGGGCCGGCCAGCGAGCCCCGGCCCACCTCATCGATCCCCGCGACGACCAGGCCGGTGCGGCGGCGGGCGCGCTCCTCTCGGTACAGGTCCCGCAGGCGCCGGGCCTCGGCCCGCGCCGCATTCCGCCGGGCCTGGTAGCGCGCCGCCAGCTCCCGGACCGTCGCGCGGCCATCGCCGGTCAGAAGACGGAGCCACGCCTTGCGGGGGCGCGTCATGCGTGCCAGGTGCTCGCCGATCTGCGCAGCGGTCAACGTGCGCGGATCCATCGCCTCGCTCCCGGGGCCCGGGGACGCCCGGGCCGGCTCAGGCTGGCCCTCGCCGCAGGCGCGGCGGGGGGGCCCGGTCAGTGGACGAAGCCGATTCGGGGCAGCGGCCAGTAAATGAAGACCGCCTTCCCGATGACATTCCCTCGAGGCACGTAGCCAAAGAACCGGCTGTCCTCGCTGTTGTTCCGGTTGTCGCCGAGCACGAAATACTGGCTCGCCGGCACGGTGACCGGACCGTAGTTGCCGAAATCGGGTTTGATCGTGTACCCCTTCTCGGACAGCACCGTACTCTCCAGGTGCACGACCCCGTCCTTGAGCTGCACACGGTCTCCGGGGAGCCCGATGACCCGCTTGACGAAATCGCGCTGCGGGTTGAGGGGATACCGAAACACGATGACGTCGCCGCGATGCACCGGCTCAAACCGATACACGAATTTGGCCACCAGGATCCGGTCGTCCACCATCAGCGTCGGTTCCATCGAGCCCGAGGGGATATAAAAGGCCTGGACGACGAACGTGATTATGACCAGGCTCAGCAGCGCGGCAAACAGGCAGGCGTCCAGCGTCTCGACGATGGCCGTCCGCGCCGCCGCGGGAATCTGCGCCGCGCGCTTGACGATGATGCGAGACGCGAGGAGAAATGCGGACACGCTCAGGATGACCGTGGGGATGCTGAGTGAGCTCAACGCCCTGGCCTACCGTTTCTCCTTGACCCGGGTCTCCTTCCCTATCTTTTCACGGAGATAATAGAGCTTGGCCCGGCGCACCCGCCCCGTCCGCAAGATCTCGACCTTCTCGACCCGGGGCGAGTGGAGAGGAAACGTTCGCTCCACCCCCACCCCATGGGAAATGCGCCTGACGGTGAAGGCCTCGCGCGTCCCCCCGCCGCGGCGCCCGACCACGACTCCCTCGAACGCCTGGAGCCGGTCGCGCCCGCCTTCGGCGACTTTGATATGCACCCGCACAGTGTCTCCCGCCCGAAACGGCGGCATGTTGGGCTTGACCTGCGGCTGCTCGACGGCGGTGACTCGGTCCATCGTGGCCCCCAATGTCAATCGCGATTGCCCATTATAGCATGGCCTCCGCCGCCCTCACAACCACCCCGAGAAACCGGATCCCTCTCAGGCGCCCCCCTGCCGCAATTGTCGGAGAAATTCCCGGGCTTCGTCATCGAGCCGGGCTTCGTCGATCATCTCGGGGCGGCGCAGCAGGGTGCGGCGCAGCGCCTCCCGGGCGCGCCACCGGCGGATCGCCTCGTGGTGGCCGCTGAGGAGAACCTCGGGCACCGCCCGCCCGCGAAACTCCGCGGGCCGCGTGTACTGCGGGTAGTCCAGGAGGTCCCCGGAGAACGAGTCGCGGGCGACGGACTCCGCGTCTCCCACGGCTCCCGGAAGGAGACGGCCCACGACCTCGATCAGCACCATCGCCGCGACCTCGCCCCCGGGCAGCACATAGTCGCCGATGCTGATCTCTTCCGCCCCCAACAGCTCGGCCACCCGCTCGTCAACCCCTTCGTACCGGCCGCACAGCACCACCAGATGGGGCCGGGCGGCGAACGCCCGGGCCCGCGCCTGCGTGAGGAGCCGGCCCTGCGGGCTGGTCAGGAGGATCGCCGGCGCCTCGCCGCGGTGAGACGCCCGAATCGCTTCCGAGGCGAGGACGAACGGCTCAGGCTTCATCACCATCCCCGCCCCGCCCCCGTAGGGAATGTCGTCCACGCTGCGGTGCCGGTCCGCCGTGAAGTCCCGCAGATCCCACACCCTGAGGTCGAGGATGCCTCGCTCCCGCGCCCGCCCGAGGACGCCGACACCGAGCGGCCCCGGAAACACCTCCGGGAAGATCGTGACGACGTCGATCCTCACGGGGTCCACTCGGGCAGCCGGGCCACGAGCTCACCCGCGCCGATGTCGATCCGCTGGACGACGCTGTCGACGGCGGGCAGCAGGATCTCGCCTCCCTCCGGGGGGCGCACGACGTAGACGTCGTTGCTCCCCGTGCGGAGGATGTCGACCACCCGCCCGACCGCCTTTCCCTCCGGGGTCCGAACCTCCAGACCGATCACCTGGAAGGTGTAGAACTGACCGGGCGGCAGCGGGACGGCGTCGCGCGCCGGAATTTCGACCGTGGCTCCGCGCAGAGCCTCCGCCGCCCCGCGCGTCCCGGTTCCTTGAAATTTCATGAGCACGACCCGCCCCGACCGGCTGGACCGCTCCACCCGCACCGGCCGCGCCGCGCCGGCAGAGACCAACACAACTTCGGCGAGGCCGAGCAGACGGTCCGGGAAATCGGTCACCGGCGCCACCCGCACGGCTCCCCGCACGCCGTGGACGCCAACCACCTCGCCGATGATGATGCGATCCTCGGAGCCTCCGGAGCCCCGGGGGCGCTGTGCCCCGGCCACGCGTTTCCTGCGGTGCCCCGCCGGCGCCGCCACCGGCCGCTACCCGCCGCTGGGCGTGATGAGGAGCGAAGCGGAGGCCTCCCGGATCTCGAGGATGATCCCGTCCTTGACCAGGATCTCGGTCCGGGAGATCTTGTCGAAGAGGTTGTCCCCCACGGAGACGCTGACCGTTCCCTCGATCGTGCCCTGAGTATATTCCGAGTTGAGCTCGAGGTCCTGGGCTTCGCGCAGGCGGGCCTGCAGCTCCATGCGCGTGGCTTCCTGCCGGCTGCGCTCCAGATCGAGCTGCTGCCGGACGGCTCGGGTTTGGGGGGTGACCTGCCGCTCCAACTCGAAGCGGCGGGCCTGGACGTCGATTTGCTGCATGATCGCGTCCACGCGTTTGATCGCGTCTTCGATATCCGCAATGTAGAGGCGCTTGAACGCCTCGGTGACAATCGCCTTGATCACCACCGGCCGCTGCACGGTAATCGATGTCATGGCTCACCTCCTGAATCCCGGCTCTCCGATGGGCGGTCGGCGCCCTCCGGCCGGACGATCTCCACCGTCACCCGCTTGCCGCCTCGGGTCGCGGCGGCCCGGGCGAGGGTCCGGATCGCCTTGATGACCCTGCCGCCGCGGCCGATCACCTTGCCCAGATCGTCGGGGAGGACGCGGAGCTCGACGGCCGTGGCATGGGGCCCAACCACCTCTCGAACCTCCACTCCCTCGGGATGATCCACCAGGGACCGCGCGACCAACTCGACGAGGTCTTTCACCGCGCGGCCCTGGCCCGGGTCTCCTCCCACCGCTGGAGCACCCCGGTCTTTTCCAGAATCACCCTCGCCGCATCGGAAGGCCGCGCTCCCTTGCGGAGCCAGGCGATGACCTTTTCCTCGTCTACCTTCATCGTTGAAGGCTCGGTCCGAGGATTGTAGAACCCCACCGCTTCAATATACTTGCCGCTGCGGGGGCTTCGGGCGTCTGCGATGACCAACCGGTAGAAGGGCTGGCCCTTGGCGCCCCGACGCATCAACCGGATCTTGACGCTCATGCGCACTCCCTCCTCTGAAGCGTATGATGCTGGTCCCCTCCCCGGCGACCCCCCCCGTTCGGCTCATCGGGGAGGAAACGGCATGGGAAGCTTCCCTCTGCGACGGCCCTGCGACTCCATCTGCCGCAGCATCTTTTTGACATCCTCGAACTGCCGGAGGAACCGGTTCACCTCAGGAATCGACGTCCCGCTCCCCCGGGCAATCCGGCGCCGGCGGCTCCCATCGATGACCTGAGGACGCCGCCGCTCGTCTGGGGTCATGGAGTTGATCATCGCCTCAATGCGTCCGAGGGCCCGTTCGTCAACGGACAGTCCGCGCATGCGCGGGCCGAGGCCCGGGATCATCCCCAGCAGGTGTTCCAAGGGGCCCATCGCCCGAATCTGCCTGAGCTGCCTGGTGAAGTCCTCGAGCGTGATCTCGGCGCGCCTGAGCCGGCGTTCCATCTCGCGGGCCTGCTCCGCCGAGACCTGCTCCTGCGCCCGCTCGACAAGGGTGAGCACGTCCCCCATCCCCAGGATGCGAGAGGCGATCCGATCGGGGTGAAACGGCTCCAGCGCTTCCAGCCGCTCGCCCGTGCCGACAAACAGGACCGGCCGGTCGAGCGCGGCGACGACCGACAGCGCGGCCCCGCCGCGGGCATCCCCGTCGAGTTTCGTCAGGATGAGCCCGTCGATGGGGACGGTGCCGCGGAAGCCTTCGGCCATCCGCACCGCATCCTGCCCGGCCATGGCGTCGAGGACGAGCAGGGTGTGGTGCGGCGAGGTCGTCTCCCGGATGTTCGCCAGCTCGGTGAGCAGTTCGTTGTCAATGTGCAGCCGTCCGGCGCTGTCGATGATCAGCACGTCGGCGGTCCGGCGCGCCTGGTCCAGCGCCGCGCGCGCCACCTGCACAGGATCGGCCGCGCCCTCGAGCGCGAAGACCGGGACACCGGCGGTCTGTCCGACGACCTGGAGCTGGGCCACCGCGGCCGGCCGGTAGACATCGGCGGCGGCCAGGAGCGGGGTCCGGCCCTGCTTCTTGAGGTGGAGCGCCAGCTTTCCCGCGGTCGTCGTCTTCCCGGTGCCGTGCAGCCCCACCAGCAGGATCACGGTCGGCGGCGTCGGGGCCAGTTGTAAGGGACGGTGCGTCGCGCCGAGGATCCGGGTCAGTTCGGCGAACACGATCTGCACGACCTGCTGGCCGGGGGTGAGGCTCTTCCAGATCTCCTGCCCGACCGCGGCCTCGCGCACGCGGTCGGCGAGGTCGCGCGCTACCTTGAAGTTGACGTCGGCCTCGAGGAGGGCGAGCCGGACCTCGCGCAGCGCCCCGTCGACGTCGTCGGGCGAGAGCGTTCCCCGACCCCGCAGGCGTGTGAAGATCTCGCCGAGCCGGCTCTGGAGCTGCTCAAACATCGCGCGCCTCGTACACCCGGAATCCGCTGCCCCGCTCGACCTCGGTCACCCGCGCGAAGATGTCGCCCAGGAGCCGGGCGAGCGTCCGCGCCCCCTGCCTGGTCCGGGCGACCATGTAGAGTCGCCCTCCGGGCATGAGGCAGGCGTGCGCCTCGTTCATCAGCCTCACCACCACGCTTCGTCCCGCCCGGATCGGAGGATTGAACAGCACCAGGTCGAACCGCCGGTCGGCCACAGGGGCGCACCCATCCCCGCACCGCACCTCGGCATTGGTCACCGCGTTGAACCGGACGTTCTCCGCGGCCAGTGCGGCCGCGCGCGGGTTGACGTCCACGAGCATCACACGGGCGCCGGGGGCGCGCGCCGCAGCCACAATCCCGAGCACCCCGTACCCGCACCCCAGATCGAGGACGCGCCCGCCGCGCTCCCGCCGGGCCACCGCCTCGAGCAGGAGGCGGCTCCCGGGATCGACCGCCGCGCGGGCGAAGACGCCGGCCGCCGTCCGGAACCTGAACACCCGATCGCCGTCGCGGAACTCGATGGTGCGGAGCCGCGCCGCCGACGGCGGAGCGGGCGTGAAGTACTGCGATGCCGTCTCGGTCACAGCGCGTCGCGCAGCGCGCGCAGGGCGCTCCGCAATCCCGCAAGATCCACGCCGCCCGGGTCCGCGAGGCCGGCGAGGTGCTCCTCCACGTCTGCGAGCCGCGCCGCCAGCGCCTCGCGCACCCGCGACTGCCGGTCGCGCGCGGCCAGCAGGCCGAGGCGATCTTCGATCGACCCCAGCTCGTTCACCGATCGCCGCAGGCTGTCGAACACCGCCTGGCGGGTCACGTCGAACCGGGAGGCGATCTCGCCCAGCGAAAGGTCGTCGTGGTAGTACATGCGCACCATCACGCGCTGGCGTTCGGTGAGGAGCGCGGCGTAGGCGTCGAAGAGGCGCACCACCGCCATTCGCCCATCGAGGGCCCGCGGCAGCCGGCGGCTGAAGGTACGCTGTAAAGGCATCTCCCTTAACATACTACCACAGGGGCGGGGTGGCGGTCATGCCGGGCGGGCGTCGGGTGTGAACAGCGCCTCGGCGAACGCCCCCGGGTCAAACGGTTGGAGATCGTCCGGGCCCTCGCCAAATCCGATGAGCTTCACCGGCAGCCCGAGCTCCTCGGCGATCGCCACCACCACGCCCCCGCGGGCGGTGCCGTCCAGTTTGGTGAGGACGATCCCGGTGACCGGAAGCGCCGCCTTGAACTGCCGGGCCTGCGCAATGCCGTTCTGCCCGGTGTTGGCATCGAGCACGAGGAGGACCTCCACGGGAGCGGCGGGCAGTGCGCGGCGCAGGACGCGGTCGATCTTCGTCAGTTCCGCCATGAGATTGGCTTTCGTGTGCAGCCGGCCCGCGGTGTCCACAATCAGCACGTCGATGTGCCGGGCCCGCACGGCCTGGGCCGCGTCGTAGACGACCGCGGCGGGGTCCGCGCCGGCCTGGTGATGGATCACCTCCACGCCCGCGCGTGCGGCCCAGATCCCCAGCTGGTCGATGGCGGCCGCGCGGAACGTGTCCGCGGCCGCGAGCAGCACCTTCCTTCCTTCTCCCCGGAGGCGCGCGGCCAGCTTGCCGGCCGTGGTTGTCTTCCCGCTGCCGTTCGTCCCGAGCAGGATCACCGCCGCCGGAGGCGGCGTGAGGACGAGCGCCGCCGGCCGGCCCAACGCCGCGGTCACGATCTCTCTCAGTTCCAGCCGGAGGGCGTCCGGGGTGACGGCGCCGCTGCGGACCCGCGCCCGGAGCCGGGCAATGACGGCTGTGGCCGTGCGGATGCCGAGGTCGGCCTGCACCAGCGTCTCTTCCAGTGCCTCGTAGAAGCGTTCGTCGACGCCCCGGCCGAGCAGGTCATCGACCCGGGCGGTGAGCGACTGGCGGGTTCTGGCCAGCCCGGCGCGGAGGCGCCCGAGCCACCCCGAGGGGCTATCATCGCCCGCCGGCCCTGCCGGGCTGCCGTCCGCCGGCCCTGCCGGGCTGCCGCCCGTTGTGTCTCCCGGACTACCCAACCGGCTGTGGCTCGGCCCGCTCGTCCGGAGCCACCAGGCGCACCGAGATCATGTGCGAAACGCCCAGTTCCTCCATGGTGACCCCGTAGAGCACGTCGCTGGCCTCCATCGTCGCCTTGTTGTGGGTGATGATGATGATCTGCGATCGGACCGCCAGTTCCCGCAGCACCTCGCTCACCTTGCGCGTGTTCGCCTCGTCGAGAGCGGCCTCGATCTCGTCGAAGACGCAGAAGGGGCTCGGGCGGACTTTGAGCATCGCGAAGACGAGCGCCAGCGCCACCATCACGCGCTCCCCGCCGGAAAGGGCGCCGAGGCTGCGGAGCTTCTTCCCGGGCGGACGGGCGATGATATCGATTCCCGGCTCGGCGCCGTCGACCCCGGGGACGAGTTCGAGCCCCGCACGTCCGCCGGAAAAGAGGCGGACGAACAGGGCGGAAAACTCGTCGTGGACCGCCTTGAAGGTCTGGTCGAACTGAATGCGGATCACATCCTCGAGCTGCACGATGAGCGTCCGCAGCGCGGCGATCGTACCCTGCACATCCTCCAACTGGGTCCGGAGCGTCTGGGCCCGCTCTGCGACCTGCCGGTGTTCCTCGATCGCCAGGAGGTTCACCGGGCCCATCGCCGCGATCAGCCCGCGCAGGGCTTCGATCCGCCCCAGCGTCTCGTCGCGGTTGACGCTGTCGGAAACGGCGGCGGCCGCCCGTTCAAAGGGGAGTCCGAACTCCTCTTCCAGGCGCCGCCGCGCGCTGCCCAGTTCCGCCTCGATCTGGGCCTGCTTGACCTCCGCCTTGTGCGCCTCATCGGCGAGCGCGGCGGCGCGGCCGAGGCCGTCCCGGTGCCCCGCTTCCGCTTCGGTCCGGCGGGCGGCCAGGGTGGCCCGCTCATCGTCCAGCGCGGCCTGGGACGCTGCCAGCCGCGCGCTCTCCGCATCGAGACCCTCGCAGCGCGCCCGCGCGGCCGCCCGCTCGGCATCGAGGCGGTCCGCCTCGGCGGCGAGATCACGGCCTTCGCCCGCGAGTTCGTCGCACCGGCCGGCAGCCTGGGCGAGCCCGCGCTCGACCTCTGCGATCCTGGCCTTCGCGGCATCCACCCGGCCACCCAATTGTGTCAACGCGATCCGGAGCTCGGTCACCCTGGCCGCGGCGTCGCGCCGCGCTCCGGCCTGGCCGCGCACCTCGGCGGCCATGGCCGCGGCCTGCCGCTCCACCTCGGCAAGGCGGGACTCCAGGCTCTCCGCATCGCGGCGCATGCGTTCGCGGACGGCGGCCAGAGCGGCGGCTTCGTGATCGGCGGCGGCCGCATCCGCGCGCACCTGGGCGATCTCGTCCTCCAGCCGAGCCGCCTCCGCCTCGACGATGGTGAGGCGTCGGCGCGCCTCCGCCAGCGCCTCGGTCTGCCGGTCGGCGCCGGCGGCCGCCGCCGCGGCGGCCCCCTCGGCCTCGCGAATGCGGCGGTCGCTCTCTTCGCGGCGCTGCCCGAGCCCGCCGACCGACGCCTCCACGCGATCCAATGCGCTGCGGACCTCGGCCACCTCTTCCGACCGTCCGAGGATGCTCCCGCGATCCGCACTGCCTCGACCGGCGATCAGCACCCCCTGGGGGGTGAGGACCTCGCCGGCCAGCGTCGCCGCACGCCCACGGTATCCGCTCGCGCGCAGCCTCAGGGCGGCGTCAAGGTCCGCGACGATGAAGAGATCATCGAGAAGCGCGCCGATCGCGGCGGCATGGGGGCCCGTCACCTGGACCAGGTCGGCGCCGCGCCCCAGCATCGCGGGATCTCCGGCCGCCTGCGGCGGCACGGACGGCGGCACGTCGGGCGAGACCTCCGCCACCGGAACGAACGTCACCCCCCCGCGCGCCTCTCTGCCGGGCAGCGCGAGGGCCCGCCGCGCGTCCTCCACCGTGGCCACCACGAGCGCGGAGAGCCCGGCACCCAACGCGGCCTCGCACGCCCGCCGCAGTTCGCGGGGCACGCTGAGGAAATCCGCCACCGTTCCCGCAAGACCGGGGACCTGAGCAGGGTTGCTCCGCCACGCCAACAGGATCTCCCGCGCGCCGCTGTCATACCCTCGGAACTGCGCCTGGGCCTCCTCGAGATACCGGAGGCGGGAGGCGAGCCCTTCCCGTTCGATCTCGAGCTGCCGCTCCTCGGCAAGGAGCGCCTCGCGGACAGCGGAGTGGGCCTGGAGATCGGCGCGGAGCGCGGCGAGGCGGCGGCGCGCGGCTTGCAGGGCCGCCTCTCCTTCCGCGGATTCGTTCGCGCGGGCCGCGAGGTCGGCGCGCGCCGCGCTCAACCGCTCCGTCAGGTATGTCACCCGTTCGCCGAGTCCGGCCGCCCGATCTCGGTGCGCCGCCTCGCGGGCTTCCACGGCGGCCGCCTCGTTGGCGGCGTGCGCACGCTTCTCCGCGATGGCGCGCGAGGTCGCGCGGCTGGCTTCCAGTTGCTCCTCTCCATGGGTGGCCGCCGCGTCCAGCTGGAGCACCCGCGCCTCGGCGGCCTCGACCTCTGCCCGTGCCCGGTCGACCCCGGCGGCAAGATCTCCCAGGGCGTCCGCGAGGGCGGAGCGCTCGCGCTCGAGGGCCTCGCCCTCCGCGCGGGCGCGGGCGAGTTCCCGGTCGAGCCGCTGGCGCTGCCCCTCCACCCCGCGGAGGCGCTCGGCGGCCAGGTCCACCTCCGCGGCGGCGTGGGCGCGGCGCTCGGTCAGCGCCATCTGCGACCGCTGGATCTCTTCCCACTCGCGGCCCGCCTCGACCGTCCGCCGGTCCAGCGCCGCGCACTGCTCGGCGAGCGCCCGCGCCGCCTCTTCGGCCTCGCGCCGGCGCGCGTCGATCTCCTCAAGATGCTCGCGGACACGCCGCTGCGCTCGGACGCACCGCCGGACCTCCTCGACCTGGAGCGAGAGCTCGAGGGTCCGCAACTCGCGCGTCTGAGCCTGGTACCGCTCCGCCGCCTCCGCCTGGGCCGCGAGCTGGGCCGTCTGAGCGTCGAGCTCTCCCAGGATGTCGGTCACGCGCAGCACCGTCGATTCGGCGGCCGCCATCCGCCGCTCGGCATCGTGGCGCCGGCGCTTGTACTTGGCCAGCCCGGCGGCTTCCTCGAGGATCATCCGCCGCTCCTCCGGCGTGGCGTCCAGCATCTGCTCGACCTCGCCCTGGGCGACGAGCGCGTAGGAATGCCCGCCGAGCCCCGTCCCGAGGAACATGGTCTGGATGTCCCGCAGCCGGCAGGGGAGCCCGTTGATGAAGTACTCGCTCCCGGTGTTGCGCATCGCGCGGCGGGTCACCGTGACCTCCGCGAAGGCCAGCGGCATCGGCGGGGTGTCGCCGTTGGGCCCCGCCGGAAGGGCGAGCGTACCGTCTTCGTTGTCCAGCACGAGCGTCACTTCCGCCATCCCCAGCGGGCGCCGCCGCTCCGTGCCGGCGAAGATGATGTCCTCGGTGCGCACGCCCCGCAGGGATCGCAGGCTTCCCTCGCCCAGGGCCCAACGAATCGCGTCAAAGATGTTGGTCTTGCCGCTTCCGTTTGGGCCCACGACACCGGTGACCTGGGAGGCGAACTCGATCGCGGTGCGCTCGGCGAAGGTCTTGAACCCGCTCAGCTCCAGGCGCTTCAGGCGCACGCCGGGTCCTCCCCCGGAGCACCCGCCCGCCCTGGGGCCGCGCCTTCGCCTCGGTCAGGCGAACGCTCGCGCATCAGGGGCCGCAGGCGCCTCCGCATGACTCTATGGCGCCGGATGGACCACGGCATGCCGGCTCTCCAGCAACGCGTCGTAGACGCCGAGCAACTGCTCGAGGACCCGGTCCTGCCGGTAGGCCGCGGCGGCGCCCTGCGCCCGCGCCCCCCAGGCCTGCCGCTGTTCGGGCGCAGCCAGCAGATCCGCGATCGCGCGGCGCAGGGCCTCGGGATCCGGCGGCACCACGCGGCCGGTCTCGCCGTCGCGGACGATGTCGGGCATCGCCCCGCCCTGGACCGCCACCACCACGCGGCCGGCCGCCATCGCCTCGAGCACCGCGAGCCCGAGGGTCTCGGTCTGGGACGGAAAGACGAAGAGGTCGCAGGCGTGCAAAGCATCGACGACGTGGGCGTGGTCCAACTCGCCGGCGAAGATGACCCGCTCCCCGAGGCCGAGCCGCTGCGCCTGCGCCTGCAGATCCTGCCGCTCGGGCCCATCGCCCACGAGCAGGAGCCAGACCTCCGGCAGGGCGGCGGCGACCTCCAGCAGCAGCGCGATGCCCTTCTCGCGCGCCAGGCGGCCGACGAACAGCAGGAGGGGCGCGGCCGCGGGAATATGATACCAGGCGCGCACGGTCTGGGGGGAGGGATGCGCGAACTCCGCGGGGTCGATGCCGACGCTGGGGACGACCTCGATGCGCGCGCGGACCCCATAGGCGTGGAGGATACCGGTCATCGCCGGGACGGACACCAGCACCCGGTCGCACCGGTTGCAGTAGGCGGTCGTGTAGGCGATGATGAATGGCCGGGTCAATTCTCCCACCAGGGGCGCGTAGTGCGCGTACTCGGCGTAGAGGGTATGGTACGTGAAGACGAGCGGCAGGTGAAACGTGTGCGCCACCCAGGCCCCCAGCCCCCCGAGGAGGAAGGGCGAGTGGCTGTGGATCAGATCCAGCCGGAGGCCGCGGAGCGTCCGCAGGTGCGCCGCGGAGTACGGGACCGCCAGGGGGAAATCCGCGTGCCCCGGCGCCGCGATGGAGGGAAACCGGTAGACGTCTTGGGCGGCGTCGGTGTACCCGGGGTACGCGGGGGCAAAGATGTAGACGCGATGGCCCCGGGACCGCAGCCCTCGCGCGGCTGCGTCCACGGCCCGCACCACGCCGCTGCTGCGCGGCAGGTAAGAATCGGTAAACAGACCGATGTTCAATACACACCTCGATGCGTCGAGCGCCGGGCGCAGGAGGTGGGGCTGGGGAACGGCCGCGACGGGTGCGGCCGGATGTCACCGTATCGCTGCTGCGGCGTGTTCACCGATGCGATGCTCCGACGGTGCTGCGTCCGGTTGTGTTAGTGACTCCATGCAGTTTCGCGCGCGGCCCAGAAAATCCTGCACCGCGGACACCGGGCCGGCGGCTCAGGCGCCGCGTCCGAGGTGGACCCGCAGCGAGTGGCTGGGGAGCTCGGCCGTGATCACGTCCCGCACCAGCCGGCCGCATTCGAGCAGCGCCTGCTGGTCGATGCCGGTTTCGATGTCCATGGCCTGCAGCATGTGATTGACGTCCTCGGTCGCAATATTCCCTGTCGCCCCCGGTGCAAACGGACAGCCGCCGAGACCGCCCACCGCGCTGTCGAAGCGGGACACGCCGGCCTCACACCCCGCCAGGACGTTGGCGAGCCCCATCCCCCGCGTGTCGTGGAGGTGCAGCGCCAGGCGCAGGTCCGGGTGCGCCTCCATCAGGCGGGCGACCGAGGCGGCCACCTGCAGGGGTGTGGCCACCCCGATGGTGTCCCCCAAACTGATCGCGCGGACGCCGAGCGCCCGGGCATGGTCCACGATCCGGACGACGGCCTCGAGCGGCACGCGGCCGGTGTACGGGCAGCCAAACGCCACGGCGATCCCGACCGCGAGATCCGCCCCGGGCGCGGCCCGGACGCCCGCGACGATGGCGTCCAGTTGCTCCAGCGACTCTGCTACGGTCATGCGGACGTTCCGCTCATTGAAGCGATCGGTCGCGCCGATCACCACGGTGTACTGCCGGACCCCGGCCTCGCGCGCGCGTTCGAACCCGCGGAGGTTCGGGATCAACGCCGAGACATCGAGATGGGGGAGCGCCAGCGCCGCGCGCGCGACCGCCTCCGCGTCGGAGAACTGGGGCACGGCCTTGGGTGAGACAAAGGACGTCACCTCCATCGCCCGGATCCCGGCGCCGTGGAGGGCATGGAGGAGACGCAGCTTCACCGCCACCGGGACCACGGTGCCGATCAGCTGAAGCCCGTCGCGCAGCCCTACCTCTTCGATGGTGACCCGTGCGGGAAGGCGCACTCAGATCACTCCACGCCCGCGCAGGGCGTCGATCTCCGCGCGGGAGAGCCCGAGCAGCCCGCCGTAGACCTCGTCGTTGTGCTCTCCCATCCGCGGGCCTGCCCAGGCGATCGTCCCCGGGGTCCGGCTGAACCGCGGGACGATTCCGGGGAGGGCCAGGGCGCCGACATCCGGATCGTCGACCTCGACGATCATCTCGCGCGCTTGGAACTGCGGATCCCGGCAGATGCCGGCGATATCGTACACGGGCCCCCCGGGAACGCCGGCCTCCGCCAGGCGACCGGTGAGCTCGGCCAGGGTGAACTGTTCGGTCCAGGCGGCGACCGCGGCGTCCAGTTCGGCCTGCCGCTCCCCCCGGCCCCGATCATGGTTCAGCTCGGGATCGGCCAGCCAGTCGGCCCGGCCCATCACGGTGGCGAGGCGGCGGAAGACGTTGTCGTTGTTGGCGCCGATGACCACGTACTGACCGTCTCGGGTTGGATAAATGCTGCTGGGGGCGACCCCGGGAAGACCCGTCCCGTGCCGCTGTCCGATGATCCCCAGTTTCTGGTAGGCCGGCAGCAGATCATCGAGCAGGCTGAACGTCGCCTCCGTGAGGGCGACGTCAATCTCCTGCCCGCGGCCGCTCCTCCGGCGCTCCTCGAGGGCCGCCAGGGCCGCGATCGCTCCGTAGAGCCCGGCCACCGAATCGGCCAGGGCGAACCCGACCCGTGTGGGCGGCCGGTCGGGATACCCGGTGAGGAACCGCACGCCGGCCATCGCTTCGGCCACCCCGCCGAACCCGGCGCGGTCCCGGTACGGGCCGGTCTGCCCGTACCCGCTGATCCGGACCATGATGAGACGGGGACATGCCTCCTCGACCTGCGTGTGGGCCAGCCCCCACCGCTCCAACACCCCCGGGCGGAAGTTCTCCACGACGATATCGACCACGCCGTAGAGCCGCCTGGCCAGCCGCTGTCCTTCCTCCCGATGCAGGTCGAGCGTGACCGCGCGCTTGTTGCGGGACAGGAGCTTCCACAACAGTGAGTGCCCGCGGGACTGGCCGCGCCAGCCGCGGATGGGATCCCCGCGGCCCGGCTGCTCGACCTTGATCACCTCGGCTCCGTAATCCGCGAGGACCCGGGTACAGCACGGGCCCGCGATCATATTGCCGAGGTCCAGCACCCGAAGCCCCCGGAGCGGACCGGCGGCCTGGGCGGGGGCGGTCACGTCGGGGACACGTCCTCCGACCCGGGGTGACGCGCCTCGCCGATGACGCCCGCCGCGCGCAGCTCCGCGATCCCCTGGTCGGTGTAGCCGACCTCGCGGAGCACCTCCTCGGTGTGCTCACCGAGCAGCGGCGGCGGAAGGCGGAACGCGCCGGGCGTCTCGGACAGCTTGACCGGCATCCCGACCAACTTCACGCGGCCGTGCACCGGGTGCGGCATCTCGACCAGCATCTGCTGGTGCAGGATCTGCGGATCCGCAAAGACCTCGGCCAGGTTGTAGATCGGGCCGGCGGCCACCCCGCGCTCATTGAGAAAGGCGACCCACTCCGCCCGTGTGCGGGCGCGGAACGCCGCGGTGAGGATCGGATTGAGCTCAGCGCGGTGGGCCACCCGGTCGTTGACCGTCCGAAACCGTGGGTCCTCGTACAGTTCGGGACGGCCGATGGCCTCGCAGAGGCGCTTCCACATCGCCTCGTTGCCGGCGCACAGGTTGAACGGCCCGTCCTTCGCCTGGTAGACGCCGAAGGGGGAGGCGAGCGGGTGGTGGTTGCCGGCCACGCCCGGCGGCGTCCCGGTCTCGAAGTACATCCCCGCGCTCCAAGTCAGGAGCGCCACCATCGAGTCGACGATGGCCACCCGGACCTCCTGCCCCCGGCCGGTGCGTCCGCGGGCGAGCAGGGCGAGGAGGATGCCGCGGCACGCGGTCGTCGCGCAGGTCAGATCGGCCAGCGCGATGCCGGCGCGCGTCGGGCCCGTGGGCTCCTGGCCGGTGATGCTCATGAACCCCGACATCCCCTGTCCGACCTGGTCGAACCCCGGCCGCTGGCTGTACGGCCCGGTGCTGCCGAACCCGGTGATACTGCAGTAGATCAGCCGGGGATTCTCTTCCCGCAGCGCCGCGTAGCCCAGGCCGAGGCGCTCCATCACGCCCGGCCTGAAGTTTTCCACCACCACGTCCGCGCGCCGGATGAGCCGGCGGATGATTTCCCGGCCTCCGTCGGTTCTCGTGTCGACCGTGACGCTGCGTTTGTTGCGGTTGGCCGCGGCGAAAAAGTAACTGTTGCCCACCAGGTCGGAGCGGAGGGACTGATAGCGCGAGTGATCGCCGTCCAGGGGCTCGATCTTGATCACATCGGCCCCGAAATCGCCCAGTTCCATCGTGCAGTACGGCCCGGCGAGAAACCGGGTCAGGTCCACCACGCGGACGCCGTCGAGCGGTCGCATCGCCTTACCGTCCGCGAAACCGGGGCCGGCGCTTCTCGAGAAACGCGCGGACCCCCTCCCGATAGTCTTCGCTGTCATACGCCTGGTCAACGAACGCCAGCAGGTCCGACTCGGTCATTTCACCCTCTCCCAGAAGATGCTGCAGCATCAGTTTTGCGCCGCGCTGCGACAGCGGCGCCAGTTCCGCCAAGCTCCGGGCATAGGCGCGCGTCTGCGCCTCCAGGGCGTCCGGCTCGCACACCATGTTCACCAGCCCCATCGCCCGGGCCTCCTCCACGCCCACCAGCCGCCCGCTGAACAGGATGTCCCGCGCGTGGCTCGGACCCACGATGCTGGCGAGCCGCCGGGTGCTGGTCAGACCGTAGATGATCCCCAACCGCGACGCGGTGATGCCGAATGTCGCCGCGCGGTCGGCAAACCTCAGGTCGCAGGCGAGCGCGACCTCGAGGCCGCCGCCGACGCAGAACCCGTGGATCATGGCGATCGTCGGCCTGGGGAAGGCGGCGAGCGCCCGGTCGGCCGCCTCCACCACGCGGCTGTAATGCCGGGCCGTGGCGCGGTCGGACCGGACGCGTTCGAACTCGGAGATATCGGCGCCGGAGGCGAAGGCCTCGCCGCCGGCGCCCCGGACCACGAGGACGCGGAGGTCGGAGTCGGACGCGAGCTCCCCGAGGAGCGCGGGGAGCGCCTGCCACATCTCGAGGGTGATCGCGTTCCGCTTTGCCGGCCGGTTGAGCACGAGCGTTGAAACGGCGCCGCGCTCGGCCACGCGGAGATCGTCCATCCCCTATCTCTACGCCGCCTCGCGCAGGACGTCCTTGTGGGCCGCGGGCTACAGACTTTCCTGGGTTGTCAGGGGGTTGCGCGGGTTGCTACAATGGGTCTGGCTCGGGGAGTAGCGCAGCTTGGTTTAGCGCGCAGCGTTCGGGACGCTGAGGTCGAGGGTTCAAATCCCTCCTCCCCGACCAGCAAATCCCCGGTACGAGAGCGCAGTCCTTCAGTCGTTTCGCGTTCTGCCGGCCCCGCGCGCTCGAGCAGATCCCGGCGCTTCAGCGCTTCCGGGCCGTCTAGCGCGTCCGGCGGCGGATGAACCCGAGCCCGGGCAGGCTCGCCGCGAGGAGCAGCAGGGTCGACGGCTCCGGTACGGCCGCGTCGCTTGTCAGGGTGGCGTTGATCCCCGTGCCGTCCGAGAAGAAGTTTCCGTCTGATCCGACGCCGACGCCGAAATCGATCACCTCACCCGCCGCCAGCGCCAGAGTCTGGTTTAAGGCCCCAAAGGTACTCCCGCTCGGCAACCCGGCGCTGTTGGCAGTGTAGATCTCGGTACCATTTTTGAGGATGTGGACATCGGTCCCGCCGCTGTCGAGGACGATGAACGTGGCGTCAAGCGCGTAACCTCCCGCGCTGGGCGCCGTAAAGCGATAGATGCTCCAATCACCGTTCGACGCCGGATGAAAAGCGGCAGTGTGGGCCGGCCAGTTATAATTTCCACAATTGATCGAGTTATTGTTCGGATTGTTGAAGTTGGCTGGAGCTTGCAATGAGGTCACTGGACCCGAGGATCTCCAGACTTGAGCGCTCCCGCCAGTGCACGCGGCGATTTCGGTTTGGTCATAGAGAAATAGCGCCGGCACCGAATTAGGGGCGGGGACCGCGGCATACCCGTAGGACCAGACGCCGTTGGAGCTGGACGCCGTGGAAAAATCTGACGAGATATCGTACGCGGCTGCCTCTGCCGCAGCCGCGGTGCCGGCAATCGCGGCGGAGAGAACCAGAGCGTAGAGGATGTGCCTTCCCATGTGCCCCCCCTGGCAGGTCGCCTGATGGCGCGGCAGGCTCCCGACGCGATCGTAGCAACGATGCCCAAACCCCCGCCACATTCCAAAGAAGGATCTTGGAAGTATTCGAAAGATCGATGTTTAACCAGCGCTGGCAACCCGGCGGTGGCCGGCCCAGCCGGGATCTGCACTCGGAAGTAGGGGCGCGGGGAAGGGTAGAACACGCGTAGCAGGAGAACGCGCGTTCGTGTCGAATTGCGCACGCCACCAAAAAGCCGGCGGAAGCGGCATCTATACCATATACTCCATACTCCGCACATTCCGCGGGTCTACCGAGGCGGTGAGGGGGAACAAATGAGACGCCTTCTGGTTGCCCTGTTCTTGCTCACCATCATGTTCTGGGCCTTTCCCCGTTTCGCCTATGCGGATTGCACCCCGCAGTCCTGCGACCAGTACGGACGCAACCATGACAACGGCCGCGGCAACGCCCCGGCAGCGGGCGAACCCACCGGGGGGTCCGACGGCTCCTCCGGTGAAATGAACGGGAACCACGAGGAGCATGACGGAGAAGAGGAACACGGCGAAGGAAAGAGCCACGACGGAGTCCACGGCGAGGGGCACGAGCACCACGGGGATCACGAGCACGGGCACAGCGGCGACCACGACCATGACGGCGGCCACCCAGGCCACGATTGAAGCCCGTCAGGCCCGGCCTGGCGGTGTAGAAACCGAGAGCGTCACCGATTCTGGGGCAAGAAGACCGTCTCGTTGAAGAACGACGCGGGGGATCGGTGCATCGACATTGGGGCCTGCTCCTGGATCGCGATCGCGACCGCTGTCGGATGCGGGCTGCTTGCCGGGAGCAGGCTGATGGAGACGGCGGCCACGTGGGTCCCAATGACCCCGTACGGCTCGAGCGCGGGAGGGGGCCAACTGGTGACCGGAAAGGTTGTGCTCGGATCGCACCGGAGGCGTAATTCACCCGTCTGAGTGTCCCGCCACAGGTACAGCGTCGCCTGCCAGTTCGGCGCGCCGTCGATGAGCTGAAACGTGCCCGTGCAGCCGCCATCTCTGGCGGTGACAAACCCGATGCACCCCTCAAACGCGCCGGAGCACCCCGCCTCGGCCGGATAGACTCTCAACCGTCCATACGCCGACGTCGTCTCGTGAAGAGCACGGGCCACCCGATCGAGGGCGAGCCTGGTGTCCTGCTGAGCCGACAGCCGGTCATTGATGGCCCGGGAAAGCACGAACGTGGGTCCGTACAGATGGTAGATCGCCAGGAGGACAAATCCGAACAGTGCCAGGCCGACAATGACATCCACCAGGAGATAGCCCGCTTGGCCCGATGCCCGCCTCATGGGTGGGCCTTCGATTTCTGCCCCCCCATATCCTGGTTGAGGGCTCGATGTCGTCGCCGGAGGGGAGATCAGAACAGAAGTGTGGCGAAATTCTGTGTGTCTTGTCTTGTCCGGTGAGGAGTTCACAATGGTTAAGAGAACACCGATGCGCGCGCTAGCCTATCCGCAGAGGGGGGACAAGCATGAGGACTTTCTTGGGATTGTCCGCGATCAATTCCGGGTACGCCGGTCATGCCCATTTCGGGGAACGGGCCCTGTCACGGCGCAAGTTCCTCACGACCGCCGCGGCAGGCACCCTCGGGCTTGTGCTCGGCTCGGGCCTCCGGCTCCCTGAACCAGCGTATGCCAACCACCGCCTGCCCGGGGTCGCACCCAAGCCTATTCCTGGAGGTCTGACCGGTGAGGACTTCGGGATCCCAGGAGATACAGAACTCTTCCACGTCCGCCCGCCCGCGCCGGGCTTCGAGTTGTCGACGATCACAGACTTCAATGGCTTCGTCGGCGCGGCTCATATCAAAGGAACGGGGACGGGCACAGATCCCGAGACCGGGGAGAGCCAGCTTTTCTTCGACGCCGATATGCGATTCATGCGGGGGCGCTACATCGGGGTGGACGGGCGACACCATCATGGAACGTTCGGCTTTATCTGACTAGATCTCTTCACGGACTCGGCCGAGTCCCAGCAGATCGTTGACCTCAACCCGGGGAACCCGAAAGATGGCTTGTTCTGGACCATCTCAGTTCCATCGGACAGCGTGGATATTGCCCTGAGCGACGGCAGCGCCGAGTTTGCGCTCGACTCTCTCGAGATCATGGACCACCACGACCTTGTGAACTCCCTCACGCGTGGTCCCTCGATTTCCGCGACCACCTCATTCGATGTCCGGTGGAGCGGGGTGAAGCGGCGGTTCCGGGTCCAGGACGCGGCGAACGGCTTTGAAGGAACGTTTGTCGAAACCGCGGCGACGATCGAATGGGTGTCGTCCGACGAGCATGTGTTTTTCGTCTCTGACCCGGCGGACACCTCGACCACCGTGGCTGCCGTCCTCGGTCGGGAGCGCAACGGGGTCTTCTTCAAGCATGGCGACCAGGATGACGATGAGGACCGCGAACACGACGACTGAGATGTAGCGCTCTCGAGCGAGCCGGGCTATTTGCGGCACCGGCCGCCGGCCATCGGAGGGCGAGCGGATTGCCAAGAGGCCTGGGGCACGGGGCGGCCGATCGAGGCGCGTGTGGCGGTCGCGATCCCGGTCACGATGAGCAAGGTACCGGCGACCAGCTGTGCGGTGAGCGGTTCGCGGAGGACCGCGACCCCAAAGAACAGGCCGATGACCGGGAACACGTACGTGACGATGGTGGCGCGCGTGGCGCCCCACGCGTTGATTAAGTAATAGTAGAGCAGGTACGCGACGCAGGAACCCAGCAGGCCCAACCACCCGAGGGCGACCCATGTGCCCGGCAGGTGAGGAAGGCGCGGGGGCCACTCCGCGACCGGCACGGCGAGCCAGAGCACGGCATCGGCCATCAACACCGAAGCCGTGGCCTGGAGCACCAGCGGCTGGCCTCGCAGCGAAGCCCGGGCGAACGTTGCCGCCACCGCGTAACTGCATGAGGCCGCCAGCACGGCCGCCTGGCCCCACGCGCTCCCCAGGGCCGCCGGGGATCCCAGATCGCGGCTCATCAGGACGACCACGCCCACAAACCCAAGGGCCAGGCCCGCCGCGCGCCGCGGGGTGATCTTCTCATCGCGCAGCCAGAAATGGGCGATGATCAGCGTGAACAGCGGCGTTGACCCGTTGAGGATGGCGGCGAGGCCGGAACTGATCCGGGTCTCGCCCCACGAAATCAACGCGAAGGGCAGCGCGGTGTTGAACACGGCGAGCCCCAGGAAGCGGATCAGGAGGCCGCGGTCGCGGGGGATCGCCTGCCCCGTCATCCATGCAAGGGGGAGCAGGCCCGCGAGGCCAAAGAGGAGCCGATAGGCCGCGAGCGTGACGGGGCCGATCTCCGCGACCGCGATCTTGATCCACAGGAAGGACGATCCCCAGATCGCCCCCAGCAGCCAGAACGCGCCCCACTCCCGCAGTCTCATGCGGCTCACGTTCCGCCCGGGGATCCCGCCACGGCCATGATGCTTGGAGGCTAGCGCACCCTCGGGGGCGCGTCTATCCGGTCCGGCGCATCAAACTTCCGTCACCGCGCTCGCGGTCATGGCGCCGGGTCCAGGGGGCGAAGGCCGACCTCGTCGAGGTGCCGGAGCAAATCCGCGGGATCGTCGTAGACGCGGTACGCCCCCGCGGCCTCGAGTTCGTCGCGGCCGTAGCCGCCCGAGAGCAGCCCCACGCCGAGCGCCCGCGCGCGCCGCGCCGCCAGCAGATCCCAGACGCTGTCCCCCACCACGACGCAGCCCTCGGCCGGCACGCCGAGGCGGCGCGCCGCAAGCAGGAAGAGGTCCGGATCGGGCTTGGCGCGCGCGACGTCGTCTCGAGTGACCACCGGCGCGCGCTCGGGCACGCCCAGCGTGCCGATCGCCCCACGCGCCGTGGCCGTGCGGCCGCTCGTCGCGATCGCCCACGGGACCCCGCGGCGGGTCAGCGTCTCGAGCAGGTCGACGGCCCCGGGCAGCGGCCGCACCCGATCCGCGAGTTCCGCGTAGGCCCGTTGGTGATCCTCCTGCACGGCCTGGAGCTGGGCGGCCGTCAGGCGGTGGCCGAGCTCGCGGGCGAGCGCGTGCACGAACAATCCCCCGCTCATCCCGATCCGGCGGTGGATGCGCCAGACGGACAGCGCGACCCCCGCGCGCTCGAGCGCGGAGTGCCAGGCGATCACGTGGTGGTAGACGCTGTCGACGAGCGTCCCATCGAGATCGAACACGAACGCGATCTGCTCTTCCGGTCGGTCGCCCGCTCCCCGGCCCGCGGCCATCGGTTCCTCCCCGTCCCCCGGGAACCCCGGGATACCGCGCCTCGCGCCGCCGGCGCGGCACTTTGCCAGCCAAACGCGCGCAGCGAGAGGGCGATTCCGCCGCCCATGAAGGAACTCCCTTCGCGGCCCAAAAGATACGTCGGGTCTGATGGCGAGGACGCGGGCAGGCATCCGAGCACCGTGAACGCCGTTCTGGAGGGCGTGTGGCGGCGCGTCCCCAAGCCCGACCGGACCAACGCCGGGATGTGGGCGATCGGCGCGGGCCACGCGATGACGCATGCGTACTCCGCGGCGTTCTACGTGTTGCTGCCGTTCCTGGCCCGGGACCTGGGCCTGACCTACAGCCAGGTCGGTCTGATCATTTCGGTCCGCCAGCTCATGAGCACGCTGGTGAACCTGCCGGCCGGCGTGATCGTGGACACCCTGGGCCGGCGCACCCTGTTCATGAGCCTGGCGCTGGCGTGGGCCGCCCTCCCCTACCTCCTCATCGCCGCCACCTCGAGTTACCCGCTCATCCTCGTGTGCATCGGACTGGTGGGCATCGGCAACTTCCTCTGGCATCCGGCGGCGATCACCTCGATCTCCGCGATGTACCCGACCCGCCGCGGCTACGGCCTGGCGCTGCACGAGTTGGGCGCAAACCTCGGGGATACCCTCACGCCGCTGGCGGCCGGGCTGCTGCTGGCCGCGCTCACCTGGCGCAGCGTCCTCGTGGTCACCGTCGCCGCGGGCCTGCTCCTGACGCTGGCGATCATCCGGATGATGGACCGTGTCCAGCGGCAGCGCAACGCGCCGTTCCCGCAGGCCGCCGCCGCGCCCGACTACCTGCGGGGCCTGCGGGTGCTCGTCCGATCCGGCCGCCTGCTCGTCCTGGCGATGGTCTCGGGGATCCGCGCGATGACGCAGCTCGGTCTGAGCACGTTTCTGCCGCTGTATCTTTCGAACGAGCTTCACCTGCCGTCCGCGCTGCTCGGCCTCTACCTGGCAATCGTCCAGGCGTCGGGGATGGTCGCCACCCCCATCGCCGGCGCCCTCTCGGACCGCCTGGGACCGAAGCGGGTCGCCACCACGGGGATGTTCACCACGAGCGTGGTCGTCCTGGGGTTTGCGGCGCTCAATCTGGGAACGGCGTTTGTCGCGGCGCTTGCCCTCCTGGGCTTCTTTGTGTATTCAATGCGCCCGGCCATCTTCCGCTGGGCGATCGGGGTCGTGCCGCGCGAATACGAGGGAGCGGCCGTGGGCATCCTGTTCACCACCCAGGGTCTGCTCCCGACCGCGATGCCGCTCATCGGAGGGTACCTCGCAGACCGCTACGGGCTCCTGTCGATCTTCTACGTGATCGCCGGGACCGTGCTGGTCGCGAACCTGGTCCTGCTGTTCGTGCCGGATGTCCGGCGGCCTGCGCCCGTCGAGCCGGCCCGGACGGCGTCGTGATCCCGGCCGCCTTCCGCGGGCGGGATGTCGCCGCGGCCGCGGCTCAGCGGAGGATGATCTCCAGCCGGCGGTTGGCCTTCCCCTTGTTCTCGGTCTTGGTGATCGCCAGCCCGCCGACCTCGCCGGTACGGGCGACGTGCGTGCCGCCGTCGGCCTGGGCGTCGAAGCCTTCGATCTCGATGACGCGCACCTCCGTGATCTGAGGCGCAAGCCGGACGTTCGCCAGCCGCGTCAGATCGGACCGTTCGAACTCTTCGCGGGACACGAACCGCACCCGGATCGGCCGGTCCTCCGAGATGATCCGGTTCGCCTCCGCCTCGATCGCCGCCACGCGCTCCTTGCTCAGGTCCTCCAGCGCAAAGTCCATCCGTGCCCGATCCGGATAGATCGCCCCACCGGTCACCAGCGCGCCGAACAACCGATACACCGCGCCGACCAGGACGTGCAGGCCGGAGTGGTGGCGCATGATGGCGTAACGGCGGTCCCAATCGACCCGGCCGCGCACCGCATCACCGGCGGCCGGCACCGGCCCCTCCAGCACGTGCCAGACCGCGTCCCCCTCCCGGCGCAGCTCGGCCACGCGCGACTGCTCCCCGTGCCGTTCGAGCGCGCCGGTGTCCGCCGGTTGCCCGCCTCCGCCCGGGTAGAACGCGGTGCGGTCGAGCGACACGTCCCGGCCGTCGACCGCGGTGACGATCGCATCAAACTCCCGGAGGTAGCCGTCGTGCAGGTACAGCAGCTGGGTCACGCCGCGCCCTCCCTACCGCCGCCGCGTTCCGCGGACCCCTCTGTCTATCATCCTACCGGGCGCCGCGGCGGTTGTCATCGGAAGAGGGCTGCGGGATCAGGAAGCCCTGGCGTGGCGACGGCGAACGGCCGATCAAAAACCGGTCGGGGCCCGATCGAAGCGGCCGCCGGGCTCCGGCGGCACCCTACCGCTGCGCATTCCACACGTCCCCCACCGCCTGAGCAGACGCGGCCCCGATGGGGACGTCCGCGCCGGCTTTCCAGGCTCCCGCGACGGCGAGAAACGCATCGACCACCCTGGGGTCGAACTGAGAACCGGAGCACCGGATGACTTCCGCGATCGCTTGCTCCGCGCTCCGGGCGGAGCGATAGGGCCGGTCGGACACCAGGGCCTCATACGTATCCGCCACCGCAATAATCCGGGCGGCCACGGGGATGTCGTTTCCGGCCAATCCATCGGGATATCCTTTGCCGTCCCACCGTTCATGATGATGCCGAACGGCCAGCTTGATGGTCTCCCTGATCGGCACCGGCTGCAGGATCTCATACCCCACGACCGGGTGCCGCTGCATCCTCCGGCGTTCCTTCTCGGTCAGCGGGCCGGGCTTCGCCAGAATGTCGTCCCCGAGGCCGATCTTACCCAGATCGTGGAGGAAGGCCGCGACCCAGATGTCGACGACCTGCCTGCTGCCGAGCCCCATCTCCCGCCCGATCTCCACGGCGCGCGCCGCGACGCGATCAGAGTGGTCGGCCGTGGCCACGTCCCGCGCGTCCACGGCTTTGACGAGGGACCTGACGGTTCCCACGAATGCCTTCCGCAGTTCGGCCTCTTGGTCCACGAGGTCCTTGGACGCGGTCCGCACGATGGCGAAGAGCAGGAGGTAGAGCGCGCCGATCCCGACCACCATGGCGGACCACACCGACAGCTTGAGGCGGGCCAGCGCCGGCTCGAGGTCCGCGGCATTGGTGAGGATGTCATACACTCCCACCACCGGGGGATCAGCCCCGGGGACCCGCACCGGCACAAAGACTTCAATCTGACGGACATCCACAAGCCGAGGGGACGCTGCGGCCTGAGAGGACGTTGCGGCCGAAGAAGATGCTGCGTCCTGGGGGGGTGTCGCCTGGGGGGACTTCACGGTCTCTGAGGACCCCGCGGCCTGCGAGGGGAGCGCCGGGGCCCTGCGCTTCGCATGAACGATCACGGACCTCACTTGTCCGGACAGCGCGGCGCGCAGCGGCGCAGAGGGGGGAAACGCGAGCCCGATCAGTTTGCGGTCGTCGCTATACAACACCCTTCCGACCGAACTCCACACCGTCACCCGAAGGATTTGGGCCTTCCCGACGACCCCGCGCATCGCAAACTCGTACTGAACCCGCTTGGCGGAGGGATCCCCGTAAAAATCCTTCGGGGTCAAGCGGCGCGCGAGAAACTCGGAGACATAGAGCGCCGTGGTGAATGCCTGCCGTTCCAGCGCATAGCCTTCCACCAGCCGCACGGCGATCGCCCCGAAGATCAAGCCGAAGACGACGGTGCCGGCAAGGCTGACCAGCGTAAACCGGTGCACCAAAGTGATTCCTGAGGACTTGGCCGCCCATCCCAAATCCTCGAGACTGATGCGGAAACGCCGGTCTTCCGCCCTGATATCGCACCTCGCTGGAACAGGGGATGCGCTTCAAGGGAATACATGCCTCAATTGGCCTCGGATGAGACCCCAAATCGCGCTCGATGGGGCCTTGACGCGGCGTGTTACCGTGCGGGAAGGATCCAGATCACCACGAGGTACAGACCCAGGCCAATGGCCCCTACGGGCGAGATAAAGATCGCGACGAAGTCCCCCAGAACATGCAGCGGGGAGAACACCTCCACCGGGGCCATGGCCGGGTCGATCGACGCTTCGATGCCCGCGCCGGCTTCCAGAGTATTGACGACCGCCCCCACGCGGGCTGCGCTATTCTTCGTTAAGGGCGACACCTCCCCAAGCAACGCCAGCACCAGCGCCACGAAGACGAGGCAGAGGAGATACCCGATCACATGTCTCATGGTTTCTCTCACCTCTTGCTGCCGGCCGGATCGACGGGCTCCTGAAGTATTTAACCTTAGTAAATATCTGCGTAGTCGGCAGCCATTATCCAATATCTACCGTAAGGTATTATTCTCGAATACCTAAGGGGTTATGCCCCACAGCGGCCTTTTACAGACCAAGTGCCCCGAAAGTCTACAGGAAATCTACGGAAGCCTTCCGAGAACTTTGGCCACGTGGTCGTCGCTGAAGTGGTACAGGGGGGACCGATGCGAGCGGACGAGCCACGGGCCTCAGGCGGAGAGCTGCACCTGCTCCTGCCAGAGCCGGTACAGCAGGTTTGACGTGTCGAGCGACACGTCCTCGAGCCGGACGAGCCCGTCTTCCGGGATCGCCCGCGCGACCCTCGCGCCGCGGCTCAGCCCCATCGGCAGGAACCGCTCGCGGCGCGCGGTCTCGGCGTCATCGATGACCCCGTAGACCGTATACCCGCCTTCGCCATCGAGAATCTCGCCCGCCGCGAGGGGGCGCTTCGCGGCACAGGCGACCGCCGCAACAGGCGTGGGGCGCGGCGCTCCGGTGGGCCGCTGTTCGAGGACCGCCCGCGCGATGCTGACGGGAAGCTCCATCCCGACGAGGTGGAACGGCCGGTACATCGCCGCGAACGTGCCCGTTCGATCAACCGGCATCCCGTATTCGGCGAAGCAGCGCCGGATGAATGGGCGGGACGAGGTAATCACCACGTAGACGCCCCAGCGCAGATCCTGTGGAACCGGACGCCCATCGCGGTCCAGCGAACTGACGACCTCGACGACGCCCGACCGGCTGAGGATCCCGCCGTGCTCGGCCGGCTTCAAGACCTCCGGCAGCTGCTCGATCCCGGCCGGCGGAAAATGCATGCCGCGCACGTCCGGGCGGAGGCCCGTCATGTTTGCGACCGCCGCCATCTCGATCGCCGACTTCGTCCCGTCCGTGAAGGAGTTGTACATCCGGGGATTCAAGCCCACCCGCTGTTCTGGGTTCGCTCCATACCGGTCCCAGATGTCGTCCGGCGTCCCTTTGCGAAACGCGGGCAGATATTTCGTCCCCTTGCCGGCCGCCACGACCTCGAACCCGAGCCCCCAGGCCCACTCGACGAGCTCGTGGATGAGCGCCGGCTGGTCGCCGTACGCCGCGGAATAGACCACCCCGGCGCGGTCGGCCGCCCGCCGCAGCACCGATCCGACGAGCACGTCGGCTTCGACATTCACCATCACGACGTGCTTCCCGTGACGGATCCCGTCCAGGGCGGAGGCCGCGCCCGCTTCGGGGACCCCGGTGGCTTCCACCACCACGTCGACGTCGCTTGCGAGCAAAACCTGGGGGTGTTCGGTGAAGACGGGCCGGCCGCGCGCGATCGCGTCGTTCACCTGCTCGATCGAGTCCGTGCGGACCACCGCCGCCGAGGAATACCCCGCGTGCGCAAGCGCCCGCAGTCCCTGCTCCCCACTGATGTCCGAGACGACAGCCGGCCGCATGCCGCGGATGCCGGCAAGCTGGCAGATCACCATCGTGCCGAAGCGCCCGGCGCCGATAATCCCGACGCGCACGGGCCTGCCGGCGGTCTCGCGGGCCTCCAGCTGCCCGTTCACCCCGAGACCGTGGGACGGAGCCTGTTCAGTGGCCGCAGGAGCACGATCCGCCGCAGCCGCAGCCTCCGCCGGCGGCGCCGCTCGCCTCTCCCTTGGTTCCCGCCGCGCTCATGACGAGGATGGGGGTGTAGACTCGGCGGGCCTCCTCCCGGCCGCACTGGGGGCACGCCGGGACCTTCCGGGATTCATACTCGGCGACTGTGGCGGTCATCTCGAACTCGTGATCGCAGGACCGGCACCGGAACACGTACGTCATCGCAGCATCCTCCGCTCATCCTTCCCGGATCTCCCACGTATGGCTGATGGCCACGCATCCCTTCAGGGTCTGCGCGACCGGACAGCCGCGTTCGAACACGGCGAGGGCCCGCTCGGCCTCTTCGCGCTTGCCCGGCGGGATCGTCAGGTGATACGTGACGCGGATGGCCGTGACCCGCATCACTCGATCGGGCGCCTCGATCGTTCCTTCGGCTTCAGTCCAGAGCTTCTCCGGATAGCTTGGAATCCCGCGCGCCTCCAGCGCGCCCGCCAGGGTCCCCGTGAGTCAGCCGGCGGCGGCGGAGACGAGGTGGTCGAGCGTGCTGGGGAGCTCTTCTTCGGGCTCCATCTTGTAGAAGGCTTTGACCCCGGTGTTGACGCCGTACCGGATGGGTTCGGGAAAATCCCCAAGAAAGGCCCGGCGGTTGGGGCGCTTCTCCTGATAGACGCGCACCCGGGCGATATGAACCGGCTCCACCCCGCACCTCCGCGCTGTCTGGTAAGGACCTCTACGAGTATAGCACGGCGTCCGGCCGTCGCCGGACGCCCCGGCCCAACTAGGCAGCAGCCGTGCGAGGCACCGGGGGCTTTGGGTGGGAGAACCGTTCAAGGCGCCGGCGCGGGGCCGGCGTCGGTGAGGCCGCGCCGTGGTCAGGCCGGCGTCTCACCGTCATAGAAGCGTTCTTTCATCGAGTAGAGGCGGTGGTCGGCGACCTGCAGGAGACGCTCCGGGTCGTCCCCGTCGACGGGGAACACCGCGATCCCCCAACTGAAGCTGAGGTCGGCCACCAGACCCCGCGGATCCGGCACCGGAACCCGGAGGTTGTGAAGCCGGTTCAAGACCGTGGCGGCCTGCTCCTTTGTCGTCTCGGGGAGCATGAGGATGAATTCGTCCCCCCCGAAGCGGGCCGCCATGTCGTAGGAGCGGATAGCTTTGGTGATGGCCTCGCCCACCCAGATCAAGACCTCATCGCCCTTGGCATGGCCGTGGGCGTCGTTGACCGCCTTGAACCCGTTCAGGTCCAGCAGGACGACCGTGACGGGGCGGTCCTTCCGCCGGCTGCGGGCGATCTCGGTGGTGAACCGCTCGAAGAAGCATCGGCGGTTGGCCAGCCCGGTGAGCGAGTCCGTGGCGGCCAGATCCTTGAGCTGGTCGTGGAGGCGGGCGACTTCGACGGCCCCGGTCAGGTACCGGCCCACCACCGTCAGCACGTCGAGATCGGCCATGGCAAACGCCCCGGCGCGCTCTCGATGAGCGCTGAGCACCCCGATCTGACGGCGCCGCACGCTGAGCGGCACGTAGATCCCCGACCGGATGCGGTTGTCCCGCCGGTACACTCGGGAGTCGGCCTGCATGTCCGGGACGAACAGGGGCTCCCCCGTCCGCATCACGACCCCGTGCAGTCCCTGGTCTTTCGGGATGGCCAGGCCCCGGAAACTCTCCCGGAGGCCTGAGGCCGCCTTGACGATGAGCACCTCCGGGCTGCGCTCGTCGATCAGCGCGAGCGTGCAGGAATCGAAACCTGTCTCCTCGCGCAGCACCCGCATGATGTGCTCGAGCAGGTCGGGAAGGCTGAGCACCGCCGTGAATTCGGTCGCCAGCCGGGAGAGGAACGCCAGTGATTTGTCGGTGGGCACGAAGCGTCCGCCGGCCAGGTCCACATTGGGGCCTGCGGGCGCCGACGGCGTCCCGACCGATGCCTTTGCCCTTCTACTTTTCGGGTGTTTCTCCATTGGCGCACGGCACCACGCGGTGACATCGGACCGTCAGGCGGTTCGTGGAACACGATCAGGCAGACTGCCGGATTGAACCACAGATTGAGTACCCAATTGTGCGGAGGCGCAGTCCTACCGTCGTTGTCGCGTCGTTACCCCCGGCCTGCCCGGTCAGGGGCGTCCGCAAGGCCAATCGAAGCGAAGAGTGGGGCAAAGGTAAGGCGCGCTCCACGAACTCGGTTACTTTCCGGTCCACCGGGGGGGGCGCTTATCGAGGAAGGCGGCCACCCCCTCCTGGAAGTCGCTGCTGTTGTAGCACATGGCGATCAGGTCATGCCCGGGATTCTCCGGCAGCAGACGGTGGACGACCCGGCGCACGGCCTCCTTGCTGGCCCGCAGCGTGATGGGGGGGGCCTGCGCGATCGCCTCCGCGAGGGCCTGGGTCCTGGCGGCCAGGTCCGCGGCGGCGACGACCTCGTTGACGAGGCCCCAGGCCAGGGCCTCCGCGGCGCCCACGTGGCGGGCGGTGTAGATCATCTCTTTCGCGTGCGCGGGGCCGATCAGCGCCACCAGCCGGGCATAGTTGTGCATCGACAGGCAGTTCCCCAGGCGGATGACGGGCACGCCGAACCGCGCATCGTCCGACGCCACCCGGAGGTCGCAGGCCATGGCGACCCCGAGGCCGCCCCCGACGCAATACCCGCGGATCGACGCCAGCGCCGGCTTGCCGACGGCTTCCAGCCGGCCGACGACGCGGTCGATGCGCTCCTCGTAGTCGATGCCGGCCTGCGCATTGCCTCGAAACGCCGGGAACTGGCTGATATCGGTCCCCGAGATAAATGCCCGGTCTCCGCTCCCGCGCACCACCAGGACTTTGATCCGGTCGTCGCGGTCCACCTCCTCGCAGAGCTCGACGAGGCGCTCGTACATCGCCCAGGTCATCGCATTCCGCTGGTCCGGCCGGTTGACGGTCAGATAGGCGACCCCCCGCTCGACTTCAAAGAGCATCTCGGTTGACTCCATCTGGGCCACCTCCACGGTTGGCGGACGCGGGCACGTTCTCGCGCCCGTCCAGGCATGCGAAGACCGCTATGCTTCCGGAACTGCGGGAGGGAAACGAACCGGGCTCAGTCCGAAGGGCCACCCGCGCTCGGGCCGTCGGCCGGAACCGGACGGGGCGGGGCGGCGTCCGGGGACGGCGGCGCGGATTCTTGCGTTCGCTCGGCCGCGCCGGCCGCGGGGGCCGTCACGACCTGCCGCAGGAGTTCTCCGGCGATATCGCCGATCGTCACGCGGCGTTCGTCGCCCTGGGCGCCGATATACTCCTTCACGCGCGCGCGCTCACGCTCCCGGGCCAGCCGCCGGAGGCTGAGGATCATGCGGCGCTCATCGGGGCGGATCTCGGTCACCAGGGCTTCGACCGTCTGGCCCACCTCGAGGACGTCGGCAACCTTCTGGACCCGCTTTTCCGAGAGCTCAGCGATGGGGATGAACGCATCGACCTCGGTGAGGCGGACGAACGCGCCGGAGGCGACGGTCCGGACGACCTTG